>ERZ773099.3485-NODE-3485-length-10111-cov-18.395585_pt1 | contig 10111 bp, 9 predicted proteins | sample MGYA00511120_ERZ773099 | MGnify/ENA primary metagenome ERZ773099 (study PRJEB29015, sample SAMEA2738012) | human oral metagenome | biome: human oral; feature: human-associated habitat; material: dental | place: China | collected 2104 ... | reverse complement strand
GTATAACGGCTAAATGGTGACTTTATTAGATTTATTCTCAGAAAATGATCAGATAGAAAAATGGCATCAAAATCTTACAGATAAGAAAAGACAACTAATACTAGGTTTGTCAACTTCTACCAAGGCTCTTGCAATTGCAAGTAGTCTAAAAAAAGAAAATAAGATTGTATTATTGACATCTACTTATGGAGAAGCAGAACGAATTATCAGTGATTTTCTTTCTATCTTAGGAGAGGAATTAATCTATCCATTTTTGATAGATGACTCTCCTATGGTAGAGTTTTTGATGTCTTCACAAGAAAAAATCATTTCGCGAGTTGAAGCCTTGCGTTTTTTAACTGATTCATCTAAGAAAGGGATTTTAGTTTGTAATATCGCAGCAAGTCGCTTGATTTTACCTTCTCCAACTGGATTTAAAGAAAGTATTATAAGGATTGCAGTCGGTGAAGAATATGACCAACATGACCTTCTTCACAAATTAAAGGAAATCGGCTATCGCAAAGTTACGCAAGTACAAACTCAAGGTGAGTTTAGTATTCGAGGAGATATTTTAGATATTTTTGAGATGTCTCAGTTAGAACCTTTCCGAATCGAGTTTTTTGGTGATGAAGTAGATGGAATTCGGACTTTTGAAGTAGAAACACAATTATCAAAAGAAAATCAAACAGAACTCACTATCTTTCCAGCTAGTGATATGCTTTTGAGGGAAAAGGACTATCTACGAGGTCAGTCTGCTTTAGAAAAGCAAATTTCGAAGACCTTATCACCAATTTTAAAATCATACTTGGAAGAGATTTTGTCAAGTTTTCATCAAAAACAAGTACATTCAGATAGTCGAAAGTTTTTATCTTTATGTTACGATAAAACATGGACTATATTTGATTATATTGAAAAAGATACACCAGTGTTTTTTGATGATTACCAAAAATTGATGAATCAGTATGAAGTATTTGAAAGAGAATTAGCACAATACTTTACACAAGATTTACAGAATAGTAAAGCATTTTCTGAGATGCAGTATTTTGCAGACATTGAGCAGATCTATAAAAAGCAAAGTCCAGTAACCTTTTTTTCTAATCTCCAAAAGGGTTTAGGAAATCTCAAGTTTGATCACATTTATCAATTTAATCAATATTCCATGCAGGAGTTTTTCAATCAATTTTCTTTTCTTAAAGAAGAAATTGAGCGATATAAAAAAATGGACTACACTATTATCTTGCAGTCTAGCAATTCAATGGGAAGTAAAACATTGGAGGATGTTTTAGAGGAATATCAAATCAAATTGGATTCCATAGATAAGTCAAGTATCTGTAAAAAATCTGTAAACTTGATTGAGGGTAATCTAAGACATGGTTTTCATTTTGTAGATGAAAAAATTCTCTTGATTACTGAACATGAGATTTTTCAAAAGAAATTAAAACGTCGTTTTCGAAGACAACATGCTTCAAATGCAGAGCGATTAAAAGATTATAATGAACTTGAAAAAGGGGACTACGTTGTTCACCATATCCATGGAATTGGTCAATATCTAGGGATTGAAACAATTGAAATCAAAGGGATTCACCGTGATTATGTCAGTGTTCAATATCAAAATGGGGATCAAATCTCCATCCCAGTTGAGCAGATTCAGTTACTGTCCAAATATGTTTCAAGTGATGGTAAAGCGCCAAAACTTAATAAATTAAATGATGGTCATTTCAAAAAGGCCAAGCAAAAAGTTAAGAACCAGGTAGAGGATATAGCTGACGATTTAATCAAGCTTTATTCTGAGCGCAGTCAGTTGAAGGGTTTTGCTTTCTCAGCTGATGATGATGAGCAACATGCTTTTGATGATGCTTTCCCTTATGTCGAAACGGATGATCAATTACGCAGTATTGAGGAAATTAAGAGAGATATGCAGGATTCTCACCCCATGGATCGACTTTTAGTTGGGGATGTTGGTTTTGGGAAGACTGAAGTTGCCATGCGTGCAGCCTTTAAGGCAGTCAATGATCACAAACAGGTGGTCGTTCTAGTTCCGACGACGGTTTTAGCGCAACAACACTATACAAATTTTAAAGAGAGATTCCAAAATTTTGCAGTTAATATTGATGTGTTGAGTCGCTTTAGAAGTAAAAAAGAGCAGGCAGAGACACTTGAAAAATTAAAGAATGGTCAAGTTGATATTTTGATTGGAACGCATCGTGTTTTGTCAAAAGATGTTGTGTTTTCAGATTTAGGCTTGATGATTATTGATGAAGAGCAACGATTTGGTGTCAAGCATAAGGAAACATTGAAAGAACTGAAGAAACAAGTGGATGTCCTCACCTTGACAGCAACTCCAATACCTCGTACTCTTCATATGTCTATGTTGGGAATCCGAGATTTATCTGTTATTGAAACACCTCCGACTAATCGTTATCCAGTGCAAACCTATGTTTTGGAAAAGAATGATAGTGTGATTCGTGATGCTGTCTTGCGTGAAATGGAGCGTGGAGGTCAAGTTTACTATCTTTACAACAAAGTTGACACTATTGATCGGAAGGTTTCAAAATTACAGGAGTTGATTCCAGAAGCTTCGATTGGGTTTGTTCATGGACAAATGAGTGAAATTCAGTTAGAAAACACTCTATTGGACTTTATTGAAGGTCAATATGATATTTTGGTGACAACTACTATTATTGAAACAGGTGTTGATATTCCAAACGCCAATACCCTGTTTATTGAAAATGCAGATCATATGGGCTTGTCAACCTTGTATCAGTTAAGAGGAAGAGTTGGTCGGAGCAATCGTATTGCCTATGCCTATCTCATGTATCGTCCAGAAAAATCAATTAGTGAAGTCTCTGAGAAGAGATTAGAAGCGATTAAGGGATTTACAGAATTAGGCTCAGGATTTAAGATTGCGATGCGAGATCTTTCGATTCGTGGTGCAGGAAATCTATTAGGAAAATCCCAATCAGGTTTCATTGATTCTGTTGGTTTTGAATTGTATTCACAGTTATTAGAGGAAGCTATTGCTAAACGGAACGGTAATGGGAATAAAAGAACCAAAGGAAATGCTGAGTTGATTTTACAAATCGATGCCTATCTTCCTGATACTTATATTTCTGACCAACGACATAAGATTGAAATTTACAAGAAAATTCGTCAAATTGACAACCGTGTCAACTATGAAGAATTACAAGAAGAGTTGATGGACCGCTTTGGAGAATATCCAGATGTAGTGGCCTATCTTTTAGAGATTGGTTTGGTCAAATCATACTTGGATAAGGTCTTTGTAGAACGTGTGGAAAGAAAAGAGAATAAGATTACAGTTCAATTTGAAAAAGTCACAAAACGACTGTTCTTGGCTCAGGATTATTTTAAAGCCTTGTCTGCAACTAATTTAAAAGCTGCTATAGCGGAGAATAGAGGTTTAATGGAAGTTGTATTTGATGTCCGAAATAAGAAGGATTATGAAATTTTAGAAGGTCTACTGATTTTTGGAGAAAGTTTACTAGAGATAAAACAATCAAAGGAATCAAATTCCCTTTGACCTTTTTCTTCTATAAAAGAGATAAAAATGGTACAATAATAATTTGAGGTAATAAAGATGAGATTAGACAAGTATTTAAAAGTATCACGAATTATCAAGCGTCGCACAGTTGCAAAAGAAGTAGCAGATAAAGGGAGAATTAAGGTGAATGGAATATTAGCCAAAAGTTCTACTGATTTGAAAGTTGATGATCAAGTTGAGATTCGCTTTGGGAATAAATTGTTGCTTGTAAAAGTACTGGAGATGAAAGATAGTACAAAAAAAGAAGATGCAGCAGGCATGTATGAAATTATCAGTGAAACACGGGTAGAAGAAAATGTCTAAAAATATTGTACAAATGAATAATTCTTTTATTCAAAGTGAGCATCAACGTCGTCGCTACCTAATAAAGGAAAGACAAAGACGCAATCGTTTTATGGGTTGGGTTTTGATTCTGATGATTTTATTGTTTATTTTACCAACTTATAATTTAGCTCAGAGCTACAATCAGTTATTGCAACGTCGTGAACAACTAGCAGAGTTAAAACAGCAGTATCAAATTCTCAGTGATGAAAAGGATAAGGAAGCAGATTTTGCTACAAAGTTGAAAGATGAAACTTATGTAGCGAAATATGCACGCGCAAAGTACTACTATTCAAAAAAGAGAGAAGCAATCTATACGATTCCTGATTTGCTTCCAAGGTAATGTTATGGAAAATTTATTAGAAGTTGTTGAGCAATTTTTAAGTTTATCAGATGAGAAATTAGAAGAATTATCTGTTAAAAATCATTTATTACGATTACAAGGAGAAAAGGAAAGAAATAATGCGTAAATTCTTAGTAGTTTTATTGCTACCTGCTTTTATCATTACTTCAAGAGTAGTTAGCACGGAAAAACAGCTTTCTTACTCTTCACAAGAAATTTATTCTATTTCACAGTCTGATTATGGAATTTACTATAAAAAAGTAGTGCTTTCTCCAAAGGTTTATGGTGAAACAGCCATCTATGCAAATGAGGATTTGGCTGAAGAGTCTGGAAAACTGCTTCCTGAAACACCTTTTCAAATTGTAGAGTGGCGTTTGAACAAACAAGGGACTCCTGTTTTTAAATTAGACAATCATCAGTTTATCGTTGCAGATAAGCGTTTAGTCTATGATCAAAGCCAAGTTCAAACTCAAAATAGACAAGTGTGGTTGGAGCCGGGGTTTGTTATCTATAACAGCCCTTATGACACACAGGAAATCTCATCTACTTTAACTTCCTATCAACAAGTGACCGTGGATAGAAGCTTATTTGCTGAGGGACAAGAATTTCTTCATATTGACCAGGTGGGTTGGGTATCTAAAGAATTCATTTCAGAAGAAGATAACCGTATCCAGAAAGTTCAGGAAATATTATCAAGCACTTATCAAAAAGATCAGTTCTCTATCTATGTTAAGCAACTGAGTACAGGCAAGGAGGCTGGAATTAATGAAGATAAGAAATTATATGCAGCTAGCATTTTAAAACTTCCTTATCTTTACTATGCTCAAGAGAAAATAAAACAAGGTGACTACACATTTGATAGTTCTTTCAAATATATTTCAGAAGTGAATAGTTTTCCTGGTTCATATAAAACCGAAGGAAGTGGAAGTTTACCTAAAAAAGAAGACAACAAAGACTATAGTCTGCAACAGTTAATTACTAAAATTGCTAAAGAGTCTGATAATGTTGCGCATAATATTTTGGGTTACTATGTAACCAATCAGTCTGATGCAGCTTTTAAAGAAAAAATGGCTACCATTATGGGGGAAGATTGGGATGCAAATGAAAAACTAACTTCTGCTAAGATGGCAGGAAAGGTCATGGAAGCCATTTATAATCAGAATGGTTTTGTCTTAGAGTCTCTAGGCAAAACGAATTTTGATAACCAACGAATTGCGAAAGGTGTTTCGGTTAAGGTAGCTCATAAAATCGGAGATGCTGATGAGTTTAAACACGATACTGCCATTGTCTTTACAGATTCTCCTTTTGTTCTTTCTATTTTCACCAAAAATTCTGATTATGACACTATTGCTAAGATAGCCAAGGATGTCTATGAGGTTCTAAAATGAGGGAACAAGATTTTTTAAATCATTTTCTTCAGAAAGGATATTTCAAAAAGCATAACAAAATTGTGTTGGCTCTATCTGGTGGTCTGGATTCCATGTTTTTATTTCAGTTGTTGTCCACTTATCGAAAAGAGTTGAAAATTGAACTAATCTTAGCTCATGTTAATCATAAGCAGAGAGTAGAGTCGGACTGGGAAGAAAAGGAACTAAGGAAATTGGCTGATGCAGCTGGACTTCCTATTTATATCACCAGTTTTTCAGGTGTCTTTTCAGAAGCTCGTGCTAGAAGTTTTCGCTATGATTTTTTTCGACAGGTCATGAAAGAAACAGGAGCAACCGCTCTTGTAACAGCACACCATGCTGATGATCAAGTTGAAACGATTTTGATGCGCTTGATTCGAGGGAGTCGCTTACGGCATTTATCTGGGATCAAGGAACGACAAGTTGTTGACGATTTTGAAATAATTCGTCCATTGTTAAATTTTCACAAAAAGGAATTTCCGCAAATTTCTCATTTTGAAGATGAAACGAACAATGCAAACAATTACTTTCGTAATCGTATTCGAAATTGTTACCTGCCACAACTTGAGAAAGAAAATAATTGCGTAAAAAAAGCTATTTTAAATCTAGGAAATGAGATTTCAAATTATGAATCTGCCTTAGATGAGTTATCTAAAAATATCAATATTGAAGATCTACAACAGTTGTTTTCTCACTCTCAACCAACTCAGAGAGTCTTACTCCAGCACTATATCAGCCGATTTCCAGATTTGAATCTTACAAAAGCTCAGTTTGAAGAAGTTCAACAAATTTTAGAAAATAAAAGTCAGTACCGTCATCCACTGAAGAATGGCTATGAATTGATAAAAGAGTATCAGCATTTTCATATTTGTAAAATCAGTCCTCAGGCTGATGAAAAGAGCTGTGAACTTGTGTTAGACTATCAAAACCAAGTTCAATATGGTGGCTATTTATTTTCATTTGGAATTCCTTTGGAAGGTGAAGAGATTCAAGAAATCAATGTTTCACGAGAAACATCAATACTTCTTCGACATCGAAAAGCGGGTGATTACCTAATAAAAAATGGGTACCGAAAAAAACTTAGACGTTTGTTTATTGATTTGAAAATTCCTATAGAAAAACGAAAAACAGCTATTATTATTGAGCAATTTGGAGAGATTTTATCGGTTTTTGGAATCGAAATCAGTGATTTGAGTAAAAACATGAAAAATGATATAATGAACACTATACTTTATATAGAAAAAATAGATAGGTAAGAACATGTTAGAACACGATATCAAAAAAATTTTAGTTTCGCATGATGAAATTACAGAGGCAGCTAAAAAGCTAGGTGCTCAGTTGACAAAAGAGTACGAAGGGAAAAATCCAATCTTAGTTGGAATTCTAAAAGGATCTATTCCTTTTATGGCAGAATTGGTCAAACATATTGATACGCACATTGAGATGGATTTTATGATGGTATCCAGCTATCATGGTGGTACTGTGAGTAGTGGTGTAATTAATATCAAACAAGATGTGACTCAAGATATCAAAGGCAGACATGTTATCTTTGTAGAAGATATTATTGATACCGGTCAAACTTTGAAAAGTTTGAGAGATATGTTTATAGCAAGGGAAGCAGCCTCTGTTAAAATTGCAACCATGTTAGACAAGCCAGAGGGACGTCTTGTGGAAATTGAGGCGGATTACACATGTTTTACTATCCCAAATGAATTTGTCGTAGGTTTTGGTTTAGATTACAAAGAAAATTATCGTAATATTCCATATGTCGGAATATTAAAAGAAGAAGTTTATTCAAATTAGAAAGATCTATCTTTAATGAAAAAACAAAATAATGGTTTAGTTAAAAATCCTTTTCTATATTTATTAGTTATCTTTTTCCTTGTGACGGGATTTCAGTATTTCTTTGCTGGAAATGCCGCAGGACGAAGTGAGAAAATTAACTATACAGAACTGGTAAAAGAAATCACAGAAGATAATGTAAAAGAAATAACTTATCAACCAAACGGTAGTGTCATTGAGGTTTCTGGTGTATATAAAAATCCAAAAACAAGTAAAGAAGAAACAGGTATTCAGTTCTTTACGCCATCCCCTACAAAAGTAGAAAAATTCTCAAGTATTATTCTTCCTTCAGATGCAACAGTAGCAGATTTACAAAAGCTTGCTGCTGAACATCAAACAGAAGTAAATGTAAAACATGAGAGTTCGAGCGGTATGTGGATTAACATTCTGGTATCAATTGTACCGTTTGGTATTTTATTGTTCTTCCTATTCTCCATGATGGGGAACATGGGAGGAAATAACGGACGAAATCCAATGAGTTTTGGTCGTAGCAAAGCAAAAGCTGCAAATAAAGAAGAAATTAAAGTACGATTTTCAGATGTTGCAGGTGCTGAGGAAGAAAAGCAAGAACTTGTAGAAGTTGTTGAGTTTTTGAAAGATCCGAAACGTTTTACAAAACTTGGTGCTCGTATTCCTGCAGGTGTTTTACTAGAGGGGCCTCCAGGAACTGGTAAAACTTTACTTGCTAAGGCAGTTGCAGGTGAAGCAGGCGTACCGTTCTTTAGTATTTCAGGATCAGACTTTGTAGAGATGTTTGTCGGTGTCGGCGCTAGTCGTGTGCGTTCTCTCTTTGAAGATGCGAAAAAAACAGCGCCAGCTATTATCTTTATTGATGAAATTGATGCTGTCGGTCGCCAACGTGGTATCGGTCTTGGTGGCGGGAATGATGAACGCGAGCAAACCTTGAACCAGCTTTTGATTGAAATGGATGGTTTTGAAGGAAATGAAGGTATTATTGTTATTGCGGCAACCAACCGTTCAGATGTCCTAGATCCAGCTCTTCTACGCCCTGGACGCTTTGATAGAAAAATTTTAGTTGGTCGTCCAGACGTCAAAGGTCGGGAGGCAATTCTAAAAGTCCATGCACGAAATAAACCATTAGCAAAAGATGTTGATTTGAAATTGGTTGCCCAACAAACTCCAGGATTTGTTGGAGCAGATTTAGAAAATGTGTTAAATGAAGCTGCTCTAGTTGCTGCGCGACGTAACAAAACTGTTATTGATGCTTCTGACATTGATGAGGCAGAAGATCGCGTGATTGCTGGTCCATCTAAGAAAGACAAAACAGTATCACAAAGAGAACGTGAATTAGTTGCTTATCATGAGGCTGGACATACAATTGTTGGTTTAGTCTTGTCAAATGCTCGTGTTGTTCACAAAGTTACGATTGTACCACGTGGACGAGCAGGTGGTTACATGATTGCTCTACCGAAAGAAGATCAAATGTTACTTTCAAAAGAAGATATGAAAGAGCAATTAGCTGGTTTAATGGGTGGACGTGTTGCTGAGGAAATTATCTTTAATGTTCAAACAACAGGAGCATCAAATGACTTTGAACAAGCAACACAGATGGCACGTGCAATGGTTACAGAGTATGGTATGAGTGAAAAACTTGGACCAGTCCAATATGAAGGAAACCATGCCATGTTTGGTGCACAGACCCCACAAAAAACAATTTCAGAGCAAACAGCTTATGAAATTGATGAAGAAGTTCGTTCTCTATTAAATGAAGCACGAAATAAAGCAGCTGAGATTATTCAATCAAACCGTGAAATCCACAAATTAATCGCAGAAGCATTGTTGAAATACGAAACATTGGATAGTACACAAATTAAATCACTATACGAAACAGGTAAAATGCCTGAAACCGTAGAAGAGGAATCTCATGCACTATCTTATGATGAAGTAAAACAAAAAATGAGTGACGAATTATAACCCCAGAGAGGCCCAGCCTCTCTTTTTATGTGCAGTTGAGAGAAGAAAGGGTATAGAAGAGGAGAAGTAGATTAAAAGCTTCCTGCTTTCTGCTAGACTAGAAGCAGAGAGGAGAGGCTTATGAATCTGAACGAACTATACGAAGAAACCAAAGGAATTGTGCACAAGTGTCGGAAAGACTATTATCTCCATTTGTGGGAGAAAGAGGATTGGGATCAGGAAGGGATGCTGTGTCTGTATGAATTAGTGAGCGATCATCCAGTCTTGCTAGAAGGAGAGCGTCATCGCCTCTATGTTTACTTCAAAACCAAGTTCCGGAATCGTATCCTAGACTATATCCGCAAACAAGAAAGCCAAAAACGTCGCTTCGATAAGGAACCCTATGAGGAAGTCAGTGAGATTAGTCACCGTTTAGGGGAAGGAGGGCTTCTGTTAGATGAGTATTATCTCCTTCATGAAGCGCTAAACACCTACCGCGCGAGCTTACCTCCATCTCACCAAGCACTTCTAGATCGCCTCTTGTCAGAGGAACGCTTCCGAGGTCGGAAATCGCTACTAAGAGAGTTACGCGAGGTTCTGAGCGATTTCAGATGAGAGAGAATGAAAAAAGGTAAAAAAAATCCTTGACAAAGTAGGAAAAGTTAGTATAATAGGAAGAGTCGAAAAGCTCAGGTCCGTTGGTCAAGGGGTTAAGACACCGCCTTTTCACGGCGGTAACACGGGTTC
>ERZ773099.3484-NODE-3484-length-10112-cov-12.510590_pt1 | contig 10112 bp, 9 predicted proteins | sample MGYA00511120_ERZ773099 | MGnify/ENA primary metagenome ERZ773099 (study PRJEB29015, sample SAMEA2738012) | human oral metagenome | biome: human oral; feature: human-associated habitat; material: dental | place: China | collected 2104 ... | reverse complement strand
TTGCGACTGTGAGAAACAGTCAATGGCATGATATGGAAAGTCCAATTATGTTAGACTTGCTCCGACAAATGAAGGAAAAAGCAAAGACTAAAAAGATTGACTTTGCTGTAGCAGGCTATCTGAATGCTTCTTTCATAGAAAAAATGAATCAGATGGGTATCAAGTGCATTATCCATTACAGCTCTATTCCAGAGATTTTTGATTTAGAAATTGAACATCCATACCACCTCAAACGTGTAAAAGAAGAAAGTAAAAAATTACAAAGGAGCACCTATGACACCTCAAGAAATGTGGAATGCATACAAGCAAATCAACCCCTCTATCGGAGATGAGATAGATGCCTGGGCTTTTGGAGTAGAAGCCGATTTCTTGGCAGATTTGGTTTTAAAAGGAGAAAAGACAGCAACTGCCTCAGCCTACGATCTCTACGCAGTAGATGACGAACCTCTTCCACGAGAAGGGACCTTTGATGTCATTTTAGATGGTCAAAACCAGGCTGTCTGCATTGTCGAAATTACAAAGGTTTCTGTCCATCCCTTCAATCATGTTTCTGCTCAACATGCCTATAAGGAAGGTGAGGGAGACAAATCCTTAGCCTATTGGCGTCAGGTTCATGAGGAATTCTTCACCGAGTGTCTAGGTGAGGTCGGACTGACTTTCACACTTGACAGCAAGGTCGTTTTAGAAGAATTTCGCAAGGTCTACCCTCTGTAGACAGATAGAAGGAAGAAAGTTTTGGAAATTGCCGTCCAATCCTTTTTTCTTAAGCAAAACATGATATAATAAGTTTGTTTAAAGAAGAGCAGCAGCTCTTAAACTTAGAATAGGAGAAAACTATGCAAGCAGTTGAACATTTTATTACGCAATTTGTTCCTGAACACTATGATTTATTTTTAGACTTGAGTCGTGAGACCAAGACGTTTTCTGGAAAGGTGACCATCACTGGTCAAGCACAGAGTGACCGTATTTCCCTTCATCAAAAAGACTTGGGAATCGCCTCTGTAGAAGGAACGGGTCAAGTTTGTCCATTTACAGTTGATCATGAGAATGAAGCCCTTCATATCGAACTTGCTGAGGCTGGTCAAGTCGAATTAGTCATTGCTTTTTCAGGAAAAATCACAGACAACATGACAGGGATTTACCCTTCTTACTACACAGTTGATGGTGTCAAGAAAGAAGTCTTGTCTACTCAGTTCGAGAGCCATTTTGCGCGTGAAGCTTTCCCATGTGTGGATGAGCCAGAAGCTAAAGCAACCTTTGACCTCGCTCTTCGCTTTGACCAAGCAGAAGGTGAGTTGGCCTTTTCAAACATGCCTGAGATTGATGTTGAAAACCGCAAGGAAACAGGTATCTGGAAGTTTGAAACGACACCTCGTATGTCTTCCTACTTGTTGGCTTTTGTTGCTGGTGATTTGCAAGGGGTGACCTCTAAAACCAAGAACGGTACTCTCGTAGGTGTTTACTCTACCAAAGCCCACCCACTATCTAACCTTGATTTCTCATTGGACATCGCCGTTCGCTCAATCGAGTTCTACGAAGATTACTACGGAGTCAAATACCCAATCCCTCAATCTCTCCATATCGCTCTTCCTGACTTCTCAGCAGGTGCCATGGAAAACTGGGGTCTGGTAACCTACCGTGAAGTTTACTTGGTTGTGGATGAGAATTCTACCTTTGCCAGCCGTCAACAAGTTGCCCTTGTTATCGCCCACGAGCTTGCCCACCAATGGTTTGGTAACCTCGTTACCATGAAATGGTGGGATGACCTCTGGCTCAATGAAAGCTTCGCAAACATGATGGAATATGTCTGTGTGGATGCCATCGAACCAAGTTGGAATATCTTTGAAGACTTCCAAACAGGTGGGGTGCCAGGAGCTCTTAAACGCGATGCGACTGATGGCGTTCAGTCTGTTCACGTCGAAGTCAAACACCCAGATGAAATCAATACCCTCTTTGACGGAGCTATCGTCTATGCCAAAGGAAGCCGTCTCATGCACATGCTTCGTCGTTGGTTAGGTGATGCGGATTTTGCCAAAGGTTTGCATGCTTACTTTGAAAAACACCAGTACAGCAACACCATTGGTCGTGACCTTTGGAATGCTCTTGGTCAAGCATCAGGCCGTGATGTCGCAGCCTTCATGGATTCTTGGTTGGAACAACCTGGATATCCTGTTCTTACCGTTAAAGTTGAAAATGATGTTTTGAAGATTTCACAAAAACAATTCTTTATCGGTGAACATGAAGATAAGAACCGCCTCTGGGTGGTGCCACTTAACAGCAACTGGAAAGGTTTGCCAGATACACTTGAAACTGAAAGTATCGAAATCCCAGGCTACGCAGCTCTTCTTGCTGAAAACAAAACAGCTCTTCGTCTCAATACTGAAAATACAGCCCACTATATTACAGACTATCAAGGAGCCTTGTTAGATGCTGTTCTTGCTGAGCTAGTTGAGCTTGATAACACAAGCAAGCTTCAAATTGTCCAAGAACGCCGTTTGCTTGCTGAAGCAGGACACATTTCTTATGCAGACCTGCTCCCAGTTGTAGAACAACTCGCAAAAGAAGAATCATACCTAGTTGTGTCAGCTATTTCTCAAGTTATTTCTGCTCTTGAACGCTTCATTGATGAGGGAACAGAAGTTGAAGCAGCCTTCAATGGCCTCGTTGCTAAACTAGCTCGTTACAACTATGAGCGTCTCGGTTTTGAGGCAAAAGACGGAGAAGCAGATGAGGATGAATTGGTTCGCCAGTTGACCATTTCCATGATGATTCGTTCAAATGATGAGGAAGCTAGCCAGGTTGCAAGCATGATTTTTGCGGCCCACAAGGATAATCTTGTAACTCTTCCAGCAGCTATCCGCTCTCAAGTCTTGGTGAATGAGATCAAACAGCATGAAAGCAAGGAATTGGTTGCGACTTATCTAGATCTTTATACCCATGCTACTGATGCGGTCTTCCAACGTCAGTTGGCAGCAGCTCTCGCTCACAGCAAGGGTGCTGACAACATCCAAACTTTACTTGCAACTTGGAAAGATAAATTTGTCGTGAAACCACAAGACCTTTCTTCTTGGTACCTCCAATTCCTTGGACACCAAGCAACTCAAGAAACAGTCTGGACTTGGGCGCGTGAGAACTGGGATTGGATCAAGGCAGCCCTTGGTGGCGATATGAGCTTTGATAGCTTTGTCATCATTCCATCACATATCTTCAAAACAGTTGAACGTTTAGAAGAGTACAAAGCTTTCTTTGAACCCTTCCTGTCTGACCTCGCTCTCAGTCGTAATATCGGTATGGGAATCAAGGATATTGCAGCCCGCGTAGAATTGATTAATCGTGAAAAAGCAGCAGTAGAGGCGGTTGTCACTCAGTACAGCAAAGCTTAACTTTCTGTTAGCCTAAAAACCAAAAGCTCAACTTTCTGTTTTAAAAATGCAGAGAGTTGAGCTTTTTTTAAGACAAATTTGGTATAATAGTGTTATTAAGGAGGAGTTTACGATGATAAAAATCCTATTAGTAGAAGATGATTTAGGTTTGTCAAATTCTGTATTTGACTTTTTAGATGACTTTGCAGATGTCATGCAGGTTTTTGACGGAGAAGAAGGTCTCTATGAAGCCGAAAGCGGCGTCTATGATTTGATCTTGCTTGACTTGATGTTGCCTGAAAAAAATGGCTTCCAAGTTTTGAAAGAATTGCGTGAAAAAGGAATTACAACCCCTGTCCTTATCATGACCGCTAAGGAAAGTTTGGATGACAAGGGACACGGTTTTGAGCTGGGAGCAGATGATTATCTGACCAAACCTTTCTATCTAGAAGAACTCAAGATGCGGATTCAGGCTCTTCTCAAACGTTCAGGAAAATTCAATGAAAATATGCTTTCCTATGGAGATATCGTCGTCAATCTTTCGACTAATGAAGTAAAGGTGAAAGACACGCCTGTAGAACTGTTAGGGAAAGAGTTTGAATTGTTGGTATATTTCCTCCAAAATCAAAATGTCATTTTGCCTAAGACACAAATTTTTGACCGTCTTTGGGGATTTGATAGTGACACAACCATTTCAGTCGTAGAAGTTTATGTATCAAAAGTCCGCAAGAAATTGAAGGGAACAGCTTTTGCTGACAAACTCCAAACCTTGCGTAGTGTTGGGTATATTTTAAAAGATGTTGAATAAACTAAAAAAAACATGGTATTCAGATAATTTTAGTTACTTTATCCGTAACTTTGGAGTCTTTACTCTAATTTTCTCTACCATGACCTTGATTATCCTTCAGGTCATGCACTCAAGCCTTTATACATCGGTAGATGATAAACTCCATAGCCTCAGTGGAAGTCCACATGCAGTTATCCAGTTAGCGATTAATAGAGCAACTGAGGAAGTCAAGGATTTAGAACCTGCTACCGCTGATGCGAGTAAGGCAGAGATTAAGCCAAATGTAAGTTCGAACACAGAGGTTTTACTGTTTGATAAGGATTTTAACCAACTCTTCTTGGGAAATCGCTTTTTAGGTTTGGATAAGCTCCAACTTGAAAAGAAAGAGTTAGGGCATGTCCGTCAGATACAGGTAGTCAACAGTTATGGTCAGGAAGAAACCTATCGGATGATTCTGATGGAGACCAATATTAATTCTGTATCAACTAATGTCAAATATGCAGCGATTTTGATTAATACGAGTCAACTAGAACAGATTAGTCAAAATCATGAGCAGCTAATCGTGGTTGTTATGGTAAGCTTTTGGCTTCTCTCCTTGCTTGCTAGTCTTTATCTAGCGAGAGTTAGTGTAAAACCCTTGCTTGAAAGCATGCAAAAGCAGAAGGCTTTTGTGGAAAATGCCAGCCATGAGTTACGGACTCCTTTAGCTGTTTTGCAAAATCGTTTGGAAAATCTATTTCGAAAGCCAGAGGCTACGATTATGGAGTCTAGTGAGAGTATTGCTTCCAGCTTAGAAGAAGTGCGAAATATGCGTTTTCTTACAACCAATCTTCTCAATTTAGCACGCCGTGATGACGGAATCAAGCCAGTATTTACTCAAGTTCCGCCTCAGTTTTTCAATACAACCTTTAATAACTATGAGATGATTGCTTCTGAAAATGATCGTGAATTTCATTTTGAAAATTGGCTTCATCGTCCTATCGTTACAGATCAGTTGCTCCTTAAGCAGTTGATGACGATCCTTTTTGATAATGCCATCAAGTACACAGAAGAAGATGGAAAGGTTGACTTTATCATTTCTGCTACAGATCGCCACCTTTATCTGACCGTTACGGATAATGGGATTGGAATCTCGGCGTCAGATAAAAAGAAAATCTTTGATCGCTTTTATCGAGTAGATAAGGCTCGGACACGTCAGAAAGGTGGATTTGGACTTGGGCTCTCTCTTGCTAAGCAGATTGTAGATGCCTTGAAAGGGACAATTAGTGTCAAGGACAATAAACCAAAAGGAACGATTTTTGAAGTCAAGATTGCTATTCAGTCACCTTCAAAACGAAAGAAATAGAGAATGCAATAAAAAACAGTCCACTAGACTGTTTTTTATTTTAAGATGGGTGAGGAAGGATAAAATCTCTTTTTATAGCATAACTTGCATAGAACAAGCTTCGCGTTTTGTTAGTTCACTAGTAAAATAAAAGAAGCTAGTATTTTTCTACCAGCCTCTTTTATTTTCTAATTTTTTGTTTAATGAGCAATCGTTGTAATTTTAAAAGTGCAAAGCTTGACCCCATGGCAGCAATAAATGCTAAAGCAGTATTAAATTTCATGGCCAAAAAGATAAAGCTAAAAATCGCCATAAAGATACAGAAGCAGGCGATATTGACGAAGAACAAGATTTCTTTCAAACTAGAGCTCATAGGAGCCTCAGGTATGTAATCTTGATAAAGTGGGGTTTGTAAGTTTCTATTTTCTATTTGTTGTTCAAATTCATAGGGTTGTAATTTTCTTGCGGGCATAACTCTCTCCTTAACAGTACCTAACTATTTTATCACTTTTTTTGTGGGAAATTATTACAGAAAGGTTACAAAAAGAATAAAGTCAGTTTTCATTTTCAAAGCATGGCTGATTTTCTAGAAATATGGTATAATTTTCTTTATGGAAAAGATTATCATTACAGCAACTGCTGAAAGCATTGAACAAGTTGAACAATTACTTGAAACGGGCGTAGATCGTATCTATGTCGGTGAGAAAGACTTTGGACTCCGTTTGCCAACTACCTTTAGTCATGAAGAGTTACGTACCATCGCCAATCTCGTTCATGAGGCAGGCAAAGAATTGATTGTCGCAGTTAACGCTCTCATGCACCAGGACATGATGGATCGCATCAAGCCTTTCCTTGATTTTTTAGAAGAAATCAAGACAGACTATATTACTGTTGGGGATGCAGGTGTCTTTTACGTGGTTAACCGAGATGGCTATTCCTTCAAGACAATCTACGATGCTTCAACCATGGTTACCAGTAGCCGTCAGATTAACTTCTGGGGACAAAAGGCAGGAGCATCCGAAGCTGTTTTAGCACGTGAGATTCCGTCAGCTGAGCTTTTCAAAATGCCTGAAATTTTGGAAATACCAGCTGAAATCTTGGTTTACGGTGCTAGTGTTATTCACCATTCCAAGCGTCCGCTCTTGCAAAACTACTATAACTTTAGCCATATTGATGATGAGAAGACTCGTAAGCGTGATCTCTTTTTGGCAGAGCCAAGTGATCCAGAGAGCCATTACTCAATCTTTGAGGACAATCACGGTACGCACATCTTTGCCAATAATGACCTTGATTTGATGACTAAATTGACTGAATTGGTCGAGCATGGTTTTACTCATTGGAAGCTAGAGGGTCTCTACACCCCAGGTCAGAACTTTGTTGAGATTGCTAAACTCTTTATCCGAGCTCGCAGTTTGATTCAAGAGGGCAAATTCAGCCATGATCAAGCTTTCTTATTAGATGAAGAAGTCCGTAAACACCATCCTAAAAATCGTTTCCTAGATACAGGATTTTATGACTTTGATCCTGATATGGTCAAATAATACACAAAAGCCTGAAATAAATTGTTCGGGCTTTTTCCAGTGTATGCATGAAATTAAACCGCATACATGGTATAATAGAGTTAGCTCTTATTGGAGGTATTTAAGTGGAAAATCTGAAAAAAATGGCAGGTATCAAGGCTGCTGAGTTCGTAACCGATGGAATGGTAGTAGGACTTGGGACAGGCTCGACTGCCTATTATTTCGTAGAGGAGATTGGTCGACGTATCAAAGAGGAGGGGTTACAGATTACAGCTGTGACGACCTCTAGCGTGACCAGCAAGCAAGCAGAGAGGCTCAATATCCCACTCAAGTCAATTGATGAAATTGATCAGGTTGACGTGACTGTTGATGGCGCGGATGAAGTGGATAGCCAGTTCAATGGGATTAAGGGGGGCGGTGGTGCGCTTCTCATGGAAAAAGTCGTTGCAACGCAGACTAAGGACTATATCTGGGTTGTTGACGAAAGCAAACTAGTGGAAAAACTGGGTGCTTTTAAACTACCAGTAGAAGTCGTTCAGTATGGTGCAGAACAGCTTTTTCGTCGTTTCGAGCGTGCCGGCTATAAGCCAAGTTTCCGTGAAAAAGACGGACAACGTTTTGTGACGGATATGCAGAATTTTATCATTGATCTTGATTTGGGTGTCATTGAGAATCCCGTAGACTTTGGGCAAGAATTAGATCATCTAGTCGGAGTTGTCGAGCATGGTTTGTTTAACCAAATGGTAGATAAGGTCATCGTAGCTGGGCAAGGTGGCGTTCGGATTTTAACTTCAACAAAAGGAAAATAAAAGGAGGCATTATATGTCTAGATTTAATCGTATTCACTTGGTAGTGCTGGATTCCGTAGGGATTGGTGCAGCACCAGATGCCAATAACTTTGTCAATGCAGGAGTTCCAGATGGCGCTTCTGACACACTCGGACATATTTCAAAATCAGTAGGACTTCATGTACCAAACATGGCTAAGATTGGTCTTGGAAACATTCCTCGTGAAACACCTTTGAAGACTGTGCCAGCTGAAAGCAATCCAATAGGTTATGCAACCAAACTCGCAGAAGTATCACGTGGTAAAGATACCATGACTGGTCACTGGGAAATCATGGGACTCAACATTACTGAGCCTTTTGACACTTTCTGGAATGGATTCCCAGAAGAAATCCTGACAAAAATCGAAGAGTTTTCAGGACGCAAAGTCATCCGTGAAGCCAATAAACCATACTCAGGAACAGCTGTTATCGATGATTTTGGACCGCGTCAGATGGAAACAGGTGAGTTGATTATCTATACTTCTGCAGACCCAGTATTACAAATCGCTGCCCACGAAGACATTATTCCTTTGGATGAACTTTACCGTATCTGTGAATACGCTCGTTCAATCACTCTTGAACGTCCAGCCCTTCTTGGTCGTATCATTGCACGTCCTTATGTTGGTGAGCCAGGAAAATTCACTCGTACAGCGAATCGTCGTGACTTGGCGGTATCACCATTTGCGCCAACAGTTCTGGATAAACTCAACGAAGCAGGTATCGATACTTACGCCGTTGGTAAAATCAACGACATCTTTAATGGTGCAGGAATCAATCATGACATGGGACACAACAAGTCCAACAGTCACGGTGTTGATACACTTTTGAAGACGATGGGACTTCCTGAATTTGAAAAAGGCTTCTCATTCACAAACTTGGTCGATTTCGATGCTCTTTATGGTCACCGTCGTGATCCGCATGGCTACCGTGATTGCTTGCATGAGTTCGATGAACGCTTGCCAGAAATTATCGCTGCTATGAGAGAAAATGACCTTCTCTTGATTACAGCTGACCATGGAAATGACCCAACCTACGCAGGAACAGACCACACTCGTGAATACATTCCACTCTTGGCTTATAGTCCATCCTTTAAAGGAAACGGCTTGATTCCAGTTGGTCATTTTGCAGATATCTCAGCAACTGTTGCAGATAACTTTGGTGTGGAAACTGCCATGATCGGGGAAAGCTTCTTGGATAAATTGGTATAAAATTCGGTCATACAAGAATTATGACATTTTCGTTATCAAGATAAAAAATCGGTCAATTACTGAATCAGTAATGCAGAGGAGAGATGTAATGATATTTTTAGATAAAATCAATGAAACAGCTACTTTTTTGAAAGAAAGAGGCGTGGTTGCACCTGAGTTCGGACTAATCCTTGGATCAGGTCTCGGTGAACTGGCAGAAGAAATCGAAAACGCAGTTGTAGTAGACTATGCAGAGATTCCAAACTGGGGTCGCTCAACCGTTGTCGGACACGCTGGTAAATTGGTTTATGGAGATTTAGCTGGGCGTAAGGTCTTGGCCTTACAAGGACGTTTTCATTTCTATGAAGGCAATCCACTAGAGGTTGTTACTTTCCCAGTTCGTGTGATGAAAGTTCTTGGCTGTGTGGGTGTGATTGTAACAAATGCGGCTGGTGGTATCGGCTTTGGACCAGGTACCCTGATGGCTATTTCAGACCACATCAATATGACAGGACAAAATCCTTTGATTGGTGAAAATTTGGATGATTTTGGTCCACGATTCCCAGATATGTCTAAAGCTTACACGCCAGAATATCGAGCTGTGGCTCATCGAGTAGCTGAAAAAATTGGTGTACAGTTGGATGAAGGTGTTTATCTTGGAGCGACTGGTCCAACTTATGAAACACCAGCTGAAATTCGTGCCTTTAAAACATTGGGTGCAGATGCAGTCGGCATGTCAACAGTCCCTGAAGTTATCGTAGCAGCCCACTCAGGATTGAAAGTTCTTGGTATTTCTTGTATCAGTAACTATGCGGCTGGCTTCCAAGAAGAACTTAACCACGAGGAAGTAGTAGAAGTGACTCAACGAGTTAAGGGGGACTTCAAACGTCTATTGACTTCAATCTTGGCTGAATTGTAAGATTCGCTAGAAATAATCACAGAAAGGTAGAGCGAGGTGTTCATATTTGAACACGAGTGGGAAACTTTTCTAAAAAAATTGAAAGGTAGGGTAGTTTGGGTTTGAATTGAACCCGTGCTGTTCTCCTATTTGTCATCAAAATTAAGAAAGAAAGGAATTGAACCCACCCTAAAAGCAGTGGGAAAAA
>ERZ773099.3482-NODE-3482-length-10114-cov-17.953176_pt1 | contig 10114 bp, 1 predicted proteins | sample MGYA00511120_ERZ773099 | MGnify/ENA primary metagenome ERZ773099 (study PRJEB29015, sample SAMEA2738012) | human oral metagenome | biome: human oral; feature: human-associated habitat; material: dental | place: China | collected 2104 ... | reverse complement strand
CCTCTGCACGGAGCAGGCACAGAGCTGTGCGCGCAGCCGCCGTCACAGCGTTGCGGAACTGACAGCGGAGATCGAACGCCTCCTAGCCGCATATCTATGACAGGGGTTGCTGTACGAAGGAAAAACATCGTACAGCAGCCCCTATTTTATTGCAAAAAAAGGCTCTGCACAGGAAATCCCGTGCAGAGCCGATAGAAGTTTACCGATTAAGTTTTAGAACATCCACTTGACGCCAAGGTCGCCGCTGAGACCGCGACGCTTGCCCTGCCATCCGGCAAGACTGAAGTCGTAGGTGACATTGCTGTCCTTCGGTGCAAAGCGGTAGCCGAGTTCGAGCATTCCGCTGGAGCCCTTGAGGCTCGGGCGCAGCGTGCTATATCCCTGGTAGGACGCGTTTGCGCTGCCGTCGAATTCGTACTCCAACGCAAGACCCGCATAGAATTCTCCGTCCGCTGCATTCCGATTGGTGTACCGGAAGCCAAGACGGATCCGCTGCGAGCTGACACTTGAGAATTCATAGGACTCACCCGCACGCCCGTTGTTTTTGAGCGTTGCATTGGAGCCTGCCTGATGCGACCAGAAATAGCGCAGGTAGGGATTGATCGTTTCGTTTTCCTTGAGCTGAATATTCTTACCTACACCGAAATGACCTGCCCAGTAGGTACTCGAAACATCGTATTCCGAATTCGTGCCGGAATAGATGACGCCGCTGTAGTCACTCTTTGCGCGACCGCCCTGCAGCGAGCCTTCAAACCACATGCCGTTATTCTGATCGACGCGTGCCATGAGACCAAGACCCAAGGTGCGGAACTTGCCGCTGCCGTGCGTATTGTCGTCGAGGTAGGAGTCATAGCTGCCGTTGCCGTAGGAAACGAACGGTCCGTAGACAATCTTGCCCGCATCCATCTCATGCTCGCGCGCCCAGCCGATGCCGAGGTTCCAACCCTTGCTCTCGACATAGGAGCCTGTCTCGGCGCGCATATTGGAAGCGCCAAGCCCCGCCCACAGTGCATAGGCATCCGCATGTTCCGCTTTTTCGGCGGCGGCAGCGGTCTTCGCAGCCTGAATGTTGTTGGATACAAGGAAATCCGTTCCCTGATTGATGAACGCCGTTGCCCCCGCACGCGTTTCAACGAGGGACTTGGTCTGCTCGGTCAGCTTCGCCGACGCAACCGTTGCACTGAGTTCGCCGGGCGCTGTCTGCGCAAGATCGAATTCATACGCAAGAGATACGCCCTGCATCGCCTTGGACGTGTTCCGGATGGCGGAATCCGTCTGCAGCGTGCCGTCGGAGGCTGTTCTGATGAGGCTGATCCGGTCATTGGGACGGAGCGCAGGCTGTGCGCCGTCGATCACGCCGATACCGAATCCGACGCCTCTGAGATCCTGATTCTTCGTGGTGAGCGACAGAAGCGGCGTCGTCCGGTCAAGCGTCCCGTCAATGTAGAACTGAACATCCTGAAGCCCCGCGAGCGACCGAGCCGTCGACGCGCCGGGATGGACAACAAGCGTATTGCCCTTGCCGGAAGCGGCGCTGCCGCCGATGACATCCCCTTTGACGGTCGTCTTGTTCAGATGGATGACATTGTCATCCGTCATCACGCCCTGACCGCCCGTGACATTGCCGTCGACCGTAACCGCACCGAGGTTGACGACGTTTCTTGACGCCGCGCCGGTCGTGGATACGCCGCCTGTGACATTGCCCGTAAAGTTCGCGGTAACATTGACGGTATTCTTCGTCGCATCGCCGATGGACTGACCGCCGACGACATTCGCTGCATTGCCGCCCGCGACATTGACGGTATTGCCCGTCGTCTTGCCGCTCGCCGATGTGGTGTAGCCGCCGTAGACATTCGCGAGCGTGCCGCCCTTCAGGTTCACCGTATTGTTCATGCTGTCATTTTTGTCAGCATTCGCCGTGCCCGTGCCGGATGTCCAGCCGCCGTAGGCATTCGTTCCTGTACCGTCCGTGATGGTCAGCTCATTGTTTTGCGTCGTATTGCCGTGCTTGGAACGACCTGCCCATGTGTCGGCGGAATTTGCCGCCCCAGAGACTTTAGCTCCCTTGAACTGATAGTCGTCGATGTTGATCTGCTTCACGTCGGAATCGCTGTGCGTATCCGTGTCGATGAAGTACTCGTGTGCATCCGTCTCGGATACAAAGTTTCCACCGACCTCATACCCCGTGAGCGTGATGGCTTTTTCACTCGACAGAAGCGTACGCGCACCCTTCGCCGTGCCATCCGTCTTGAGCGACGCCCAAGCAATATTGGTTGCCGCCCCATTCGTAAGGGAAAGCATCGTTTTCGAGGCATCCCCCGTGGCAAGGTTAAACTTCACCGTTTGGAACCCTGTGATATTGCCGGCGTGGTTCTCGCCGCTCACCGTCAGCGTATTGCCCGAGTCGGCATTGCTGCCGCCGGAGATACTGCCGTTTACGGTTGTGCCGTCCACATTGACCTTGTTGTCATTCGTGGCAGTACCCTGACCGCCGGTGACATTGCCCTCAACCTTGATATTGCCAAGGCTTACGACGTTCGCCGAAGCTGCGCCGCTCGTGGACACAGAACCCGTCACATTGCCCATGACATCGGACTTGACGTTGACGATGTTCTCCTTTGCATCGCCGGTGGAATAACCGCCGACCACGTTGGCGACCGTGCCGCCCGTCACATTGACCGTGTTCTTGGTCGCCGTGCCCGCTGCAGCGTTCGTGTAGCCGCCGTAGACCGTGCCGGAGACGTTTGCGCCGGAGATCGTAACCGTATTATCGTGGCTGTTGTTCTTCTCTGCCGAGTTTGCCTTCGCATCTGAGCCGGGCAGCGGCGGAACAGAGTCCGTATAGCCGCCGTAGGCATTCCTGTGGCTGCCGCCCGTCACGGAGATACTGTTCCCGCGCGTCGCGTTGGCAGCCTTTGAGATACCGCCGTACACATCATCGCCGATGGTGACTGCGTTCGTCTGCCCCTGATACTGATAGCTCTGCGCGACGACCTTCTTAGCCGAATCCGTACGGCTCTCGGTGTCGATATTGAACTCCGTTGTATCGGCGGAGTTGATTTTGCTCTTCACACCGTCATAGTTGCTGAACGAAATGCCCGCTTCGTTCTCCATCAGGGTGACGGGATCTACGGTTGTACCGTTTACCTCAAGCTTCTGCCAGTCAAACGCAGATGCGCCACCGTTCAGCGTGAGCATCGGATTCGCCGCCGCAGTGCCGACATCAAACGTCAGTGTATCAAAGCCCTCAATGCTGCCCGCCGTATTCGCACGCTTGACCGTCAGTTCATGACCCGTGCCGCCCGCAGAGCCGCCCTTGACAGAGCCCCTTACAGTTGCACCTTCGAGATTGACCTTGTTTTTCTCTGTGGTCGTACCCTGACCGCCGAGGACACTGTCCACGGTCACGCCGCCGCTGAGCGTAATCTCATTTTCCGAGGCCGCACCCGCAGATACCGAGCCAATGACAGCTCCAACGCTGCCGCCGCTGATGTTCACCTTATTGGTCTTCGCATCGCCCGCAGACTGTGCACCGACAACTTTTGCCGCAGAGCCGTTCGTCACATTGACCGTGTTCTTGGTCGCCGTGCCCGCCGCCGCATTCGTGTAGCCGCCGTAGACCGTGCCGATGTTCGCACTGCCAGAGATCGTGATCGTATTATCGTGGCTGTTTCCCTTCTCATTCGACTTCGCATTGTCCGAGCCAATGTTCAGAGGAACGTCCGTATATCCGCCGTAGGCATTCGTATAGGTGCTGCTCGACACGCCGATGATATTCTCGCGCGTCGCATTGCCCACCTTCGAGATGCCGCCGTAGACATTCCCGTCCATTTCCACACGTTCCGTCTGTCCGCGATAGCGGTAGCTCTCGGAGACAATATGCTGCGCATCTTTCTCCTGCGTATTCGTGTCGACGTTGAACTCCGTCGTATCATCCCTGTCGCGTCCAGTCTTCACACCGGTATAGTGCTCGATATGAAGAAGCTTGTCATTATTGGCATTGGTATGGGTCAGGAGGTTAATCTTATTCGTTGAGGTGCCTTTCGTCTCCACCGCAGACCAGTCAAGATCCGTCACTGCGCCATCCGTAAGTGTCAGCAGGGTAGCTCCGGAGCTTGCACCGGAAGCATCGAAGTTCACCTGCTGAACCCCTGCAATATTGCCCGCAAAGTTCGTCCCCTTGACCGTCAGCGTGTTGCCCGCGCCAATGGTAGCGGCTGCCTTGACCGTGCCCGTGACGGTCGCGTTGTCCATGTTGACAACGTTTTTGTTCGCAAGCGTTGCCCCCTGACCGCCCGTGACATCGCCCGTAACGGTGACATGGTCGAGGTTTACGGTGTTCTCCTCTGCAATGCCCATCGTGGAGATACCGCCCGTGACATCGCCCGTAAAGTCCGCAGTAACATTGACGGTATTCTTCGTCGCATTGCCCGCAGACTGTGCGCCAACGACTTTCGCTGCAGATCCGCCCTCAATGTTGACCGTGTTCTCCCACGTCTTGCCCGTCGCAGCCGTCGTATAGCCGCCGTAGACCGTGTCGTTGATGTTCGCAGTGCCGGAAAGTTTGACCTTGTTCTTGTAGCTGTTGTCCTTGTCTGCCTTCGCCGTGCCCGCGCCGTCCGTATGTCCGCCGTAGACATTATCGTAGTTTCCGGTCGATACGGTGATCTCATTCTCGCGCGTGGAGTTGCCCACCTTGGAGATGCCGCCGAACACGTCGTTTCCAATCGTAACAGGAGGGTTTGGGTTTCTCACATCCTTGAACTGATAGCTCTCAGAGATAACTTGTGTCGGTGTCACCGGGGAATCCGTGTCGATGTTGAACTCCGTCGTCTCGTTTGCATCGTTTGTCGTCTTCAGCCCCGTGTAGGTACCGTTGAATGAAAGCCCCCCTGCCGTATTCTGAAGAAGAACAAATCTGCCGGCCTGTGTTCTCGTAAGCTTGATCTTATCCCAGTTGAGCGTCGTCGTTGAACCGTTCGTAAGGTTCAGCATCGGATTCGTCGGGTTTGCCGGATCTGCCGTGGCAACATCGAAATTCAGCTGCTGGAAGCCATCGATATTGTAGGCGCTGTTGTTGTTGCCACTCACCGTCAGCGTATTGCCCGTCGCACCTGTGACAGTGCCGCCGCGGATGAGACCATTGACCGTGTTGTTGCCTTTCAGTGTGACTTCATTGTCTTTCGTCTCAGTGAGTCCATCACCGCCGATGACACTTCCAACCGTCACACCGCTTTCAAGTGTAACCTTGTTGCCCGAGGCTGCACCCGCCGTGGAAACACCACCTGTGACATCGCCCATGACAGATGCGCCGATGGTGACGGTATTCTTCGTCGCATCGCCCGCAGACTGTGCACCGACAACATTCGTCACAGAGCCGCCCGTCACGTTGACTTCATTCTGCGTCGCCGCGCCTTTCTCCGCGCCATTCACCGAGGTGGTGTAGCCGCCGTAGACCGTGCCGTTGATTTGCGCAGCCCCGGAGATGGTGATCTTGTTCTTGTAGCTGTTGTACTTGTCATCCTTCGCCGTGCCCGTGCCGGTCGTATGTCCGCCGTAGGCATTCGTGTAGTTGTTACTCGCCACGTCGATGGTATTCTCACGCGTGGAGTTGCCCACCTTCGAGATGCCGCCGAACACATCCGCCGGCGTCCCGCTCGACACCGGTTCTGTCACACCCTTGAACTGATAGCTCTCGGAGATAACTTGCTGCGCTGCTGACCCGTGGGTATCCGTGTCGATGTTGTACTCCGTCGTATCGTCTGCATCGGTCTTTGCGCCCGAGTAGGAGGAGCCAAACGCAAGTCCCGCCGTATTCTGAAGAAGGACGATTCTGCCGGTTTTCTTCCCCGTTGAATGGATCGCGTTCCAGTCGAGCGTCGTTGCGCCGCCAAGGGTCAGCATCGGAGCCGCAGTTGCCGATTCCACGTTAAACGTGAGCGTTTGGAAGCCCGTGATATTGCCGGCAGTGTTCGCACCCTTCACCGTCAGCGTATTGCCCGAGGTGGCGTTATTGCCGGCAGAGATGATGCCGCCAACCGTTATGCCTTCCAGATTGACCTTGTTGTCATTCGTGGCAGTCCCCTGACCGCCCGTGACATTGCCCGCAACATTGGCACGGAGGTTGATCGTGTTACCCGAGGCTGCACCCGCCGTGGACACACCGCCCGTGATATCGCCCGTAAAGTTCGCGGTAACATTGACGATATTCCCCGTCGCATCGCCGATGGACCGACCGCCGACGACATTCGCTGCATTGCCGCCCGCGACATTAACGGTATTGCCCGTCGCCTTGCCGCCCGCCGATTCGGTGTAGCCGCCGTAAACATCCGCGAGCGTGCTGCCGTTCAGGTTCACCGTATTGTTCTTGCTGTCATTTTGGTCAGTATTCGTCGTTCCGGTGCCGGACGTCCAGCCGCCGTAGGCATTCTTTGTCGTCGAACCGCTGCCCGTGATGGTCAGCTCATTGTTCTGCGTCGTGTTGCCGTGCTTGGAACGACCCGCCCATATATCGGCAGCGGGATCTGCCGGCTTGGAAACGACTGCGCCCTTGAACTGATATTCGTCCAGGTTGATCTGCTTCGCGCCGAGAGCCGTATGCGAATCGGTATCGATGAAGTATTCGTACTTGTCCGTCTCGTATTTAAAGGTACCGCCATTCGTATACGTTCCCATAAAGTTGAATGTGGCTTGATTCGACAGAAGCGTGCGTGCGCCCGTCGGCGTGCGCGTCGGCGGCGTGCCGGTCACATCAAGCGTTCCCCAGTTAATATTGGTCGATGTCCCGTTCGTGAGCTCAAGCATTGCATTGCCAGAGTTCACCGTGTTTTCAAGATTGAATATCGCCGACTGGAAGCCCGTGATATTGCCGGCGTGGTTCTCGCCGCTCACCGTCAGCGTATTGCCCGAGCCGCCCGCAGAGCCGACGGTGATGACACCGTCAACCCTGGAGCCAGCCATATTGACCTTATTGCTGCTCGTCGCAGAGCCTGAGCCGCCCCAAACATTGCCCATGACATGTGCGGTGCCGAGGTTGACCGTATTGTTGTCTGCCGTGCTTCCCTGACCGCCAACAACAGATCCCGAGACCGTCACTGCACCGAGATCAACCGTGTTCCCCGAGGCACTGCCGCCTGCATTTCCACCAAAGACATTGCCCGTGACGTTCGTGCCGACCGTAACTTTGTTGCTGTCAGCAACCCCGCTGCCCGCCGAACCGCCGTACACATTGGCAGTAATCGCACCGCCCGTCAGCTCGACGGTATTCGACGATGCCGCGCCCGTGCCAATATTTTGCCCGCCATAAACAAGACCGCTGTTGACCGTGCCGCCCGCGATCTTGACCTCATTCTTTTCCACCGTGCCGGACCCATAGCTCAGACCTCCGGTAACGTCATTCGTAACCGAACCGCCCGTCATCTCGACCTTATTGTCCGAGACAGAACCCGCGCCGCTCTGAGCACGACCGCCCGTAAGATTCGCGGCAGTCGCCTCACTATAGGTCACATAGTTCTTTTTGGCGTTTCCTCCGGCAGAAGACCCGCCGTATACATCGTTCAGGATCGTACTGCCGCCGCTCACAACGGCACCGTTATGGACGGCATCGCCCGTACCGTACGTGATACCGCCATAGCTGTCGCCGCTGACCGTGCCGCCCGTGACCGTCAGTGTGTTGTCCTGCACGATGCCGCTCGCAGAGGCATTCTGAATCTCGGCACCTGCCGCAGCGCCCGTCACCGAGCCGCCCGCAATCGTTGCCTCGTTATTGATGGCACTGGCCGTTCCGCTTCCTGTGATGCGTGCGCCCCGCACGTTGGTCACCGTCGCCTGTGTAAAGTTGGCTTTATTCCCCTCGGCATTGCCCGTCACGGACTGCCCGCCGACGACATCGCCGGTGACCATGACGGCACCGCTGACCTTGGCAGTATTGCCCGTCGCCGCACCCGTACCGTTCGTAATGCCGCCATAGATGTTGCCAAGAGAATTGCTTGCACCCGTAACATCGGCGTGGTTTTCCTTGACCTCGCCGTTCGCGTTTGTATCACTGATCAGTGCGCCCGCAATAAAGCCACTTGAGCCGTTCGACACCTCAGCACGGTTGCCCGATGCCTTGCCCGATGCGCCGACGCCATTGACCACACCGCCGATGAGCCGAGCCGCCGAGCCGGCACGCATATACGCCTTGTTGTCCGTAACGTCGCCCGTCGCAGCATTGTTCTGACCGCCGACGGCATCGCCCGTCGCACCATTTGTTGACTCAATGGTCAGCTCATTGTCCTTGACCTCGCCGTCATTGCCGACAAGACCGCCATACGCATTGCCCGAAATCGCAGCGTTGTCCTTGAGGATCACCTTGTTCTTGTCCGCGCCCGCTCCTGCGCTGCCGCCCATGACATCCCCAGTAAAGGAAACGTTGCCGCCGACGGTCGCGGTATTTTCGACCGCCGTCCCGTTGGCACTGAAGCCGCCCACAATCGTATTGCCGCTGAGCATACCACCCGTGATATCGACTTTGTTCCCCGATGCCTTACCATCGAACGCAAAGCCGCCGCGGATGTTATCCGAAAGCGTACCGCCCGTGACCTCGACCGTATTTCCGGACACTTCGCCCGCCTGTGTGCTGTGACCACCCGTGACAATGCCTGTGATTGAGCCGTTTGTAACGTGGATCTCGTTCCCATCAGCATTGCCCGTGCCCATATTGTAGCCGGCTGTAACTGCCCCTCCAATGGTGGTGGTGGTGCCATTGATGTTGACCTTGTTCCCGGAGACATTTCCATTCGCCGTGGGTGCAAGGATCTCGCCGCCGCGTACATCCTGATTGACCGTGCCGCTCGTAACGGTGACGGTATTCGTCGCAACATTGCCCGCCGCATTCGTGCCCGCAATGCGGCCGCCGATCAGACTGTCCGCCGTCGCCTCTTTGAAGTTCAGAATATTGCCCGAGACCTCGCCCGTCATGGAGCGTCCGCCGAGCACATCATGCAGCCCGGTCGTCGTTCCGCTGACCGTGACCGTATTGCTCGTCACGGAGCCAATGCCCTGTGTCAGACCGCCGTACGTCGTGCCGGTCACCGTTCCGCCGCTGATCGTCACAACACTGCCCGAGACATTACCCGTGCCCTGCGAGGTCGCACTGGGACCCTCTATGACACCGCCCGCAACGTCCCGGTTCACCGTTCCACCTGACAGTGTCAGTTTGTTGCCCGTGGCGTTGCCCGTCGAGTTGGCACCAAAAACAAAGCCGCCATAGAGGTAGGAGGCTGTTCCATCCGTCATGGAAGCTTCATTGTCCGCAGCATTGCCTGTCGCCCCGTTGGTCATACCGCCGACCGCATACAGTCCGGCACCCGTTCCGGAATCATCAATGTAGATTTTGTTGCCGGTGGCATCGCCGCCGTTGTTCGTTCTGCCGCCAACCGCCCATGCGCCGACATTGATCGAAGCGCCGTTTTTGAGGTAGAGCACGTTGCCCTCAACATTGCCCGTACCGACGGTAAAGCCGCCGTGGACGTTGCCAAAGCCGTATGTTACGCCGCTCAGCGTCAGCGTATTGTGCGTGACGTTCCCCGCATTCGTCCAGCCATTGATTTCACCCGCCGAAATTCCGGGTGCGTTCAACCGTGGATCTGTGGGGTTATCTACCGTTTCGATATGCCCCGATACATCGGCAGCGAATGCGTGCGGCATGACCGGAAACAGTGCGCCTCCCCCTGCGGACAAAGCGACTGCGACGGAAAGAGCCAACCGACGCGTTTGCGAGTTTCTCGACATAAGAATTCCTCCCTGCATATTGCCACCATCCATGATAGAAGCAGATGAAGGACGCACAGATCAATGCAGCCCCATCATCTTGACAGACTTCATTTATCAGTGATTCCTTAACATAAACATCTGCTGCTAACCACCACTTAATCAATGGTCTTTTTATTTTATCACAGCGCAGGGTGGATTTAAATAGGACTAATATCTCATGTGGCGTTTAAGAACGCTGATAAATCAGCACTGTGGTCTGAGTGCATCTTCTTTGCCCGTGCTTCGACGAAAAAGGGGGGTTTGGGAAGCACTGATAAATTCAGCCGCGCCATCTTAGCGTATCTTTTTTGCCCGCTTT
>ERZ773099.3480-NODE-3480-length-10116-cov-14.704701_pt1 | contig 10116 bp, 11 predicted proteins | sample MGYA00511120_ERZ773099 | MGnify/ENA primary metagenome ERZ773099 (study PRJEB29015, sample SAMEA2738012) | human oral metagenome | biome: human oral; feature: human-associated habitat; material: dental | place: China | collected 2104 ... | reverse complement strand
GTCCCTGAAGAACATCGTCACCCCCGACGACATGTACGAGGCCTACGGCGCCGACGTGTTCCGCGTCTACGAGATGAGCATGGGGCCCCTGGACCTGTCCCGCCCGTGGGAGACGCGCGCCGTGGTCGGCTCGCAGCGCTTCTTGCAGCGCCTGTGGCGCAACGCCGTCGACGAGGGGACGGGCGAGGCCACCGTCACCGAGGAGCCCGCCGACGTGGACACCCGGCGCCTGGTGACGCGCACGATCGCCGAGGTCACCACCGAGTACGAGAACCTGCGCGTCAACACCGCGATCTCGCGGCTCATCGTCCTCAACAACCACCTCACCTCCTTGGACGCCGTTCCCCGCGAGGCCATCGAGCCCCTGGTCCTCATGCTCAGCCCCGTGGCCCCGCACATCTGCGAGGAGCTGTGGAGCCGGTTGGGGCACAGCGAGTCGCTGGCGCGCGAGCCCTTCCCCGTCGTCTCCGACGAGTCGCTGCTGGTCGAGGAGGCCGTCACCGCGGTCGTCCAGGTCAACGGCAAGGTGAAGGCCCGCATCCAGGTGCCCCCGTCGATCAGCGAGGAGGACCTGCGGGCCGCCGCCCTGGCCGAGGCCCCCATCGTCAAGGCGCTGGGCGGCTCCGACCCCCTCAAGGTGATCGTCCGCGCCCCGAAGCTGGTCAACGTCGTCGCCCCGAAGAACTGAGGCCCCATGCCCGAAGGCGACGCGATCCGCCGACTGGCCGGCACCCTCGACGAGCTCTTCGTCGGGGGCACCGTCTCGGCCTCGTCCCCCCAGGGGCGCTTCGCCTCCTCCGCCGCCCGCCTGGACGGGTGGGTGGTGCAGAGGGTGCGCGTGCACGGCAAGCACATGTTCCTCGGCTTCGTCCCGCCCGTCCCCGGCCGGTCCTACGAGGCCGGGGTCGCCCTGCTGGAGGGCGCCGCTGCCGGCAGCGGGGAACCGGTCCTGGGGGAGGGGGAGCCCTGGCCCGACCAGTGGGTGCACATCCACCTGGGCCTGTACGGGTGGTGGCGCTTCAACGGCGACGAGACCGTCGTCGACGAGGGCCACGGCGTCGCCCACCGCATCCCCAACGTCCCCAAGAGGCAGTGGAACGGCCACTCGGAGACCCGGTGGGGCGACGGCTTCGGCGAGGCCAGGGCGGGGGAGTGGGAGCCCCCGGAGCCGGTCGGGGCCGTGCGCCTGCGCCTCTTCAACGACCGCGCCGTGGCGGACCTGGTGGGGCCCAACCGCTGCGAGCTGATCAGCGACCAGGAGCGGGCCGCCGCCGAGGCGAGGCTCGGCCCGGACCCCCTCGACGCGGGGGCGCGCGCCGACGCGGAGGCCGCGGAGCGCTTCGCCCAGGTGGCGCACTCGAAGCGGCGCGCGATCGGCGAGATCGTCATGGACCAGTCGATCATCGCCGGGGTGGGCAACATCTACCGCGCGGACGCCCTGTTCCTGGCGGGCATCTCCCCCCACCGCAAGGGCGCCAACATCTCCCTCAAGCGGCTGCGCGGCCTGTGGGTCCTCATCTGCGACCTCATGAACCGGGGGCTGGCGGCGGGGCGCCTGGACACGATGGACCCCGACGAGGCCCCGGACCCTCCCATCGAGGGGGACGAGGAGGCGTCGAGGTGGTACGTCTACCACCGCACCGGACGCCCCTGCCTGCGGTGCGGCGCACCCGTACGCGAGGCCCTCATGCAGAACCGGCGCCTCTTCTGGTGCCCTGGCTGCCAGAAGTGAGCGAGCGGCCTCGGGGGCGGCGCGGGCGGCTGGCTGCGGCCGAACCGGCTTGCGAGGGCTTCACCTGCTCATATCCTGCGGAACTGCGCATGATCCGTCCCGTACCTGGAATCCCGCCAACTGTTTGACGGGCCGCGAAGGACCTGCGAGAATCGCACTGCTTTTGATAACGGTACCTGAAACAGGGGGAGAAGATGTGGGAAACGGAGTACAGCCAGGTGACGGATGTCGATGCTGGCCGTCTGTGGTCGGTGTTCGAGGGGGTGCACTCGGGTCGTATCGTGTTGCCGGGCGGTGATGTCTTCCGTCCGGAGGGCCCGCTGGGTGTTGGGACGAAGATCCGGCTCACCCCAGCGGGTCAGGACACCATGGTCTCGACGGTCGTGGAGTTCGTTCCGGGTTCGCGGTACGCTGACGAGACCGAGTTCAACGGTCTGGTTCTCAGGTTCGCCCACCGGTTCGAGGAGGTCGAGGGCGGCACCAAGATCACCCATCGGCTGACGATCTCCGGGGACGGCGCAGATCAGGTGGGGCCGGAGATCGGTCCGCAGATCAGTGGCGACTTCCCAGATCAGATGAACGCCCTGATCGCCGAGGCGCGCAGCGCGTGAGTCTTTCCCACTTCGAGGGCCCGGAGCAGCATGCTCCGGGTTTCTCTTCTGGGAACTGGCACGCAGATGTGAGCGGCAAACCTCTGATGCGCTCGAACCGCTAGTCGCGGGGCATGTGGAGGTTTGCTGCCCTGTCGGCTGTTGACGCTGGCTGGGCGCTCTGCCCTCTGCGGGCAGGGCGCCCCGACCTCAGCGCCCGGAGGCGGCATGGTGGCAGCCGCCCGACCGACCCTCGGGCCTCAGTCGGCGCGGTCGAAGCCGAGCACCGAGTAGAGCTCCTTCGCCCCCGTGTGCCGCGAGTCGATGCGCAGCGACAGGGAGTCGAAGCCCCATTCGGAGCAGCGGCGCGCGGCCTCGGCGACCAGCGCGGTGGCGATCCCCCTGCGGCGGTACTCGGGCGCGACCACCAAGTCGACCACGAAGGGGCCGTCGGGCGGGTCGTCCCACGGGGACTCCCGGACGACCAGGATGGCGCCGACCAGAGTCCCCCCGTCCCACGCGCCCACGAAGGAATCCTCCGTGGTGGCGCCGAAAGCGCCCTCGAAGGTGAGGCGCAGCTCCTCGGAAGACTCCATGATCGCCTCGGCGGTCAGGGGCTCCCCGTACGCCTCCAGTGAGAGGATCGCGAGCGTGGGAACGTCGTAGGGCGTGAGCGTGGCGATCTCGATGCCCTCCGGCCTCGGCGGCTCCGGCACGGCATCGAGCGGTGCGTGTAGGGTGTGAGCTTCCATACCCCAAGTGTAGGTGGCACCGCTCACGTTGTCAGGTTGTTCGCAGGGCGTTGTCCCAGGTGGCGCGGCGCCGGTGCGCGCCCCCTCAGATGTAGAGGGCGGGCTCGTCGAAGAAGTAGTTCGGATCGACGATGAGGTCGCGGTCCCTCGTGTCCCGCTCCGGCTTGGGCAGCAGGCGCGCGGGCACGCCGATGGCCACCGTGCCGCAGGGCACGTCCTTGACGACGACGGCGTTCGCCCCCACCTTCACGCCGTTGCCGATCGTGATGGGGCCCAGCACCTTCGCGCCCGCGCCGATCATCACATGGTCACCGACCGTGGGGTGGCGCTTGCCCGGGGTCATGGCCACCCCGCCCAGGGTGACCCCGTGGAAGATCACGACGTCGTTGCCGACCTCGGCGGTCTGCCCGATGACGACGCCCGTCGCGTGGTCGATGAAGACGCGCCTGCCCAGGCGCGCCTCCGGGTGGATGTCCACCCCCGTGAACGCGCGAGCGACTGAGGACAGGACGCGCGCGGGCGTGCGGGCGCCCCGGTTCCACAGCGCGTGGGACACCCGGTGGGTCCACAGGGCGTGGACCCCCGGGTACGTGAGAGCGATCTCCAGCGCGCTGGTCGCAGCGGGATCCCGCCTGCGGGCGGTCATGAGGTCCTCCTCGAAGAGCAGGAGGGCCTTGGTGGGCACCGCGCGGGCGATGGCGCGGGCGACGCGGGCGGCGAAGGGCATGGTGGTCGCTTCCTCTACGTGGGTGGCGGGTCGGCCCCGGATGAGCATCCGGGGCCAACCCTATCGCCCCGCGGCCGGTCTTTCAGTCCTCGAGCCCCTCGAACAGCGCGGTCGAGAGGTAGCGCTCACCCGTGTCGGGCAGCAGTGTGACGATCCTCTTGCCCGCGAACTCCGGCCGGGCCGCGACGGCGGCGGTCCCCGCCAGGGCCGCTCCCGAGGAGATGCCGACCAGCAGGCCCTCCTCGGCGGCTGCGCGGCGCGCGAACTCCAGCGCCTTGGCGGACTCGACGGAGACCACCTCGTCGACTGCGCCGGCGTCGTACGTGCCCGGCACGAAGTTCGGCATGAGGCCCTGGATGCCGTGGGGGGCGGGGGCCCCGCCGGTGAGCAGGGGGGACTCGGCGGGCTGGACGGCGATGACCCTCACGCCGGGGTTCTTGCCCTTGAGGTACTTGGCGACGCCCGAGATGGTGCCGCCCGTGCCCACGCCCGCGACGAACACGTCCACCTGCCCGCCGGTGGCCTCCCAGATCTCAGGGCCGGTCGTGGCCTCGTGGACCGCCGGGTTCGCGGGGTTGGTGAACTGCGAGGCGATGATCGAGCCGGGGCGCTCGTCGCGGATGCGCTCCGCTTCGGCGACGGCCGCCGACACGCCGCCCTTCGGGTCCGTGAGCACCAGCTCCGCCCCGAAGGCCCGCACGATGGCGCGGCGCTCCACGCTCATGGACGAGGGCATGACGATGACGACCTTGTAGCCGCGGGCCGCGCCCACCATCGACAGGGCGATACCCGTGTTGCCGGAGGTCGCCTCGATGATCGTGCCCCCCGGTTCGAGCGCCCCGGAGGACTCGGCGGCGTCGATGATCGACCGGGCGATCCGGTCCTTGACCGAGGAGGCGGGGTTGAACGCCTCGAGCTTGGCGACGACGTCGGCGCCTTCGCCCGCCACCCGGTGGATGCGCACCAGGGGGGTGCCGCCGATGAGCTCCGCGACGTTGTCAGCAATGTGGGCCATGGTTGTCCTTCGCTTGGAGGTGTGGAACGCTCCGATTCTGCGCTCAGCCGTCCGCCGCGTCCACTTCGACCCTGCGGGTATCCACGTGGCGGAACTTTGCAACACCCCTCGAGGCGCGGGCCAGGACCGCGTCGAAGGACTCCCTGAGCGCGGGGTCCACGCCGACCGCGAGGCGGACCCGGCCCGCCCACTGCGCGTCCACGACGGACGCCCCCGCCCCGCGCAGCTCCGCTTCGATGCGGCCCGCGTCCGCCGGATCCAACTCGACCTCCAGGATGTCGCGGGGCACCAGGAGGACGCGCGGCAGGGCGGCGAGCGCCTCGGACACCGACGAGGAGTAGGCGCGGACCAGGCCGCCCGCCCCCAGCAGGACGCCGCCGAAGTACCGGGTCACCACGGCCGTCACGTTCCACGTGCCCGAGGCGCGGATGGCCTCCAGCATGGGCGTGCCCGCCGTCCCCGCCGGCTCGCCGTCGTCGGAGGAGTGCTGCAGGGGCGCGGCGCCCTCGGGGGAGATCAGGTAGGCGCTGCAGTTGTGGCGCGCCTGCGGGTGCTGCGCCTTGACGGCGTCGATGACCCCCCGGGCGCTGCGCGCGGTGTCCGTGCGCGCCAGCGTCGTGATGAAGCGCGAGCGCTTGACCTCGATCTCGCTGGTGGCCAGCGTGCGGGCGGGGACGGTGGCGATGGGGGAGGGCATGGGCCCAGTGTAGGGGCTGGCGGGGAGGCTGTAACCAGGATCGCAGCCAGGGCCGCGCCCGCGGCTTCGCGATCTTTGGGGTTCGTGATAGCCTTGCGGGGTTGTCGCCGTGCGCCCGCGTGGCGCAGCGGCATGGAATAGTCGTCGAGAATGAAGAGGAGCGGTAAGACATGGCAGTTCCCAAGCGCAAGATGTCCCGCGCAAACACCCGTACCCGCCGGTCCGCCTGGAAGGCCGATCTTACCGAGCTGAACACCATCAGGGTCTCCGGCCGCGAGGTCCGCGTCCCCCGCCGTCTGGCGAAGGCCTACAAGAGCGGCCTCCTGCACATCGAGGACTGAGGTCCGCGCCCAGGGCCCCGGCACGCGCGCCGTGCCGGGGCTTTCGCGCACCCGGATCCGGATGCGCCCGGGCACGGACAGCGGGGCGCTTGCGGTCTCGCGGCGGGGGCGGGGAGGCCGAGACCCGTCCACCGGTCGGGTCCGCCGCCCGGAGCCGCGCGCCTACGCGCCCTCGTCGGGGGCGGTCTCGATCGTGGTGCCCCCGAAAGTGAGGGTTCCGCCCATCCGCGTGCAGACGATGGGGTCGGCCGACGCGATGAACGTCCCCAGGCCGTTCAAGTCCGCGACCGGCCGCCGGAAGTAGCGGTGGACCAACTCGATCGGGACGAGCCCGATCATCCCGGAATCAACGCCGAAAAGGTGCTCCCCGTCGGAAGAGAGGTAGCCGCCGTCGCCGTAGGCGGTTTGGAAGCCGAGCATGGGGACCCCGTCGACGTCAGCCACCATCGCGCCGTTCGCCGCGGGCGTTCCAGCCTCCTCGGCCTCGGCCAGCCACTCGTCCCACACCCCGTCCTCGTCGATCGCGTAGCAGGGGTCCCCGAGGAAGTACATGCCCGCGGGCATCGTCACCTCCGCCCCGTAGCGGATCGGCAGGGCCGCGGCTTTGATCTCGGCAGTCATGGGGTGTCCTATCCTCGTTCCGATTCGGTTGCGACCAAGTGAACCACAGCCCGTGCGCGTCTCCGGTCGAGGGCCTCCACGAGCCTGTCGGCGCGCCCCGCGCGGGTGCCGGCGCCCGGTTTGGTCCGCCCGGCCCCCCCAGGGCGCCCGGGCCGCGCCACGCCTCTGTAGCCCAATGGATAGAGCAAGGGCCTTCTAATTCCGAGGTTGCAGGTTCGAGTCCTGTCGGGGGCGCCTCCGCGTTCCCGCTTAGGTGAAGCGGGGCAGTTCCCGCTACGCTTGACCCGGTGCCCCGTGGGGCGCCACGCCTCCGTAGCTCAATGGATAGAGCAAGGGCCTTCTAATCCCGAGGTTGCAGGTTCGAGTCCTGTCGGGGGCGCCCGTCCGGTCCCGCCGCGCCCGCGCCGACCGGTGCCCTCCGCGCGGTGGGCTTGAATGGGGCAGGAACCCAACCCCCGTTTCCGTCGGCAGTGGGCATCAGGTCCTGAATCTCCACTTCAAGCAGACTTGCAGCCTCGAGAACGTCCTGTGCGCTCCAACCGACAGTTCCACGGACTTTTTTGGAGGCGTTGGTCTGCGCGATACCAAGTGCCGCAGCGAGACGTGTCTTAGTGATTCGCCGATCAAAAAGGTATTGGTTCACGGTGGCACCAATGGCCTGGTTGACGGTGTAGCTCCTTGTGTTGTCCATGACGACATGCTACCTAAGTAGTCACAACGCGAAAAGTTTGACACTTGCAGACTGTTGCGACATTATGCATACTAGGTGCATGACTAGTCGTGTAGTGTCTGTTCAGACAGATGTGCTCACCCCCCGGGAGGCGTCGGAACTCACCAAACTCGGGGCTCCTCGGACGTTCCAGCGGTGGGCGAAAGACGGAAAGCTGCCGCACATCGTTCTCCCCAATGGCCGCGTGATGTTCTACCGAAAGGACATCGAGGCCCTGATGGAGCGGAAGGCGGCTGACGGTGGTGTCGGCGTGGAGCCTAGTTCCATTGGAGAGCCGGTGGGCGGTGACCGGGCGCCCCATGGCGGTTCGGGGGGCGCGGCGGTGCTGCCGGGCCTGGGGAAGGCGGGGCGGTAGTCGTGGGGGAGCGCAGGGTTCGGCCGTTCATCGGGTTGTCGGCGGGGACGTTGGTGCGGCGCGCTGATCGTGAGTTGGTGGAGTTGGCGGAGGCGCTGGGTTTGGAGGGCTCGAGTGCTGGTGTGGCTCTGGAGGGGGTGCGGGAGTTGTTGGCGGAGGCCGCGCGGCGGGTTCGTGCTGATCGTGATGGGGCGCGGGCGGTGGAGCGCCGGTTGCGGTTGTTGGAGGAGCGGTTCACTGGGGATGGGCGCGTGGTGTGGGCGTCGGGTGTGGATGTGGAGGCTGATGGGTTCGTTCTGGATGTGGTGTACGAGCCGGATTATGTGGTGCGGGTCCGTGTGCCGGATGTGGTGGAGGCGTACCAGGGGATGGGGGCGGCGTTGCGGCGCGCGCTGGGGGTGTTGGAGGGTGTTGTGGGTCCGGTGGGCGGGGGTTCGCCCGTGGGGGGCGTGTTGGGTGCGGTGAGGGCCGAGTTGGAGGAGGGCGCGCGGTTGCGCGTGCCTTTGGAGGTGAGTTTGTGCGCGCCGGGTGCGGAGGGCGTGGACGGCCCGGTGGTGCGGTTGTTCCGGGCCGCCCGCGCGGATTGTGAGGGTTTCTGGGAGGGCGCGGGCGCTCAGGGGCTTGGTGGTGCTGCGTCGAATTCGACGGAGAACGCGTCATGAGGGTCGAGGTGGCGGCTTTCCATGGTGCGCCCGCCTATGGTGCCCAGGGCGACCACGGTCCATTTCGTGGGGGCCCTCAGGACGGCGTCGAGGCGGTGTTGGGTGCGCGCGTTCGGAGTGGACGACATGTCCCAGGTCTTCTATCGCTTGTCTGGGGCGTGTGGGACGGGCCTTCCGTCCCGACGGGCGCGTCTGGTCCTGTGGGCGCGCCCACTGGCGCCGCGGCCGCCGCTAGTGGCTGGGGTGCGGGTCCCGGGGGCAGGTGGCACTGCCCCCGGGACCGTGGTGGAGTGGGTCGTGCGCGCCCGCGTCCCGCGATGTTTCACACGGGGGTGACTGATGGGTAGCGTGGCTGGTCCCTTAACTGTCGCGTCCGATTTGAACGCCCCAGAAATCTTGTTCGGGTACGTAGGTGATCCGTGCGGTGGTGGTGATGGGGCCGTTTTCGGTGTATGTGCTGTAGAGGGGCTCGAGGGTGCGGTCAACGGCGCCAAGGAAGGTGTGCACCCTAGTGGTGGGGTTGCGCACGAAGACTTCAAGAGTCTTGGGGTAGATGATGACCTTGAGGCTGAATGGTTCACCAGCACTTGTTTGAAGAACGCTCGCGATGGTGTGCAGTTCGTCCTGGGTGAGGTCGGTTCCGAGCAGCCAGGCCATGGGGAGGCGCTGGGGGTCGATGTAGGTCGCGTCGGTGTCGTTGGCGGGTGCCTCTTGGGGACCGTTCGGAGGCTCGACGGCCTTGCGAATCGGCTCTTCCGTGGGTGCGGTGTGGGCGGTGGCCTCGAGTTCGCTGACCGTGTCGATGAGGGCGCGGGCGAGGTGGGGCAGGAAGGCTTTGACGTCGTCGTCGGTGCCCAGGCGCGCCAGGAGTTTGTTCGCGCGCTCTTCGAAGCGCGTGGTGATGGGGCCATTGCTCATCGCAGTGCTCCTTGTGCGGAGGAGGAACGCTGATGGGCGGGGGTCTCATGGTTGTCTCTCATGACTGTTCCTTCCGAGTTGGAGTTGTGAGAGGTGCGCGGGTGTCCGCCCGCGCGAGCGCGCCGGTGCTCGCCGGTGCTCTCAATCGCATTCGGGCCGCCGGAGGCGGCCCGGTGCGGGTCTGGGGGCAGGTGGCACTGCCCCCAGACCATCGTAGAAGACGCCATACGTGCCTGTGTCCCGCCGGGGGCGCTGTGAGAGGAGGGCGGCGATGAGTAGTGAGGCGATGGCCTGGGCGAAGCACTGTGGCGAGGTGGGGTCGGTGCCCCAGTTGGTCCTGATGCTGATGGCCGACTGGGCCGATCACGAGAACAAGGCGTGGCCGGGGGTGAAGACGCTGGCGTCGATGACCAGTCGGAGCGAGCGCACGATCATCCGGGCGGTCAAGCGGTTGGAGGAGGCCGGGCTGATCGAGAAGAGCGCGCGCACGGCGTGGTGCGCGCTCGACAATCCGGCGTGCTTGTCGAAGGGGCCGCACAAGCACCGCACGTCGAACCTGTACAGGCTGAAGGTGGGGGCGGTCCCGGTCCTGCCCGCCAAGGGCCGTGCGGCGCCGGGCGCAAAGGAGGGGGAGTCCAAAGGTGACAAAATGTCACTAATGGCAGAAACCGCAGAATCATGCGGAAATCCCATTAGTGACAAAGTGTCACCTTTGGGTTCCATTAGTGACATTTCTGGTCGTTCAATAGTGACACCAGTGTCACCTGTTTGTATCAGTGACACAAAAGAGATCTATCCACCAGACCAGACCCCACCGGCCCCGCCGTGCGCTGTCGGCGCGCCGGAGCCGGGGCCGGTCGGGTCGGGGACTGGGACCCGCACCGAGGACCAGGAGGCCGCCGCGTCGCCGCTGGCGACGACGGCGCCGCCCGCAGAGCCCGAGCCGTCGGCGGCCCGCCCGGCGGGTGTCGGAGCG
>ERZ773099.3478-NODE-3478-length-10121-cov-9.375919_pt1 | contig 10121 bp, 6 predicted proteins | sample MGYA00511120_ERZ773099 | MGnify/ENA primary metagenome ERZ773099 (study PRJEB29015, sample SAMEA2738012) | human oral metagenome | biome: human oral; feature: human-associated habitat; material: dental | place: China | collected 2104 ... | reverse complement strand
CCAGGGCGTACTGGAGCCTCTGCGTGGTCTGCATGTCGCGGTAGGAGACGAGGGTCGCCAGGGCGATGAAGACCAGGCAGGTGGCGATGTTGACGGGCAGGACGTCGGTCAGCCCGGCGACGTCGGGGCGGCCCAGGACCTGGGCGAGCATGAGGTAGAAGAAGTCGACGGCGATGGCGGCGAGGTTCGACAGGACGACGACGGTCGCCACGATGACTCCCCACCCGGCCATCCAGCCCACCCAGGGCCCGAAGGCCCGCGTCGCCCAGGTGAAGGAGGTACCGGAGTCCGGCATGTAGAGGTTGAGCTCGCGGTAGCCCAGGGCCACCAGCAGCATGGGGATGAAGCCGACGGCGAAGGTGGCGGGCACCTGGGCCCCGACCTCGGAGGCCGTGGGCCCCAGCGCCCCGGTGAGGGTGTAGGCGGGGGCCACGCAGGACACGCCGATGACGATGGCGCCGAGCAGCCCGACGGAGCCGGCGGCCAGCCCCTTGCGGGACATGCCGGCGCCGCCGCCCTCCTGCTCCAGCGGCCCGCCGGTCACGTCCCCTCACCGCCCTCGGCGGCACTGGGGACGGCGACCAGGGGCACGGGCAGGTTGCGCATGATCTTGTTGGCGGTGGGGCCCAGGAAGAGGAGTCCTCTGCGGGCCAGGCGCGCCGATCCGAGCAGGGCCAGCTCGTGCGCCCAGTCCATCGACACGACCGCCGACCCCATGTCTCCGGAGCGGACGATGATGACGCGCTCGCCCTCCAGGCCGTCCACCGTGAGCCGGGCCTCGTCGAGCCACTTCTCAGCGCGCTCGACGATGCGGGCGTCGTCGGGGGAGTCGCGCGTGGCGACGGTGACCAGGCGCAGGGGGGCGCCGCAGGCCTGCGCGTAGGTCCTGGCGGCGCCCAGGACGGGCTGCCAGCCGCCGGACTCCCCGAGCATGACGGTGATGCGCTCGACGCCGGCCTCGCGGTCGAAGCGGGTGCCCCGGGGCGCCAGGGCCACAGGCACCGGGGAGGCGTTCAGGAGGGTCTGGCCGATGCTGCCCAGGGAGACCCGCCCGGTCAGGCCGTGGCGCCCGCCGCCGGCCACGAGCAGCGACGAGCCCAGCTCGACGGCGGTCTCGATCAGGCCCTCGGGGAAGGAGTCGTTGTAGCGCAGGTGCTTGGTGACGGGCAGCGCCGTCGGGCGGACGTGGGTGACCTCGTCCATCCACTGGACGACCTGCTGGAGGACGACGTCCTGGTAGGCGATGTCCGATCCCTCCGTAATGGCCCCGTGGGTGCCGCCGCGGACGACGGAGACCATGTCCATCGGCCAGGAGAAGGCGTCGGAGAGCCTGGCCGCGAGCGCGTAGGCGTCCTGGCCCCCCAGCGAGTGGGTGAAGGCGGTGAGGATGCGCATTGTCTGCCCCTGCCCTTACAGCGCGCTCATCACGTGCTTGACGCGGGTGTAGTCCTCGACCCCGTAGACCGACAGGTCCTTGCCGTACCCGGAGCGCTTGAAGCCGCCGTGCGGCATCTCGGCCACGAGGGGGATGTGGGTGTTGACCCACACGCAGCCGAAGTCGAGGTCGCGCGAGAAGCGCAGGACCCGGCGGTGGTCGGCGGTCCAGATGGAGGAGGACAGGGCGTAGTCCACGCCGTTGGCCATGGCGAGGGCCTCGTCGTCGTCGTCGAAGACCTGGACGGTCAGGACGGGCCCGAAGATCTCCTCCTGGATGAGGCGGTCCTCCTGCCGCAGGCCGGAGATGACGGTGGGGGCGTAGTAGTAGCCGGTCTGTCCGACGCGGTGGCCCCCGGTCAGCAGCGCGGAGTGCGCGGGCCGCTCCTCGACGAGGCGGGAGACCCGCTCGAGCTGGCGCTCATTGTTGAGGGGCCCGAAGAAGGCCTCCTCCTCGGGGATCGGCCCGGTGCGCAGGGCCTCGGCGCGGCGCACGAGCGCGGCGGTGAGCTCCTCGGCGACGGCGCGCGAGACCAGGACGCGCGTGGCCGCGGTGCAGTCCTGGCCGGCGTTGAACAGGCCGGCCGCGGCTATGCCCTCGGCGGCGGCCTCGAGGTCGGCGTCGTCGAAGACGATGACCGGGGCCTTGCCGCCCAGCTCGAGGTGGACCCGGGTCAGGTGGCCCGCGGCGTGGGCGGCCAGGTCCGAGCCCGCGCGCACCGAGCCGGTCAGGGCGACGAGCCCGGGGACGGGGTGGGAGGCCATGAGGCGTCCGGTCGTAGCGTCGCCCAGGACGAGGTTGAACACGCCCTTGGGCAGGATCTCCCCGGCGATGCGGGCGAAGACGAGGGCCGACTCGGGGGTGGTCTCGGAGGGCTTGAGGACGATCGTGTTGCCGGCGGCCAGCGCGGGGCCCACCTTCCACACGAGCATCATGAAGGGGTAGTTCCAGGGGACGACCTGGCCGACGACGCCGATGGGCTCGCGGCGCAGCTGGGAGGACAGGCCCTCGGCGTACTCCCCGGAGGCCAGGCCCGAGGCCACGCGGGCGGCTCCGGCGAAGAAGCGCAGCTGGGAGGCGCCGGTGAGGACCTCCTCGGTGCGGATGAGGGAGGCGAGCTGGCCGGTGTTGCGCTGCTGGGCGGCGACGATCTCGTCGGCGGCCTCCTCGACGGCGTCGGCCAGGCGCAGGATGAGCTCCTGGCGCTGCGCCGGGGTGGTCAGCCGCCAGGCGGCGAAGGCCCGCTGTGCGGCCGCGTAGGCGGCGTCGACGTCCTCCTGGACGGAGACGGGGCACAGGGCGACGGTCTCGCCGGTGCGGGGGTCCCTGACCTCGAGGGCGGAGGCGGCGCGGGAGGCGACGGGCTCCCCGTCGATGTAGTTGGGTAGGGGGGACAGGCTCATGGTGAGTCTCTCCGTTCGTGTGCGTGCGGACTGTGCTGGAGCCGCTACCGAGGACGGGCGGCCCGTCTCCTGCTCACTGCTGCGGCCGGGTCGCGCCCTGGCGCAGCCCCTCATGCTCCGCAACACCGCGGAAACATAGGACTTGAGTCCCAAGAGATGCTCGGATAGTAACGTCGTGTCTTATCCATCAGCATGGGCAACGTGCACAATTCTCATTGCCGCTCGCCCCGCGCCCGGATTGAACCCGCGCGCTCGCAGCCTTATGCCGCCGTCAGTCTGCACCGACCCGCTCGCGCAGCCTCAGGGCCAGCCACAGGTTGGAGCGCACCGTGGCGTCGTCCAGGTCGACGCCGAGGGCCCGGCGCAGGCGCCGGACGCGCTGCGGCAGGGAGTTGCGGTGGATGCCGAGCCGCGCGGCCACCCGCCCCGTGGCGCCGCCCTCGGCGAGGTAGGCCTCCAGCAGCTCCAGGAGCTCGGGCCGCTCCGCGACCGCGCGCAGCTGGGCCGTCACGAGGACGCGCGCGTCGGCCGGGGAGATGAGGTCGATGACGTCCACGGCGCCCAGGGCGCCCCAGTCGCGCACCTGCCCGGTGTCGCGGGCGCTCCAGGCGGCGTGGGCGGCCTGGGCCCGCGCCTGCGAGAGGGCCTCGATGCGCCCGGGCGCGCTGACCCCGATCCGCATGGCGCCCAGGGCGGCGGCCAGGGCCGCCCGCGCCCCTGTCGCGGAGGCCGGGCCGCGGCCGTCCGCCGCACTCGCGCCCGCCCTCCTCGGCGGGGCCAGCAGCCGGTCCACCGCCGTCGTCGGCCCGGCTAGGAGGATCCCCCCTGAGCCATCAGGGCCGTCGGGTCCCTCGGAGCCGTCGACTCGCGACGCCGGAGCCCACACCAGGCAGCCCGCCCGGCCCGGCGCGCCCGCCTCGCCGGCGGTCGAGCGGGCCAGCGCCTGGAGGAGGGCCGTGTCGTCCCCCTCCTCGCCCAGGGCGACGACGACGCGCCAGGCGCTGGTGCGCCCCAGGGCCTGGCAGCCGGGCACCTGCCCGAGCACCGCCAGCCCCTCACCGATCCGACCCTCCAGAAGGTGGCGCAGGCCGGCGGCGCGCAGGTCCGCGAGCACCGCCGCCCGCCCGCGGGCCGACTCCTCGGCGAGGTTGAGCAGTGCCCAGGAGAGCTCGGTCGCCAGGTGCACCGGGCCGGGCTCGTCCCGGTCGACGGCGGTGACGAGGTAGGTGCCCGGCTCCCCGGTCAGCCCGATGGGGCGCACCGTCAGGCGGACCCGCCCCTCCTCCACCCCGGCGGCGCCGCGCAGCCCGCGGGACCGGATCCGGGAGATCGTCCCGACGGCGAGGCGCTCATCGAGCAGGCGGCCGACCCCGTAGGGCCCCGAGAGCGCCTGGCCGTGCGCGGAGTAGAGGGCCGCCTCGCCGTGGACGCAGGCCGCCAGCGCGCGCAGGACGGCCACGTCGCTGCCGCGCGCGGCCGCCCGGGTCAGCTGAGCCAAGACGAGGCGGTCGTCTGCACGCTCGCCGGAGGCAGCGGGCTCGCCTCCGCGCGGCTGGCCGGCGCCGACGCGTCGGCTGATCGCGGTGAAGGACACCTCGTGGGGCACCTCGAGGAGGTTGAGGCCGCCGCGCTCGCAGGCGCGCCTGAGCTCTAAGGGGATGGTCTCGAAGACGATGCCGGTGCCCAGACCGAGGGCGGCGGCGCCGGCCTCGACGAGCTCGTCGGCGTAGGAGGACCAGACCGCGGCCGGCACCCCGGCCATCGCCAGCCCCGTCGTGAGGACCAGCTCGCTGCCCTCCAGGTAGGAGGCGGGGTGGAGGAGCTCGGTGGCGGCCACCCACTCGACCTGCCGCTCGGGGTCCGGCAGGTGGACGGCGCGCAGGTGCAGGCGAGGGTCGGCGAGGAGCTGGGCAACGGTGACCATGACTGGCATCCAAGCACATCACCGGGACCGCGGGCCGCTGCAGGCGTCCGGTCGGAGCGCCGCGGCGGGGCCCGGGGCGCTCCGTCTCCGGACCCGAAGTGCATGTGGCACATCGATATGCCCTTACGTGGGCAAATTACCCAGAGGAGTGAGGGGCACGACGTGCTTGACTCCATGGTGGGCCCGGGGCCGCCCGCGATGCCAGTGCCGTCACCGCCGTCGCCGGCCCCGGCGCGACACGCCCCGCGCGAGCCCGAACGACTTCTGCACAGCCCCGATGAGGAAGGCACCACGATGACGACACTGCCCCAGGAGGAGCTCGTATCCACCCCCATGCCCGGGCCCCGCGCGCAGGCGCTGGCCGAGCGGGCGCGGGACGCCGTGCCCCACGCCATGAGCGCGGCCATGCCCACCTTCGCCGCCGCCGCCGACCGCGGCATCCTCGAGGACGTCGACGGCAACCGCCTGATCGACCTCGGCTCCGGCATCGGGGTGACGACGGTCGGCGGCGCCGCCGGCCCCGTCGCCGCCGCCGTGCGCGACCAGGTCGACCGCCTGACGCACACGTCCTTCGCCGTGACCCGCTACGAGAGCTACGTCGCGGTCGCCGAGCGCCTCAACGCCCTGACCCCCGGCGACTTCCCCAAGCGGACGGCCCTGTTCAACTCCGGCGCGGAGGCGGTTGAGAACGCCGTCAAGCTCGCCCGCAGGTACACCGGGCGCCAGGCCGTCGTCTGCTTCGACCACGCCTTCCACGGGCGCACCGCCCTGACCATGGGGCTGACCGCCAAGGCCGCCCCCTACAAGGCCGGCTTCGGGCCCTTCCCCTCCGAGATCTACCGGGTGCCCGGCTCCTACCCGTTCCGCGACGGGCTCGACGGACCGGAGGCGGCCGCGCGCACCATCGCCCGGATCGAGGCGCAGATCGGCGCCGGGCAGGTGGCCTGCCTCATTATCGAGCCCATCCAGGGCGAGGGCGGCTTCATCGTCCCCGCGCCCGGCTTCCTGCGCGCCCTCCAGGAGTGGTGCACGGCCAGCGGCGCGGTCCTCATCGTCGACGAGATCCAGTCCGGCATGGCCCGCACGGGCCGCTGGTTCGCCTGCGAGCACGACGGCGTCGTCCCCGACCTCGTCACGATCGCCAAGGGCGTCGCCGGGGGCCTGCCGCTGTCCGCCGTCACCGGCCGCGCCGAGATCATGGACTGCGCCGGGCCCGGCTCCCTGGGCGGCACCTACGGCGGCAACCCGGTGGCCTGCGCCGCCGCCCTGGCGGTCCTCGACATGATCGAGAGCGAGGACCTGGCCGCCCGCGCCCGCCGCATCGAGGAGATCGGCCTGGAGACCCTGCGGGGCTGGCAGGCCGAGGACCCGCGCGTCGGCGACGTCCGCGGCCGCGGCGCCATGCTCGCCCTGGAGATCATCGACCCGGGCACGGGGCGCCCCGACGCCGCCCTGACCGGAGAGGTGGCGACCCGGGCCCGCGAGCGGGGCGTCATCGTCCTGACCTGCGGCACGGACTCCAACGTCATCCGCCTGCTGCCGCCGCTGACCATGCCCGACGACCTCCTGCGCCGGGGCCTGACCATTATCCGCGACGCCCTGTCGGCGTCTCGCACCACCCGCGCCTGAGAGCACCCTGAAAACCGAGGAGGAACCGATATGACCTACCAGACCCTGGAGGCAGCGCCCCGCCTGACCGGCATCCTGGCCGGGCTCAACGCCCAGGAGGGCCTGCTCATCGGCGGAACGATGCGGGCCGCCTCGGACCGCGGCTCCTTCGACGTCGCCGACCCCGCCTGCGGCGAGACCTTCGCGACCGTCGCCAACGCCACCGTGGAGGACGCGCGGGCCGCTGCCGACGCCGCCGCGGCGGCCCTGCCCGCGTGGAGCGCGATGGCGCCCCGCCAGCGCGGGGAGCTCCTGCGCTCGCTGTTCTCGCTCATGATCGACAACGAGGACGACCTCGCCACCCTCATCAGCGCCGAGAACGGCAAGTCGCTCGACGACGCCCTGGGCGAGGTCCGCTACGCCGCCGAGTTCTTCCGCTGGTTCTCCGAGGAGGCCGTGCGCACCGAGGGGGGCTTCGGCCCCTCCCCGGCCGGGGGCACCCGCACGCTGGTCACCCGCCGGCCCATCGGGGTGGTCGCCATGGTCACGCCCTGGAACTTCCCGGCCGCCATGGCGACCCGGAAGATCGCCCCGGCGCTGGCCGCGGGATGCACCGTCGTCCTCAAGCCCGCCAGCCTGACGCCCCTGACGGCCATCGCCCTGGGGCGCCTCATCGAGCGGGCCGGGGTGCCCGCGGGGGTGGTCAACATCCTCCCCTCGACCCGTTCGGCGAAGATCTCCACGATCTGGCTGGAGGACTCCCGCGTCCGCGCCGTCTCCTTCACCGGCTCGACGCAGGTGGGCAGGACGCTCATGCGCCAGGCGGCGGACAAGGTCCTGGTCTCCTCGATGGAGCTGGGCGGCAACGCCCCCTTCATCGTGGCGCCGGACGCCGACCTCGACGCCGCCGTCGCCGGCGCCATGCAGGCCAAGTTCCGCGGGACGGGCGAGGCGTGCACGGCGGCCAACCGCTTCTACGTGCACACCGACGTCCACGACGCCTTCGTCGACCACCTCGCCCGGGCGGTGCGCGCCCTGAGGGTCGGCCCGGCCCTGGGGCCGGAGGGATGCGAGATCGGCCCGCTGGTCACGGTGCGCGCCCGCGACGCGATCAGCGCGCTCGTCGAGCGCGCCGTCGTCGCGGGGGCCCGCGTGAGCGCCCGGTCGGCGTGCCCGGCGGGTCCCGGGGCGTTCCTCCCGGCGACGGTCCTGGCCGGCGTGGCCCCCGACGCCGAGATCGTGCGCACGGAGATCTTCGGCCCGGTCGCTCCGGTCGTCGCCTGGGAGGACGAGGAGCAGATGCTCGGCTGGGCCAACGGAACCGACGCGGGACTGGCCGCCTACGTCTTCTCCGAGGACCTGAGGTGGGCGATGCGGCTGGCCGAGAGGCTCGAGTTCGGCATGGTCGGCATCAACCGGGGCCTGGTCTCGGACCCGGCCGCGCCCTTCGGCGGCCTGAAGGAGTCCGGCATCGGCCGGGAGGGCGCCCGCGAGGGCGTCCGGGAGTTCCAGGAGACCCAGTACTGGTCGATCGCCTGGGACTGAGTGCCCCGCGGACGGAGGACGGCTCGGCGTCGGCCGGGGCGGCGCGCCCTTCGCCTGCGAGGGCGCCCAACGGCCCGGACGCCCCGTCGGCCGGGCCCCGCCTCCGGGAGGACGCTTTTGTGCGAGCGTTGTCGCTCCCGCTAGTCTCATGGTGTGTCTGATGCCCCTGCGCGCCTGCCGCGACCCTCATGGGTGGACCTGTCGGCGCGCACCGAGCTGACGGTCGCCCGGCGTCGTGTCCTGGAGCTCATTGAGACGGCCCGCCGCCCGATGACCGCCGCCGAGGTGGCCGCCGCGCTCGACCTTCACCACAACACCGTGCGCGAGCACCTCGACGCGCTCGTCGACGCCGGCTTCGTGGAGGTCTCCACCATGCCGACGGGCCGGCGCGGCCGCCCCGCGCTGCGCTACGCCTCGACCGCCCCGAACCCGGAGGAGGTCCTGGACTCCTACCTCACCCTGCTCGACGCCATCGCCGAGACGCTGGGCACCGGCCCCCAGGCCCATGAGCTCGCGCTGGCGATCGGGCGGCGCTGGGCGCAGATGACGCCGGCGGCGCAGCAGGTCGAGGACCCCGGCGAGGCCGCCGGCCCCGCGGAGCGCGCCGCGCACCTCCTGCCCGACCTGTCCATGATGGGCTTCGCGCCCGAGCCCCACGGGGACACCCTCGTCCTCAAGGCGTGCCCGCTGGTGACCCGCGACCGGGTCCCCCACCCGCTGGTGTGCGTCATGCACGAGGGCTATCTCAACGAGGTCTACGAGCGCGCGGGGCTGCACCGCTCCGCCGCCGGCAAGATCGGCGCGCGCACCCGCCTGACACTGGTGCCGCTGCTCGAGGACGGCTGCCACGTCGTCGTCGAGCGCGGGGACGCGCCCGCCTGAGCGGCGGGCCCGCCCGTCCCGCTCACCCCGCGACGACCAGGTTCCCCATGGCGCCCTTCTCCATGTCGGCGAAGGAGTGGGAGACGAACGTGTAGGTGCCGGGCTCGGCAGGCACGCACTCGACGAAGCCGCCCTGGGCGGGCTGCAGGCCCAGGGCCTGCCCCCCGCCGGACCATGCGGCGCCGATCCGGTCCGGCCCCCCGAGCCGCCAGGCCCCCTCGAGGAACACCTGGTCGAACTGGAGCCCCACGCAGTGGAAGCTCATGGGCTCCGACGGCCCGGCGTTGAGCACCCAGAAGCGGACGCGCTCCCCGGGCGCGGCGGGCAGCGGCCGGTCGCAGTACTGGAAGGCGATGCCGTTGAAGGCGAACAGGTCGGGCGTCTTGGCGGCGACCTTGGACGCGTCGGTCTCCCCGCCCTCGGGGCCGAGGTAGATCTCGGACTGGACCATGAGGTACTCGTGGTCGACCCCGCTCAGGCCGGGCGGGTCGATCACGACGGCGCCGTGCATGCCGCTGGCCAGGTGCACGCTCATGGGCGAGGTCGAGCAGTGGTAGAGCCAGATGCCCGCGCGCTGGGCGACGAACTCGTAGACGAGCTGCTCCCCGGGGTTGATCGACCGCATGTTCTCGTCCGGGGAGACGACTCCGGCGTGGAAGTCGAGGGAGTGGCTGATGGTGCCGTCGTTGACCAGGGTGATCCTGAAGGTGTCGCCGACCCTGCCGTGCAGCACCGGCCCGGGAACCTGGCCGTTGAAGGTCAGGCGCCTCTGCGTGACCCCGCCGCCGACGTAGCCGACGAGCTCGGTGGCGGTGAAGGTGTGCTCGTGGAGCGTGGCCGTTCCGGCCGCGGGCAGGACGGCGTCGAAGGCGGGGACGTCGTCGGGCAGCGTCACCGAGTAGTCCGGGACCGCGTCGTCGGAGGAGTCGCCGGAGGAGGCCCCCGGCAGGCCGCTGCGGTCGCCGTGGCCCCCGTGTCCCGCCGCCTGGCCGCCTTGGGCGCCGGTGGCGACGTGGAAGACCATGCCCTGCGCGCGGTGTCCGGCGATCGAGCACCACCCCTCCAGCGGTCCGGCGACGACGCCCGCGTCGAGGGTGCCGGTGGCTCCCGCGGCCACGCGCCCGGTGGAGGCGGTGCCGCCGGCGGAGACCTCGACGACCAGGTCGTGGACCTGGTCGGAGGTGTTGCTCAGGGTGATGACGAGCCGGTCGCCGGGGGCGACCGTGACGGTGTCGGGCACGAAGCGCATGCCCTCGACGCTGATGGCGGCCTCGACGGTCCTGCCCGTGGCGGTCACCGAACGCGTCCCCGCCCCGCCCCCGCC
>ERZ773099.3477-NODE-3477-length-10126-cov-4.062357_pt1 | contig 10126 bp, 8 predicted proteins | sample MGYA00511120_ERZ773099 | MGnify/ENA primary metagenome ERZ773099 (study PRJEB29015, sample SAMEA2738012) | human oral metagenome | biome: human oral; feature: human-associated habitat; material: dental | place: China | collected 2104 ... | reverse complement strand
GCCCAGGACAGGAAGTCGACTTGCTAGTATGGCAGAAAACCGATCTCGGCTTCAAGGTTATCATCGACAACAGCTATCCCGGCCTCATCTATGCCGACCAGGTGTTTCGCCCTATCCGAACCGGCGATCGTACAAAAGGATATATCTCAACTCTACGTCCCGACGGCAAGATAGACTGCACCCTCCAACCAACCGGACAGCGATATGCCGAAGATTTCGCCCACCAGTTGTTGCAATATCTTAAGGAGCATGATGGCTATTGCGACCTTGGCGATAAAAGCGAAGCCGAAGACATAAAACGTCGCTTCCAAGTGTCGAAAAAGGTGTACAAGCGTGCTATCGGCGACCTCTACAAACGTCGTCTCATAACCATCGAACCGCTCGCCATAAAACTATTGCCCTAAATGACAAGCCCATTCTCAAGGACTCAACTTTTGCTCGGATACCCGGCTCTTCAGACACTCGCAGAGAGTAGAGTAGCCGTGTTCGGCGTAGGTGGTGTGGGCGGATACGCTGTCGAAGTGCTCGCACGAAGCGGTGTGGGAGCCATCGATATCATCGACGATGACCGCGTTTGTATAACTAACATAAACCGACAGCTCATTGCCACAACCTCAACCGTGGGCAAGCCTAAAGTAGATGTGGCCGAAACACGCATCAACGACATAAACCCGCTATGCATAGTGCGCAAACACCAAACGTTCTATCTGCCCGAGCAGGCCAATAGATTCGACTTTACGATCTACGACTATGTTGTCGATTGCATCGACACGGTAAAAGCAAAGCTCGACCTCATCCAGCGATGTCATGAGCTAGACGTGCCCCTAATCTCGTGCATGGGAGCCGGGCATAAGCTCGATGCGACACAATTCTGCGTAACAAATCTCTTCAAAACCATCAACGACCCGCTTGCAAAAGTGCTGCGAAAAAAGCTACGCAAAACTGGAATCAAATACGTCAAGGTGGTCTACAGTCCTGAAGAACCTCTCGAAAGTATCCACCAGCCCGGCGTTCAAACCGAAGATGTTCCGGCATCCAATGCCTGGGTTCCTGCTACCGCTGGGCTTATTGTCGGAGGCGAAGTGGTGAAAGACATTATCCGGCGGGCAGGAACAATGCGTATTCAACCCGAAGAGAAACATGAACAAGAATAATCCGACCATTTTAAGCATAACCGGCTCCGACAGCATGGGTGGCTCGGGAATACAAGCCGACATAAAAACCATAACCGCTCTCGGCGCCTACGCTGCAACAGCCATAACAACCGTAACGGCTCAAAATCGCGAAGGCATACAGCAGTTGCACGACCTATCGGCCGACGTGCTCGAGCAGCAAATACAAGTAGTGATAAACGACCTTCGCCCAGACGCTATAAAAGTAGGAATGCTTCGAAGTTCTGAGCAAGTAGAAGTAGTTGAGCGCATCCTAAAAACCCATCGACCAAACTATGTCGTAATCGACCCGGTTGTGATAAGTAGCCGAGGCAATCGACTCATGGAACGCGAAGTTGCCGAAGCGATGCTCGGCCGATTATTTAAACTAAGCACCGTCGTTGTTATCAAGCAAGACAGCGCCTCGCATCTCGTTGGCGGCACCCCCGCCCGAAGCAATGAAGACATGGAACAAACCGTGCGTGCGCTGCTCGAATGGGGACCGCATGCTGTGTTGCTGCAGGGCGGTGCCATAGCAACCGAATCGCTCACCGACCTGCTGATTGAAACCTCAACAGGAGAGCCGCATTTCTTTACCCGACCTGGATTCATCGACCGAAATACGCATGGCGTGGGCGGTGCATTCTCCTCGGCCGTAGCCGTATTTCTAAGTAAAGGTCTCCGAACAGAAGAAGCCGTCGAGCGAGCACAGGAATACATGAACCAGCTTATCCTTCGCTCCATCGACTCACACTCTGGACGAGGCACGCAGCTACTCAATCATGCCGACCCGAATCCGCAACCAATTATCTCGCCCCGTTTGCTAGAACTCTACAATCACTTGATGAACGAAATAGCCATGAACCACCATCGGACTGCCGATGTGAGTTTCTATGCTTCCCAACTGAACGTTTCACCCCGCTATCTGGCACAAGTCACCCACCGCGTTGCCGGTCGCACTCCCAAGCAACTCATCGACGACTACATAATCAATGAAATCGAGGCACAACTCCTAGGCACCTCGAAAAATATCCAAGAGATTGCCTTCGATTTCGGCTTCTCCTCGCAAGCACAGTTCAATAAATTTTTTCGCAAGATGCGCTCTTGCACTCCCACCGACTTTCGCATACAACGCTAAACAATATCTTTACAAGACCCATTTCTTGTTTGCAACACCGCGGCAAACTTCTAACTCCAAGGGAGATTCGCTGTCCGGTCGCCCCAATAATTCCGGAGGGGCGACTGGACTATAGGCAGGCGGTGGAGCCCGATAGGGCGGAACCCCTGCACAATAGTCAACCTCAAGCGGAGAGCTCCGAAACTAAGTTCGCTGTGCGAAGCGGAAAGCAATTGGGCAACGGAACGTAATCAGACCGCACAACACATGACCGCAGGGAGACGACGGGGGCAATAAATGGGCGTCCGTCACCCCTTCGGGGTTAACGTGGCCCGGGCATGATTACAGGGGTTCCGATGTCGCTCCACCGCCTGTCTGTGGTCTTGCCACCCCTTCGGGGTTCTGTCGGCTCGACGAGATGGCAACAGTCGTCTAGCTTAAATGGCAATCAGCGATTAACTTAAACGACAAACGGCGACTAACTTAAACGGCAATCGGCGACTAACCGCAATGCGATTACTACCGTATTAAACGGCGATTACTCCCATATTCCCTTCTATTTATATACGTACTCTCATTGTTTTCTTAACCGAGAAATTGAATTATCATCATGATGAAAAATTAGTTTCATCATGATGATACAAACGTTTCATCGTGATGATAAATTTGTGTCATCACGATGATAATTCGATTTCTCCAGTATGTCTATGATACAACTCCCTAATGTAAATAGAAGGGAATACGGGAGTAATTTCTCGGAGATACGGGAATAATCGGCGTGCAAACGGCGACTAACTTAAACGGCAATCGGCATTCCTAGCGGGGGACAATTGACGAGCCCCAGAGAGGGTTAACAACAACCTGCCTGGACGAATGATTATCAGCCCAGGCAAGAGATAGATGTTTTAACTTATTATATGCGGGGAGTCAGAAATGTGGTAAGAGAAAAGGGACAAGAGAAGCATACACGAGTTAGGCGGGATGCTCGATGAGCTCAAGGGCTTTGTCGACAATGCGGCTTTGCTTGTTCCAAATGCGGAAGTATTCGTTCATGTTCCAAAGGTCGCGAGCAACGAGGGCCTTAAGCTGTAGGCGCAGATAAACAAGAGTGCGGCGGAGCTCGTCATCGTCTTTAGGATTAATATTTTGCTTCCTGCCTTCTTCGATGATTCTGTCGGTGAGACTTTCAGGCACTTTATAGTTGGCATCGAATTTATCGAACGATGAATATTTGCTTTTGAGCGCTTTTCGGTTTGTATCGGCATACTTTAGATAAGCCTCTATGACGATATTCTTTGCTGCAAGCATACGATGAAAGCGAGTGTATTGCATCGTGTCTAGCGGCACGAAGTGGTCGGGCATAATTCCTCCACCACCATAAACAGGACGATGTTCGCGAAGTGTGTAGTATTTGAGTGAATCGACGAATTTGATGCTATCGGGGTTAGTTAGCTCTCCATGTTTGAGTCGTTTTTCGAGGTCGAGGTCATAGTCTTCGCGTTGTCCTTTCTTATATGGTTTCTGGATGCAGCGTCCGCTCGGCGTATAATAGTGTGCAATTGTGAGGCGAATCATACTTCCGTCGGGCAGGTCGAAAGGACGTTGAACGAGCCCTTTTCCGAAAGTTCGTCGGCCAACAACAGTTCCTCGGTCGTTGTCCATGATAGCGCCGGCTACGATTTCGGCCGCCGAGGCTGTGAGTTCGTTTACGAGTATGTAGATTTTCATGTTCTTCAGTTTACCATTTCCAATGGCTTCGAAATTCTGTCGACGAACACGTCGGCCTTCGGTATATACAATCATTTCTCCGCGATCGAGAAATTCGTTTGCAATCTGAACAGCTGCCTGAAGATAGCCTCCGCCATTATCCTGGAGGTCGAGGATGAGATTTTGCATTCCCTGCTGCCGAAGCGAATCGACGGCACTCATGAACTCCTTATACGTTTTGGCACCGAAACTTTCAAGACGGATATAACCGGTACCGGGACGAATAATATAGGCCGCATTGAGCGTGTGGACAGGAATTTTATCGCGCTTCACATTGAAGAAAAGCATGCTCTTCACACCGCGACGTATTATACCAAGCTTCACAACAGTACCTTTCTTGCCACGTAACATTTTCATAATGTCTATGCGCGGCTTCTTCACGCCGGCGATTATGGTATCGTTCACGGTTATGATTCGGTCGCCGGAGAGAATTCCCACCTTTTCAGACGGACCGTTGACCACAGTTTGAACCACGGAGAGCGTGTCGTCAATAATGTTAAACTGCACGCCGATACCTTCGAAATCGCCTTGCAGAGGTTCGTTCATCGCTTTAGTTTCCTTTGCGTTGGTGTAGGTTGAATGCGGATCGAGCTGCAAGAGCATTCCTTTTATGGCATCTTCGGCTAGCTTTTGCGGGTCGGTTTCATCGACATAAAAATTAGATATTGCCATTTCAGCCAGCTGCATCTTGCGCAGAGCAGCGTTATTGTCAGCATCTATTTTAATCTGCGCCTTACAAAGAGCAGGCAGCAGACACATGGCGATAAACACTTTCTTAATCATGAGGTTCATTTCCTTTCTTCGTAATCTATTCCTAGTTGTCGAGCCCGCTCGATGTTGCGTCCTCGAAGGATTTTCTTTTCAGCTTCCGCTTTTTGTTTGATTAACGCAGCGGGCTTTTGCTTGTAGAGTGGCAGTTGGCGTGGGTCCCACGAACCTTGCACATCACGTTTGGCACGGCATTCAATCTGTTTTGGATAATAATAAACCTCCTCTGGCTGCCTATCCGCATCGAAAAGTCCGGTATCCCATCGGCCATTATCATTTTCATCGACGATGAGTCGTAAATAATATGTTCCCGGCTTCACATAATAAAAGGTTGCCGAGTTGTTCTTCGCCGTGACTTCCTTGATTGTTCGTCCGCTCTCGCCCAGCAACTGCAACAGACAGTTTTTGCCATCCATGCGTTGGAGGGTCATTGTAAGAGTGCCATAGGTGTCGTTGGCGTTTATTTTGATTCCGTGTTTCGATTTTACTGATGCATTGCCATAGATGTCGACAAATGCGGCAGAATCGGTTTCGAGACTGTATTCGTGACCTTCGTTCCATGCGCCGATGAGCTTATAGAGACGGTCGTTTCCAGGGACGACTCCAAATTGGAATCGCGCTCGATACCACAGTGTGTCCACCTTTTCATATAGATGAATCTTTGCGGTGTCGCAAATAGCGAGCGGTGCTGGCATCTCTAGCGTCGGATTTTCGTCGGGCGCCATTTGCGAACCGATATTGAATCGTACTTCGAGAGGCTCAACAGGCATTTGAGTTTCATATTCACGTCCGCGCTCCTTGTTTTTATCCTGCTTCTTTTTCCACTTCGCGTAGGCGTCTTGTTTTTGTTTGAGACGTTTGGCATAAGGAATTTTGGACAGGAGTTCGAGTGTATCGGTTTTCACGACGAGTTTTCCGAGACTATCGGTTACATTATAGGCCATTTGCAATTGCAGCGTATCCTGATTCACTAGCATCGTGTCGCGTATCCAATAAGTTATGGTATCCTGATTCAAGCTCGATTCAACCGTGAATGCATCCTTTGCGTTGAAGTTTAGTCCGGTTATGTGAGGCAAGTCGACATCGCCATAGCTGAAGAATATTGTGAACCTATTGGGGTCTTTCCGCTCGGCTTTCATGAAATAGCGATTCGTTTGCAGTTCGTTGAAGGCTCGCAGAATAACGTCGTCGGGCAGAAAGTGAGTATAGGGAATTTGTTTTATGTCAGATATGTGTAGCGAATCGCGCCAGATTGTATCTTGTTTGATATCGGGTTTGCTCGATGGCATAATAACCTCGGGCGTGAAGGCAATCTTTTCGCTTTGCTGCGTGAAGCGATAGTTACCATCGGCATCCTGCAGAGCGTAGATTCTATAATCACCTTTGGCAACACCTTTCACTACGAACCGACCGCGGCTGTCGGTTCGAGACACGCGCAACATCGGGAGTTTGCGGAAAGCCGAGTCGGCCTGATTCTGATATAATCCCACTAGGATTCCTTTCACGGGCTCCAGATTTTCAGCGTCAAGAACATAGCCTGCAACCTCGAGCGTGTCTATTTGACCGCCGGTTGAGAAAGAGAAAGTATAGTTGCCTAGTGGATTGCCCTCATTATTATCTGATATTGCATCGGAGAAGTCGATAGTGTAAGTTGTGTTTGGCTTCAACGAGTCGAGTAACTGGACAGAGATTCTTTTCCCTTGCGATTTGATTTCGGGTACTTCGAGTTGCGGTGGCGACACTACAACCTTCTCAGTTGGATTATCGAGCTTTATGAATTCATCGAAGTAGATGTTTATCTTATTATTCAACACGTTTGTGGCGCGATCGATAGGTGTAGAACCAAGTATTCGCGGCGGAGTTTCGTCGAACCATCCGCCATCAGGTTCTCCCATCTTTGCACACGACGCCACAATAAGCGCAGACATTAATGCAACTAAATAAAAACTAAACCTTTTCATCGCTCCATTTGTTCATTTCAAGCAGTTCTTCGATATTATTCCGGCTGTTCGACAGGCGCGGAACCTTGTGCTGACCGCCAAGTTTGCCCTTCGACCGAAGCCAATCGTTGAACAATCCTTTTCGGGCGGGGATTATTTCGAGTGGCTGTAGGGTTATGTTGTGATAACGTTTAGCCTCGTAGTCGGAGTTTATTTCTTGCAGTTTCGAGTCGAGCAGGCGAGCGAACTCATTCAGGTCATTAGGTTCTTTTCCGAATTCGATGAGCCATTGATGTCTACATTTTGCATGTTCATCCATATAAATCGGCGCGGCAGTGTAGTCGAGAACCTGTGCTCCAGTTGCCTTACAAGCTGTTTCGAGTCCTCGTTCGGCATTATCCATTATTAGTTCTTCGCCGAAGGCATTGATGAAATATTTCGTTCGTCCGGTTATGATGAATTTATATGGATTCACTGACGTGAACTGTACGGTGTCGCCTATCATATACCTCCACAATCCGCACGTGGTACTAATGAGCATCGCATAATTCCGTCCCATTTCAACTCCACTAAGCGGAACGACATTAGGCCTTTCGGAGTCGAATTCATCCATCGGTAAGAACTCATAGAACACGCCGTAATCGAGCATTAGAAGCATACTCCGGTCGGACGGATCATCCTGGATACCGAAAAATCCTTCCGACGCATTATAAGTCTCCATATAGTTCATTCCCTGTTTCGTTATGAGCTGCTCATAGCGTTCTCTATAGGGGGTGAACGCTATTCCGCCGTGGAAGAATACCTCCAAATTGGGCCAGACCTCTTCGAGATGCTGCTTTCCCGAAAGCTCCATCACATACACTAGCACGGAAAGCATCCACGACGGAACACCCGAAATATTAGTGACATTTTTGTTGATAGTTTCGTGTGCTATACGTTCGCGTTTTATTTCGAAATCACTCAGTAAAGCCACCTCTTTGCTAGGCACTCGACTGATATTCACAAGCGGATTGATGTTTTCGATGAGAATTGCACTCAGATCGCCCACCAGAGCATTCGACAGATTATAGTTGGGCGAATGACTTCCACCGAGAATAAGGCTCTTACCATCGAGCAATCTACTTTCCGGATGATTCGACAAATAGAATGCAACAACATCCTTTCCGCCCTGATAGTGCAAACCATGCAATCCCTCTGAGGTTATGGGGATGAACTTGCTTTTATCATTTGTTGTACCCGACGATTTGGCATACCATTTAGTTTGCCCCGGCCACAGCACGTTTCGTTCGCCGTGCCGCATACGTTCAATGTCGGCTTTTAGTTCTTCGTAGGTATTAACGGGAATATTCTGTACAAAGTCATCATATTTCCTGATGGTAGAGAACAAGTGCTTCCTTCCATATTCAGTGTATTTCGCCTTTTCGAGCAGATATTTCATTGCCTCATTTTGCAATTTTTCTGCCTCATAGAAGTGCCTGTCGAGTTCGCGTCTTCTAGGTTGAAAATACAGCTTGTTCACTATTCTGGTGAGGTTCATTATCGTATTAATTTGATGAGTTGCAAAAGTAATTATTTTTGGCATAACCGCTTTTCTACTGGGCTTCCAGCCACTTTGAACACTATTCTGCAAGCTACATAACTACAATTTGAGACCTCGAAAGTAGTTATGCAGACTACATAAGTGCAATCCGAAGACTAGAAAACGATTCTGCAAGCTGCACAAATGCAATTTAAGACCTCAAAAGCAGTTATGCAGACTGCACAAGTGCAATTTGAGACCTCGAAAGCAGTTATGCAGACTGCACAAGTACTTTTTGACTTATTGAAAGTACTTCGACAAAAGAAAACCGATGAAATAATAGTCATTATCGTTAAGGATAAGCTTCTTTGCGTAAGCGGCTGAATTTATTTATCTTTGCCTCGCTTAATATAATACCAACCTACCAATGAGACAGCTGAAAATAACTAAATCGATAACCAATCGTGAGAGCAATTCGCTCGACCGGTATTTCCAAGACATATACCACGAGAGGCTACTCAGCATAGAAGAAGAAATCGATTTAGCTCAAAAAATCAAGAAAGGAGATAAGACGGCACTGGAACGGCTCACAAAAGCAAATCTTAGATTTGTGGTTTCAGTGGCTAAACAGTATCAAAACCAAGGTTTGGCTCTGCCCGACCTCATCAACGAAGGAAATCTTGGGCTTATCAAAGCCGCAAAGAAATTCGATGAAACACGAGGATTCAAATTCATATCCTACGCAGTTTGGTGGATTCGACAAAGCATCCTTCAAGCCATAGCCGAACAAAGCCGACTTGTGAGACTGCCACTCAACCAGGTAGGTTCGGCAACAAGAATAAACAGAGTTCTGAACAAATTCGAACAGGAAAATCTGAGACGCCCAAGCATCGGGGAAATTGCAGAAAACACAAATATGTCTGAAAAGAAAATTGCCGATGCAATGAAAGCTAACGCATATCACCTCTCTGTGGACGCACCGATTATTGAAGGCGAAGAAAACAGTCTGCTTGACACACTTCAAAATAAAGACCTGCCCGATACAGACAGAAAGGTAGTAGACGAAGGTCTGGTAAAAGAAGTCCTCTCCGAACGCGAACGGCAAGTAGTCGAATCCTTTTTCGGAATAAACCAACGAGAAATGAGCCTCGACGAAATAGCCGATAAATACGGGCTGACTCGTGAACGAGTTCGACAAATAAAAGAAAACGCAATCAAGCAAATCCGCAAAAACACCCATTGCAAGGAATTGAAAGCCTACTTGGGACGATAAGAAATAGAGAACAATTACATATCCATATAACATATGCGATTCTACAAACAATTCATCCTCACCCTTATACTCCTAGTAAGCTGCCTGGCAACAACAGCCAAAACAGGCAGCATCCCAGCAAAAGTCTATATGTTCGGCTTTGCCGCATCGTTCAACGATTCAACCGTCTATTTCACCGAAATTCAAGAAATAGACGTCTTTCTGGTGAATAACCGCACACGATTTCTGGTTAACAGAGACGACTACTCGTACCAGTTTCGTGACTTTCTGCAACAAACCGGTATTGAAGCCTACCCCACCTGCGTCACCTTCTACTCACAGAACAAAAACAGTTTAATGCGGAAGTTCCAAAAAATGCAAAACCGATACGTAGTAAAGCCCAAAAGGAAATTTAAGGTTAGAAACATTCCTGAAAACGCTTTCTTATTCAAGACCGTCGCCCCCGATTGAACACAATGAAAGTAAACCTCTTCAGGATAGCTGAACTCGATATAAGCATAATTTTCTCCGACAGCCAGGTGAACGGAATGCATCTACTCGCATCATTCGAACCATTCAGAATTGCAACGACAAATAACCCAAAGCTCTTTC
>ERZ773099.3476-NODE-3476-length-10127-cov-14.282466_pt1 | contig 10127 bp, 7 predicted proteins | sample MGYA00511120_ERZ773099 | MGnify/ENA primary metagenome ERZ773099 (study PRJEB29015, sample SAMEA2738012) | human oral metagenome | biome: human oral; feature: human-associated habitat; material: dental | place: China | collected 2104 ... | reverse complement strand
GCGTGGGCGGGGCGCGGTGCGAGCGTCGCCACGGTGCTGCGGGCCCGGGACTGAGGCGGCCCGAGCGGGGGAGGGACGCGCGGGGTCCGCGTCGTCCTCCGCCCTCATCGCATTATCGCGCCGGGTCCCCGCGACCGCTCCTGGGACTTCTCTGGCACGAGGCGGGGCAGTAACAGACGGAAGGCAAAACCGATAGCGGCTCCGAGAACGACCCCGACAACGGTGCAGATGATGGTTGCGCTCAGGATGGAGGCACTCCCCTCGGACATCATTTTTCCGAACTGCTCGGACATCAGCGCGGCAAGCCCAGTGACGTTAGAGTCCACGAGTTTCATGGCATTGGGCGCCGCGCTGACGCACGCGACTCCGATGATGCTCACGATGACGGAAACGGTCCAGAGCGGGAGCACTACCTTCTTCCTAATCTGTCTGTCGGGCCTAGTGGCGCCGGGAAGCATGAAAATGAATCCAATCAAACCTCCGACGATGGCGACACCCAGAACAATACCCCAATCATTCTCGGACCATTCAGATAGTGATGCGCCCATTCTTGCGGCGACAAGTGCCGCGACGGCCACGATGGCGCCCGCAATGACCGGTGTGGATGCAAGGATGCATACAAATACAATCAGTCCGAGTGTGCTGATCTCGCTCGTCTTCGGCGCCGAGAGCGTCTCGGGTGCAGGTGTAGCAGCCGCCTTCTCGATGTCGACGTGGGAGTTTTGAGCGGCGGCGGGCTGGCCCACAGGTAAAGAGAAAACCTCTCCCCCCGCTGGCGTCGATGGCACCTCCGGCAGCATAAACGACAGCGACTCCGGCCGGGGTGCAGTCGGAACGAAAGGTTCTGAGTCATTCTTTTCAGTGGCGAAATGCACAGGCATATCGAGGCCCGAATTCAGAAAAAATCGCAGGGGCTCAACACACACTTTCTGCGCCTGCGCCCGCCCCTTCGCCGCGCCGCGGGGCCCGTCGCCCGCCCGATCCTCGAGCAGGGGGATCGCACTGCTGAGATAGTGGCTGGCGTAATTGCGGAAAGTGGTGCTCGGAGCACCGACGATCTGCGAAACCCAGTGAAGGTACACGAAGCACTCACCCAGGGCGGCGAGCTGCCGCGCCTCGCCGAGCACCGTCCGGGCCTCGTCGCTGTTGAGCTGGCGCACCAGCGGAGCGATTCTCGATCTCATGAACTTCGCCCGGTCCCTACCGATATGCAGTCCGCCCTTGGCAATCAACTCCTCTGCTGGCGGAAAAGATGTACGCACCTCCGCGAGCTCGTTCCACAATTCAGCGGCGAGATCGGCGTTCACCGGCTGCGACCCCAATTCCCCACACCCCCTTCAGCTCAGCAGTGTCCGGACGAGAATGACAATGACGACGATGACAGCCACAACCGCGATCGCCAGCCACTTTCCCTGGGACCGGATCCGGTCCAGGGCGCGATCGGCGCCAGCTCCCGTCTCCTTGGGGGGGTCGGGGGCCCGGTAATGCGCGCTGACGGCGAAGGCCAGCAGGGCGATGGCGGCGTCCCTGCCCGCGCCGGTCTGATCACCCGCGGCCCGCGCCAGTATCTTCGTTCCGCGTCTTTCCAGAAGTTCTTTGACGATCTCACGGCGCAACTCGTCCGAACCGTCCGGCAGGGACTCATTCAGCGCGTCGAGCCTGCCAGGCACGTCCGCCAGGCGCGTGTCGTTCGGAATGAGCTGGTTCAGCAGGACACGCCAGTTCAGGTCGCGCTGCGGCGCGTCGTGCAGCGCGGACAGGAGCGCCCCCTGCTGGGACGGGGCCTCCCGCAGTGCGCGCAGTATCACGTCCAGTGCGGCTTCCCAGGAAGTCGAATTGCTCACCACCGTCATGACGGGCGAGAGGTCATGCGGCGCGGCGGCGAAGCGCTCCACCGCCCGGTCCGCCGTCAACGGCAGATGGGCGTCGAAATCGTGCGGCTTGAGACCCAGGCTCCTGATCCAGGACTCGGCCCGCGGCGCCCATGCATTCGGCGCCACCCTCTTGGAGGCCCGCAGTCGCTTCAGCACCTCGCGAACCAGCGCGGGCCTGTCCTGCAGCGCGAGAAGCGCCCGGGGGGCCTCGATGCCCCTGGCTTCCGCTCTCGCGGTGTCCCCGGGGGCGGCGCCGTATCCGGTCTCGATGCCGGCGGGCGGGCCGGTCGACAGCGCGGCTCGGCCGATTTCCTCGGCCTGCCACTGGCACAAGCGCATGAATCCCGCCTGGGATCCCGCCAGCGCGCGAAGCGCCGATGATGACACCGCCGGTTCCGCGTGCCCGATCAGTACGGGAACAGCGTCCTCCCACTTCAGCGCGCGTTCGGCGCACTCATTCGTCCAGCGTTGCAGAAGGGACCCGTCGTCCTCGCCGTTGATCACCCGGACGATCTCTTCATCACTGAGAGGCCTGACCTGATTGATGCTTTCCAGCCATACCGGTGCGAGAGCGTCCCATTGGGGGGGCGCGGTCCTCGCGTTGCAAGTGTTTAGGAAGGCCGTTTCGGCGCGGTTCCGGGTCGCGGCGCCTTCGCCGCCGAGCACCAGGTCCGTGTACCAGTGCAGCAGCCTCTGCTCGTCCGCATCGTTCGACGGGGCCGCCGCGCGAACGTTGTCGTCGATCAGCGCCTTCTCCCTCGGGTGCCGCTGCGCGAGGACCTGCGGCCACGGCGCTGCGATGATGCGGCGACTGGACGAGGGGTTGTTGAGCAGGAGCGCCGTCGACCACCAGGCGGTCTGGCAGAGTCTTTCGGGGACGGTCTGCGCCATCCATCGCAGGGCCGTCATCGGGTCCGCATCCGGAATGTCCACGAGGGCGAGAATGCGGCTCGAACTCATGCGCACGGCGGCGCCGAGCGCCCGTGCGATCCGCTCCCGCCCGGCCGCCGACGGCGCTGGCGGCGGTGCGGGCCTGCCCCCTGTGAGCGCGTCAATGCTCAGAAATGGCGATGAGGACAGTGCCAGTGAGGTTTGGGCGAGAACCTCCCGCAGCGTCATGCCACGGGGCGCGAGCGCCATCTGAATGGCGCCGGCGGAGCCATAGACGTTGCCGGAGCCGGAGAGCCCCAACACCCACCGGGATGCGGAGACGTCGTAGAAGACGGTGACCGAGTGCAACGGGTCGGGCTTTTCATGCAGGGACATGCTCAGTTGTCTCAAGTGCTTGTGATACTTGTCGATCACCTGCTTCTCGTCCGGCGTCATGGCATCCGATGAGAGAGACATGTCCTTCCGGAAGCCGCCGCCGATCTCCGAGGCATCGCGCTCGGTCTGGAGGACCCAGCCCGATGACGCCACCGGTCTTGGGGCCCTCGGCCTCCTGGCCGCCGCCCGTCCGAGGCCCGCGGGAGGATGTGCGGCGGGACCCCGGCGAGTCGAGCCGTCCCTCGCGTCGTCGCTCATGGCAGCACTTCCCATGATCACACCCCCAGGGCCGGAGAGATGATGTGCCGAAGGGCCTGGAAGCAACCCGCCTGAGCGCCGTCGGAGGTGTGCTCGCCGCCGTCCTCGGCGATTCGGTAGCGGGCGGCTGTCAGCGCGTAAGTCGGACGCGCGCTCGCGTTCAGCTGGGCCACCGTGTTCTCGGAGATGATGGTGGCCAGCAGGGCGCTGGCCAGTGCGCACGCAGCGACGTCCTGCATCTGGATCCTCTCCCCGGAGACGCCGCGGTTCCAGGACGATGCCGCGGATCCAACGGCGAAGGAGCGGGGCTTGAGATTACCGGGATCATTCAAGGAGACCGTATGCGTCACCGCGCCGCCCGGGAGCTCGAACATGTTCACCGTGAGGTCGAACTCGTCCCCCGTCATGACCAGGTTCCAGAACTTCCGGGGATCGGACAGGTCGGCCAGGAGGGAGGCGGCGACGTGATCCTGTATCCGCGTGTCTGGGGCCATGCGGAACTTGTTGCAGAATTCCCTGACCTGAGCGCTCGCCATCGGCTGGGAGTCCTCCACCCGGCCGCTCAACCGGCTCAGCGCGTTCTTGGCGGAGCGGACGAAGGGGACCACCTGCTTCTTGGGGATGAGGTCGTTCCAACGGCCGATGTCGTACTGTCCGCGCGGGGCGTCCTCCGAGGCGTGCTCGAGGGCGTAGCGGATCGCGTCGCACTTGGAGATCACGATAACGGTGAGAGAGGCGTTGTCGACGTTCTGGACCTCGTGGCTGATGTCCTGAAGGAGCTTCCTGGTGATGGCGCTGGATTCGGCGCGCATCGTCTCGCGCGTCGTCGTCGTCTCGTCGGAGATGGGGCGCAGGGCGAGACTGCGGGTGCCGCCGTCGAGTCTGTTGAAGCACCAGTCCGCCAGAACAGGATCCACGATCGCCAGGATGGTCGCCGAGTCCTCCAGCTGACTGAGATCGTCGTCGGAGTTCACGTACGGGTTGTTCGTCGGGGTGGTCCACTCCCGGGTGGCCTCGCCCGGCAGATCGACGATGGCCAGGTGCTTGGTGGCGGAGGCCCCGCCCTTTGTAAGGGTGATGGGGTACAAATACGGCGCCCGCAGGTTCGTGCCCCATTCGTTGGCCTGCTCCTGGGCGTATTCCGGGTCGTCCGCGTATTCGCTCTCGAAGTACCGGAGGAGGATCTCGTCCACGAGGATGCTGACAGGAGCGGTCTCCCTCTCGCCGGTGAGAGGATTCCGCCGGCGCACACCTTGGAGCTTCAGCTTCATGCGGAGCAGGTTGAGCAGCTTGATACGCAGTGGCTCGGAGTTGGCGGCCACGGTGGCGACGACCTCCTCCGGGTTGTCGATCGGGGAGGCCCCGTAGGGAAGGGACTTGTGGGAGATGAATACCTCCACCGGTTCGCGGTCGTCCTGGGGCGCCTGGTCCCAGATCGGAGGATCCAGCTGGAGCAGCCGGTGGAGGAGCTGCGACTTGCCGGATCCGACCGATCCGAGTGTGCAGACCTTATGGGCGTCGCCGACCCCGGGGTCGTCGAGGGCGACATGCCCGTTGCGGCAGACCGTGTACGCCTCGACTATCTGTGCTCCTCCTCCAGCATTAGCATTGGAGAGGTTAGTCTCGAACCATCCATTCGCTTTCCAGATCGCTTCGAACCCATTAGCTTTCCAGGCTGCGGTGCCGCCGGTGTTCTGGTAGACGCGAACGCAGATATCACCGTACGAGTTCTTGAATTTTTCAACGCGCAGAAACGGTCTCCTGCTGGTGCAGAGAGGACATTCGAGCGGCATGCGGGCCTCCACAAGTAGTCATAAAAATTTCAGGACGAGCTGATGAGAAGGATGATGAGGAGAACAAGGCCGACGACGGCTGCCGTGGAGAATAAGAAGACTCCGAGGAGCAGGGCATTCAGGGACCTGACCCGCGCTGCGGCGTCGGCCCTCGTGCTCCGGATCAGGCCGGTTGCGCGGACTGCGAGGGGCGTCAGGTCGGAGTTCTCGATGAGCATGCGCTTATCTTCGTTGGAGAGATTGAAGTGCACGATCTTGTCCAATTGATTCTGCCGCCAGGCATTGAATTGTTTGGATCCGCCGCATCGAGAGAAGCATTTGAGGGGCCTGGAGGCGTTAAATGCGTCCCAGACCTCGTAGAAGCAGCGCGCACCGATCGCCCCGGTGACGTGCTCAAAGCGCCTCTTCGCGGTGTGCCGGCGACAGATATCCTTCAAGGCGGCCTCCATCTTCGCCGCCTCGGGGTCGGCGGACGGCTCCAGACGAGGGGGGATAGGGTCGGGTGGTGGTTCGTAGCCATCCAGGACCCATTCCAGAGCGGACAGCATCTCGTCCGCCGACTGGTAGCGGCCCTTCTGATTAATATTGAGGGACTTGCGAATGACGGCGTTGAGCCGGTTGACGAGATCGTTGTCGGGACGGTCGCGCAGGAAATCCGACATCGTCTTGTTCTCGATGGCCCCCCGGTCGCCGAAGGGCAGCCGTCCGGTCACCATCTGGTACAGGCACGCCCCGACGGAGAAGGTGTCCGACGACCGCCGCAGGAGTTTGGTGCTCAGGTGCTCGGGGGAGGCCCACGGCAGCGTGTACGCTATATTCCCATCAAGGGTCCTGGTCGGGTCTATGGCGGTCTCAAGGTCGATGAGGACCGCGTGCTCCCAGCCATTGGTCTCCGTGGTGACGATGATATTGTCGGGCTTGACGTCCCGGTGGATGAAGCTGGCGGACGAGGAATCGTGGAGGAGTTTGAGCGCCTGCAGCACGTCCATCGCGAGTCTGGCGGCCCGCGCGGGATCCATACCGTTGGGCCCGCTCATTCTGATGAGGTCGCTCAGCGGCGTGCCGGAGATGTGGCGGGTGACGAGCCAGTCCTTGCCGTCTTTCTCCCTCAGTTCCACGAACCTCGGGAGGTAGGGGCTCTGGGAGGCGTGCTGTATCACATAGGCCTCGGCCCGGGCGCTCTGCGCCGCATTGTGCTCAGTGACCTTGATGACCACGGGCTCCTGGTTGCGAACGTCGATGCCATTGATGCTCATGTCCCGCGTCGCCAGGGCGAGATAAACCTTGCCGACCACCTTCTCCAGGATTATTGCGTAGTCGCCGTCGAGCAGGAGGCCCTGGGGGCGGATCTCGCCCGCGGGCATCATCGGGTAGGTGGGCATGCCGCCCGTGGGCGCGCTCATCGTCGGGACGCCCGCCCCCGGCCCGATCGGATCGGGTGCGATCACCTGATCGGGCCGGGCGCCAGCGGGAATGGCGCCCCTTGAGGGATCTCCGGAGCCGGGCCGATAACTCGGGGGGAGGGCACTGGTCATGAATACTCTCCTAATCGGGTCGGGACAGGGGCGTCTTGAGGCGTCCCGGCCCTGTAACGGGTGGACCGGCACGCCCGCTGCGGGTGCCGCGGGCGGTCCGATGATAGCAGCGGCCAGTTGACGGGCGGGGAGACTGCGAACCGCCGAGGACCTACAGCCCCTCGCGGTCGAACTCCTGGCCCACGGTCGGGCGGCGGCGGTGGGCCTCCCGCAGGCCGCCGACCCAGGCGGTGAAGGCCTCCACGCGCCCGCCGCCGTCGCGCGCATCCGCGGCGGCGGCGATCAGGCGCATGCGCACGGCCCCGGCCGCCGCCCGCCGGGCCGAGGGCCGGCCGGCCTTGAGGAGGGCCCTTTCGATATCGCGGCGGTACAGTTCGATGGCGTCGTCGGGGCGGGGCTGGGGCTGGACGTCGGCGAGGCTCATCCAGGCGAGATCGACGCCCCAGCGGTCCGCCGCCGCCCAGGCGCGGTCGACGTCGCCCAGGTGCAGGGCGAGGACGATGGGCGTGTCCCCGGTGCGCCAGTCCCGGCCGTCGACCCAGGTCAGGGCGGAGTCCAGCTCCTCCTCGCGGCGGCCGAGCCGTTCGGCGGTGGCCAGGAGGAAGTCGAGGGTCGTCGGTCCGGGGTCGGAGTGGAACAGATCGCGGGCGAGATCGAGGGCGTCCCCGCTCCGCCCGGCTTCCAGGTAGAGGTCGAGGGCGCGACCGGGGCGGACCCAGTAGGGGTTGTCGGCATCCCGCCACGGGTCGGGGCCGGGGGCGTCGATCCGAGACTCGGCGACGGCCCGATCGAGGCGGGTCAAGGCCTCGTCGCGCCGCCCGGCCGCGACAAGCCGCTCGATAATGGCCGCGTACTGGGGGTGCTCCTCCCGGGAGAGCAGCTCGACGGCGCGGTCGACGTCGCCGTCGAGGTCGGCCAGTTCGAGGAGCATGGATCCCAGCTCGAAACCGGGGCGATCGCCCTGCGCCTCCGCCTGCTCCGCAGCGGCGTCGACGGCGCGGCGGTACGCCGCCATCCCCTTGCCCCCCAGGGCGGGGAGGAAGTCGTTCAGGGCGACGTCGGGCCAGCCGGGTGAGGCGAGCCGGAACTTCGCGAGCCGGCGGCCGAGCCTGACGCCGTTGGGCCGGCCCTCGCGACAGGCCCGGGCGTACAGGTCGATGGCGCGCTGGCAGGCGCGGGTGACGTTTCCACCCGAATCGTCGATGCGGGTCTCGAGCTGCGCGCGCAGGCGGGTCGCGATGTGCAGGAGGGCCGGGGCCGCGCCGTCCGGTCCCCCGCGGTCGGCCGGGAAGGACTCCAGGCCGTCGAGGAAACTCTCGATGCTGCGCGCGTAGCGGGCGGCCTCGTCGGGGTAGAGGAAGCGCCGGACGACGGTGAGGGAGCGGGCGCTCCGCAGGAGTTCGGCCCCGAGGCCCTTGACGGTGCCCGGGTCGGGGGCGGTCGTGCGCGCCCGGCCGCCCCGGCGGCTCCGGGGCGCGGGGCCGGCCGGGGCGGGTGGTGCTGTGGAGGCCCCGGACGGCGGGACGGGGACGACGGCGCCGTCCCGGACGTCGTCGAGGACGGCCAGGCCGACCGCGACCATGTGCTCGCAGAAGCCGCGGTCGGAGAAGCGAGGGCAGGTGCACGCGCCGGTGATGACGTCGTCGTGCCAGAACAGGTGCACGTCGCAGAGGGCCTCGCCGCCGACCGTCGCGGTCGCGCCGCCGACGGCGAGGCTGCGGACGCAGACGGCCTCGACGCGGCCCTCGCCGCGCTCGTAGAGGTCGTCACCGGCGGCCGCGCGCAGCGCCTTCTCGCTCAGGACCCCGTCCAGGATGATCGCCATGGGGCAAGAGTCGCAGGCCGGCGGCGGGCGGGGCAAGCGCGGGAGCGGGCGCGCCAGGACGATCCACCGCCGCGTCGGGATCGTGTCGACGCCCCCGCAGCCCATGCCATAGGCTTGGCGGGCCTTCTCCGGCACCTCCCCCCGGATCACCCGCTGTCCTTGCCGGGGAGGTGAGGAGCCAGGGAGGAGGTGAGGGCCGTGACCAAGCCCGAGGGACGTCACGCCAAGGTTCGCGAGGACAGGGGAACGGCCCGGAAGGTGAGCGAGCTGATCAACGCCATCGCTCGCCTGATCCGGGCCGTCGCCGTCCTTGTGGATGCCCTCCGCGGTTGGTTCTTCTAGAACTGCCGCATCGGGGACCCATCCGGTTGCCGCCGGGTGGGTCCCCACCATTATGCCCCTCGGGGGCCGCCCGTGTCCACAGTCCGACGAGACTCATCGGGGATGCCCGCGAAGGGTGCCCGGTGCCTCACGTGGGACTGCCCGCGAAAATCGTGGACCGTGGCGGGCGCCAGCCGGACCGCGTGATTCCAACGAGAAGTGGCCCCATCTGTGATGAATGCCATTAATAAGTCGGGCTGGCGGGATTTGAACCCACGACCCCTTGACCCCCAGTCAAGTGCGCTACCAAACTGCGCCACAGCCCGTCGCCTCACGGCGCGGGGCCGCTCGGAACGAGTAGAACCCTAGCCCATGAGCAGGCCCCGTCCGAAATCTACGGACGGTGACCCCGCTCACCGTGGCCGCCCGCGCCCCGGCCTCCGCGGCCCCGCTCGAAGCGGGGAATGGCGCCCCGGGAGGATCGTTCCGCCCCGCACCCGGCGCCACTGCCGCACAAACCGCGGAATCACGCGGAAACCGCCGGACGCATCCGGGGTGCTGGTCCGAACGATCCTCCCGGGACGCCAGAACCGGGCTCAATGAGGCTACGACCGGTCCCGCGGGGGCGGCGAGGACGCGGGCGGGGCGGCAGGAGCGCTCTTGTTCCAGGCCTTCATGCCGCCGGTGAGGTTCACCAGCTCACCGGTGAAGCCCGCCCTGCGCAGCGCCTTGATGGCCCGCTTCGAACGGACCCCGGCGGCGCAGTGGACGATCGTCACCCGCGCCGGGTCCAACTCCCCCATGCGACTCACGACCTCGCCCAGCGGGATCCGCTGGGAGCCCTCAATGGCGTCGGCCGCGACCTCGTCCGGCTCGCGCACGTCCAGCAGGGTGAAGCTCCGCCCCGCCCGCTCCCCCGCCGCCAGGCGCGCACGCACCTCCGACGCGGTGATCTCCTCCATCGCCGTCACCTCTTCCCGCTTCCGTAGTTTCCACTGCATCCGACGTCTCCCCGGCCGGCCGCCGGGCCGGCCCGATCGGGGTGCGACCGGGCCGGCCCGGCCCGGTCAGGCCCCGTAGCGCAGCGCCCGGTAGCGGCCGATGAGCCCGCGGGTGGAGGCGTCCTGGGCCTCCAGCGCGGCGGCGTCGCCCCCGACGGCCGGGGCGATCTGCAGGGCGAGCTTCTTGCCCAGCTCCACGCCCCACTGGTCGAAGGAGTCGATGCCCCACACGATGCCCTGGGTGAAGGTGATGT
>ERZ773099.3475-NODE-3475-length-10128-cov-6.988385_pt1 | contig 10128 bp, 8 predicted proteins | sample MGYA00511120_ERZ773099 | MGnify/ENA primary metagenome ERZ773099 (study PRJEB29015, sample SAMEA2738012) | human oral metagenome | biome: human oral; feature: human-associated habitat; material: dental | place: China | collected 2104 ... | reverse complement strand
CGGTGAAGCGTTCTCATTCACTCTGTGCACAGGGCGGCATGAATGCCTGTATGGATACAAAGGGCGAGCATGACAGTGTTTATGAGCATTTTGATGATACGGTATATGGCGGTGACTTCCTTGCGGATCAGATTGCTGTCAAAGGCATGGTTGAAGCTGCTCCCAAACTCGTTAAGATGTTCGATCGCATGGGCGTCCCATTTAACCGCACGCATGAGGGTGTGCTTGATCTGCGCAACTTTGGTGGACAGAAGAATAAGCGCACGGTGTTCGCCGGTTCGACGACAGGGCAGCAGCTCCTCTATGCACTCGATGAGCAGGTGCGTCGTTGGGAAGTTCAGGGAAAAGTTACGAAGTACGAGTTTTGGGAGTACATTCGTGCGATTAAGAACAAGGACGACATTGTTCGTGGAATTGTCGCACAAAATATGAACTCAAATGAAATCAAGTCATTTCGTGCTGATGTGGTCATACTTGCGACCGGTGGCCCCGGGCAGGTGTTCGGTCGTTGTACGGCATCTACGATCTGCAATGGATCTGCGGTTTCCTCGGCATATCAGCAGGGAGCGCACATTGGCAATCCGGAGTTCATTCAGATCCATCCGACAGCAATTCCAGGAACGGATAAAAACCGCTTGATGTCAGAGGCTTGCCGCGGTGAGGGCGGTCGTATTTGGACATATAAAGATGGAAAGCCATGGTATTTTCTTGAGGAGATGTACCCGGCGTATGGCAATCTCGTCCCGCGCGATGTTGCTTCGCGTGCGATTTTCAAAGTATGCGTACACATGGGGCTGGGCATCAACAATGAACGTCGTGTCTATCTTGATCTCTCACACATTTCTGCCGACTACCTTGAACACAAGCTCGGCGGCATCCTTGAGATGTACTCGGAATTTGTCGGGCAGGACCCGCGTAAAGTGCCCATGGAGATCTTCCCGTCAGTGCACTACTCGATGGGCGGCATTTGGGTCGATCGTATGCACCATACAAACATTCCGGGGCTCATGGCAGCAGGTGAGTGCGATCATCAGTATCACGGCGCGAACCGTCTTGGCGCGAATTCGCTTCTATCAGCAAGCTACTCCGGCTATGTCGCAGGTCCTGAGGCACTGCGCTGGGCACGCAGCGGCGAACTTGGAGAGGCACTTACCGATGAGGAGATGGAGCGCGCACGCAAAGAGGCTGTGGAAGAATTCGACAGAATCCGTAACATGACAGGTCCTGTTAATGCACATCAGCTTCATCAAGAGATGGGCGAGATCATGTATGACTATGTCTCCATTGAACGCGATAACAAGGGACTTGATATATGTCTTGAAAAGCTGAAGGGAATTCTAAAGCGCTGGGATGATATTGGCGTTACGGATCATGGCGCATGGGCAAATCAAGAAGCCATGTTCGTTCGTCAGCTTCGCAATATGATCCTCTATGCCATGGCTGTGACAAAGGCGGCTCGGTCGCGCGACGAAAGCCGTGGTGCGCACGCAAAAATCATGCTCGATGATAAGGGAGAGCGTATGACGGATGCAGATGGTGAGCTTGTATTTTATGGACGCGATGATGAGCGTTTCATGAAGACCTCTATTGTGGACTATGACCCGAAGACGGAAGAGCCGATCGTCAGCTACATGGATTTTGATCATTCGCTCATCAAGGCACGTGCGCGTAACTATGCCGTCGCCAAGAAGGAGTAAGGGAGGATAGAAGTCATGGCAGAACAGAAAAAAGTCCATTTTATTATTGAGCGTCAGGATGGTCCCGGAGAAAAGCCGTACACGCAGGAGTTCGAAGTCGACTATCGTCCTGGTCTCAATGTTGTTGCATCCCTCATGGAGATTCAAAAGAATCCTGTGACAATGGACGGCAAGCGCGTCCCACCGCCAGTCTGGGAGTGCAACTGTCTGGAGAAAGTCTGCGGTGCTTGTATGATGGTCATCAACGGACGTGCACAGCAGGCATGCTGCGCACTGATTGATAACCTCACACAGCCGATTCGTGTACAGCCTGCACGCACGTTCCCGGTCATCCGTGATCTTCTTATCGATCGTTCGGTTATGTTTGAGAGCCTAAAGCGCATTCATGGATGGATTGAGGTAGATGGTACATGGGATGTGAAGGATGCCCCCATTCAAAATCCATATACAGCAGAGACTTGCTATGAACTGTCACATTGCATGACCTGCGGCTGCTGCCTTGAAGCATGTCCAAATGTTGGACCGCAGTCTGACTTTATTGGTCCTGCACCAACGGCACAGGCGCTCCTTTTCAACTTGCATCCGCTCGGAAAATTCGATGCACCGACACGTCTGAACGCATTGATGGAGAAGGGCGGTATTACAAGCTGCGGCAACAGCCAAAACTGCGAGCGCGTTTGTCCAAAGGGTATTAAGCTTACACAACATCTTGCACAGCTAAACCGTGAGGTTAACAAGCAGGCACTGCGTAATATGTTCAATCATTAAGAACAGTATAGCGACCAATAAAAAAGACACGGCAACGTGTCTTTTTTATTGGTCGTCGAATAGACAGCGGTCATCTTTAAGGACTGAACTAAGATTGCTATTGATGGATAAATCTCATTAGGTTGGTACAGGATTTTCATTCATCCAAGACAACAAAGTGAAGGCAGAGAGCTCTGCGGAGGATTTGTTGAGAAAGACTAGGGCATGGGACCAAATTTATCAGAGATGTTTTCGTTCTGTGGAGGAAGAGGGACACAGGTACGAGTTTCGGGGATGTCGGCATAGCCGATAATTTTTGCCGTGACCCCATACAGTTTTTCCAGCCGCGCCTCTGTAATTATATCATTTGTCCGACCAACGGAGAACACGCCATCCCACCCCATAACTGCCGTTACATCAGAACAATAAAATGCATGACTTGGTGCATGTGTTGTCATAATCACAGTAATTCCAGCTGCACTGAGCACATGGATGCGGTTCATTAGGAGCACCTGATTCCCGAAATCAAGGCTCGCCGTCGGCTCATCCATGCAGAGAAGCTGCGGTTGTTGCGCAATCGCACGCGCCAACAGGACGAGCTGCCGCTCACCGCCGCTGATCTTTGTATAGATTTTTTGCGCCAGATGTGCAATGCCGAGCATTTCGATCGCATCATCGGCAATCCTCCGATCTTTTTTCCCAGGAATGCCGAGATTTCCGATGTGAGTTGCCCGCCCCATCAGCACGACATCGTGGACAGTAAAGGGGAAGGGGGGCGTATGTACCTGCGGGACGTATGCGATGCGGCGCGCCCGCTCCCGCACAGTCCATGTGGATATATTCTCACCGGATAATAAAATATCACCAGCAAGCGGGGACAGCAACCCAAGAATTGTCTTGAATAGTGTCGTCTTTCCAACGCCGTTTGGTCCAAGCAGACAGAGCGTCTGACCTCGCTCAATAGAGAAGGAAATATCTTGAAAGATAGGAACACTCCCATAGCCGCAGGCAACCGATTTTAGTTCTAGTAACATTCTGCTCCTCCTCAGTCCCAATCATGATGATATTTGATGAGCAGATAGAGAAAGAATGGAACGCCGAAGATCGATGTGAGAATTCCGAGCGGGATCTCCACTGTCCACAGGGTTCGTGCGAGATTATCCGAAGAAAGCAGGAAAAGCCCCCCCATCAGTGCTGCGCCCGGCAGGAGAAAGCGAAAATCTGGTCCCACGATAAAGCGCACGAGATGCGGCACAATCAGACCGACCAGACCGATGATGCCGGAGAGTGAAACCGCCGCCGCCGTTAGCAAGGTAGCGCAGAGAATGACGATGAGGCGGAGACGTTCCACAGGAATCCCGAGCGTCTTCGCCTCCTCATCACCAAAGGAGAGCAGATTGATGCGCCAACGCAGGAGAAAGAGCGGGATAAATGACGCGCATATGAATATGAACGGAAAGAAGAGACTATCGAGTGAGATTGCCGCGAGACTTCCCATCAGCCAGTAGACGATAACCGGCAGCTTATCATAGGGATCAGCGACATATTTAATCATGGAGAGCAGAGACGTAAAGAGTGTACTCACAATGATGCCCGAGAGTATGATCGCGAGTGTCGTATTGCCGCCGCGGCAGAGCTTTGTGCCAATCACATAGGTAATCGCAACCGCGCACAGACCTCCGAAAAATGTCATCGTGTGGACGAAAAAGGTGGGAATACTCCACAGGATGGCGAGTGCCGCGCCAAATGCTGCACCTGCCGATACACCGAGGATCGCGGGGGAGACCATCGGATTGCGGAACATGACCTGATAGGCTGCCCCTGATACGGAGAGAGACGCTCCTACTACTACCGCTCCGATGATGCGCGGAAGGCGCAGTTCCATCACAACGTGAGATGCACTGCGCGTCTCCGGGACAAAGCCCATCCAACTGCCGAATGCAGAAACGACATCTGATGCACTGAGTGGGAATCGTCCCAGTAGAAAGGAGATAAAGATCATCTCGAGGAGCAGCAAAAATAAAATACTAAGTTTGAGCTGAGGCGTTATCTTGCTCATGGAATAACGCGATCCTTCGAGAGCAGAGACGCATATACAGCATCATCCAACGCATAGTGATAGAAGAGCCGATAATACATTTTCATCTCCTCATGGAGCTGGATATCGGCTTCCTCCGGATAAAGCCGCGCCGCAAGCCATGTCATCCCCATAAACCGATTGACGGAGGGCGGGCGTCCCATCCAATCATACGGTTCTGCAGGCACACGCAGAACGCGCTGTGACTGCACCGCACGCAGTTCGCGCCAAGGAAGCGTGGAGAAGTCCGGCGCTGCCTCTGCCGCAAGGAGCAGAACGTCCGGATTCCATGCCAGAATCTGCTCCATCGACACCTGACTCATTGAGCCCTCAGTCGCCTCTGTGATCACCGCTGCATTATCGGAGAGCAGGTCGATGACCTGTGCGTGGAACGAATCACGGGCGACCACCATATTTCCCTGTGCCCCTCCGACATAGAGCAGGGATGGCTTGTTCTTCATCTTTGCGGCAAGCTCCTTGCTGCGGGTGTACGCTGTATGACAGTAGTCGGCAAGGGTATTCCCTTCCGTTTCGCGATCAAGGATTTTCCCCAGCGTGCGATATGCCTCGTCCGTATTGTCCAGACGTGCCTCGATGAAGATCACGGGGATGCCGAGTGCTGCCTGAATTTGATCCATATCCTCGACAATGGTCGCCTTTTTCTCCCCGATATCAATGATGACTTGTGGATTCGCGGAGAGCACTTCCTCTTTGTTGAAATTCTTCATGCCATAGAACTGACCAAAGACTGGCAGATTACGGTACTCATCGCTCAGATAGGGGAGAACAGTCTCCTTCCACTTCGATGAAATGCCAATGATCTTATCGGGAGCAATGGCAAAGAGCGCCATCTGAGCCACGCTGCCGGATGGTGCGATGCGATCAATTTGTTTTGGAATCTCGACCGTACGTCCTGCAGAATCCGTGAATGTATACGTCTCAGCGACAGGATTCTCCTTTTCCTCCTGGCCGCATCCGACAAGAAGAATAAGGAGGAGGATTAACACGGTGAGCAGTGCATTTCTTTTTTTCACAATCATCTTCCTTTCGTCCTCTGCTCACGGTTGAATCTGCTGAATCGCTGTGTTATCCTAGGGTCAACAGATCTGTGAGGAGGTATTTTCGTGAACTACTGGAATCTTTACGATGAGATCATTGACGGGCTGCCGCAGGACATCTATATCGACGACTATGCCGTCGGCCGCCCATGGACGTATGTGCGTGCAGGGGATTTGGTCGGCATCTGCATGACAATCCCTGTGTACAGCCGCCCGCGTCTGCGTAAAGAGAGTTTTCTCGGCTGTTCCCTGCGCGAGGCGGGAGAGTACATACGCTCCTGGCAGGGACAGGAGGCGGCCATCGCCGCTGCCGCCATCAACGCCTACTATAATCAGCCGTCCAAAGTAGAGGCGATGCGGGGCTTTCACGGTGAGGATGCGTTTGCCAAGACGCTGGATGAGCGCAAGAAGCTAGAAGCATTCGCCATGTATACGGAGCGAATTCGAGGAAAGAAGGTCGCTGTCGTCGGGCATTTTCCACATTTTCAAAAGAAATGGGAATCCATCTGCGAGCTTTCCATCCTCGAAATGCAGCCCGAATGGGGGGACTATCCGGCGGAGGCGGCAGAGTTCCTTCTGCCGCAGCAGGACTTTGTCTTTATGACGGGAGCGACGTTTGCCAATAAGACCATGCCGCGTCTCTTGGAACTCTCAAGGAATGCTGTGACTGTTCTCGTCGGCCCCTCCGTCCCCATGCACCCATGTCTTTTTGACTATGGCGCAGACGGACTCTCGGGATTCACTGCAACCGATGCTGTACTCGTTGCCGATCTCGTGCATTTCGGCTATGGAACCGATATTGCAAGCTGTGGAAAGATGGCGGATGTTCTTCCGCATTTTGTTTGAATACAACATAACAGAGTTGCCGTACATTTTCGCAACATACAGCAACTCTGTTTTATACTGATCGATTAGAACGTCATATCCACGCCGAGGAGGAAGTTAGTTCCCTCTGCCGGATGGTAGAGTTTGTCTTGATAGTCTCTGTTAAAGATGTTGTTGACGCGTAGGAAGATGCCGAGATTCGTCTGCGGCTCATAGCGTAGATCGAGATCTGCCGTAAAATAGCCGGAGCTGTTCGGATAGGAGCCACTGTTCGTCCATCCACTTACAGCGCGGCCAAGAAGGGTCGAACGCCACTTTCCCTCACGGTAGGTCAGCCCAAAATTCATCATCTGATGAGGAATTCCATAGGCATCTGTTGTTTTCCCATTTGACTTATCCTTAGCACTCATCCACGTATAGTTGGCGAAGCCTGAGAAATTCTGTGTAAATTTATGCTGGTATCCGAACTCTATTCCGCGAATCTTTGTTTGATCAATATTGTAGAATGGACCTCCACGAACAAGACGCACAATACGATCTGTTACATTTGTGTAGAATATGGCAAGATCGAGTTCCGCTTGGGGGCTGAAACGGTGCTTCCAACCAAGCTCAAAATTGCGGGCACGTTCTGGATTCGGTACGGACGCATTGGCACGAATATTTGCTGCTGCAGATTTTGCCTGCACAAAGACATGGGTGCGACCAGCGGAGAATCGAAGTGTATCGGACTTTGTCAAGTCATGTGTGATATTGAGAACAGGATCTGTTGCATGATCTGAACTCTTCACATTATTTGCATCCTGTGATAGGGATTCATGGCGTACACCGAGTGTCATTCGTGTCTTTGCGTTAAAACTCCATGCATCCTCAATGTAAAAACTTGTGCGCTTATCTGTTCCATCATCTCCTTTGGAGAGATTGTTGGAATCCGTATGCCAGTCAAGTTTTATATATTTTGCACCAAAACTCAGCTGGTGTTTGTCTCCAAGTGCTGTGGAGGCGTTGGCTTCAACGCCATTTCCAGAGGAGAACCAACCGCTGCGATACCACTCTGGTGTGCGCACCGTATAGCGGGGAAATCCTTTCGATGTTAGTAAATTATGTACCCAGAGATTATTTTCATCAATGAGATGGTAGTATTTTACATCATATGCCCATCTGTCATTGGGATGACTCTCGAACTGAAGGGCAATGTTGCTTTGTTTGAAGCCTTTGTAATGCCAGTTATTTGTTTTGTTGTTATTTTGATATTTCTTTTTTTTATTTTTATCCGCAATATCATCGAGATTGATTGACCAGTTAATATTGGTCGTTAATGTTTCTCCCGTAATCGGATCTACACTGTTGGAAATCTCACTGTCCATGTCGGAGTAATATCCGCTCAGCATCAGTGAGGATTTATCACTCGTTTTGACCTTGATTTTGCCATCAAAGTATAGTTTTTCATTTTCCGCGTTTGGCAGATAGCCGCCCATATGACGTTTTGATGCATTCAGAGTATAACTGACATTCTCATTACTGCCACTGTAGCCGATACGCGTATCATAGGTATGATGGGAGCCGCCTGCAATGCTCATACGGAATTCACCCGTACCTTCACCGTCCTTCGTTGTCACGAGGACAACGCCGCCCTTATAGTCTGTCCCATACTTGACAGGTCCTGGGCCTTTGATGATCTCGACCTTTGCGATGCTGTCCGCAGGAATCGTTGAAAGATCAGCCGCCGCATTTGAGGCAATACCATTGAGAGGGAACGCGGGGATACCGTCAATATATACTTTCGTTTGTCCGACCTCTGCGCCACGGATACGCACCATTTTGCTGTTCTTATCCGCAGGTGCCATGTAGAGACCAGGAACCTGCGAGAGGATGTCAGAGAGGTCACGATAGCCGCGATCCTTGATTTCCTGCTCCGTGATCGTATTTGTTGTTACGAGGTACTTGTCGACGCCTTCTGCCTCGACTGTGACAGCGTCGGTCTCATATGATGCTGTGTCAGCAGCCTGTGCCTCTGCCTGTGGCAGGAACGCAAATCCTGCCGTGACGGCTGCCATGATGGCGGCTTGGTACTTCCGTGTTCGCTTCATGAAAACCTCTCCTTTTCAGTTCTAGTTCTCCATATGTACACAAAAAGGGACTGTTTCCCGTACTGAGCGCACGAAAAAACAGCCCCTGCATATAAAAGGTAGTTCGTTCCTGTCGTTTTCCTTTTCAATACGGGAAGGCTGTCGCATTTCTGCGATAACCCTGTGAGCAGAAGTGCTCAAAAGAACGCTTGCTCAGGCGAAATATCATAGGCTGAGCCCTTAGATATTTTTGCTCGGAAAACAGAGTTATTTAATTGTAAATTAATTCTATCAAAGCGTGTATAAATCTGTCAATCTTTATTTTATGCTGCACAGATAAATAGCAGTATAAGAAAAGAAGAATTATTTGAACAGTTGCATAGTCGTTTTGGCAAGGTTCTACGACGTTACCGTATTGAGGATGATGCGATCGACATTACCTGTTGCTCACTTACAGCAGAGGAGGCGATTGGCAACAATACGAAACACAAGGATTTTTCCATTCTCATAGGTAAAGATGTGATGATTCAGGCTGAATATCGAGGCTTTAAAGGGCAGGTATTTACGGATGCTCCAACAGAATACAATGGTAGCCTAAAAGAAATTCTGGCTATGGATCTATGCAATGATAGGTATGAACGAGGTCTTTTCCTGGCGACACTCAATGCCGTCATGGGGGCTGTTGGTCTTTGTGTCGGCACTGTCCATTGCCGCAATGATGGGCCGGAACAATGTGCTATGAATATACGGTCATATCTGGCAGAGTTCTATCCTAACATCAAGCGCATTGGACAGTAGGCTTTCAGCCAGCGATGGTGGAGATGTTGGCGAAGTCAAATTACGAGGTTCGTGTTATGGACTTGAATCCCCAAAATATCGGTCAGATCAAATATGGTATCAAAATCGAAAATGGTGCTGATCATGAGGTAAAAGAGGAGTTCATCAAAAACTATGCCGATATTATCTTCTGCACAGGCAGCACCCTTGCAAATGGGACAATCACTGACTATCTGGATATTCATCCGGAGGTTCATTTATTATGGCATTACAGCGGCTGGTGCTTGTGCCTTGTTGGGGCTGAAACGTCTATGTTTTTCTCATCGATATGATGTTTAAGCAACAATTTTGAGAAGACGTTTTGAGTGCCGCATGTATAGAGAAAATTTTTCTTGTCGAGGCTGCCTCGACAAGTTAGAATAGGAAGGGTAAATGTCATTGTCATCGACTATTGGGACTATGGAATTAGAAGAGGAGAGCTATCATGAGTTCACTGCACATTGCCGCCGAAAAGGGCGAGATCGCGGAGCGCATTCTCTTGCCGGGCGATCCCCTGCGCGCGAAGCACATCGCGGAGAATTTTCTCGAGGGAGCGAGGGAGTATACCTCCATCCGCAACATCCTCGGCTATACAGGCACGTACAAGGGCGTTCCCGTCTCCGTGCAGGGCACGGGCATGGGCATGCCGTCGATCTCCATCTATGTGAATGAGCTGATGGACTACTACGGTGTGCAGAAGCTCATCCGCGTCGGCACCTGCGGCGGTATGCACGAGAAGGTAAAGCTGCGCGACGTGTTCATCGCACAGGGCGCGACCACGGACTCAGGCATGATTCGGAGCATCTTTGGCGGCTCGATCAACTATGCGCCGCTCGCAGACT
>ERZ773099.3472-NODE-3472-length-10145-cov-5.329832_pt1 | contig 10145 bp, 9 predicted proteins | sample MGYA00511120_ERZ773099 | MGnify/ENA primary metagenome ERZ773099 (study PRJEB29015, sample SAMEA2738012) | human oral metagenome | biome: human oral; feature: human-associated habitat; material: dental | place: China | collected 2104 ... | reverse complement strand
CCCAAGGGGAGGGCCCGCCCTTTGTCGTCAGGACGCCTCGGATGCTGCACGCGAGGGCGAAAACCGCTATAATGCGTTGGGAGGTGTCGAGCGTGTCCATCATACGAAAGGGAAGCTTAAAGGGCACCCTGGGGGGCGCCGTCCTGGCGATCCTGCTGGGGTTCGCCGCGCTTTGGCCGGGTCAGGAACGCCCTGTGGAGGCCCAGCGCGACGGCCTGGCCATGAACACGGTGATCCGGCTCCGCGTCGCGGGACTTCCCAAGGCGGAGGCCGAGGCCGCGCTGGACTGGGCCTTCGGCCTCCTGACGAGCCTGGACCACGAGCTCTCGATCTACGACGAGGGTTCCGACCTGTCGCGGGTCAACAGCAGCGCCGGAGGAGGCCCCGTGATCGTTCCTCCGGACATCTTCGCCTCCGTCTCGCGGGCCGCAGAGGCCTGCCGCACGACGGAGGGCGTCTTCAACCCGCTGATCGGGCCCGTCACGAAGCTCTGGCGGATCAACCGGCGTCAGACAGACCCCGGAAGCCAGGCCTTTGCCCTGCCCCAGCAGGCGAGCCTGGACGCCCTGCTGCCCCTCACGGATCCGGAGGGGCTTGAGCTCCTCCCCGGCCCCCCGCCTGCCATCCGGCTGAAGCGGGCCGGCGCAGTGCTGGACCTCAGCGGCATCGCCAAGGGCTACGCCTCGGCACGGATCGCGGAGGGGCTGAGCCGACGCGGCGTCCCCGCGGCCCTGATCGACCTGGGGGGCAACGTCCAGCTCCTGGGGGATAGAAACGGCAGCCCCTGGAACATCGGCATCCGCGACCCCCTGTCGGACGGGGGCGGGCCGCTCCTGGCCCTGGCGGTGAGGGACACGGCGGTCATCACCTCCGGCGCCTACGAGCGCTACAAGGTCATCGACGGCGTGCGCTACTCCCACTTCTTCGACCCGCGAACGGGACGACCCGTGAGGAACGACATGCTCTCGGCCACCCTGGTCACTCCGGACGGGGCCCTGGGGGACGCCCTGGCCACCAGCTTCATGATCATGGGCTCAGCCCGCTCCATGGAGTTCCTGAGGGCGCACCCGGAGCTGGGCGCCGTGCTGGTCCGGCGCAGGGACGGCCTCGCGGTGGAGGAGGGACTGACCCTCCGGGACGTGGAGGTCCTGGTCACGGAGAACCTGCGGCGCTGCGTGCGCGAAAGCCGGGCCGCGGTCCAATACTTTTAGCGGGCGACCCCCTGAAGGGCGTTTCGCTCGGCTGCGAAAGGACGGTCTTGATGAACAAGAGCCTGCTGGCATTGGCGCTGGGGACCTTTGAGCTCGGCATCACGGAGTACGTGATGATGAGCATTTTGGAGCCGGCTGCAGCGGCGCTGGGGGTCAGCGTGCCCACCGCCGGAATCCTGATCTCGGCCTACGCCCTGGGCGTTTGCACCGGCGCGCCCCTGGTGGTGCTCGTAGCGCGGCGGCAGCCGCTGAAGCGCATCATGCTGGCCCTGGCGTGCCTCTGCACGGCGGGAGGGCTGACGGCGTCGCTGGCCCCCTCCTTTTACGTGCTGCTGGCCGCCCGATTCGTCTCAGGGCTGCCCCACGGGGCGTGGTTCGGCGTGGGGTCCATCATCGCCCAGCGCACGGCCCGGGCGGGGCGCGAGGCCTCCGCGGTGTCCGCGATGGTCGCGGGGATGACCGTGGCCAACATGGCGGGGGTCCCCCTCTGTACGCTGGCGGCAAGCTTCGTCTCCTGGCGCGCGCCCTTCATCGCCACCGTCGTCCTGGGCGTCCTCATGCTCCTTGCCGTCCGCTTCTGGATCCCCTATCAGGAGCCGCTCCCGGATCGGGGGTTCAGGGGACAGTTCCGGTTCCTGAGGGACGCGAAGCCCTGGCTGCTCCTGCTTGGGATCACGCTGAGCAACGGCGGGGTGTTCTGCTGGTACAGCTACATCAATCCCCTGATCACCCGGACGGCGGGCTTTTCCCCCCACGCGATGACGCTCATCGCGGCCTGGGCCGGTCTGGGCATGGTGATGGGCAACCTGCTGGGCGGCCGCCTGTCGGACCGATTCGCCCCAACGAAGGTCATCCTCACCCTTCAGGGCTCGATCCTGTTCCTGCTGACGGGAATCTTCTTCCTCTTCGCCAACCGCTGGGCTGCCCTGGGACTGACGTTCCTGGGGACGGGGGTGCTCTTCGCCCTCTCCGCGCCGCAGCAACTCCTGGCTATCCGGTTTTCGCCGGGCGGCGAGATGCTGGGGGCAGCCTGCGCGCAGGTGGGCTTCAACCTGGGCAACGCCATCGGCGCCTGGGCCGGCGCCCTGCCCGTTCGGGAGCTGGGCCTGAGCTATCCCTACACGGCTTTGATGGGGACGCCCTTCGCCCTGGCGGGCTTCCTCGTGATGCTGGCGCTGCACCGAAGGGCGACGAGGACAGCGGCGTAGGGCGCGAAGGGCAAGACTGGGGCCCCGCCTGTCCCCGTTGATGGCCTGGATGTCCTTCCCCGTACCAGGCCAAGAGGGGCAGATCGCCTCCTTTGAGGCAATCTGCCCCTCCGCAACGGGGGCCTCTAATTCAGCCAGCCCCTCAGGCCGTCGCGCTGGACCTCACCCCGCGTCGGCAGCCCCTCGACCACAATCTTTCGCTCGGAGCGGTCGTTGTACGCCGCGCACAGCGCGCGGAACACCTCGACGGCGATCCCCACGCGCTCCGCGATGGGGTACCCCCGCAGCCCCAGCGGGTCAGGGCTGGCGCTCCACTCGTTCATGCCGGGGTTGGGCGTCTCCGACAGGAACGCCAGGCAGTCCGTGTTCTCCCCGATCTCGTAGTGGCAGATGCCTCGGTAGCCCGGCGCGGACTGTTCCAGCTTCATCGACGTCCCCCACTCCTCCAGCAGGAACAGCGCCTCCGCCGCAAGGTCCAGCGCCCTGGGGTGGGCGATGAGCGAGTTCGCCAGCAGGCTGTTCTTGCCCACCTTGCCGGTCTTTGGATTCAGCGCGTCCTCGAAGGTCCGCGCCTCGTGCATGTCCAGGCTGAAGGCCACACCCTCCCGCCGGATCAGCTCCATGACGGCGAAGGTCACCCGCTCCGCCGGCGTCCCGTCGGCCTTTCCGGGGTAGTTCCGGTTGATGTTGCGCCACTCCGCACCGTTCTTCAGCACGAAGCCTGAGGGATGACGAAACGCCTCAGGGTCCTTCTCTCCGGGCCGCAGCGGAATGTACCGGTCGCCCCATGGCAGGAAGCGCGCCCCGCTCCGGCCCGCCACCTCAAGCGCGCGGGGGCGGTTCCCCAGGCTGTCCGGCACGGACATGCCCGCGGCGTTGACGCACGGCACGACGAAGAGTCGCCCCTCCAGGACGCGGGCGTTCTCCACCATCAGCGTCGCCGCCGCGACGCCCGCGATCTCCCGCGCGTGGACCCCGCCCATCGCCAGCGCCGTGGCACCCGGCCTGTCCCCGCTCAGGAGGTAGACCGGCGTGTCGTAGTCGCTCCCCCGCAGGTTCGCGTTGTAGTCGGAGAGCCACAGCATCCGAGTGAGGCCGTAGCCCGGCCGCACGTCCAGGCGGAACGCGGCCTGCGCGCAGGAGGTGGGGTAGTACAGGGCAAGCGCCAGCAGAAGGCAGGCAGCCCGCCTCAGTGCCGCCGCCATGTCAGTTCAGCCACGCGCCGACGTCCTGCTCCATCAGCGTTTTGTAGTCCGGCAGGCCCTCGATCACGAGGCGCTTGTCGTGGCCGGCGTTGTAGACGTTGACGAGCTCCTGAAACACCTGCTGCTGAAGGCCCACCCGGTGCTTCAGCGGGAAGCGGACGTCACGGATGACGTCGGGCACCTCGCGCCAGTCGTCCTGCCCCGGGTTCGGCGTCTCGAAGAGGAAGGAGAGGCAAGGCGTCGCGTCGCCGATCTCGAGGTGGCTCAGGCCGCGGAACTTCCGGTTCGACTGCTCGACCTTCAGGGGGAAGCCCACGGCGTCGCCAACGTTCACCACGACCTCGGCGCCGATCTCCATGGCCTCCGGCCTGGGGTTGCAGATCAGCATGTAGGCCAACCGCCCACCCTGCCGCGTCTCGCCCGTCTTGGGGTCCAGGCACCAACTGGGGGTGTCCGCCTCGTGCATGTCCACCTCCAGGACCACGTCCTCGCTCCGCACCATCTGCACGACGGCGTAAGCCGCCTGTTGGGTGGGCGTCCCGTCCGGAAGGCCGGGGTAGGCGCGGTTGATGTTGCGCGTCTCGGCCCCGTCGCCGCCCTTCGAGTCGGGGATGACCTCGCCGGACTGATGGCGGTACTGGTCCGGGTCCGGCTGCCCCTGGTCCGCTACGTCAACGCGCCGATCCCCCAACGGGAGCAGGCGCGCGCCGCTCCGCGTTTCGATCCTGTGGCCCCGGGGGAGGTTCGTCGCCTTGTCGTGCAGGCTGTAGCCGCTGGCGTTGAGCGCCGGAATGACGATGAGGCGGCCCTCCAGCACGCGCGCGTTCTCGACGGCGACGAGGGCCGCCGTGTGCCCCGCGATTTCACGAGGGTGCGTGCCGCCAAGGATCAGCATCGTCGCGCCGGGCTTCGCCCCCTCCATGAAGTAGACGGGCGCATCCAGGTTCGTCCCCTTCAGGGGGGCACAGTAGTCGGAGAGCCAGCCGATCTTCGTCACGCCGTATCCGGGTCGGACGTCGGGGCGAAAGAAGGCCGCCTCCGCACCGGAGGGCACGCGGACGAGGAAGAGTGCCATGAGTGCAGCGAGAGCGGCTGCGCGCCGCAGTTTCGCATAAAACGTGAAAGACATGAAAAGACCTCCCAAGGCAGAAAATGGAGGACGGCCCCTTGAAGGAAGGGCCGTCGCCTACTTGTCCGGCGCGGCGGCTGCGCCCCCGCGGCGCACGGAGCCCACGCCGGTCAGGCGACCGTCGAACAGGCCGCGCTCGATGGCGTTGGGGCCGCCGAAGTACAGGTCAGGAAACTTCTTGATCTCGACCTTGTAGCCAAAGCCCCGCTCCAGGGCCCTGATGGTGTCCTCGGAGTAGCCGCTCTCCATCTCCATCAGGGAGACCCCCTCCCCGGAGTTGAAGGAGCTCATGATCTTCGGGCTGTTGATGCTCTCCTCCAGCGACATGTTGAAGTCGATCAGGTCGATCAGCATCTGGCACAGCGTCGGGACGATGCGTCCCGCGCCCGGCGTGCCCAGCACCCAGCGCACCTTGCCGGCGCGGTCCACGATCATGGGGGAGATCGTGGTGCGCACGCGCTTGCCGGGCTGGATGTCACTGACGCCGTTCCCCTCGGGGCTCGGCCTGCTCCAGAAGTTGCCCATCTCGTTGTTCAGGAAGAAGCCGTCCAGCCAGTACCCCGTTCCGAAGAAGCCGGAGATGGTCTGAGTCCAGGCCACCGCGTTGCCCCAGCGGTCCACGACGGAGAAGTGCGTCGTGGAGGCGGACTCGAACTGCTCCTGCGCGGGCAGGGCCGCAGCCGCAGGCAGGGTCAGGTAATCGCTCAGGCCCATCCCCTCCTCGAACGCGGGGGCATCCCCGGCTCTGCTCTTGCCCGCTGCCCAGTCCTCGGAGGTCGTGGCGCCGCTCAATTTGACGCTCATCAGGCGCAGCTTTGCGTACTCCTTGTTGGCCATGCCGCGCTCAGCCGTCCTGCTGAACGCCGGATCGCCGACGTAGGCGCTCAGGTCCGAAGCCGTCAGCAGGAACACCTCCTGCATGATGTGCAGCCTCAGCGGGTCATCCCAACCCATGGCGGCAAAGTTGAAGTTCTCGAAGAGGTTCATGTTCTCGATCAGGCGCGGGCCGCCGACGGGGAGCCCGGCCACGGTGATGTTGTAGCCCTTGTACCGGCCCTGCAGCGGGGTGCGCTCGACGGCGCGGTAGGCCTGCAGGTCCTCCTTGCGGATCCAGCCGCCCTTCTCCTTCATGAAGGCGTCGATGTCGTCGGCGACGCTGCCGCGATAGAAGTCGTCCAGGCCCTTCTCCGCCAGACGGCGCAGCGTCGCAGCCAGCTTCGGGTTCTTGAAGGTCTCCCCCGACTCCCACGCGAGGCCCTCGTTCAAAAAGTCGGGCGCGTTCTCGCTGAGCGTCTTGAAGTTGTCCTTGCAGATCTGCGAAAACGTCTGGTTGACCTCAAAGCCGTCCTCGGCGTATCGGATGGCGGGGGCCGCCAGGTCCGTCAGGGGCTTTGTCGCCCCCCTGCTCATGACCTCCCGGATGCCCGCCGGAAGTCCGGGGACGCAGGCGCCCTGCAGCTTCAGCTTCATCTCGCCCGTCGTTTTGAAGCCCTCCTGGGCCATCTGCTCGTAGCTGGCCATAGCGGGCGCACAACTGCGAAAGTCGATGGACCAGGTGCGCCCGTCCGCCATGCGCGCCACCATGTAGCCCTCCCCGAAGAGGCTGGAGGCGTAGGGCTCCACCACCCCCAGCGCAAGGCTCGTCGCAATGGCTGCGTCGATGGCGTTGCCGCCGGCCTCCAGGACCTCCGCTCCGGCTGCAGCGGCCAGGGGGTGCGCGGCGGCCACGATGCCCTTGTCGGAGCTCAGCACCTTTCCGACGGTGACGGCCGACGCCGGCGCAGCCGCGGTCAGGGCGGCGACGAGGCTCAGCCCCAACAGCCTTTTGAACCTTCCGTTCATGAGAATACCTCCTCCTTACCACGCAATCACTTCATAGACGAAGTGGGCAAAAACAACGAGGGAGCCGTGCTGACCGGCATTGGAATCAACCTGGGAAACCCCTGTCACAGGCCGGGCAGAGGGTTCAGCCAATGTCCGACGTCGTGCGACACGACCTCCTCAAACCCCGGAATGCCGGACACGGCGACCGCCCTGTCCGGATACAGCTCCTCCATCGCGCTCAACACGGCCTGGATAGCGGCCAGATGACGGCCCACGCGCAGCTGGATGGGCTGGCTGCCGTCGTAGGGGACGAAGAGGCGGCCCAGGGCGGCGGCGCGCACGTAGGCCTTGTCCACGCCCGTCAGGAACAGGGCCTCGTCCGTGCGCCCCCTCAGACGTCCCTGCCCCGGGTTCGCCGCCTCCATCAGGATGGGCAGCAGCGTCGGGATGCTGTCGCCCCACTCGCGGTGACTGAGCCCGTGCAGGTTCTTCGGCGACGGCTCAAGGCGCATGGGGAGGCCCATCATCTCAAGCTCCATCGCCGCCACGGCCGCAAGCTCCATCGAGTTCTCGTGGGCCACCATGGCGTTGACGACGGGGTACTCCGGAGCGGCCTCGTGCAGGTCGAAGGCCAGGTCCACCCTCTCCGCCCGCAGCATCTCCGTGATGGCGTACCCGACCCGCTGCGTCAGCCCCTCGTTCAGCGTGCCGGGAAACGCGCGGTTCTGGTTCGCCCGCGAGGTGCCGTCCAGCTCCTGCCCCGACGGAAAGTGAACGTAGGTGTTCGGGTTGGGCCACTGGTGGATGGGGTTCGTGGCCCGCGAACCGCACCGGAAGCTCCGCACCGTCCCGTCGTCCCGCGTGAAGCGGAGGCGCTGCGGCGCGGCGTCCTGGGGCGAGTTGTGCGTCAACGCGGACAGGTTGGAGAAGGGCATCACGATCAGTCGCCCACGCTCCACCTGCGCGCGCTCAAGGCACACGACGGCCGCCATGTACCCCGCCGGCTCGTTGGCATGGATGCCGCCCATGATGAAGATCGTCCCTCCCGGCTCTCTCCCCTGCTGGATGAAGACGGGGGTGTCGCCCGGCGACCCCGAAAGCGACGGCTCCCACTCCGAGAGCCTGTGCCGCTCAAACCCCGGCGCGGGGGCCAGAGCGTCCAGCTCCCACATCGACATGAACGATCGTGCCGCGGCCCAGGAGGTCAGGCCGACCCCGACGCAGAGGAGGAGCGCCGTCAGCGCGCTGCCGCGTTCCCTTGCGAAAAAAACCTTCATCCGGACGCCCTCCCCGTCACTTGATCATCAGGATGCGCAGGATCATGGGGATCAGGACCAGCGCATCGGCGAACTGCCGCCAGAAGGAACGCTCCCGAAACATGGAGCGAAGGACGAGGATCGTCATCAAGGCCAGGATTCCCCTGTAGAAAAGCGTCATCGTATCCCCTCCTCTACCGGATGTGGCGCGCAATGGCGTCGCTCATCAGGATGACGGCGAGGCACCACAGCGCCACGGTCACGCCCGGCCACAGGCAGCGCCGCGCGATCCTGAAGCGGTCCTCCACGCCCAGCGCACGGGCCGCGAAGAACGGCGAGAGCGTGCCGGGCGGCATGAGGTCGCCCAGCGACGCCAGCATCCCCAGCGCGGAGGCCACGATCACGACGTCGTGCCCTGAAAACGCCAGGAGAAACGGCACTCCCAGCACGGAGGCCGACCCGTAGGCAGAGATTGCGCCGAAGAGCGGCATGGCAATCAGAACGCTTGCCAAAAGCCCCCAGGACGGCAGCGACAGCGCCGAAACGACGACGAAGCCCTCCGCTCCGATCAGGGTCATGACTTGAATGAACATGCCCACGCCCATGAGGACGCTCATGATGGGCAGGGAGTCGTCGATGGCCTCGGCCGCAGCCTCCATGGGGTTCCACCGCACCCCCGTCAGGAGGGCCGACGCGGCGGCGATCAGGAAGATGGCGGGCATCCCCAGAAAGTGCCAGTAGCGGGACCCGCTCAGAAACTGCTCGGCGGCGATCAGCGCAACGAGGACCAGGACGGGCAGCGACAGCCGCAGCGTCAGCGGCCGCGCGTTCATCCCTTCGAGCTGGGCCTCCAGCGCCCCCTCGTCCTCGAAGCGCCGTATGACGGGATAGACCATCGTCAGGGCGAAGATCGCCGCCAGTGGCAGGGTGCAGATCAGGAGCGGGACGGTGAAGCCGACGTAAGGGATATCGACGCCGGCGCAGATGATCATGGCGGGGATGCTGACCGGCGGCGCAACCATGCCCAGAAGCGCTCCCATGGAGATGACCGCCCCTGCGCGCCCCGACTCCAGCCCCAGCGTGACGAGCACCGGCGCCACAAGCGCTCCGGTCGTCAGGACGGAGGCGATGGACGAGCCCGTGATCATCCCCGGAGCCATGATGAGCAGCAGGATGCCGAGGCTCAATAACGCCGGCATACGGCGGAACCTTCGGATGATCCAGACCGCGAAGGCGTCCAGGAAGCCCGTCTTCTGCGCGGATTTCATGAAGATCATGGCCGAGGCAATGACCATGATCGTGTCGAGGTAGCCGAATTCCCCCTCCACGAGATGCCTCAGGGGGATTCCCTCGCCTGCCGCCAGCACGCCGGCGAGGGAGGCGAAGACCATGGCGACCGCGATGGGAAGTTCAAGCCAGAACGTCGCCGCGAAGAATACGGCGACCATCAGGAGGGCGTAGAATCCCTCCGGCCAGAACCAGGACATCCTCCCGTCGGGCTTACAGGACGCCCCAGCCCTTCAGCAGGGTCGAAAGCGGCTCCTTCGTGCCCTTGACGTTGGGGGCGGACAGGAGCTCCACCTTGCGCCCCTCGGCCAACTTCGTGAAGATGCCGTCGGCGTTCCCGCCCTCCACGACGATGAAGCCGTCCGCGTAGGCCCCCGCCGTCTCGATGAATTTGTTGGAGAGGTCGCCCCGGCGCCCATCGCCGCCCACGTGCATCACCAGGACCTTCATCCCCTTGCCCGCGGCCGCTTCGCAGAGCGCCTTCGCACGCGCCAGCTCGTCGTCCTGATTGATGCCCGCCGCTCCCATCCCCTTGGAGCTTGCTCCCACGACGGCGATGAGCACCTTCTGGTCGGACAGCGCCTCCGGCTTCATCAAAGCGTCATAGTCCGTCTCGACCGCGAGGGACTTCAGCACCACGCGAACCATCATTCCGTCCGGGCTCTGCCCCATGGGCGTCAGAGCGACCGGCGCAGCGAAAGCGACTCCCGTCAGACACGACAAAAGGACCAGCGCAACAGCAAGGTTCTTCAGTTTCACAATGACCAGCCTCCCACGATTTTTTGCGGCGCGGCCGCAGCGCGAACTCGATCAAACGACCAGGCAAACGTATTAAACTGGCGCCGAGTTGAACGTCATCATTTTAGAGCACTTCAGCCATTTGTCAAACGATCGGGGCTCCTTTTGGAAACGAAAGTCAGCCGGTTATAGGCGTTCTCAGACAAGCAAAGGGCGGCGCCCGGACCCCCCGGTGCGCCGCCCGACCAACTCGCCGCAACTAACGCCTGATGTTTTCTCACTCTGCC
>ERZ773099.3467-NODE-3467-length-10155-cov-2.392574_pt1 | contig 10155 bp, 11 predicted proteins | sample MGYA00511120_ERZ773099 | MGnify/ENA primary metagenome ERZ773099 (study PRJEB29015, sample SAMEA2738012) | human oral metagenome | biome: human oral; feature: human-associated habitat; material: dental | place: China | collected 2104 ... | reverse complement strand
TCAGTTTTGACGCCGTCATCCGTTTGCTTCTGAGTGCTTCTCTTCGGAATATTTTGAAGCTTTCTGCATCCAGATCTTCCACTGAAATATTATCAACTGTAACATCTTCCCAGTGAAAGCCCGTCTTGCGCATAATAAATTGCGACAAAGCAATGCCTGTCAGCTGCTGTTTCGTACTTCCACTCCGATAGTGGTATTCTCCGTGATAGCTTACAGGAAAGCTGCTTGGTTCAACCTTGATCTCAATATAATTAAGACCATCTTTTGTATGCTTATTGACCTCTGTCAGGATACCCAATCCGGTTTGAATTTTATTCGGGATATCCTCCATCAGCTTTTTTATATTCTTTACCCCAATGACATTCCCTGTATCGTTGATGCCGATGTAGATTGTCCCTCCCTGAGCATTGGCAAAGCCACAGATCCACTTCAGATACTCGTCCCGCCAGGATTCTTTATATTTGATGTTTTGACTTTCTGCCATGCGTCATCACCTCCGGGTTTTATATATAAATTCAACTAAAACATGCCGACAACTTACGCTGCTGTATATAGAAAAAGGCAACCCTGACCGCAGTCATCCTGTCCTCAACCACTATCTGTCCTCAACCACTATATTATAAGAAAGGTTCGCAGCGCGTGGAAACGCGATTATGATAGGAGCGGATGAAACGATGACGTCGGAGGACAACGGGATGGAGAAAATCGAAATTCGCAATCTGACGGCGGAGGATTACGACGCGGTTTACGATTTATGGATCCGGACGCCGGGAATGGGGCTGAATACGACGGACGACAGCCGGGCTGGGTTCGCGAAATTCATTGCCCGGAATCCGACGAGCTGTTTCGCTGCGATCGACGGAACGGGGCTGGCCGGCGTAATTTTAGCGGGTCATGACGGACGGCGCGGTTATATCTATCATCTCTGCGTCGATTCGGAGTTCCGCCGGGGCGGCCTTGCGCGGCGGCTCGTCGAATCAGCGTTGGACGCGCTCGAACGGGAAGGAATCCAAAAAGCCGCTCTCGTCGTTTTCGCGTGGAACGAGGGCGGGAACGCCTTCTGGGAAAAAATCGGTTTCGGCGTCCGGAACGACCTGATTTACCGCAACCGGTCGATTCATGAGCTGGAGCGGATCGACACGTGAAATCCTCCGCGCGCGATCCGGGCGATCGCGCTTCGTGCCTATGCTAAAATTGAGCGCATGAAATCGCGATTTACCGCTTTCCGATCGGACGAATACCGGGTTGAGACGGACGTTTATCAGGGCCCGCTTGATCTGTTGCTGGACCTGATCGAGAGGGCGGAGCTGGATATTACGCTGCTGTCGCTGGCGCAGGTAACGGATCAGTTTCTGGAAACGGTTCGTGGGATGGAGGGGAATCATCCGGAAGACGTTTCGGCGTTCCTCGTTATCGCGGCGCGGCTGATCCTGATTAAATCGTCCGCGCTGCTCCCGAAGGCGACGGTCGAGATTCCGGAGCTGGACGAGTCCGGGGATGAAGACCTCGCGGCGCAGCTCATTACCTATCGCCGCTTCAAACAGCTGGCTGAGGCGCTCGCACAGATCGAAGAAAGCGGTCAGCGCGCGTACGAACGCCTCGCTCCGCCGCAGCTCGGTTACGAACCGCCGTTGGATTTATCCGACCTGACGCTGGAGCGGCTGGCCGCCGTCGCGGCGCAGCTTTTCCGAAAAAAGGCCGAACCGCGGGTCGTTTCGTCGGTCCTGAAGGGGCCGCGGCTGACGATCGGCGATCGGATCCGCGCGCTCCTCGACCGGCTCAAGGCCGGGGATTCGGTCTCGTTTTCGTCGTTGCTCGTTTCGCCGACGCGTGTTGAGGTCGTCGTGACGTTTCTGGCGATGCTGGAGCTGATTAAGCGGCGGGTTATCCGGATCGATCAGCCGGAGCTTTTCAGCGATATTGAGATCGCGGCGCTCGATGGCGGTGTGGACGGCGGCGGTTTTGAGGGTGAAATCGTTACTGAATTTTCGGAGTAAGCCGTCGCGGCGTTATTTCCCGAACGTTTCGCGGATCACGCGTTCGTTTGCGTCAAAGCGGAAAAGCTTCGCTTCGGGGAGGCGTTCGAAAACCGTTTCTCTCGTTTCCCAGTCTAAAAAAGCGGCGCCCGGTCCGTAGCGCTCGACGACGTCTTCGACCGTTCTCGGCTCTTCGGTCCCCTCGTTGACCGGATTGACGTAAACGTAAACGGTCCTGAACGGACGGTTTCGGTCAAAGAAGCGTTTCCCGATGGCATGCAGATCGGCGTAGTACCAGATCGCCGCGTCGTCTTCGGGCGCGACGACGAAATAGATCCCGTCGATCTTTCGTTCCGTTCCAATCTCCGCCCGGCCCTCGCGCTGCAGGACGGTATGGATCGCCGCTTCATGCGGACTTCCGATCGCCGCGATCCGGGCGGTTCGCTGGAGCGCCGGAACGAGAAGGACGATCCAGACTGCGAGCCAGAGGACGCGTCCCGCACGGGCGAGCGCAGCGCCGGAGGGCAGCTTTCCGCCGTTTCGAAGTCGAACGGCGATCGTTCCGCCGACGCTCGCGATCCCGCCCGCGCCCCAGACGAAGAGGAACGGGAAGAGGTAGATCTGCGTCCGCGGCCAGAGATTCGGGCGCCGCCAAAGGATCAACGGGACAAGCCAAATCAGGAACGCCGCCGCGGCTGGGAAAACGCGTGTCCGGCGGGATGGGACGAGCGTCAGCGCGGCGCCGAAGAGGAGGACCCCGCTCAGGACAGGGCCGATTCCATCGCTGAACGCCGCGAGAAAGTCCAGCCCGCGCGAGATCATCGTTGGACGGAAGTCCGCCGTCGGGAGCGGACGGACGAAAACGTTATCGAACAGCGGCGCGGTTCCCGATTCGCGGAACAGCGGCAGATACAGCAGGACGGTCAGCGCTGTCGTCGCCAACCCGATTCGGAAAACGGCGGCAAGGAGCCCGATTCTGGATCGGGATGCGTCGCCGGTCGCGCGGGTCAGCGCGTTCGCCGTCAGCCAGACGCACATCGCGCCGAACGGATACAGCGTTATCGGCAGCGTAAAAAAGCTCAGCGCCGCGACGATCGGAATTGTCGCCTCGATCAGGCGGTTCGGCCGCCTGCGCAGCGCGTCGGCAAGGATGAAGAGCAGGACCGCTGACAGCGCGAACGCGCTGTAGCCGCGGGCGTTCGTCGCATAATCGATCAGGAATGGGGACAGCACGGCGAGTCCCTCGGCGATTAAACCGGTCCGCTCCCCGTAAAATTTCTTTCCGAGATAGAAGACCGCCGGGATCAGCAGCCCGCCGGCGAGAAACGCGGGCAGCCGCAGCAGCGCAGGCGATTTCCCGACGAAATGATAGATGAACCAGACGAGAAGGGTATGAAAAATATGATTATTGGGCAGGTGATAATCGCTGACGGCGTAGCGAAAGGAGCCTGACGCCCAGGTCACGACCGTATAGGACTCGTCATGCGTCATCGGACGGTTCAGCAGCGCGGCGCGCAGCGAAATTCCAATGATCCAGATCAGGACGAATCCGATCCGGACTGTCCGATCGTCGATTCGCAGGAAGCTCCGGCCGCGCTCCGCGCAGACGAGCGCGTCGGAGAAAAAGGCCCGCGGCCAGGCGGCAAGCGCGGTTTTTCGCCGGGACAGGAATTCGGACGCGCGTTTCGGGAACCGGCTCAGCAGCGCGATCAGAACGGCGAAAAAAAATCCGAAGATTCCGCAGCCGATCCGCAGCGCAAAAATCAGCGGCTCAGTCAGCAGCTCTAACTTCCCGTCCGCCGCGGCCGCGTCGCCCCATTGGCGCCAGACCGGGTTCGGAGCCAGCGCGCCCGCGATCAGCGGCAGCAGCGATACCGCCAGAACGAACCGAAGCGCGCGAACTCCCCGGCTCATGAGTTCGGTTCCGATTCGTCCGGAAGCTTTACGTCAGCTCGTTTTCCGGGAGAGCTGACGAGGAGTCCGGCAAGAATCAGTACGAATCCGACGATTTTTCCGATCGGCGTCCTCCCCTCGCGGAGAAGATCGACCGCCATGCCGCTGAAAAGCTGGCCCAGAAAAATAGTTAACGTCAGGACATACGCCGGAAGCCGCGGAACGAGGAACGCGCTGGCTCCGACGACGATAATTCCCGCCAGACCTCCCAGAAACGAAGGCGCGTCCGCCAGCGTCAGCGGACGATCGAAGGCCGGGACCCTTCCGCCGCTGGCAGCGAAAATGAGCAGCGCGCCGATCGTCCCTGTCAGGTAATTGATCAGGATGGTATGCTTCATGCCGATATGGGAACTCAGCCGCGCGTTAAGCGTCCGCGACAGGAGAATCGTAAACCCGGAAAGGAACGCGAGCGTTAAGCTTACTGCCATAGGATCATCGCTGCCGTTCCCATCAGGATCAGCCCCAGACTGACCAGCTGACGGCTGCCGATCGGAATTTTCCGCGACCCCATGAATCCGGTCGCGTCGAAAATCAGTCCGCACGTAACCTGCCCGGCGAGAACCGCCGCCGTCGCCAGCGTCATATTCAGATTTGAAAACGCAATGTTCGAGAAAAAGATCGTCACGATTCCAATCAGACCCGCTCCACAGGTCCAAAGCGGGACCTTCGGGATCCGGAACCGTTCAAAACGGACCAGGCAAACGCATGTCATAATCAGCAGTCCGCAAAAATGAATCAGGGCCGTCGCCAGCGAATTCCCAAAAATTTTGAACAGGTTCGCGTTAACCAGATTCGCCAGCGTAACGGCTACGCCGGTCAGAAAACCGAATGATCCTGTCAATTCAATCTCACAATCTTCATTCCGGCGAACGGCGTCCTCCGCCCTGCACGCCCTGAAAGCTGACTTTCATGGAGCCGCGCAAGACCCGGGACAGGTTCTCGCGCGGCTCCAGACTCCGTTCGCGGATAAGCGCGGTTATAACGATTGGATCCAATCGACGAGCAGCCGGACGCCGAAGCCGGTTCCTCCGGGCTGACAGATCGGATTTCCGTCACTCGAGTCGGCGACGGCGGCAATATCCAGGTGGGCCCAGGGGACGTCGTCCGAGACGAACTCTTTGAGGAACATGCCGCCGACGATTGTCGAAGCGCCGCGTCCGCCGGAGTTCTTGATATCGGCGTCTTTTCCCTTGATCAGCTCGCGGTATTCCTCGTCCAGCGGCATCCGCCACAGACGTTCGTCCGTGCGTTCGCCGGCGGCGAAGAGCGCGTCGGCGAGTTCGTCCCGATTGCTCATCAATCCGGCGCGGACGCGGCCGAGCGCGACGAAAACGCCGCCGGTCAGCGTTGCCAGATCCACCATGGCTTTCGGCTTGAAGGTTCGCTGCGCGTACGTGAGGCCGTCGGCGAGGACGAGACGGCCTTCGGCGTCGGTCGATATGACTTCGATCGTTTTTCCCGAAAGCGACGTCAGGATATCGTCCGGGCGGTAGGAATCGCGGCTGAGCATGTTCTCCGCGGAGCAGATAACGCCGACGATCGGCTGGTCGATCTTGAGCTCCGCCGCCGCGCGGAGCGTTCCCAGGACCGCCATCGCGCCGCATTTATCGTATTTCATCCCGACCATCGAATCGGTCGGTTTAATCGAGTAGCCGCCGGAATCGAACGTGATCGCTTTTCCGACGAGGACGACCGGATCGTCTTTTCGGTTCCCCTTGTACGTCAGCGTGATCAGTCGGGACGGCGTCTTGCTGCCCTGTCCGACGGCGACGATCGCGCCCGCGCCCATCGCGCGCAGCTCCTCGTCGGTCATGACTTTTATTTCAAGGCCGTACCGGCCGGCTAAAGCTTCAGCGCGTTCGACGAGCGTCAACGGGTTAACGACCGACGCGGGTTCATGCGCCCAGTCCCGCGCCATGTTAACCGCGGCGCAGAGGGCGTTCTTTTCGGCGACGAGCGCCGCGAATTTCGGGTTGACCGAAACGCGGAGGGTCCCGGCCGTCTTCTCGCCTTTATAGCGTTCGAACGCGAACGCCCCGAGGAGAAGGCCTTCGAGGAACGCGCCGATTTCCGAATCCGTCATTCCGGCGGGAAATTCGATTGCGGCGTCGTCGATTTTCGACTTGACGAGCCGACGGACGACGTCGCCGCCGAGGTTCCGGATCTCCGACAGGGTCCGTTTCTTCCCTGATCCGAAGACCAGTTTCTTTTCATTCATGAGATAAGCGCCGCGTTCGCTGAGGAACGGGTTCGTGTCGCTCAGGTCGAGGGTTATGACGAGCGCGGCGCTGTCCGCCGCTTTCGCCGTCAGCGTTAATCCGGTTTCAATCGTTAGATAGTCCGTCATTTTCAGTTTCGTTATCCTTTCAAAAAGGTTATTCTTTCCATAATTACGCGACGATTTTTAAATCCTTCGCCGCCCTGACCTCGTCCAGCCGCCCGAACGGAGTCTCTTTTGGCGCGCCGGTCAGCAGGGCGGGATTCGTCCGCGCTTCTTCGGCGATCCTGCGCATGACGCCGATAAACGCGTCGAGGGTTTCTTTGCTTTCGGTCTCGGTCGGCTCGATCATCAGCGCTTCATGCACGATCAGCGGGAAGTAATAGGTCGGCGGATGCAGCCCGTAATCCATCATGCGCTTGGCGACGTCGAACGCGCGGATTCCCGGCGCGTCTTTCCAATGGACATCCAGGACGAATTCATGCATGCAGGTCCGGTCATACGGAAGCGGGTAAAGATCTTTCAGCGCATGCATCAGGTAATTCGCATTCAGCGTCGCGGTTTCTCCGACCTCGCGAAGTCCCGACCGTCCCAGCATCATGCAATAGGCGTACGCGCGCAGGATAATCGCGAAATGACCCCAGAACGCGCGGACCATCCCGATCGATTTCTTCGGCTGGATCAGTCCATAGAGAGGCGGTTCGCCCTCTTCGCCTTCTTCAATGATCGCCGCGATGGGTCCCGGAAGGTAATCGGCTAATTCCGCGACGCAGCAGACTGCGCCCGCGCCGGGGCCCCCGCCGCCATGGGGCGTTCCGAAGGTTTTATGCAGGTTGTAATGCATGACGTCGATTCCCAGGCTTGCCGGCTTGACGATTCCGAGGAGCGCGTTCATGTTCGCTCCGTCGCCGTACACGAGTCCGCCGGCGGAGTGGACGCGCTTCGTGACTTCGAGGATATTCTCGTCGAAAAGCCCGAGCGTATTCGGGTTGGTTATCATGATTCCGGCGAGCTGATCGTTGAGATGCTGCGCGAGGTCGTCGAGGTCGATATTTCCGCGCTCATTCGTTTTAACCGGGCGGCATTCGAAGCCGCACATGACCGACGACGCCGGATTGGTCCCATGGGCGCTGTCCGGGATGAGCATGACTTTTCGCTGCGTCTGGCCGCGGTCCCGGAGGCGGGCGGCGATCATCTTAATTCCGCAGAATTCAGATTGCGCCCCGGCCGCCGGCGTAAGCGATCCGGCCGCCATGCCGCCGATTTCGCTGAGAATTGTCTGCATTTCGTAGAGGACGACGAGCGCGCCCTGAACCGTTTCGATCGGCTGGAGCGGGTGAATCTGGCTGAAGCCCGCGCTTACCGCGACCTTTTCGCAGACTTTGGGATTATATTTCATCGTGCACGAACCGAGCGGGTAAAAACCGCTGTCGACCGAGTAGTTGAGCCGGGACAGCCGGGTATAATGCCGGACGACGTCCAGCTCGGACAGTTCGGGCATCGGCAGCGTTTCGCGGACCAGACCGGCGGGGAGTTCCGTTTCGGGAACGTCCGCGTCGGGGAATTGGAAGCCTTTCCGGCCGGGGACCGATAGCTCAAAGATCGTTTTTTCGTTATTCATGAACATGATCGGCCTCCAGCTTCAGCGCATGGCAAAAGTCGTCGATGTCTTCCTTCGACGTCATCTCGGTCACGGCGATCAGCATCGCGTTCCCGAGCTCCGGCGATACGCCGCTCAGGTCGTATCCGCCGATGATTTCCTGATCCAGAAGGCATTGGTTGATGCTTTCGACCGGCCGTGGACATTGCAGGACGAATTCATGGAAGAAAGGTTCCGTATTCAGGACACGATAGCCGTCTAAACGGTCGAGCTGCGCCGCGGCGTAATGCGCCTTATCGTAGCAGAGGCGCGCAACGCTCCGCAGTCCGTCCGCGCCGATTTCGGCCAGGTACATCCCGGCGCGCAGCGCGTTCAGCCCCTGATTGGAGCAGATATTCGACGTGGCTTTTTCCCGGCGGATATGCTGTTCCCGCGCGGTCAGCGTCAAAACATAGGCGCGCTGGCCGCGGTCGTCGACCGTTTCGCCGACGATTCTCCCGGACATCTTTCTTAATAAAGGTTTCTTTACCGCGAAGATTCCCAGATAGGGCCCGCCGTAATTCAGGCCCAGCCCGAGCGGCTGGCCCTCGCCGACGGCAATATCCGCACCCATTTCGCCCGGCGTTTTCAGCAGCCCCAGCGCGATCGGGTTCACGCAGGCGGCGAATAACGCCCCTTTGGCATGCGCCGCGTCGGCGATCGGCGTCAGGTCGACGATCGTCCCGTAAAAATCGGGATATGCCGCGAGGACGAGCGACGTGTCTTCGTCGATCGCGGCGAGGAGCGCTTCGCTGGACGCGCCTTTGAGAACGTCCTGCGCCGGGGAGACGACCTGGACGCCGTCGAAGTCCTGTAAATACGTGCGCATCGTTGCCAGGTAATGCGGATGGAGACCGGCGGAAACGACAATTTTCTTTCGTTTTCCGCGGAAATGATGATAGGCTAAGATCCCAGCCTCGGCGCAGGCGGTCGCGCCGTCGTAATGCGACGCGTTCGCGGCGTCCATTCCGGTCAGCCGCGCGATCAGCGACTGGAATTCGAAAATAGCCTGAAGCGTCCCCTGAGAAATTTCCGCCTGGTACGGCGTGTAGGCGGTATAAAAATCGCCGCGCGCCGTCAGGTTGTCGAGAACCGCCGGGATATAGTGCCGGTATGCCCCCGCTCCCAGGAAGCAGGGCGTTCCTTCAGTCGACAGGTTGGCATGATCCAGCTCGGTCAGCAGCGATACGATTTCCGGCTCGGTCATCCGGTCCGTCAGGTTCAGCTTCGGGAAGCGGACGCTTTTGGGGATTTCGCTGAAAAGCTGGTCGATCGAGCTCATGCCGAGCGACGCCAGCATGGCGCCGCGTTCGGCGTCAGTGTGCGGGATGAACATGGGATCAGCGCCGATCCGCGCAGTACGCTTCGTAGGCCGCCGCGTCCATGAGTCCGGACGTGTCGAAATCGCCCTTGATTTTGATGAGCCATGCCGCGCCGAACGGATCGTTGTTGATCGTTTCGGGCGCGTCGCAGACGCCGTCGTTGATCGCGGCGACTTCGCCTGCGACCGGAGCGTAGACGTCCGAGGCCGCTTTAATCGATTCGACCGTCGCGATATTGTCCTCGGCTTCGATCGTGTCGCCTAATCCGGCCGTGATTTCGACGAATACGATATCCGATAAGGCGTCCTGCGCGTAGTCGGTCAGTCCGACCGTCGCGACGCCGTCTTCGATTCGTACCCATTCATCATTTTTCGTGTAAAAAAGGTCTGATTTGATTTCCATGATGTTCCCGGTCCTCCAATAATAAAAGCTTTATTTTCCCGATCGATATATGGGGAGCATGCGGGATGGATTCCGCCCGAGCGCCCTCCTCTGTCGTCGATCCTAATTATAAAGCGGATTGTGAACGGATAGCAACCGCGGGGCGCGCGCTTTCTCATGCCTGGACGGGGCAGGTTAGAATTGGCAGGGAGGATCTTTGCTTCACGGAGGGGCTGAAGGAGCTGTCAGAAACCACAGAGGATTGTTTATGAGATTATTGATATACGGCGCGGGCGTGATTGGCGGTCTGTACGCCGCTGCCTTCAGCGGGGCGGGCTATGATACGACCGTTTTCGCGAGAGGAAAAAGGCTCGAAGTCTTAGAAGAATACGGTTTGCGGTATGAGAAGAAAGGTCGGATCGATAAAGCGAAGGTCAGCGTCATTAAAAAGCTGGGAAACAACGACCGGTATGACTTTATCTTCCTGCCCGTAAAAGAGAATCAGGCGGTTCAAGCGTTGGAAGAGCTGCGCTTCAATGTCAGCCCGAATATTGTTACGATGGTGAACACGCTTGAACCTTATGAAAACTGGGAGCGTGCCTGCGGAAAAGGACGGGTGATCCCCGCGTTCCCGGGCGCGGGCGGCGGGTATGAAGAGGGCGTTCT
>ERZ773099.3465-NODE-3465-length-10156-cov-28.290268_pt1 | contig 10156 bp, 5 predicted proteins | sample MGYA00511120_ERZ773099 | MGnify/ENA primary metagenome ERZ773099 (study PRJEB29015, sample SAMEA2738012) | human oral metagenome | biome: human oral; feature: human-associated habitat; material: dental | place: China | collected 2104 ... | reverse complement strand
CGCTGTTCTCCCTGTGGATGAACGACGCGCACAACGCCTCGAACTACACCTTCGCGGCCGCCCTGTTCATCGGTACGGGGACGCTCATGGGCATGACGCCGCTCGCGATCGTCATCGGCGTGCTCGTCGCCACGGTGATCATCTTCGCGGCGTGTTGCGTATCTGGGCAGATGGGATATGAGACCGGCGCTCCGTACCCGGTCATCAGCAGGGTGACGTGGGGCGTGTGGGGCGCGAACTTCCCGGCGATCGTCAGGGGGATCGTCGCCATCGCCTGGTACGGCATTCAGACCTACCTGGCCTCCATCTCCCTGGAACTGCTCATGATGCGAGTGTTCCCGGCCATGCAGACGTGGGACGCCTCGTTCGTCGGGCTCCGACTCTCCGGCTGGCTGGCGTTCCTGATCCTGTCGGCCATTCAGCTGATCATCGTGTGGCGCGGAATGGAGGCGGTCCGGCACTTCCAGGGAGCCGCCGGCCCGACCATCTGGGTCATCATGATCGGCCTGGGCCTGTGGATGCTCTCCCAGGCGGGCTGGCAGTTCCACTGGACGGTCAACGCCGACGGCGTGGTGCCGCCCATGGGGACGCAGGTTCACCAGGTGCTGGTCACCGTGGGCCTGACGGTCGGCACACTGGCGACCCTCATGCTCAACTTCTCCGACTTCGCCCGCTACGCGCCGAGCTCGCGCTCCATGGTCATGGGCAACCTGCTCGGCCTGCCGCTGAACTGGACCGCCTTCGCCATGACGTCGGTCCTCTGCTCGGCCGCGGCGATCGAGGTCTACGGCGTCGCCATCCACGATCCGGGCGAGCTGCTGGCCCTGGTCGACAACGACATCGTCTTCTACGCGGTGAGCATCGGATTCATCGTGGCCACGATCGGGGTGAACATCGTCGCCAACTTCGTCTCCGCGGCATTCGACCTGTCCAATGTCAATCCCAAGCGGGTCTCCTTCCGCGTGGGCGGGATCGTCGCCGTCATCGCCTCCATTGTCGTCACGCCGTGGAATCTCTACGGCAGCCCGACGGCCATCACCTATTTCCTGGGCTCACTGGGGGCGCTCCTCGGACCCTTCTTCGGGATTCTCGTCATCGACTACTTCTACTTCAAGCGCGCGCGCATCGACCTGCGCGACCTGTACTCCCCGGCTCGCGACGGACGGTACTACTACCAGCGCGGAGTCAACATGAATGCGCTCATCGCCTTCATTCCAGCGGCGATCATCGCCCTGTGCATCGCGCTGATCCCGTTGCCGCTGTTCCAGACGCTGGCTCCGTTCTCCTGGTTCATCGCGGCTCCGCTCGGGTCGCTGTGCTACTGGGCGGTCATGCGCGTGCGCGGGGTCGAGGAGCGACTGGTGCCCGTGCCCGCGGACGGGACGGATGACGCAGAGGAGGCCGCATAGCGACGAACCAGTGAATGTGAACTGATCTCGACGGACATCAGTGGAGATCAGCGGAGATCTGCGGAAAGCAGTGGTGTGACTGCGGCCCGCGGGCCGGGCTCCCCCGGCCCGCGGGCCTCCGTCATCAAGGGGCTCATCGTCCGGGTTCCCATCCCCGGAGGAGCACTCCTTCTTCGCCAGAGCGACCGGGCCGGGCTCCCTAAGACCCGACTCCGTCTCGGCAGCGATCCGGTCATCGGGTTCCCCAACCCTCGCGGCCCGCTCCGTCCGGCGGCTGCGCCCATGTAACCCGCCTCGCCTGGAAGCTCACCCCCATGTCTGCTGACAAGTTCCTGTGAGCGCGCGATCGTCCGGGCGATGGCGCATGATGCGCGCCGGAATGCGCCGGAGACGGATGGACAGGAGCCGACGAGTTGGTGCGGGGCGCGTGAGAGCTCTTGGCCGGGCCGGCCGTGATCGCCTTGACCCTCGCGCTGCGTGAGGGCCCAGGCTCGAGTTCGTGAGAGATGCTGTGCTCATGGAAACCGCGAACACCGCGCCGCGCCGGAGCGAGGATTCCGGTGAGTTGACGGTCGGGCAGGTCGCCGGGCTCGTCGGGGTCAGCGTGCGCACCCTGCACCACTGGGACGAGATCGGTCTGGTGGTGCCCTCGGCGCGCTCGTGGGCCGGCTACCGGCTCTACGGGCCCGACGACGTCGCCCGGATCCACCGAGTTCTCGTCTACCGGGAGACCGGGATGCCGTTGGCCGAGGTGGCCCGGGTCCTGGACGACCCCGACGTCGATGCCACCGCACATCTGGCTCGCCAGCGCGACCTGCTCCAAGCACGCATCGCTCACCTGACCCGGATGCTCCGGGCGGTCGACACGATGATGGAGAGGAACAGCATGGGAGAGAACCTGACCCCGCAGCAGCAGGCCGAGATCTTGGGCGCCGAGTGGGACCCCGCGTGGCAGGAGGAGGCCGAGGAGCGCTGGGGCGACAGTGACGAATGGGCGCAGGCGGCCGCCCGCAAGGCCGCCATGACCCGGCAGGACTGGGCGCGCGTCGCTGAGGAGACGGAAGCTCTCGAGACCGACCTGGCGAACGCCATGCGCGAGGGCGTGGTCCCCGGCAGCGAGCGGGCCAACGCCCTGGCCGAGCGCCACCGCGCCAGCATCGACCGGTGGTTCGACACGACCTACGCCAAGCAGGTCCTCATCGCCCGCGGTTATGTTGCCAATTCGCGCTTCACTGCCTACTACGACAAGCGCGAGTCGGGTCTGGCCGCCTGGATCAAGGAGATCATCGACGCCAATGCCGCCGCCCACGGGGTGGACCCGGCCAACGCCGTCTGGCAGTGATCCGGTGTTGATTCTGGGCTGATCCAGCGCTGATCGTGCGCTGATCCTGGGCCGGCCTCCGGCGTCGAGGTCGATCGAGGCGGACGAGGCAGACGAGATTGACATTTTCGAACGAAGACGACGGTGTCACCGTCGATCTCGTTCGAAAATGTCGACCTCGACGCCGGAGGCCTCATGGAGCCGGCGCGAAGTCAGCCCTGAGCCGGTCCAGGACTAGCGCGAAGTCATGTCATGGGGCAAGGCACCCCAGCGGGACCACCAGTACGCCGTCCGGTCTGCGGTATGCAGTTGCAGTGCCCGTGAGCACCATGAGGAACTCGGGTTCTCCCAGCGACGTGGTGTCCACTCTGTCGGCAAGACGAAGCAGGTTGGCGGCGGCCTCGTCGATCTGACCACTTCCCAACTTGACCTCGATGGGCGCCCACCGGCCGTCGTCCAGCGAGATGACGGCATCGGCCTCAAGGCCCTGCCGATCGCGGTAGTGGTAGAGCCTTCCGCCCAGACCTCCGGTGTAGATGCGCAGATCGCGTACGCACAGGGACTCGAAGAGGAGGCCGAAGGTCTCCGGATCCAGGAGCAGTCGTTCTGGGGTGAGCCGCAGTATGGCCGCTGCGATGGAGGGATCGGTGAAGTGGCGCGTGGGACTCGTGCGGATGGCGGTGCGCGACCGCAATGACGGGCTCCAGGCCGGAAGGTCCTCTATGACGAATGCGCGTGAGAGCAGGTCGAGGTAGGGCCGAAGCGCGTTGACTGAGAGTGTCTGCCCATCCTCCTGCATATCCGCTCGCAGGGTTGCTCCTGTGGCTTGGGTGGCGATGTTGCGCGCGTAGGAGCGAAGAAGTGCTCGCATGCGCATGCTGGAACGGTTCACTGAATCGACGCGTGAAAGGTCGGAATCGATGAGGCCATTGACGTAGTTCCGCGCATATTGGATGGCGTCGGCGGGATCGGTCTCGAGTACGGCCTCAGGCCATCCGCCTCGGCAGATCGACTGGGCGAGGGCGTCGACCGTCAGGTTCGAGAGCGCAGCGATATCCGAGTCGCCGTCGAACAGGGCGTTGAGTGAGACGGCCCGGTTGGACTCCAGTGACTCGGTGAGCGACATCGTCCTCATGACGAGGCGCGTGATACGGCCGACCCCTGAGTGGGCGGGCTCGACTGCAGGTGTGGAGGACCCTGTCAGGATGAATTGACCGCGGGCATGACGCCTGTCGATGGCGAAGCGAACCGCATCCCAGAGCTGGGGGGCCATCTGCCACTCGTCTATGAGGCGCGGGGTTGTTCCCTCGAGAAGCGCTGACGGCTTGAGATCGGCGAGCCTGAGGTAGGCGGTGCTCTGGTCCGGGTCCTGAAGATAGATGATGCTCGATGCTGCCCGTGACCCCGTCGCGGTTTTGCCGCACCACTTGGGCCCTTGGATCAGAACTGCTCCAGATGTGCGCAGGGCATCGGTGAGCTGACCGTCTGCGATACGGGGCAGGTACTCATTCAGATGCTCGTTGCGGTGGTGGGTGCTCATGCCTGTTCTTACCTCAGTGGATGCCCCGAGAGTACCCGCAGTGTGAAGGTTGGCGCGATTCTAGTGTGAAGATTGACGGGTTTTCAGTGTGACAGTTGACGCGGTTTCAGTGTGAAGGTTGACGAGCCGGTGCGGCCCCTGAACGTCATGTCGTCATGGGGCCGCACCGGCTCCTCGGGGCCTCAGGCCACCTCAGGCCAGGGAGGGCTGGAGGCCGAGCGTGCCGATCAGGTGCGTGCGGTAGGCCGGCGAGGTGACCTCGTTGAGCCAGGCGCGCGCCGCGGCCAGGCGCCCCTCGATGTCGAGGCGCACGGCGACCTCCTCGTTGTTCTCCGCCGTGTAGAAGCGGGTGAGGTCCTCAATGGCCTGGTGGGCCTGGCGGGTGTCGCGCTCGACCTTGGCGTCGACGCGCGCCGCGTACCAGTCGGAGGCAAGGATGTTCTCGCGCTCGAACAGGGCGCGGAACTCCGGGCTCGACAGGGTCCACCCCTGCTCGGAGCGCCCGGAGTGCATGATCTCCAGCAGCGCTTTGAGCGGCGGCACGGCCCACTGGATGGAGCCGTCATCGATGTAGCGCTTGGCCACGACCTGATGGGTCTCGACGATGACCTCCACGGAGTCGGCGAAGACCGCCGGATCCTGCAGCTCGGGCCGCAGCATCTCCTCGGTGAACACGACATCGGGGTGCAGGAAGATGCGCCCGAAGTACGCCGTCGCGAAGGCGGCGTTCATGCGGTAGCCCAGGCGCGAGGCCTCAATGCGGCGCCCCTCGTAGTCGAAGTCCTCGAGGCGCTCCAGGTAACCGGCCTCAATGAGGGTGCGGGCGTCGCGCTCCTGCGGGGTCATGCGCGAGAAGATCTCGGGCACGAGCAGGGAGATGTCGTGCGCGACCTTGACCTTGGGGCCGATGTAGCCGGCCGAGCTCAGCCAGCCGTCGTAGCTCCCCAGGGCGTAGGACAGCAGCGCGGCGTTGAGGTCGTAGATGGGCGGCAGCGCGTTGAAGGGCGACTTGGTCAGCGCCCCCTCGCTGCCTGCGCCCGTCGTCGAGGGCGACTTGCCGGTCATGGAGGAGATGAACTCCATGAACAGCTCGGGCAGCTCCATGTAGTGCAGGGGGTTGTAGGCGCACAGCGCCGGTACCCCCGGCTCGGGCGGGTTGTTGCGGCGTCCGGCGGCGACGACGTCGACGCTGTGGCGCACCGGCTCGGCCAGCGGCGTGTCCCGGTACAGGTGGGAGGACAGGTTGGCCAGTGCGACCTCCTCCGGATGGGCGGTGTCCGGGCGCACCTGCAGGTAGCGCGGGTTCTTGGTGGGAGCCCCGTTCACCAGGCGCGGGTCGGCCGTCGAGGTCCAGTAGGTCTCCTCGCGCGGATCGGTCGCCTCGGGGATCGCGGCCGCGCGCCGCACGAGCTCCTGCATGGGCTCGGTGAAGCGGGACAGGCCGGGCGCGTCGGCGACCATGGCCCGGGCGTCGGCGGGGGTGAGCGGCTGGAAGTTGGAGATGAACAGGCCCGTGGCCGACATGTCCTTCTCGGTCTGCTTGTCGTAGCCGCGCACGATGGCGTCGTCGGGACGCTGGAAGAGCAGGGACTCGCAGTTGGCCACGAACTTGCGCGAGACGCTCGAGCCCGCCGTGGACGGCAGGCCGCCGGGCGCGACGATCGAGGCGGTGATGTCGTCCTCGGTCTGGACCTTGGCGGCCGGGGAGAAGTCGGGGCGCAGGGACAGTAGGCGCCAGGCGCCGTCGTCCTCGAAGCCCACGCGCAGCATGTTGACCTTGATGACCTCGCCGTCCAGGCGCAGGGAGTTGCCCTTGCGGCCGTTGATGATGCCCACGGAGAAGTGGCTGCGCCAGTCCTTGCCCCAGCTGGGCTGGTAGAAGCGCTTGACGGTGAAGATGAGCTCCTTGATGTGGGCCGGGATCGACTCCAGGAAGGCGTTGTACTCATCGGTGTACATGCTCGACGGCGTCAGCAGCTTGATGACGCTCCCCAGCGAGCGGCGCTCGGAGAGGATCGAGCGGTGGTTGTCGCTCTTGTTGGCCGGGTCCACGAAGCGGTCGGCGTAGTTACCGTCCAGGATCTTCTGGACGGTGTCGAAGTCCTCCTCGACGTCGCCCACGTAGGCCTCGCCGAAGACGAAGGCGTCCAGGAGCGACTTGGAGATCTCCGACTTGCCTCCGCCGGAGACGGTGGCCGGCTTGTGGGCCTGGGTGGCCCAAGGGGCGGTGCCCACCAGGTGCCACTGGGTGGCGTCGCCCTCACGGTGCTTGGCGTGGACCCGGTAGCCGTTGGGGGTGATGTACACCCGGTCGGCCAGCAGCGGGATGGAGGACGTCCGACCGTCCGGGCGGGTCCAGGTGATCGTCTGGTCGCGCATCGAGTAGTGGGCGCCGCCGGGTACCAGCACCACGGCGGCGTCGGCGGCGTCGGCACTGCCAGCGGTGTTGGCAGTGTCGATGGCGGAGCCGTCCTCGCGCACCTCGAAGCGCCCCGGGTTGCGCTCCAGGACGTGCTCGAGGGTCAGCCCCTCGGGCGTGTGGATGTCGGTGTAGTCCTGGCCGAGGTTGTAGCGGGGGAAGGTCAGGGCGCCGCCGGCGTGCTCCTCCTCCACGCAGCCGAAGAGGTTGGCCGAGTACCCGATCTGGGTCTTGACCTCCTTCTTGCAGTAGCCGAAGTAGTTGTCTGCGATGACGGTGACGATGACGCCGCGCTCGTCGCGCGCCACGCACTTGAATGCCTTGCCGCCGTTGTAAAGCTCGTTCTCGTCTTTCCAGCACTGGCCGTCGCGGCGCTGGCGTTCGGTGGCCTCCTCCCACGAGGGCAGGCCCAGCTCCTTCTTGGTCAGCTTCGTCAGATGCGGCGCGAGGACGACGCAGCCTGTGTGGCCGGTCCATGACTCCGGCGCGAGCGAGGCGTCGTTCTCGGGAAGATAGGGGTCGCCGCCGTTGCCGAAGATTCCCTCGACGAAGTCGAGGTTGGAGACGAGGCCGCCGGGGGCGATGAAGCGGATCTCCATCGACCGTTCGGCAGAAAAGCCGGGGACTTCGGGGACGACGACGGGGCGCAGCAGCAGCGAGACGAAGCAGCGGGCGGGCTCGGCGCGGGTCGATGCCCACGGCAGTGTCAGCAGGTCGTCCGGCGCGTCGACCGCGTGGGCCAACAGCCGCGCGAAGACGTCGCGGTCCACGGCGATCTTGTCATCGGGGATCGGCAGGCCGCCTTCGGCGACGTGGAAGACGCCGGCCGTTGTGCGGCGGTCGTTTCGAGGGTTGTGCAGGACGCCGCCCAGCACTTTGTAGCTCTCGACGTAGTCGGAGACGAAGCTCGTGGAATCCGCCGGGAGCGATAGCGCGCGAGCCAGGCCGGGCTGGTCGAGCACGAAAGTGGAGCGCGGCAGCTGAGGAGTCTCAGCGGCGCCCTCCAAGTAGGAGTCGAGGAAGCTTTGAATGCGCTGATCGGCAGCGCAGGGGCGATGCGCCAGGCGGCGAGAAAGCTCGCGCTGACGCGCCAATATCGGGGACATGAGGCTGTCCGTCTCGCTCTGATCGACCTGCGTCAAGGCGGGAATTCCCAGAAGCTCCAAGCGCAGGGCGATGGCGGAAGCAGTGGCTGCGTCTTTAATCGTCATGATATGAGCCTAGCGAACGCGGGAGGCTCGGACCTGTTACGTTCCGCCTAGAAAGACGAAATGCGTGAAGCTCCGACGTCGCAAAACGACGTGAAGGTTCGACGTCGCACCGATATGGAGGCCGGGCGCCGCGAAAAGCCTGCGCCGCGAAATCGGCTGCGGCGCCGCGCTCTCGAGGTCTAGGCTGGTGACATGGACAGTCAATGGCGCCAGCTGGCTGAGTGGATCACACAATCGAAGCGCATCGTCTTCTTCGGCGGCGCAGGGGTTTCGACGGAGTCCGGCATACCGGACTTTCGCGGCGCCAAAGGGTTCTATCATCAGGACCGCGAGATCCCGATCGAGCGCGTTTTGTCCATCGACTTTTTTGAGACGCATCCGCAAGCTTATTGGGAGTGGTTTGCGCAGGAAAACGCCCGCGAGGGAGTCGCGCCGAACGCCGCACACAGATTTCTGGCGGAGCTTGAAAAGAGGGGTTCGCTTTCGGCGGTCGTCACGCAGAACATTGACGGGCTTCACCAGTCGGCGGGGTCCGAGCGGGTCTTCGAACTGCACGGGAACTGGTCGCGCCTGCTGTGCACGGGCTGCGGGCGGCGTTTTTCGATCGCCGATTTCGACGAGGCGCGGGCAGGAACGGTTCCCCGCTGCCCTTCGTGCGCCTCCGTTGTGCGGCCGGACATCGTCTTTTACGGGGAGATGCTCGGCAGCGGCGTTCTGGAGGGCGCCGTTCGGGCGATCGCCGACGCCGACATGCTGATCGTCGCCGGAACCAGCCTTGTCGTTTATCCGGCGGCCGGCCTCGTCGACTACTACGACGGCGACCGCCTTGTGCTCATGAACGCCACGCCCACTCCGTACGACTCGCGGGCGAATCTCGTCATCCGCGAGCCGGTGGGAAAGGTGTTCGCTGAACTCTCCCGAGCCGTCTGACCGCGGCAGTTCGGCAACGGCCCTTGGCCCGATGCCTCCGGCAAGAGTCTGGCTCGCGCAAAGCCTTGAGGGGCCTTAAACTGTTCGGTGTGAGCATCGGGCTTGGACCGGTGCGCCGTATCTCAGGAGCCCTCCGCCAAGGCGGAGGGCTCCTCGTTTATTTCTTGGGTTTGCCCAGCTTTTATGGGTACATTGGTCAGCGAAAACGATTTTCCATTCAAGTCCGTTCGTTTTCCCGTTCAAAAGGAGGCGGTCAACCGTCATGGTCAGCCTCGCAGACATCGCCGCTGCGACAGGGTACTCGAAGGCCACCGTGTCTCGGGTTCTCAAGGGAGACCCCACGTTCACCGTGCGTGAAGAAACGCGCAGGCGCATCCTTCAAGCCGGCAACGAGATGGGGTATTCCGTGCAGGGGCGCCGCGTGGGAATTCCGCAGGACGTGGCCGTTTTGGACAACATTGACCCCGAGCGCGGGCTGCAGGACGCCTATTTTTTCGAAATCCGCGAGGCTTTGAAAGCCAAAGCCGACGAACACAACACGAAGCTCACCCCGTTTCCCGACACCCGTTCGCTCGTGGGCGCGGGCAAGAAATTCGACGGTTTCATCTCTATAGGCCCGGCGCCGCTGGCCGACGACGATTTCACCGCCCTCAGCCAGGCGCTGCCGCACGGCGTGTTCATCGACATCAATCCGGCTCCGGGGCTGTTCCACTCGGTGCGGCCGGATCTGCAGCAAACGGTTCTCGACGGGCTTGACGCGCTGATGGCTGCGGGCCGTCGTCGCATCGCCTTTGTCGGCGGAACGGGCCACATCATGGGCAGGCATTTTTACGACGAGGAGCTTCGCCATTTGGCGTACTCGAACTGGGCGCAGCGTTTGGGCCTCGACGTCGACGGGCTGTCGTATGTCGGCGGCGCCTTCACCGTCGAGAACGGCCGCGGCCTGACCGCCCGGTTGATCGCGGAAAACGAGGATCATATGCCGGATGCGATCCTCGTCGCAGCGGACCCGCTGGCAGTCGGCACGTTGCAGGCCCTCGACGCCGCGGACATCCGAGTGCCTCAAGACGTCGCCGTCGTATCCATCAACAACCAGGAGGTCTGCCAATACACCTCCCCGACGCTGACCTCGTTCGACATCGACTGCTCGGAGCTGGCCGAGTCCGCCATTCTCCTTCTCTCGGACTCGATCATCGGCCGATACTCCTCCTGCCACCACGTCCTCGTATCGACGAGGCTCGTGGCTCGCGACAGCTTCGCCCCCGCGGGGTGAATGCGTGGCGGGTGCGGCACGGCGCCCTGGCCCCGTAGCCTCGCGGCCGGGCC
>ERZ773099.3464-NODE-3464-length-10156-cov-72.927136_pt1 | contig 10156 bp, 10 predicted proteins | sample MGYA00511120_ERZ773099 | MGnify/ENA primary metagenome ERZ773099 (study PRJEB29015, sample SAMEA2738012) | human oral metagenome | biome: human oral; feature: human-associated habitat; material: dental | place: China | collected 2104 ... | reverse complement strand
AAATTGGGCTCAAGGAGGTAGCTACATATCTGGGAGAAATTTTCACTGCTGCGGGTGCTAAAGTGATAATTGATGACAGCTACACGGCTCCCTTTGTATTGGCAGAGTTTCAGTCAGATAATCCTGAAGCCAAGACCATCATTTTCTACAACCACTATGATACGGTACCAGCTGATAATGACCAGCCTTGGACAAACGACCCCTTTACTCTGTCGGTCCACTACGGTGTCATGTATGGTCGTGGGGTCGATGATGACAAGGGCCACATTACTGCGCGTTTGACAGCGGTGCGTAAGTATATCCGAGAGAACGGTTCGCTACCAGTTAATATCATCTTCATGATGGAGGGAGCAGAGGAGTCGGCTTCGACAGACTTGGATAAATATCTGGCCAAGCATAAGAAACAATTGCGGGGAGCAGATCTGCTGGTTTGGGAGCAGGGCACGCGTAATAATCTAGGTCAGCTTGAAATTTCTGGTGGGAATAAGGGCATTGTCACCTTTGATATGTCTGTTCGCAGTGCGGAAGTTGATATTCATTCTAGCTATGGCGGTGTCATTAATTCAGCTTCTTGGTACTTGATGGATGCTATCTCTAGCCTGCGTAGTGCGGACGGTCGGATATTAGTGGAGGGCATCTATGAACAAGTAAAGGAGCCCAATGAGCGAGAGCTGGCTTTGATTGCCCAGTATGCTCTGAAGACACCAGAAGAGTTGAAGGAAATTTACGGCCTCCAGCTTCCAGTCTTGAAAGAGGACAGGCAGGAATTTCTACGTCGCTTCTATTTTGAGCCAGCAATTAACATTGAAGGCTTCGGTTCAGGCTATCAGGGACAAGGAGTCAAAACCATCCTCCCAGCATATGCATCTGCCAAGATGGAAGTGCGCTTGGTACCAGGCTTAGAACCTCATGATGTCTTAGACAAGATTCGCAAGCAACTGGACAAAAATGGCTATGATAAGATAGAATTAACTTATACATTGGGAGAAATGAGCTATCGTAGTGATATGAGTACTCCTTCTATCCTGAATGTGATTGAACTGGCCAAGGATTTTTATCCAGAGGGCATCTCGGTGCTTCCGACATCGGCAGGAACAGGCCCCATGCATACAGTCTTTGAGGCTTTGGAAGTTCCGATGGCTGCCTTTGGCTTGGGAAATGCCAACAGTCGAGATCATGGTGGCGATGAAAATGTCAAGATTGCCGATTATTATACCCATATTGAATTAATCAAGGAGTTAATCAGAAGTTATGAGCAATGAAATTATCAAATTAGACCGTATTGATGTTACATTTACACAGAAAAATCGTGTCATCAAGGCGGTTGAAGATGTGACCATTCACATCAATCAGGGGGATATTTACGGTATCGTGGGTTATTCTGGTGCCGGAAAGTCAACTTTGGTGCGGGTTATTAACCTTCTGCAGAAGCCATCTGGTGGTCGCATCACTGTGGATGGGACAGTCCTGTATGACAAGGAAAGCGTCCAATTGAATGCGGCTCAACTGCGGGAAAAGCGCAAGGACATTGGCATGATTTTCCAGCATTTCAATCTGATGGCCCAGATGACGGCTAAGGAAAATGTCGCATTTGCCTTGAAGCACTCTTCCCTGTCTGCCGCTGAAAAAGAGGAGAAGGTTCGTAAACTTTTAGAACTGGTAGGTCTGGAAGATCGAGCGGATAATTATCCGTCTCAGCTTTCTGGCGGTCAGAAGCAGCGCGTGGCGATTGCTAGAGCCTTGGCTAATGATCCGAAAATCTTGATTTCGGATGAAGCGACTTCGGCATTGGATCCTAAAACAACTAAGCAAATTTTAGCCTTGCTTCAGGATTTGAATCAAAAGTTGGGGCTGACGATTGTACTCATCACGCACGAAATGCAGATTGTTAAAGATATTGCTAATCGTGTAGCTGTTATGCAGAATGGGAAATTGATTGAGGAAGGCTCGGTTTTGGATATCTTTACCAATCCACAGAATGAATTGACCCAAGACTTTATCACAACGGCAACAGGTATCACTGAAGCGATGGTTAAAATCAATCAACAGAAGATTGTGCAAGATCTGCCAGCAGATTCTGTATTGGCGCATTTGAAGTATGCTGGTACGGTGACAGATACAGCCATTATCAACGATATTTACAAGCAGTATCAAGTTTCAGCCAATATTTTACATGCTAACATTGAGATTTTAGACAATGTGCCTGTCGGGGAGATGGTAGTCATTTTGTCAGGAAATGCAGAAAATCTTGCGTCTGCTCAAAGCAATTTACAAGCTGCTGGCGTAGAATTAAAGGTGCTTAAGGGAGGAATTTAGATTGATAGACTTGATTAAAACATTTTTGCCTAACGTCTATAAAATGGGCTGGGCTGGTCAGGCTGGCTGGGGAACAGCGATTTATCTGACCCTTTATATGACGATTATTTCTTTCCTGATCGGTGGGATTCTAGGCTTGATCGCTGGACTTTTCCTAGTATTGACAGCGCCCGGTGGTATTTTAGAAAATAAAACAGCCTTTTTCATCTTGGACAAGGTCACATCCATCTTTCGGGCAATTCCCTTTATTATTCTCCTAGCTTTAATCAATCCTTTCACACGGATGATTGTAGGGACAGGGATTGGACCAACAGCAGCTTTGGTGCCATTATCTTTGGCAGTCTTTCCTTTCTTTGCCCGTCAGGTGCAGGTGGTTCTATCAGAATTAGATCGCGGTGTGATTGAAGCGGCACAGGCAGTTGGGGCTAATACATGGGATATCATCGGAGTTTATCTGCGCGAAGGTTTGCCAGACTTGATTCGGGTGACAACAGTGACCCTAATCTCGCTGGTTGGTGAAACAGCCATGGCGGGAGCGATCGGTGCAGGCGGTCTTGGAAACGTGGCGATTGCCTATGGTTATCAACGTTTCAACCAAGACGTGACCATTTTAGCGACTGTTTTGCTCTTGCTCCTCATTTTCTTTATCCAGTTTTTGGGCGATTTCTTAACCAGAAAAATCAGTCATCGCTAGACGAGAGTGGGACAGAAATCGGTAAATTGTTAGAATTCGATTTCGTCGTCCCACCTCCGCACAGTTGAGTAGGGCTATAAAAGCTGATGAAATCAGCCTAGTAGAGCCCACTCAACCACTGCGTCTGCTCGACAATCCAAAGACAATTAAGAGGCTAGGACTTTTGTCCCAGCCTCCTTTTAGTGATTAGAAACCTTATTTTCAATAGATCTTGTTTGTATTTGTTTCCCTGACTACTTCTGGCTAAACTTTGCCATTATTTCCTGTAACTGGAGCCAAGGTTGGCAGAGCCACTCCTTCTTTTAGCAGGGCTTCATGGTAGAGTCTGTAAAAAATATGGTAGATACTGGTCTGCATGCCGCCCTCTACTGTCAAGCTGACCCGAAAATTAAACTGGCCATTAGCAGCCATCTGCGGGCCTAGAATATCAGGCTCCTTCATAATCTCTGGATGTTGTGGCACAGCTTCCTGATTGACAGCGGCGATAATCCGATAAATCTCATCCAAATCCGTCTCAGCATAGATAGGAATATCAATCAGAACTCGCATATCGCCACGAGAAAGATTGCTGACGACGGTGATATTCCGGTTGGGCACAAAGTGAAGAGTCCCGTCCGCATCACGTACCTGCGTAGTCCGAATCCCAACACTTACAACGGTTCCTGCAATCTTGATAGCACCATTGGTCAAGCGAACATTGTCCCCTACATCCAACTGATGCTCTAAGAGAATAAAGAAACCGTTGACCAAGTCAGACAGAAAGCCCTGAGCTCCCATCCCAATGGCTACACCAGCAATCCCTGCCCCAGCCAAAAGACTTGAGACCGGCATTCCCAAAATGGATAAAATCCAGTAGAACAAAAGAAAATAAAGGGTATAATTGAGCAAATTCTCAATCAGACGTGTAATGGTCTTTTGCCGAGCCTCATCCTGCCGAGATAATTTCAAAGATGGCGCAATCAGTCTAGTCACAAAGAGATGGAGAATTTTCTTAGCCACCCAAAATAGTAAACACAAAAAGACCAAGGAGACGAATTTCGAAAACACATCATCCAGAATAGCTGACCAGTCAAATTGCTGGAAATAGCGCGTAAAAACATTCCCATTAGCTGTCATTCTTTCCTCCTATGAGATACAAAAATCTTATTCATTATACCACAAAGGGCAACAGATAGGCATTAAAGCATCCCTATTCCGCATAGTGAATACTAAAAAACATTGATTTTATACGACCTCTAGCGTGTAATGGAAAGCAGTTTATTTTAGAAAGGAATCTACTATGTTTCATCGAATTCTTTCTGCTTGGAATCGTGCCAATCTTATCAAACGGATTTCTATCGGGATTATCACAGGCGCCCTGCTGGCTCTCATATTCCCACAAGCCAGCGCCATTAGCCTACTGGGACAAATCTTTGTCGGCGGTCTAAAAGCTATCGCACCATTGCTCGTTTTCACCCTCGTTGCCAATGCCCTCTCTCAGCACCAAAAAGGGCAGAAAAGCAATATGAAAACCGTCACTATCCTCTATCTAATAGGAACTTTTGCGGCTGCCCTTGTCGCCGTCCTCGCCAACTATATCTATCCTGTGACCATTGAGCTAACCGCAGCCAGCTCGGAAGTTAGTCCACCGAAAGGCATCGGCCAAGTTTTGAGCAATCTCCTTCTCAACCTTGTCGATAATCCAATCAACGCCCTGAACAAGGCCAATTATATCGGCATTCTGTCTTGGGCAGTTGTTTTTGGGGTGGCCATGCGAGAGGCCAGTCAGCAAAGTAAAGAACTCTTTAAAACACTGGCAGATATTACTTCAAAGATTGTCGAATGGATTATCAATCTGGCTCCCTTTGGTATTTTAGGACTAGTTTACACGACCATTTCTGGCAAAGGATTTGAGGCGCTCAAGAGCTACGGCATGCTCCTGCTCCTACTATTAGCTTCCATGGCTCTTGTCGCTCTGGCCGTCAATCCCTTGATCGTCTCCATCGTTCTTCGAAAAAATCCTTATCCACTGGTTTGGCGCTGCTTAAAAGTCAGTGGCGTCACTGCCTTTTTCACCCGTAGTTCTGCTGCCAATATCCCTGTTAATATGAAACTTTGTCGAGATTTGGGCCTCAATCCTGAAACCTACTCGGTCTCTATCCCACTCGGTTCAACCATCAACATGGCAGGAGCAGCGGTGACAATCAATACGCTTACCCTCGCAGCGGCCAATACACTAGGCATTCAGGTGGACTTCGGAACAGCCTTTGTGCTCAGTATCGTTGCGGCCATCTCCGCCTGCGGGGCTTCTGGAGTGGCTGGAGGCTCGCTTCTCCTGATTCCTGTGGCTTGTAGCCTCTTTGGCATCCCAAACGATCTGGCCATGCAAGTCGTCAGTGTTGGTTTTGTCATCGGTGTCATCCAAGACTCTTGCAAAACTGCCCTCAACTCATCCACAGACGTGCTTTTTACAGCTACTGCTGAAATGAGCACCTGGCCCAAGGAAAAACGTTATTAAACAAAGCGCTGAGGCTAGGACAAAAGTCCTAGCCTCTCAATTGTCTTTGGATTGTCGAGCAAGACGCAGTGGTTGAGTGGGCTCTACTAGGCTGATTTCATCAGCTTTTACAGCCCTACTCAACTGTGCGGAGGTGGGACAACGAAATCGAATTCTAACGAATTACCGATTTCTGTCCCACTCTCAGTTTTTTATTTTGTCCTACGAGATACTTTCCTCACTCTTTCCTTAAAGAAGATTTAACTTTTTCTTAAAGCTAACTGATATCAGCTAGCTTTAAGCCGCAATCTGTATACTTTCTACAAATCATCTAAGAAAGAGGTATGGATATGGACTATCTAGTGATTCCGGCTTACGAGCCCGATTATAATTTGATTAAACTGATTCAAAAAATTCAGAGCAAGAGTGATTTTCATATCATTGTCATCGATGACGGTAGCTCAGCCAAGCGCCAGACAGTCTTTGAAAAGGCTGAACAATATGCGACTGTCCTCCATCACGAAAACAATCAAGGCAAAGGACAAGCATTGAAAACTGCCTTCACCTACATCCAGTCTCTGGGTCAATACGGAACCGTCATCACAGCAGATGCGGATGGCCAGCACAAGGTCTGGGATATTTTCCGAGTGGCAACCAAAGCTGCTAAAAATCCCAATCAGCTGATTCTGGGAGCACGCGCCTTTACTGGCAAGGTGCCTCTGCGCAGCCGCTTTGGCAACAGCCTGACTCGGACTCTCTTCAAAGCCCAGACTGGCGTAGCTGTCTCCGATACGCAGACCGGTTTGCGGGCCTTTACGACCAACATGATCCCCTTTATGCTGAAGGTAGAGGGGCAGCGCTATGAGTATGAAATGAACATGCTCTTAGAAGCCAGCAAGGAATATCCCATTTTGGAAGTGCCCATTGAGACAGTCTATATCAATGACAATCAAGGCTCCCACTTCCGGCCGATTCGGGATGGGCTCATGATTTATAAAAATATTTTCAAATTTGCCCTGACTTCTCTCAGCAGTTTCGTCGTCGACTACATCGTCTACGCACTGGCTCTTTTGTTTTTAGCTGCTGTGCCGACCAGTCTGAGAATTCTTTTAGCTAACGGGATTGCCCGCGTGACTAGCTCAATCTTTAACTATTCGACCAATAAAAGGCTGGTCTTTAAGAACGACGACAGTATACTCAAGACAGGAACCGGCTATTTCAGCCTAGCTCTGGTGCTCTTTATCCTAGATACACTGCTGATTCGCCTCTTCTATGCTGTCTTTGGTATTAATCTTCTGATTGTCAAAATCATCGTCGGCATCTTGCTCTTCATCGTCTCCTGGATGGTCCAAAAGAGATTTATTTTTAAGGAAAGGACACACACAGCATCATGAAATTTTTAAAGAAACGCTATGCCTATGCCTCCATTTTCGGGCTGTTTCTGACAGCTTCTTTCAGCTACTCCATGCTGAAAACCTTTGTCATCGCAGAGACCATTTCCACAGTTTCAAGCGCAAGTTCGTCGTCCAATGCCGAGGCTGCCAGCAAGGCTGCGGAAACAGCAACAGTGACGGATACCAGCTATTCAGACGACAACATCTCGGTCACGCTGACTGAAAAGACCGTCAGCAACACCCAAGTCTACGTCGCTGACGTGACTATCAGCTCATCAGAATATCTGAAAACAGCCTTTGCCCAAAACACCTACGGAAACAATGTCACAGCAAAAACCTCGGAAACGGCTGCCAACAACAATGCTATCCTAGCGGTTAACGGCGACTACTACGGAGCCAACACAACTGGCTATGTCATCCGCAATGGCGTCGTCTACCGCGATACCGTCCGAGAAGACTCCAGCAATGGGGATTTGGCTATTTACAAAGACGGCTCCTTTAAGATTGTCTATGAAGACCAAGTCTCTGCCGATCAACTGGTCAAAGACGGTGTGGTCAATCTCTTGGCCTTCGGACCAGCCCTTGTAGAAAATGGTGAGATTGTCGTGAATACTAAGTCCGAAGTTAGCCAGTCCATGGCTTCCAATCCACGGACAGCTATCGGTATCATTGACGAAAACCACTATATCATCATCGTTTCAGACGGACGCACTTCAGAAAGTCAGGGACTTTCCCTCTACCAGATGGCAGAAATCATGAAATCTTACGGTGTCAAGACCGCCTACAACCTTGATGGCGGCGGCTCCTCTACACTTTACTTTAACGGTCAGGTCATTAACAAACCTACAACCAACGGAAATACTATCTCAGAAAGGTCGGTGAGTGATATTGTCTACATCGGTTACTAATCCCATCAAAAAACGTTTTAGAAAAACAGCCCTTATCTACGCACTGTTAACTATTTTCTTCTTTGCATTTAGCAGAATCTATGAATCCTTCAGTTTCGGCGAAACATCTAGCCACATGCACTATCTCTTTGCCATTCCTCTAGCAGGCGGCATCCTCCTTCTGCTCTTCATGAAGGTCATCCCTAATCTCTCTCGGCTCAGCCTCAACCTCTGGAACTCAGCTGTAGCCATCATAGCAGCAGGCATGCTCTTTCGTGGCATCGTCAATCTGTCTGGCCGCTCCACGACACTGGATATGCCCTACTGGTACGTAGGAGTAGCCTTTGCGGCTCTGGCGCTACTCTCCATGGTCTTTACTCGAAGTGTGTGGAATAAAGAATGCCAAGTACAGCCAATACCCAGCAAAAAAGAAGACGCAAAACTAAGTCGCCGTGAAACCTACAGTCAAGTATAAACCAAAAAACCTCAGAAAAATGAGGTTTTTATTGTAGTGACAATCCTTCTGAACTCTCATTATTATGAACGCTCTGCTTCTTCATTCACACTCATACACATCACCCGTCAGTGGGTCAATGACTTCTGCCAGCTTAAAATGTCCCTGCTCATAATGGTAATGGCAGATAGTGCAGTTGCCAAAGCGCACCTTGGGATCCAGAGCTTGGGCTGCAATCTTGAGATAGAAGGCCCACATGGCACCGCCGTGGCTAACAGCCAAGACTGGCTCTGCTCCTGCCTGCTCCATGACCTCAGTCAGAGTGACCAGCACGCGCTCACCGACTTGGTTCACACCTTCTCCGCCATAAGGAACGAAAAGATCTTCAAATGACGTAGCTCCTGGTCGAAATTTCGGCTGCAAACGTTCAGGCTGGGCCTCAAAAAGACCAAAGTTCCATTCTTTAATACCCTTAAGGCGAGTATAGTCGGTTCGGCCGGAGACGAGTTCTAAGGTATCGGAAGCTCTCTCCTGGGTGGACGAGTAGAGAGGACCAAAACGAATGCCCCGCTCTTTCAAATAAGCTCCTGCCTGCCGGGCCTGTTCCTGCCCCAGTTCTGTCAAAGGAGAGTCACAAGCTCCCTGCACCAAGCCTTCTTGATTGAAAAAAGTCTGGCCGTGCCGCATCAAATATAAATCTTTCATTTTCCCTCCCAATCGCTAAAATCGTGACCAATCACTTCTTCTAGGTAAAATTGGTCATGTTCAAAAGTAAACTTCAAAATACCACAATTTGTCATGTGACCCAACTCATCCAGTTGCCAATTATCTTTCCAAGCACGAGCAAAATTAGCCATAGCACCACCGTGAGATACCATGAGAACAGACTTGCCTTTCGTTTCTTGCATGAGCTGTAGGATGGTTGCAGCCGTGCGCTCTCGAACTTGGTCTTGAGATTCGCCACCATAGGTCACAAAAAAATCTTCATATGGCAAAGGAGGATTGAGGTCTTCACTTTCTCCTTCAAAGGTTCCAAAATTCCATTCCTTGAGGCCTTTAACTCGCTGATAAGGAAGACTACCATTTGTAACAATTTCTAAAGTATCGCAAGCTCGCTCAGATGTTGAGCTGTAAGCCGCATCAAACGTAATTGCTGCATTTTTAAAATATTGCCCAGCCACCTGAGCCTGATACACTCCTAAGTCCGTCAAAGGGGCGTCACACCAACCTTGAATCCGATGCCGCTTATTGAATAAAGTTTGCCCGTGTCGCATCAAATAAAGTGTTTTTGTCATAAAATATTCCTCTAAAGAAGTTCTAATTTTTCAAAGGCATTGTAGAGACCGTCCTCGGCCACATCATCTGTCACCATATCCGCCATGGCTAATATTTCTGGGCCGCCATTGCCCATAGAAACCCCAATTTGACAATATTCCAACATCGGAATGTCAATCTTGGCATCTCCAAAAGCAATTGTATCTTCTTTTTTTGCCCCCAAATGCTCTAGCAGTACATCAATCGCATGTGCCTTCGTAATATCCTTAACTCCTAGATCGCCAAAGAGAGCTTCCTCTCCACGCCCCCCCATGTACCAGCCTTGAGCTCTGGAAAAGCTTCCTTAGAGTCCAAGTGATCCTGATAAGAAGTGAGAATAAAGCTGATTTTATTCAGATCATCTCGGTAAAGCTCGCCACCAAAGACCATGCCGTGCATCACATCTTCAACCTCTTGATGTTCAACTTCCGCATCTGTTTTGCCTTTTTTCTTGACATAAAGTTTCATGACCGGACGCGCTGCGTCACGAAAATGTTCACTAGCAAAGAGACCGTTGTTACTTTCTAAATAAAATTCCAATCCTCTCTCATGCAACCAGTCTACAACTCTCTTTTCCACTTCTAAAGGAATCAGCTGATGCATAATAACCTGGCCTTCATG
>ERZ773099.3463-NODE-3463-length-10157-cov-4.711542_pt1 | contig 10157 bp, 12 predicted proteins | sample MGYA00511120_ERZ773099 | MGnify/ENA primary metagenome ERZ773099 (study PRJEB29015, sample SAMEA2738012) | human oral metagenome | biome: human oral; feature: human-associated habitat; material: dental | place: China | collected 2104 ... | reverse complement strand
ATAAAAACGGAGATTTTTAATTCTCCGTTTTCTTAATTTAATTTTTATAATTTGATATTTCTTTTTCAACAAACTCTTCTGTTTTTTTACTAATTTGTTCATACAATGACATTAGTTCTCTTGCTTCTTCAGTTAGAGTAGATCCTCCACCACCCTTACCTCCGATTTTGCCGACTAAAAGTTTACAATTCAAATCTTTTTCGGAACGAACCAACATTTTATAGGCTTTTGAATATGCCATACGCATTTCTTTACAAGCTCTGTTAACTGACTTATATTCATCAATCAATAACAGCAATTTATAAAGTCCATTTCCAAATGAATAATCTTCATTATATAAAGTCAATTTTACATTAAATTTTTTTGGAAATTTTAACATTTTTACATCCCCTAATCTCTATAAGCGAAATAATAGCAAGTAGCTACTATACTTCCTCCAATTATATTTCCTATTGTAACAGGAATTAAGTCATATAAAACTGCTCCTATCTCTATGTCAGATAGTATTGTAGATAATGAAAGATAGAACATATTAGCAACACTATGCTCAAAACCACAAATTAAGAATAATATAATAGATATTGCACAAGCACAGAATTTTGAAACTCCGTCTTTACAAGCATAGGACATCCAAACTCCCAAGCATACAAAAATATTACATCCTATTCCTTTACATAACAAAACTAAAAAACTTTGTGTAGTTTTTGCAACTGTAATTTTATGTAAGTAAGCAAGCATTTCTGGTGAAAGAACACTTGCGAAATAAACTAACAGCGCAATAAAAACTGATCCTACAAAGTTAAATAGATAAACAACTGCCCAATTTCTAAACATCTTTGGAAAAGTAATTCTCTTTGCTAAAGCCGGAGCAAGAATCAATATATTACCTGTAAATAAATCCGCTCCTGCAACAACTACCGCGAAAAGTCCAAAAGAGAAACAAACTCCCGATATAAATTTACCATAAGTTGGATTTAAACTAGCCATTCCTGTATTAACTACTATATAAGAAAGTCCACTAAGTGCTATAAATATCCCAGCTAAAAATGCTACTATCATCATTTTGTGTAATTTATAATTAGCTTTTCCTTCTCCAACTTTATACAAATATTCTAACAATTCTGATTTTCCTATAACTCCCATAATAGCCTCCCACATTTATAAAAAAATAGAAATTAGAAAAAATTTATATGATAAAATATAGAATTTATTTTTTTCTAAAATAAGATTTTATTGTTTCTATAATATTCATAATCATGTCAACTTTATCTATAACAATATCAACATTTTCTCTAATATCCATTGTAGTATCTACTACTTGTTCTGCTACAAATCTAGTAGATATTGTAATGTCATCTGTTATATCTTTTACATTTTCAAGTGTCAAACTTACATTTTCAACACTATCAGTTATATCATCTTTTGTATCTGCTAAAATTTCATCTGTTTTTTTAAGAATTTCATTTGCATTAGTTACAGCTTTGTCAGCATTTTCAACCAAGCTAGGTAATTTTTCAGCAACTGAAACCAAACTTTCTTCGCTCTTTTCTAAAATGGTATTCATTCTTCCGAAAAATTTTATTAACTTAGTGAAGAAATAAATACAAGCTAACAAGCAAACTATCGCAACTAAATAAAGAATAACTCTTAAAGTTAAATCTAAATCTATTGTTACCATTTTTCCCTCACTATTCTTCTGTTGATTCTGTTAAATCTGTAATATCCATTTCTTCATCTTCTGGAGTAATTTCAGTCATATGTCTATTAGAAAAATCTTCATATTTTTCTTCAACAGCTTCTCTAACTTCTTTAGCTTTTTCAGCTACTACCTTTACAGCATTATTTACATTTTCACTTACATATTCAACACCATCTTTAGTTGCCTTTACTATATCTTCTCTAGTTTCCTTACCTGATTTAGGAGCAAATAAGATTCCTATTCCTGCACCAATAGCAGCTCCAGCAGCAACTTTTGCAGCACTAACTGCTTTTTCTTTTCTTATCTTTCTTCTAACTTCTCTTTCCTTTTCAATACGTCTTTGTTCAATATACTTTGCTAAACTCATAAAAACCTCCTAATTATTACTATATTAATAAAAGTCTTTTGGTTCCTGTCATTTTATAGACCTTCCCAATTGAAGGTGGGCAAACTGTCTTAAATCTCACGGTTTCCTTAAAAAAAGGCTGCCATCAAAGTAAGAACTCCGTAATCCCTTATAAAAAATGTAGGTATAATTAAACAGGAACCTTAGACAATATTATTATAGCACACTTTAGCCTAAAAGTGTAGTATTAAATAAAAAATTTGTAAGCAAAAAAACTGCCTAAACAATTCTTTTACATAAGTATAGAATCTATAAGATATTTTGTATAATCATCTTTAGATTTTTCAAAAAGTTCTTCACTTTCGACTTTTTATTATGTCTTGTTTTAATATCTTCTTTTCTTGATTTTTTAGTTGCCCTAATCTTTCTTCTGTATCGTCAATTTTATCTTTTATTTCTTTTTACTTCTTGTAATATTTTTTCTTTCTTCATTTTCTGCTCTCCTTTAAAATTTTGCACAAAGAAAAAAACGACTAGATTTTTTATTTCTAATCGTTCTTGGTTTAAATATTATAATTTGCTATTTTGCATTTTAAGTTTTCTATATATCTTTCCATGTAATCCCAATCAGGATTCCCCCTACTGTCTATTGGTAATTTAATTTTTATATCCGGCAATACTGTGCTAGATATTTGATCTTTATATTCAATATTTTTTAAAGCTTGCCTAATAATTGAAGTTAAATAGAATGCTACTTCTCTATTTAATTCTTTATTTTTTAATTTTAAACAATGAATTTTCATATCTAGGCTTGCTTTATATTTATGATAAAAGACTGTTCCTAAAAATGAAACAGATATAAAATTTTCAAAAAACCTATAATTTTTATCGTCTATGTCCTCGTAATAACCTAAGATACCATTGTCAATATTTGTAGCACTAATTCTAGGCGTTTTCCCATCGAGCAAATATTTTTTGGGAATAGATGAGCCTGTTGGTACTTGACTCGACTTTCCCTTTTTTTCGGTAATAAAAATTTCTTTAACTTTAAACTCTTTCCATTTTGAAGTATCAACCTTATTTAATTTTGCATTATTTAAATAGCTTGTAAGATTGCTTGTACTCTCTCTAGTTTCAAGCCTTTTCATTGCTTCTTCCATGAAATTCCAATCTGGTGTTTCATCGTCTAATGCTGGTATATGTATCTTGATAGTTTATTTATCATTATTTCGATGTGAGTTTAATTTTTCTTTTTCTATCTCTCTATCTATCTCTACATCTTTTTTGCAACAGTAATTATTACACACCTTGCCATTAATCTTAAGATATTTTGTTTGTATAGTCATAAATTAGCACATGTCTATTCCGTTGTCTGCACCATAGCAATAAATATTGTTCTCTTTATTAAAATTAAAAGTGGTACTTACAAATTGCATTTTCAAATACTTCCAAAATCTGATTTGGAAAAATGGGAGGCTTTATAAAAAAAGTACCAGAGTGAGCTTTAATGCTAACTCCGGTATCGGTTCAATTTTAGGTTTCAGATTTATGATTGAAAAATCATTCAATCTTTTTTATTTATCTATAGATAAGATTAACATCATCTTAAATTTTGTAATTGCAGTTACGTTGTGGATTACATTTTCCGGAAATACTATTTGTTCTCCTGATTCAATCTCAACTTCTTTATCTCCAACAAGAAGCTTTGCCTTGCCCTCAAGTGCTACGACAAGAGCATCTCCGGGAGCTTTGTGTGGTTTTAGGCCCTCACCTGCATCAAAAGCTAGTAGAACAAGCTTAAACCCGTCTTTTGATACAAGGTCAATGTTTGCGATTCCTCCATCCACATAATCTAAATAGTCAACTAGTTTAATTTTTTTCCCTTTGTCAATGTTTTTCATTTCTTCCTCCTCTAAGTTAATTGCGATTTCTAAAAATATACTTTTTTCCCTTGTCTCTACGTCAAAAAGTTTATTTTTTTCAAAAAGTATTAGTTCATTATTTAAAAGTCTTTCATTATTAAATTTAAGCTCGCCTTTTAAAACAAAATATAATCTTTCTTCAGCATAAAATTCAGGGGAAATACTGGTATTTTGATCAAGACTCATAAGTAAGATGTGAAGATTATATAAATCTACAAGTTTCTTGCTTATAGTTTGATTGTCTTTTATGGGTATGACCTCTTCTAGTGTCAATATTTTTCCTTTACTGATATTTTTCATTTTAATCACCTACTATGCTAATGGGTATTATAGTATTATATTCTTTCTTATCTTTTTTTATTTTTTCAAGTATAACCTCTACGCTAAATGCTTCTTTCATATTTCCCTTACAGATAATATCGGATATTTTGCCTATTTTATGTCTGCCATTGTGCATTAACATCAAACATTTATCTGCTACTTCAAGAGCGTGGGTCGGGTAATGAGTATTTATAATAACACTGATATTGTCTATTTTGGATAATTTTTTGATTAATGAAATTATTATTAGCTGATTTTTAAAATCAAGCCCACTTTCCGGCTCATCTAATATGATTAAGCTTGGATCTGAAATTAAGGCTCTGGCTATAAGAACCATCTGAAGTTCTCCTCCACTCATCACTGAACATGACTTATCTTTAAGATTTTCTATAGCTAAGCTTTTCATAAGATTTTCTGCCTTTTCATATTCTCTTGCACCCGGTTTTGCAAATGGTCCAATCTTGCTGGAAAGCCCTAAGACCACCATATCTATTCCGGAATATTCAAAAGAAAATGACCTTTTTTGTGGAACATATGATATCTTAGACCATAATTCCCTTCTACTATAACTTGAAACATCCTTTTCATCGATAAAGCTCCTGCCTAATTTCCATTTTTCAAAATCACATATACATCTTATAAGACTTGTTTTGCCAACTCCATTAGGTCCCAGAATAGATAAAACTTCACCTTGTTCAAGGACGAATGACAAATCTTTAAATAATATTTGATTTTCGTAAAAATAAAATCCTGCATCTTTTAATTCTAACTTAATTGAAACCACCCCCAGTTTTTCTAATTAAACTTATAAAAATTGGAGCTCCAATTATTGCTGTAAGAACTGATATTGGTAATTCTATTACAGAAACGGTCCTTGATAAAGCTTCTATTAGTACCATAAGACTTGCTCCTAAAGATAAACTAATAGGTAGGGTATGAGTATTGTTAGCTCCCACCATCATCCTTGCCATGTGAGGAATTATTAAACCAACCCATCCGACTTGACCACACATTGATATAGATGAGGCTGTAATTAGCGTTGATGCAAATATGAAAATAAGTCTGGTTTTTTTAACATTAACTCCTAGACTTTTTGCTTCATCTTCTGATAAACTCATAATATTTAGCTTAAATATCAAAAGTCTTATTAAAATTATGCCAAAAATTATTAGGGGTGCAGAAAGCATCAAATTTTTATAAGATGATCTTGCAAAAGAGCCCATAAGCCAATAACTGATGGCTGGCAACTTGTCTGTAGGGTCTGCCGTATATTTTAATAAGGATGATAAGGCATTTGTTAAGGAAGAAATAACTAGACCTGCTAAGATAAGCATTATTGTCGATGACTTAGTCCTAGTCTTTCCTATATATAAGGTTAATACAACTCCAATTAATCCAAAAACTAAAGCTAAGGCTTGGATGGATAGGGTTGAAAGTGATAGGAGTATGCCGATTACAGCTCCAAGACTTGAGGCTGAACTTACGCCTAAAATGTCCGGAGTTGCCAAGGGGTTTGAAAAAACCCCTTGAAAAGAAAGACCTGCTGCAGAAAGACCCGCTCCTACTACTAAACCTGTAATAATTCTTGGTAATCTTACATTTATTATTACTGATTCGAGCATGGGATCAAATTCTCTCCCACCTAGATAAGCGTTGAAAAAATTTACAATTTGTCCAATGCTTAAAAGCATTCTACCAATAGCAAGTGCAAAAATGCTAATTAATATGGGTAAACTTATGAGAATTATATATGCGCTTGCTTTTATTTTTTTATCCTTAATAAAGATTCTTTTAATCATATATTAAACATATCCTCAATTTGTTCATCATTTAATTCATAATTATACCATTTTTGATAATATTCTTTAATCATAGACTTAAGGTCATAGTCTTTAAATTCTTCTGGATAGGTTGATTTTGCAAGCCAAGCTAGTACAAGCGGACCATCCGGATTTGGTGTAAACCAATTCCACATACCAAGCTTAGTGTTATAAACTTTTTTATCCTTGACTGCTTTCATATTTGAAAAATTAATACCTTCTACTGAATTTGCAAATACATCTTTTGTTGTAATGTCAAGAAGACCGGGACCGTCAAGATACAGTATATCTGGATTCCATTGATAAATTTGTTCTACAGAAACTTTAGCAAAACCTTTTGCTTCATCAGCCAGATTTTTGACACCAATTCTCTTTAGCCAAAAATCTCCAAACACTCCCTTACCGGCAACCATTGGTACACCTTGAGTATATTTCCATAAAATCATGCCGGTTGGTTTTTTACTATCATCTATTTTTGCAATTCTTTCTTCAACATCTTTTACAATTTCTTTACCTGCTTTTATAAAGTCATCTGTTTTTCCACTTTCACCAAAAACATCTTCTAGAAGTTTTAACCATTGTGTGTATCTATCTATTGGATCAGCTGGACCATTTGTACCAACAGTAGCAAAGCCTATACATGGTATGCCCGTTTTAGATAAAGCTTCATAATGCTCTTTATTTGATGCGTTGTAGAAAATAACATCTGGTTTAAGCTTCATTATTTCCTCAATATTTATGTCAGATTGAGCTTTAACAGTATTTTGACTATCAAGAAGTTCCGGAGCTATATCCTTTAATACTGTATTTGAAATTACTTGCTTAAGTGAACCAGCATATCCTACTATATATGGAGCCTTTCCATGATGATAAGCCATGTAAGTAGATAAAATAGGAATCTGATCTATTACTATTCTTTCGATTTTCTCTGGAACTTCTACCTTATTACCTGCGTGGTCTGTGATTGTCCTAGTTTTTTTCTTTTCTTCCTTTTTCTCAGTTTGAGTCGCTTTCTTGTTTTCTGATTTTTGTTCAGTTTTCTTATTGCCACAAGCAGTCATACCTGTTGAGGCAAGCAATGTCAAACATAAAATTAATGATATTTTTTTAATAGCTTTCATCTAATCCTCCTTTTTACTTGCTGAAACTATATAAGAATTTTTTGTACTTTTAGATCTCTCTAACATTTTTGTAAATCTATCCCTATTTTCTTCTGAATAAGCTTTTTTATAAAAATTCGCAGCCCCAATCGGTCCCTCATCTTTTATGATTGTATCTCTATCTAAGAGAATCATCTTGCCGGTTCTTTGTGAAAAAGGTCTAAAAGAATTTTCTATAAACAGTTTATTCCAATTTTCTACGGTTAGAGGATATACATCCATGTTTGCAAATTTTGAAAGTTGTCTTCTTATATCTTCACTTTGATTTTCCACTGCTACATCATGAGTTAATAAGTATCCTCCTTTTTTTAAAACCTTGTGATAATTTTTAAGAACTTTTGCTTTTTCTTCATTTGGAAGCATGGTAAGCATTGCCTCATTAATTATTAAATCAAATGTTTCATCCTCAAACTCCAAATTCAAGGCATTCATATTCATAACTTCAATTTCTTTGTCTAAACCTAAAAGCTTTATATTCTCTAAGGCTTGGTCTATGGCAATTTGGTCGATGTCTATGCCTATTATTTTGCATTTATATTTAGTATAAAGTCTTATGAGATTATCCCCTCTATTGCAAGCAACTTCCAAAATGCGCATATCTTTATCGATTTGAACCTGATCAAGTAACCAATCGGTCATAAGACCGCCACCCGGTCTAAGTCTTGTTCTACCAAGCGTTTTTAAAAAATCATGTCCAAATATAATTTTGTTTTGTTTCATTTATATCCTCCTTATTGACAATGATATTCATTACATATATAATTATAACATAAATACTTATTATTACAGTTGCTAAAGCAACGGGAAGGGTTATTATGGACGAAATTATTTTAAAAAGCGAATTATTTTATGGCTTAGAGGAATCTACTATAGAGCACATACTTTCTTGTATCGACAATAAGATCTTAAATTTTACTAAAGATGAGTATCTATATGATTTTTCAAAAGGTTTTAAGTCAGGTATTGTTTTAAACGGAAGAATTGATTTATTAACAATAGATAATGATAGAGAGATTATAGATAGGATTTATAATATTTCCGATTCTTTTTCTTTAAATTTTTCCTCCCTAACCGATAGATTTATAGTTGCAAAAAAAGATTCTAAAATTTTGGTCCTTGATATTAGCAAAATCTTTGAAAAAAATAAAAGGTCCTGTTCAAGCAGACCGATTTTTATGGAAAATATTATAAAATTGTATAATGAACAAATTTCATACTTAACTTACAAGTTAGATATATATTCTAAACCTAAGATTAGGGAAAAAATTAATAAATATATAGACAGATATGGTAAAGACTCCTTATTTTCTAATAAATTATCCAGAGAGGATTTGGCGAAATTTTTAGCTTGTAATAGACCCGCCCTTTCGAGAGAGTTATCTCTTATGAAAAAAGAGGGATTAATATAAAAGTATTACTTATAGGACTGACTAAATATAAACAAAAATTACAAAAAATCAGTCCTAAGAAACTATTGTCTTATTTTAAACCTATATGCTATCTTTAACTCTTCCATAAACAAATCTCAATATTGCATTAGGTTCTTTTGCCCAAGACTTTTACCCTTAAATTTTTATATTCTTTGCTTATTTCTTGTTTATCATGTTTTATCTTCTTCGTTTGAATTAAAAAAAGAAAGTATAGGCTTTAATTTTTCTATACTTCCCTTTGCTTGTTTTTATTTGATTTTCATATAACTAACCAAAAATAAATATTAGTTGTTAAATTTAAACACTTCCGGCCCTTGATATTCAAATCCACATTTTATTGCAATTTTTTTGGTAGCAATTTGTCTTTTATCACATTCAATAATCGCATTTTTCCCGACAGACTTGTTTTTTCTAATCCTTAAAGTCATCTCTTTTTACTCATTATCAACCAAAATCATTTTTTCTCTTTCGTATCCAATCTTTACTCTGTAATAGCCTTTTAGCTTTTTGTCAACTTCTTCATCCATTGTATAAGCTACTAGATGACCTGATGTAATACTTTCCAATTTCCCGTTTGTTGCAATTATTATAATATCTTTTTTATCTATTTTTCTTAAAACATTTGCACTTAATTGTTGATTTCCACGACCAAACACATAACCTTGTCCACCCATTGGAGTTACAACTAAAATTGCTCTTTCATCTCCAATTACTTCAAGTATATCTCTTTCACTACAATCTTTTTTTACAAGTTTTTTATTCTTAATTATGTCAACACCTAATACAGTATAAGGCAAGTCCAATTCTTTCATAATATACATAGGAGTTGTTCCTGATCCAATTATATAGAAAATATCATCTTTCATATCGTCAATTACATCACAGGCAATTGAAACTTGAGCATCACTGTCTGACTGAGGAGTTTGTGATTTTTTATTTTGTAAATATCTTTGATCAAAAGGAACTTTTAAATATCCATAAAGTCTAACCTCTACTCTATCATCTCTAAAAGCATCTTCGTCAATATCTACAACATCTTTTTCAATTACAGGTAATTCAACCCCATTTATAACTTCAAAAAGCAGACTTCCTGCTTGTTCTGGAGTATTTCCATAAACAGGTGAGTGAATCTTTACTCCTGCAGGAACTCCTATTACAGGAATTTTATCTTCAACAACAGAATAAACATCTCTAGCCGTTCCATCTCCACCTACGAAGAATATTAATTCAATTCCGTTATCTAAAAAATATTTTAAAAGTTCTCTTGAATCTGTAACTGAAGATTTTTCAGCTGCATTATATACAACTTCATAATCTAGTCCAAGCTCTTTGCACTCCTCTTCTCCCATAAGTCCACTTGCAGTAAAAACTTTAAATTTATCTTTTAATTCCACAACTTTACCTAATGCCTTTTTAGCTTTTTCAGGAGCTTCTTGAACAGCACCAAGTGCTATTGCTT
>ERZ773099.3460-NODE-3460-length-10163-cov-3.203700_pt1 | contig 10163 bp, 9 predicted proteins | sample MGYA00511120_ERZ773099 | MGnify/ENA primary metagenome ERZ773099 (study PRJEB29015, sample SAMEA2738012) | human oral metagenome | biome: human oral; feature: human-associated habitat; material: dental | place: China | collected 2104 ... | reverse complement strand
TTATTTTCACTACAATAATCTAAATAAAAGCTAATGCCTAGCAATTCTACTTTCGTAGAATTGCTAGGCATTTTTTCATATCATCTGGCAAAGGGGCTTCAATTTCAAGTGTCTCACTAGTCATAGGATGCTTAAGTACTATCTTTGCAGCGTGGAGAGCTTGCCTGTTCATGATTTCAGGGGCATCACCACCGTATAAATGATCGCCTGTAATAGGGTGGCCTATATAAGTGAGATGAACTCTAATCTGATGAGTTCTACCCGTGTGAAGCGTCACTTTCACGAGAGTTTGATTTTCAAATCTTTCAAGGACCTTAACATCAGTAATTGCATCTTTACCACCTTCAGCAAGCACTGTTCGCTGAATAGATTCTTCGTTAGGGCGTCCAATAGGTTTATCTATCGTAAACTCGTCTTCATCGATAATACCGTTAACAATTGCGATATACTGCTTATGAACGGTATTTGTACGCATCTGGTGAGAAATATCGTGCTGAGAATTTGCACTCTTAGCAACAATAATAATTCCAGAAGTATCCATATCTATTCGATTTGCAAAGCGAATCTTATAAGTCTGGTTATTATCCTGCATGTACTTCATGATGCCGTTTGCAATAGTGTGCATAGGATGTCCTTTTGTAGGATGAACTATTATACCCGGCTGCTTATTTATGAACATAAGGTCATCGTCTTCGAAAAGTACATTAATAGGTATATCTTCTGCAGGAAAATCACTATATTCTTCTGGTAGCCTAATAGAGATTATATCTCCTAGTTCTGGCTTAATAAATCCAGGTGTAGGAACACCATTAAGGTCTACAAGCTTCTGAAACTTTATTTTAGTTTTGAACCTAGACGAGAATTTAAAATTCGCTTTGAGAATCTGATTTATGCTTAAACCAACATCAGATTCGCTAACTTTATGATTATATTTTCCCATTATTTCCTCAAATTATGCTTATAAAAGTTTGTTTGTGAGCTTATCCCAGTAATCATATCCTGGCAGTCTCAATAAGTAAATTTCGTCATCAGACTGCATTACATCTATTTTAGATACATTGCTAAACTCACGGGTAAGACCATCGTATGCTAACAAAAGCTTGTCGCCAACAGTACTCTTGCGAGTAACTAACCTAACTTTTTTTGAAGCAGGATAGAGGATACTCGACCTGAAGCAGCGATAAGCACTTGTGTTCATCGGCGCCATTGGAGTCAGCTGAAGTACATCGAGCTCTGGCGCAACAAGTGAGCCACCTAGTGAATAGTTGTAAGCAGTTGAGCCAACAGGTGTCGACACAAGAATTCCGTCGCCGATAAATTCTTGTATAGGAGTGTCGTCCATAATTATCGATAGATGAGCAAGCTTCGTATACATTCCCATAACAAGTATCTCGTTTATGCCTGTAACCTCGTGAACACCATCTCGATCAGTGATTAGTGCGCGAATAGGGTGTATCTTTTCAATTGTATAATTTCCATTATTATAATGATTTACGAACTTTTCAAGTTCAGAAGGAACAAGCTCCTGGAAGAAACCTAGGTGTCCTGTATTAATTCCAATTATTGGGGTTTGTGGGAGATTGCATTCGTGGACGCAGTTTAGAAATGTTCCATCTCCACCGATACACGCGATTAAATCCACAGTTTCATCATAGGTCTCAGAAATCTTAAAGTTTCTTGCATTAAGAACATTTACGAGCTCGTTTGCAGTGGCTTTTGATAAACCAGTATCATTGCTGTAGATAAAAACGGTTGTTGATTTCATAATAATTCCTCGTATATTAATTGCTACATCATCTTATCAAGCTCATTGACTAGTTTCTCAAAAGTCGAAAGCGCAGAAAGCACTGGCTCTTCTGTGCTCATATCTACACCAGAAATTTTTAATAGTTCTATAGGATAGTCTGATTCTCCTGAAGTTAGGAACTTCAAATACTCATCTCTTTCTGATGGCCCGCCATTTAAGATTCTGTTAGATATAGCATTGGCAGCAGAATACCCAGTAGCGTACTGATACACGTAGTAAGCACGATAGAAGTGAGGGATTCTTGACCATTCATACTTTATAAAGTCATCGTGCTCAACTGCTGGACCGTAATACGCTGTGTTAAGTTTGTCGTATTCATTATTCAAAATCTCAGAAGTTAGGGATCCACCATTCTCTACGATTTCATGAGCAATTTTCTCAAATTCAGCAAACATCGTCTGTCTAAATAGAGTGGATTTGAACTCATCAATATAAAAATTGATTAGATATTTTTTCATCTCAGCAGATTCCGCATTCTTGAGCAAGTAATGTATAAGAAGAGTCTCGTTTACAGTGCTTGCAACCTCTGCAGTAAATATAGAGTGACCTCCATAAATAAATGGCTGTGTCTTCCTTGTATAATAAGAATGCATAGAATGTCCTGCTTCATGAACAAGAGTGAATACGTCGCGAAGCTCTCCGCTGAAGTTCATTAGGATATATGGATAACTGTCATAGGAGCCAAAACTATAAGCCCCAGAAGTTTTTCCTTTATTCTCGTATATATCTACCCATCTCTCTTCAGTAAGACCTTTTCGAAGTGTTGAAACGTATTCATCGCCAAGTGGTGCGAGTGCTTTACAAGCAATCTCAACAGCATCATCGTACGTGCATTCTAATCCTTCTGGCCTAACAATAGGGCGGTATACATCATACATTCTAAGATCGTTAACCCCTAAAGCGCGTTTTCTAATTTCCATATACTTATGCATTGATGTTAGACTTTTATGCACAGCATCGATTAGATTATCATACACGCTAAGCGGAATTCGTTCTCCAGAGAGAGCTCTATCGAGAGTCGACTCGTAACTTCGAAGGTTAGACATGATAGTGTCGTGCTTAACGTTGTAATTGTACATCATAGAAATGGAATTATTGAACTCCTTGTATCTACCGTACATCGCTTCAAATGCATTCTTACGCACTTCGCGATTCTCTGACTCCATAAACTGAATATAGTTACCGTGAGTCAATTCAACATCATGACCATCTTCGTTTTTAACCTTTCCAAATGAAAGGTCTGCATCGTTGAACATGGTGAAGATTTCATCTGGTGCACTAGCGGATTCATTTAGCTGCGCGATGATACGTTCTTCATCTGAAGATAGTACGTGTGGCTTGCTAAGTAAAATAGAATCAAGCATGAACTCATACTCTTTTAATTGAGGTGTCTCTTCAATATATCCCTTGATTATATTCTCATCGGCCTCGAGCAGTTCAGGCGTAAAAAACGAAACATTTGCTGAAATCTGAGCAAGGGTAGAGAGGGATTTGTTGTTCATCTCAGTATATTTAGTATTAGCATTATCCTCGTCATGACGCATTCTAGAATATACGAAAGCGTGTTCGGCTTTGCGCATAATAGTAGCGTACAAATTCAATGCATTTAGCAAGTTAGTAGAAGAATCTGTAATGGTACCTTTGAGGGTAGTAAATTCTTCACTTTCCTTTAGTGCCGTAGACAAATCCTGATTCCACTTTTCCTCTGCAGGGTACATCGCTTCTAAATTCCATTTATCGTTTGCCGCTATCTCAGAGCGGTTTTTTAACTCGTATTTATTCATTTAACTAGCTCCTTATGCTATAATTGATGATGTATCATTATAGCATAAATCAATTTAAAGGTGAATTAATGAACAGAGATGAACTCTATCAAATCCTTGATATTATTGCGCCAGAAGAGTTTGAGTACTATGAGAATTTGGCGGCGCTTCTAGAGACCGATGAGGTTATTGATATAAAGCTAATCCTTGAGCTTATCAAGGAGCTAGAAATGGACAAACTTGCAGACATGTTTGACTCTTATTTTGAAGAATGGAACAAGTCAATACCAGAGGATTTGGCTGAACTATATGTGACAGTTGATACTGCTAAACGCAGCATTATGGGAAATTTTAATGAAGATATGGATGATGAGGATTACTCTTCATTAGCTACAGCTATATATGATTTTAGGCGTTGGTATGTAATAACACCTCATGTAGTCGATAATGATACAGGTGAAGAAATCAATATCAGAGATGCGAGGTATAATATCAGTGCATCGAGATATACGGGAGAAGTCTGCAATTATAATTTTAATGACGCATATGAGTACGAAGGTGACTCGTACTCTGTGAGATTGTCGGATATTATAGAAGCAGAATATAACTAAGGGGGGATATATGCTAGAGGTTATAACACTAGATTCCGGTGTCAGACTAGCGCTTAATTCTATGTATTCTGTTAGATCAGTTTCAATTGGAATATGGTGCAATAATGGCTCGGTAAACGAGAAGGACGAAGAACAGGGAATATCTCATTTTATTGAGCACATGCTATTTAAAGGCACTAAGAATAGGGATCATTTTCAGATAGTAAATGAAATCGATAAACTCGGTGGTCAAATGAATGCTTTTACAAGCAAAGAATGTACTTGCTTCTATGTGAAGTGCCTTGATGAGCATTTTCGTGCAACTGCTGATGTTTTAACTGACATGATATGTAATCCAACTTTTCCGGCAGATGAGCTTGAGAAGGAGAAGGGTGTAGTAATTGAAGAAATCAATATGAATGCTGATGATCCAGATGATGTTGCATTCGACATTCTTGAGGGCAATGTATATCGCGGCATGGGCATGTCGCACCCAGTTCTTGGTACGAAGGATACCGTTTCGTCATTTACACACGATAAGCTCAATGAATACTACTTTGACCACTATACTCGTGATGAAATTATTGTTTCTGTAGCTGGTTCATTTAATAAGGAGGAGGTTATAGATTATTTTAAAGATAAGTTCTATAACCTAAAAGGTAGCAGGGATATTGAAACTGATAAGAAAGTTTCAGAACTTTCTGATGGTGAATATATTGAAGTTAATAAGGATATAGAGCAGGCTCATATAGCCATGGGAATAAGACTTTTCCCTGTTTCTGATTCAAGAAGATATCCTATGATGCTGCTTTGCAATCTTCTTGGCGGAGGAATGTCGTCAAGACTCATGCAGAATGTTCGCGTTAAGAAGGGGCTTGCATATTCAGTTTACTCTATGACTTGTTTCTATAGTCATACTGGACTATTCGTTATATCCGCAGGTGTTGCTAAGGATAAGGTTGATGAAGCTTTAGACGCCATTAAAGATGAACTTGATAGGCTTAAGGGCGATGATATAAGCATAGAAGAGTTCCAAAGCTCTAAGGAGCAGCTAAAATCCAGCTTTATCTTTGGTCAGGAAAGTGTTCAGAATCTTATGATTTATAATGGCAGAAACCTTCTGACTCATGGAAGGTGCATAACACCATCAGAAGTGTTACAGATGCTCGATGACATCAGCCTTGATGATATTAATGAGGTTAAAAAAGAAATCTGCGACTATGATAGGTTTAATATAGTTAATGTAACTGGTAATAATTAATAGTTTACTGATGATTTTGCTCTTCAATATAATTCGTATTAATTGCTAATTTCGTTTAAATTTCAATGAAATTGCTGTTTTGAGCCAGAAAGGATGAGTTCTTATGGAACTAAAATTTATATCACTTAGTGGACATCTTCCATCCTATGCTACTGATGGCGCATCAGGAATGGATTTACGTGCATTTACCGATGAACCGATTACTTTGGCACCTATGGAGAGAAGACTTATTCCTACTGGATTGTTTTTACAGATTCCAGATGGTTACGAGGGTCAAGTTAGGGCAAGGTCAGGACTTGCAATTAAGTATGGTATTGGTCTTGTCAACAGTATAGGCACCATTGATTCTGACTATCGTGGTGAGCTAAAGATTCCATTGATTAATTTTGGCAGTGAAGATTTTACAATCAATAATGGAGATCGTGTTGCACAGCTTGTAATTGCAGCATACGAGAGAGTTGAGCCAGTAATCGTTACTGAACTCGATGAGACAGATCGAGGTGAAGGTGGTTTTGGACACACGGGAGTTAAAGGATAGATGATATTACGAGATGACCTTGAACAGCGAGAATATGATTTCCTTGATGCGAGAGCAGCGAAATCCAGAGATTCTTTAGGCAGAGATAGGTATGAGGAAAAGTGTAGTTTTCGCACGGATTATCAGCGTGATAGAGATAGGATTATTCACTCTAAAGCATTTCGCAGATTGATGCACAAAACGCAGGTTTTCCTCGCTCCTGAGGGTGATCATTATAGAACTAGACTCACTCATACTCTTGAGGTTGCTCAAGTTGCTCGTACAATTGCAAAAACTCTCAATTATAACGAGGATTTAACTGAAGCAATTGCCTTGGGTCATGATCTCGGTCATACACCATTTGGACATAACGGCGAAGAAGTTTTAAATGGGATTCACGAAGGTGGATTTAGGCACAATGAACAGAGTTTACGCATTGTTGAACGAATAGAATCTACAACCAAGAGAATTGGACTTAACCTTACAAAGGAAGTAAGAGATGGCATTTTGAACCATAGAGGTTCTGGTATTCCAATAACTCTCGAGGGGCAGATTGTTAAGATTAGTGACCGTATTGCCTACATAAATCACGATATTGACGATGCAATAAGAAGCAATGTCATTACTATTTATGAGCTACCAGCAACCGACCTCGATGTGCTTGGGCATTCGCATAGTGAACGTATTAATAACTTAATTTCGGACCTCGTATCATATAGTGATGGCAAAGATTGTGTTAGCCTAAGCCCTGAATTTAACCGTGCTTTACTACATCTTCGTAAGTATATGTTTGAGCACGTATACTGTAGTGAGCTCGTTAAGCGAGAAGAGGATATGAACAAGGTAGAAGTGGTGATTACCGCGCTCTATAAGTACTTTGTAAATCATCCTGATAAGATGCCTGAACTTTATAGGAGAATAGCACTTGAAGATGGTGAAACTACTGCTGTAAAAGACTATGTATCTGGAATGACGGATCGTTACGCAATTTCGTTATATTCTGATCTGTTTGTACCACGTGGATGGACAGATTTTAAGTAGATAACTAAAAAGGGGGAGACCATGGCATATGGCAATAACTTTATCGATGAGATAAAGTCAAAAGTTAATATCGTTGATGTCATTGGTCGTGAAGTCCCTCTAAAGCAAAGTGGAAGCAACTTTAAAGGTCTTTGTCCTTTTCATAATGAGAAAACGCCTTCCTTTATGGTAAATGAGCAAAAACAGATTTTTAATTGCTTTGGATGCGGAGAAAAAGGTGATGTAATTCACTTTGTCCAGCGCTTTTATAATCTGGAGTTTATGGAAGCTTGTGAGAAGCTAGCTGAAGAATATAATATTGAAATTCCACAGCATGGTACACGAAAAAAAGTAGATATGTCTCATTACTATGAGATAAATGCTATGGCGGCGAGATTCTTTTTTAATAATCTTACAAAGCAGTCAAATCCGGGATACACATATATTCGAAAAAGAGGAATTAGTGATGAAACCATAAAACATTTTGGTCTCGGATATTCACTTGATTCGTGGAATGCGTTACATAGACATTTAAAGAGCAAGGGCATTAAAGATGAGGATATGCTTAAACTCGGACTTATAACTCAAGGAAAGAAGGGTGTGTATGATAAGTTTCGTGGACGCTTGATGTTTCCGATCTTTAACCCACAAGGCAAAGTCATTGGTTTCGGAGGTAGAGCGTTAGGCGATGAGATGCCCAAGTATCTAAATTCATCTGAAAGTGATGTATTTCTCAAGAAGAATAATTTATATGCCCTGAACTTCACTAAGAAGAATATTAGTGATGAAAACCAAGTTCTGATGGTTGAAGGCTATATGGATGTCATTTCTCTATATCAAAGTGGTATTCGTAATGTTGTCGCTTCACTTGGAACAGCATTGACTGATAATCAGTGCCAACTCATCACTAGATATACGAAGAATGTTGTGCTATCATACGATTCTGATGCTGCAGGCATCAAGGCGGCTATTCGCGGCATCGAGGTTATGAGAGCTTCTCATGCAAATGTTAGAATCTTACAGGTAACCGGTGGAAAAGATCCTGATGAGTTTGTAAAAAAGCATGGAAAAGAAGATTTTATAAAGCTTGTTAATAGCGCTGTACCAGCTACTGAATTCTCGCTAGATATACTGAAGAAAAAATATAATCTTAAGGATAATCTAGAGATTATCGAGTATATAAGAGCGTGTGTTCCAATACTACGTAAACTTGGAGCTGTTGAACAAGATTTGTATGTAAAAAAACTTGTTTCTGAATTCGATATTTCAGAACATGCTATACTTACAGAGATGGCTGCCGATGACAATAGGCACATCTATTTATATTCTAACAATTCCTATGAAGATAGAGGTTCTAGAAACAGCAGATATGGAAATGATGAAAAACTAGAGCTATCATTACTTTATATCTTGACACGCGATGCGCGCTATCTTGATACATTCAAAGAAGATGAGATTGAGTTTAGGACTTGCCTTGGAAGAGAGTTTTACGATATTGCTAGTAAATTAATTTCGGATAATAACTTATCCGAAATAGATATAGATGATGTATATAAGAGCCTCGATCCAGAAGACGAGAAGGTGCTTAGAAATATATTATCAAATATAAGAATTGGTGCGGACGAAAGCTCGTACTACAAAGAATGTTATGTTAAGTATGTGCAGATGCATTACGGAGAAAAAATAATAGAGCTACAAAATGCGATTGCTGTCGCTGAGAAGCTGGGTAATGAAGAAGAAATTTCACGTCTTGCGATGCAGTTACAAGGTATTGAAGAGAAGAAAAGAAAGGTTAGGTAGAGTATGCCAAAGAAAGAAGCAACCGAAGCAACTGCTAATGAGCGTGTTGAACAGGCTGTGGAAGAGATTATGAAAATCTCTGAAAACACCGGTAACGAGATTACGCTAGCTGAGATTGGTGAGCATCTGTCAAGAATCAAACTAAATAAAGATCAGATAGATGAAGTTTACGACTTGGTTGAAAAGAATGGAATCAGCATAGTTGACACTAGAGAGCCAAACAGAAGTGAGCTCGATGATGTTGAAGAAGATGATGTTGACGTCGATGATGGTGTTGTTCTCAAGACGAATGGAGAAATTGACGTAGATGCGACTGTTCCAAAGTCTTTACCTACTGATGACGCAGTTAGAATGTACCTGAAGGAGATTGGTAAGGTTCCGCTTCTTACAGGTGCGGAAGAACGTGAGCTTGCTATCCGTATGGAGCAGGGTGATGAAGAAGCAAAGAAGAAGTTATGTGAGTCAAATCTGAGACTAGTAGTTAGTATAGCGAAGAGATATCTAAATAGAGGATTAAGCTTCCTAGACTTAATTCAGGAAGGAAATCTTGGTCTAATTAAGGCTGTAGATAAATTTGACTATACCAAAGGCTACAAGTTCTCGACTTATGCTACATGGTGGATTAGACAGGCAATTACTCGTTCTATCGCTGACCAGGCGAGAACGATTAGAATTCCTGTTCATATGGTCGAGACTATTAACAAGTTGATTAGAATTTCCAGACAGCTACTTCAGGAGCTTGGTCGCGAACCTACTTCTGAGGAAATTGCTAAGGAGATGGGAATCACTGTTGAGAAGGTAAGAGAAATCAAGAAAATATCACAGGATCCTGTATCGCTTGAGACACCAATCGGTGAAGAAGAAGATAGCCATCTTGGAGACTTTATCCCTGATGATGATGTACCTGCACCAGTTGAAGCAGCAGCATATTCTATGCTTAAAGAGCAGCTGATGGAAGTGCTTGATACATTATCAGAGAGAGAAAAGAAAGTTCTTATGCTTAGATTCGGTCTTGAAGATGGGAGACCTCGAACACTTGAAGAAGTTGGTAAAGAATTTAACGTTACCAGAGAGCGTATTAGACAGATTGAAGCGAAAGCGCTTAGGAAACTTCGCCATCCAAGTAGAAGCAAGAAGCTGAGAGATTATCTGGAGTAAAAATGAAAATTAGTGACAGAATAAGAGTAATATGTTCAGCTGTCACACCTGGAGAAACTATTGCGGACATAGGCACTGATCATGCCTATGTCCCATTAATTCTGTATCAAAAAAACATATCTCCGGATGTGATTATGTGTGATATAAGCGCAGATTCTCTGTCTAAAGCTAGAGATAGTTTTGAATCTGCTGGTATCGATATATCTGACTCATCGTTTAGAGTGGGTGACGGTCTTGCTGTTATAGA
>ERZ773099.3459-NODE-3459-length-10168-cov-19.935430_pt1 | contig 10168 bp, 6 predicted proteins | sample MGYA00511120_ERZ773099 | MGnify/ENA primary metagenome ERZ773099 (study PRJEB29015, sample SAMEA2738012) | human oral metagenome | biome: human oral; feature: human-associated habitat; material: dental | place: China | collected 2104 ... | reverse complement strand
CGCAGGTGAGCCCCAGGTTGTGCTCCATGGCGATCTCGGCGGCGTTCTCCACCTGCGCGGGCGTCCCGCCCAGGGCCTCCGCCAGCCCGGCGGCCGCCATGGACGACGCCGACCCCACCTCCCCCTGGCAGCCCACTTCCGCCCCGGCGATCGAGGCATTGGTCTTGATGAGAGACCCCACCGCGGTGGCGGCCAGCAGGAAGCGGCGCACCCCGTCGTCGTCGGCCCCGGGGATGAAGCGCTCGTAGTAGGCCAGAACGGCGGGGACGATCCCCGCGGCCCCGTTGGTCGGGGCGGTGACCACCCGCCGACCGGCGGCGTTCTCCTCGTTGACGGCCAGGGCGAACAGGTCCACCCAGTCCATGCCGCGCAGGGGGTCGGCCATGGCGAAGGCGGCGGCCGGCCCGGTGGACTGCGCGATCAGCCGCTCGTGCAGCGCCTTGGCCCGACGCCGCACCCCCAGGCCCCGGGCAGCGTGCCGCTGGCCCTCATGCCGGCCTCTATGCAGGCGGTCATGGTGTCGCGCAGCCGGTCGAGGTAGGCGAGCACCTCCGCCCGCGGCCGGGCCGAGACCTCGTTGGCCATGACCACCTCGGAGACGCGCAGCCCCTCGCGCTCGCAGACCTCCAGGAGCTCGGCGCCCGAGGAGAACGGGTAGGGCGCTGGGGTGGCGTGCATCTCGGCCGAGGCCGCGGTCGCCAGGGCCCGGATCGACGGCGCGCCGGGCTCCCCGGCGTCCTCCATGACGAAGCCGCCGCCCACCGAGTAGTAGGTGCGGCGCAGCACCGCATCGCCGGCGGCGCAGTAGGCGGTGATGGTCAGCGCGTTCGTGTGGTACGGCAGGACCCGCCCGGGCAGGAAGCGGATGTCCGCGGCCGGGTCGAAGGGCAGGGCCCCGACGCCGTCGACGACGAGCTCGCCGGCCGCGGCCACCTCCTCGTGCAGGCCCTGGCAGATCTCCGGCGGCACGGTCTCGGGCTCGTAGCCGGCCAGGCCCATGACGACGGCGCGGTCGGTGGCGTGGCCGCGGCCGGTCGCGCCGAGCGACCCGTAAGCTCGACGACCAGATGGGTGACGGGCCCGTCCGGGCCTCCCCCCGGGGCCGCCCGCCCCGCCGCGGCCCTCCGCCCGGGCTCATGCGCTCCGACGACGACGTCGGCCAGCTCGCCGGCGAAGGCGCGCCCGGCGCGCATGGGCCCGACCGTGTGGGAGGAGGAGGGCCCGATGCCGATGCGCATGAGGTCGAAGACGCTCAGCGGGCGCGACGCCCGCCGAGCCGTGATCTCGCCGGCCAGCAGGGCCGCTGGGGTGGCGGCGTCCAGGCCGGTGGGAACGGGCGTCGTGTCGGGGCCGTCGTCGGCATCGTCGGCGTCGTCGGACAGGGCCGCTACCGCTGAGATCGCGGATGGCGCGGGCAGGGCAACGGGCCGGTCGCCCGCGGCCCCGACCGGCTCGGCCTCCGCAAGATCACGGATGGTCATGACTCCATGATGCACCAGCGCAGGCCGGTATGGTGGTCCCGTGCCTGCGGTTCTTCCCACCCCAGATCGTCCCGCGAACACTGACGCGCCCGTCGGCGCGATCATTGTGCGCCAGTTCTTCGCGCACCTGTCCTCCGAGCCGCAGACCTTCACCGCCGCGTTCACGATCGGCCGCGCCACCACCTGCGCCGTCGTCGTCTCGCACCCGAGGGTGTCGCGTAAGCATGTCACGGTGGAGCCGACGGCGGCCGGCTGGCGCGCGACCTGCGAGGCGGGCCGCCGCATGTTCATCGAGGGCCGCTGGACGACGTCGGCGATCCTGACGAGGGAGACGCGAATCCAGCTGGTCGACGAGTTCGGACCGCTTATCGCCCTCGCCCCCGCCGGCGCTGCTGGTGCCGCCCTTGCTGCCAGTGCCGCCAGCGCCGCCAGCGCCGCCAGCGCCGCCAGCGCCGCCAGTGCCGCCAGCACCGTCATGCTCAGTTCCGCCGGCGCCGCGGGCACCACCGCGCTCGGGTCCGCCGGTATCACCATGCTCAAGCCCCCCACCGGCATCGTCCCCACCGCCGTCGTCCCCAGCGGGGATCTTGCCGCAACGGGCGAGATCACGATCAGTGGGTCGGGGACGATCGGTCGGCGTCCGGACAACTCGCTGACGGTCAACGACCCCACGATGTCGGGGCGGCACGCGCGCGTGGAAGTGACCCCGCAGGGCGCGGTCGTCACCGACCTGGCCTCGACCAATGGAACCTTTGTCGGCGGCAAACGGGTCGACCGCTATGTCGTGACCAGGCCGACGGTGTTCGGCATGGGCTCGACCTTCATCCGGATCGAGCCCGATGGCACGTGCAGCATTCCCGTACTCACCAAGGGCGGTGAGCTGGTGGGTAAGGATCTGACGTTCAGTGTCAATGACGGCAGGCTGCGTCTGCTGGACGGGATCTCGTTCAAGCTGCCGGGTAACGAGCTGCTGGCGGTGGTGGGTCCGTCGGGGGCGGGCAAGTCGACGCTGCTCAAGGCGCTGACCGGTGAGCAGAAGGCGCAGGCGGGGCAGGTGCTGTTCGACGGGCTGGACGTGTACGAGCACTATCCGGTGATGCGCAACAAGATCGGTGTGGTGCCGCAGAACGACGTGATCCACTCGGCGCTGACGGTGCGTCAGACCCTGGAGTACGCCGCCGAGCTGCGGTTCGCCAAGGACGTGTCCCGGGCGGAGCGGCGTGGGCGCATCGACGAGGTGCTGGAGGACCTGGACCTGGGCGAGCACGTGGGCAAGCGGGTCAAGAAGCTCTCCGGCGGCCAGCGCAAGCGGGTCTCGACCGCGATCGAGCTGCTGACGCGGCCGGCGCTGCTGTTCCTGGACGAGCCGACCTCGGGGCTGGACCCGCAGCTGGACCGCGACGTGATGGAGCTGCTGGCGACGCTGGCGCACGGGACGCGTCCGGGGGACACGGGGCGCACGGTGATGGTGGTGACCCACAACGAGAACCACATCGACCGGGCGGACAAGGTCCTGATCCTGGCGGCGGGGGGCAGGCCGGTGTACTTCGGCTCCCCGCGCCAGGTGATCCCCTACTTCCGTGAGCGCCTGGCCGAGCTGCGGGCCGCCGGGCAGCTGGTGGTCTCCGCGCCGCGGGGCGGGTTCCCCGACCCCGGGCAGATCGAGGGGTTCGCGGACGTGTACGCGCTGATCCGCAACCACACCCAGGTGCTGCGCGCCCACCTGGAGGCGGTCGAGCCCTCCACGCGGCGCGGGGACGGGCGGCGCATCCCCACCGCGGTGTCGGCCTCCCGCCCCAAGGCCCCCCAGCAGTCCGCGGCCCGGCAGGTCTCCACCCTGGTGCGCCGCCACATGCGCATCATCGCCGCCGACCCCTCCTACCTCGCCTTCATGCTCGCCCTGCCCATCATCATGGGCCTGCTCACCAAGGTCATATCCGGCAACGACGGCTTCGCCAAACCCGAGCATGTCGTCCTCGACGCCGTTCAGGCGCAGCAAGAGGGCCCCAGCCCGGCCGTCACCCTGCTGGTCATCCTCATTACCGGCGCCGCCTTCTCGGGCATGTCCGTCACGATTCGTGAGCTGGTGGGGGAGCGGGACGTGTTCCTGCGGGAGAAGGCGGTGGGGCTGCGTGCGGGCGCCTACCTGGTGGCGAAGGTGATCGTGCTGGCGCTGATCGTCACGGTGCAGACCGCGCTGATGATGGGGATCGCCCTGGCGCTGAACAAGCACCCCTCCGGTGCGGTGCTGCTGGGCAGCCCGGGTCTGGAGCTGGCGGTGTGCTGCTGGGCGGTGGCCTTCGCCTCGGGCCTGCTGGGGCTGGCGGTCTCGGCGTTCGTGTCCTCCTCCGAGCAGGTCATGCCGGTGCTGGTGGTCTCGATCATGGGCCAGCTGGTCCTGGCCGGAGGCGTGGTCCCGATCACCGGGCGGGCCGTGTTCGAGCAGCTGTCCTGGCTCATGCCCGCGCGCTGGGGCTACGCCATGGCCTCCTCCACCATCGCCATGAACGAGATCATCCCCTATCGCGCTGACGACCTGTGGGAGCACACCAAGCGGCAGTGGCTGACCGACTACGGGTTCCTCTCGCTCATCGGCCTGGTCTGCATGATCGCCTGCTACGTCGGCCTGGCCCGCCGCGGACGCCACTGAGGCACCCGACGTCGTCCGGTGCAGCCGGCCAGCGCATCGCCCGCGGTGCAGGGCTGCGCTGCGGCTTGCGGTCCGCGCGGTCCCGGCGTCGGAGACGGCATCGCCCGCGGTGCGGGGCTGCGGGGCTCGTGCATTCTCAGTGCGGAGCGGCAGCCCGGGGAATCCCGACCCGCGCTCGCACCTGAACCGATCTCGACGCGGAACTCGACCGATCTCGGTGCGGAACTCGACCGATCTCGACGAGGGGGCGGGCGCTCTGTCGGGCGGGAGCAGGGCGGGGCCGGCCCGAGCGGCGCGCTCGGACCGGCCTCATCTCCGCTGTCCGCTGCTAATGGTCCTGCTTATTGAGCTCGGAGATATCGGGCACCGTCTTGGAGGGGTCGGCCTGGAGGGAGAAGTCACCAAAGGCCACGGTCGCCCTTCCGGAGTGCTTGTCGGTCCGCGTCACCACAATACCAAGCCTCAGGCCGTTGGAGACGTCCAGGGAGAAGTCCTTCTGGAACTCCCCGAAACGGATCTCCTTGGTATCGATCTTCCTCTGGTCGACCCAGAAGTCGATGGTGAAGGTCGCGTCCGCCGCCTCGGACCTGTCGGAAAGCCCGATGGTCCCGTTGAGCGTGGTGAAGTAACGCCCGAGATTCCACACGACCTCTTCGCCGTGGTCAGAACTGTTGTACGCCGTCTGGGACAACCCGTGGGCATACGCCTTCCCGTCCAGGTCGACCGGCCCGGTATCCAGTCCGCCACTGATCGGCTTCAGGTCCGCGAGGTAGATCGTCGTCGTGTTCGACGCCACCGTCAGGGTCACGCTCCCGGTGCTGGGCAGGCTCTCGCCCGCCTTGGGGTCCGTGGAGATCACCGTCCCCAGCTTCTGCCCATTCTGCGCGGCCGTCTCGGCGATATCGACGGTGACGCCGGGCAGCGCCTGCTTGGCCTCCTCCTGCGTCTTGCCGACCAGGTCGGGCATGGTGGAGGGCCGAGTCGCAGACGCCGTCGTCGACGAAGACGGCGAAGCACTGGGCGTCGAGGTCTCCGACGGCTCGGCCTCGGGCGTAGGAGGCTCCGCCACGGGCGTGTCGGTGGCAACGGCCTCCACGGGGGCGGCCTTGTCCGGCTTCAGGTACTTCAGCGCGGCGACCCCACCGGCGGCCAGCAGCACCAGGACGAGCAGGACCGCCACGAGGACCCGCCCCTTCCTCCGCTTTTTCTTCTTCGGCACGGGCACGACGCCGACGTTCCGGTCCATCGCGGGCGTCCCCGGATGCGGAACGGGGGCCGCTCCCCCGACGCCCGGTACGGTCTGACCGGAGGAGGGGGTCCCTGGGGACGGCGGGACCGGAACGGGAGGCACCGGGCCGGGCCCGGGCTGGATAACAGGAGGCGTCCCCGGGGACGGCGGAACCGGAACGGGAGGCACCGGGTCGGGCTCGACGGGCTTCGCGGCAACGGGCGTGGCCGGCGGAGGCGTCTTCAGGCGCGGGGCGGCCGGAAGCTGCTCAAGACTTCCGACCATTCCCGCCAGCCAGGCACGGGCCTGCTCGGCGTCGGGGCGCCGGGCCGGGTCCTTGGAGAGCATCGAGTCCAGAAGCTGCCACAGCGGGTCGGGAATCCCCTCCGGCCGCCCGGGGACGAGAGTGGAGTGGGACTTGATGACGGCGATGGGGTTCCCGACGAAGGGCGGGACCCCGCAGGCCAGCTCGTAGAGCACGACTCCCAGGGAGTAGATGTCCATGGCCGGCGCGGCGCTCATGCCCTCGGCCACCTCCGGGGCCATGTAGAGGGGGGTGCCGATGCCGGTGGTCGAGTGAGTCGTTCCGGCGTCGTCGCAGATGCGGGCGACGCCGAAGTCCGCCACCCGGGGCGCGGGCGGGGTCGACGAGTCGTCCATGAGGATGTTGGCGGGCTTGACGTCGCGGTGAACCATCCCGGCGGCGTGCACGGCGCTCAGCCCGGCCGCGATGTCGGCGCCGAATGCGGCGACCCTGGCCGGAGGCAGCGGGCCCTGGTCGCGAATGACGTCGGCGAGGTCGCCGCCCCCGATGTAGTCCATTACCAGGCCGAGGGACTCGCCCTCGACAACTATGTCCCTGACCCGGACGACGTGCGGGCTGTCAACGCGCTCCAGGGTGTCGCGCTCCTTGAGGAACGCGTCGATCACCGGGCGCTCGCGCGTGAGATCCGAGCGAAGGATCTTGAAGGCCAAGGTCTCCTCGGAGCCGTCCGCATGTCCTTTCCACACCTCCCCCTGCGCTCCGGAGCCGATCCGCTCGTCAAGGATGTAGGTCGAGCCAAGTCGTTGCATGAAAACCCTGACATGATCAAGAGGGAGCGGGCCCTGCGGTCCGCGGGGAGAAGGGGAGTCTCTACCCCTCCGGCATTCTGCCACAAGGCCCGCCCCTCCAGAGCATCGCTGCGATGGACACTTTCTGCCAGAACCGACGACGTAGCGGCACCGAGCAGGCCGGCCGGGAGCCGCCTGCCGAGGCCCGGCCCGCGCCTGCGCCGCGACCGACATCAAACCGAGACCGGACCGATCTCGGCGCGGAACCGGACCGATCTCGACGCGGAACCGGACCGATCTCGGCGCGGAAGTGAACCGATCTCGGCGAAGGGGGCGGTGGACGCACGTTCACGGGTGCTGTCCTCTCGCCGCGCGGCCCCGGCGGCGTGACCGATACCCCGTTGCGACCGCGCTGCGACCCGGTGACACTGGCGGGAGGCAGGGTAGGGTGGCGTGCGGCGCTCTCCCGGCGCCGGAGCGCCGGCGCCCGGAGCGGCCGGAACGGCGCCCTGACATCTTTCCGCGACCAGAGGAGACCGAGTGCTCAGCGCGTTCATGCAGGCGTTCAGGACGCCGGACCTCAGGGCGAAGCTCCTCTTCACCCTCGGCATCATGGCCCTGTTCCGCCTCGGGTCGGTCATGCCGACGCCGGGCGTGGACCTGACCAATGTTCAGCAGTGCATCGGCGAGAGCCAGCAGCAGGGCGAGGCCGGCCTGCTGAGCCTCATCGACATCTTCTCCGGCGGGGCCCTGCTGCAGCTGAGCGTCTTCGCGCTGGGCATCATGCCCTACATCACCGCGTCGATCATCATCCAGCTCCTGCGCGTCGTCATCCCCCGATTCGAGGAGCTCTACAAGGAAGGGCAGTCGGGTACCGCCAAGCTCACCGAGTACACGCGCTACCTCACCATCGGTCTGGGGCTGCTGCAGTCGTCCACCATCGTCGCCACGGCCGCCGCCGGCAGACTCTTCGGAACCTGCACCGTACCGATCGTTCCCAACAGCTCCGCCCTCAATCTGGCACTCATGGTCGTCACCATGACCGCCGGCACGGGCCTGATCATGTGGCTGGGCGAGCTCATCACCGAGCGCGGCATCGGCAACGGCATGTCGCTGCTCATCTTCACCTCGATCGTCGCGCGCATGCCTCAGAACCTGCTGTCCATCGCGAAGGGCAACGGCGGCGTCTCCAAGTTCCTCATCGTCATCGCCGTCATTCTGGCGTCCACTGTCGCGGTGGTGTTCATCGAGCAGGCCACGCGCCGCATCCCCGTCCAGTACGCCAAGCGCATGATCGGCAGACGCCAGTACGGCGGATCGACCACCTACATACCCGTCAAGATCAACACCGCGGGCGTCATCCCGGTCATCTTCGCCTCCTCGATCCTCTCCATGCCGCAGCTGGTCGCCCAGTTCGGCAAACCCGACAGCTCATGGGTGCAGTGGATCGGGAAGAACCTCCACCAGACGGCGCCCCCCTATCTCGTCGGCTACGGGCTCCTCATCCTCTTCTTCACCTTCTTCTACACGGCGATCACCTTCAACCCCGAGGAGATCGCGGACAATATGAAGAAGTACGGCGGATTCATTCCCGGCATCCGGGCCGGTGAGCCGACGGCCAACTACCTCAGGTACGTCATCAACCGGGTGACGGTGGCGGGTTCGCTCTACCTCGTCGTTCTGGCCCTGATGCCGACTATTGCGGTCATCTGGCTCGGTCTATCCCAGAACCTGCCCTTCGGCGGCACCACGATCCTCATTATGGTCGGGGTCGGGCTCCAGACGGTCAAGGAGATCAACTCTCAGCTCCAGCAGCGCCATTACGAAGGGTTCCTCTCATGAGCGTACGCATGGTTCTCCTCGGCCCCCCCGGGGCGGGCAAGGGCACCCAGGCGGCTCGGATCTCCGAGCGCCTGTCCATCCCGGCCATCTCCACCGGCGATATCTTCCGCGCCAATGCGTCGGGGGCCACCGAGCTGGGCAAGCAGGCCAAGCAGTACATGGACAAGGGCGAGTACGTCCCCGACTCCGTGACCAACGCGATGGTCAAGGAGCGCCTGGCTGCCGCCGACGCCGCCCAGGGCTTCCTCCTGGACGGCTACCCCCGCACCGAGTCGCAGGTCCATGAGCTCGACGCGATGCTGGCCGAAACCGGCCTCGCCCTCGATGTCGTCCTTGAGATCACGGCGGACGCCGAGGCCGTCGTCGCCCGTCTTCTCAAGCGCGCGACCGAGCAGAACCGCGCTGACGATACCGAGCCGGTCATCCGTCGTCGTCTTGAGGTCTATGCCGAGCAGACCGAGCCGCTGGCCTCGTTGTACGGCAGCAGGGGCCTGCTCGTGCGGGTCGACGGCATCGGCGATGTTGACGAGGTCACCGAGCGCATCATGACTGCGCTCGCCCCTTACGCGGCTGTCTGACCCGGCTCCCCGCGACCGCCCGGCCTCGCACAATGACGTGCCGACGCGTCCGGTCGTCGTTCCGCTTCCGCCACCACACGTAGGAGTAAGCGTGAGATTGCGCAACCGCATTGAGATCAAGACACCTGATCAGGTGCGTCATATGCGGCGCGCGGGCCTTGTGGTGGCTGATATCCATGCTGCTCTGCGGGAGGCGGTGAAACCGGGGGTGACGACCGGCCAGCTCGACGCCGTGTGCGCCGAGACGATCGAGCGCGCGGGGGCGCACTCCAACTTCCGGGGGTACTACGACTACCCGGCCACCGTGTGCGTCTCGGTCAATGAGGAGGTTGTGCACGGAATCCCGGGGGAGCGGGTGCTCCACGAGGGCGATCTGGTCACCTTCGACTGCGGCGCCTATGTCCTGGACGGGTCCGGCGTCCAGTGGCATGGCGATGCCGCCTTCACCACCGTCGTGGGCGGCCGCTACGCCAGTGACGCCGACCGGATCCTGGATGCGACGACTCGCCAGGCCCTGTGGGCCGCCATCGCGGCGCTCGCCCGGGCGATGGCCGGTGATGACTCCGGGCGCGCCGGCCGCCTGAACACTGTCGGAGACACGGTCGAGGACGTGGTGGCCGAGGCCTGCAGTGAGCATGCCGTGTCCATGGGCATTCTGGAGGACTACGTCGGCCACGGGATCGGAACCGCCATGCACATGGCGCCCGATGTTCTGAACTACTCGGTCAAGCGCAAGGGGCCCCGCCTGCGGCCGGGGATGGTACTGGCGGTCGAGCCGATGCTCACTCTGGGAGAGCCCGAGGTCGAGGAGCTCGACGACGGGTGGACGGTGGTGACCGTTGATGGATCGCGCGCAGCCCAGTGGGAGCACACGGTGGCCCTGGTTCCCGGCGGCGTATGGGTTCTGACCGCCTCCGATGGCGGAGTCGAGGGGCTGGACCCCTACGGGATCGAGCCGCGTCCGCTTCGCTGAGCCGCCGGCCGAGCGGCCGGTCGGCGGTGTGTGCGGAAACACCGCAGTCGTGCTCAATCTCGCATGGTGGTTCGCGGGCAGCCTGTCGTATCCTTAGCAGTCGGTGCGCCAGGCGGTCCGGCGCGCTCTTCCCCAGAGGCCGTGCGGGAAACCCGTGATGGCACTGGCGGGGCGACGGGCCCGAGAGCGCGTCACCCGACGGCGACGTCGTCGGAGGAACTCGAGCGAGAAAGCACCGGCGGAGGAACATGGCTAAGAAGGACGGCGTCATCGAGGTCGAGGGTTCGGTCGTCGAGGCCCTTCCGAATGCGATGTTCCGGGTGGAGCTGAGCAACGGGCACGTCGTGCTCGCGCACATCTCCG
>ERZ773099.3456-NODE-3456-length-10174-cov-21.512106_pt1 | contig 10174 bp, 11 predicted proteins | sample MGYA00511120_ERZ773099 | MGnify/ENA primary metagenome ERZ773099 (study PRJEB29015, sample SAMEA2738012) | human oral metagenome | biome: human oral; feature: human-associated habitat; material: dental | place: China | collected 2104 ... | reverse complement strand
GTATCTACGAGACCCCCTTTAATGAACTGGATATGCTGATGCTGACGGAAATAACGTATCTGCCTTTTGACCAGATTGTGCCTAATCAGATGTCCCCTGATTGTACTTGCCGCTTGTTTGAAGCTGCTGAAAAGGTGCCTCAGGATTTATCCATGTTGGTGACTAAAAATCGGCTGAAACTTTTAGAAAAAGCAGCCAGCTCCACCCGCTTTAAAAATATCAAACTCATGGGCTATGTCAATGACATTGACCCGGATGTTCAAAAGCAGTTTGCAGCTATGATTTTCAAAATCAAGCCTGATAGCTATGTTCTAACCTTCCGCGGAACCGACGATTCCATTATTGGCTGGAAAGAGGACTTCCACATGACCTATATGGATCAGGTCCCAGCTCAAAAAACGGCGGTCAACTATCTAAGAAAAGCTATGGATGCTCTAGCTGGTCAGTTCATCCTGACTGGTCACTCAAAGGGCGGCAACTTAGCTTCCTACGCTGCTAGTCAGATTGAGCCAGATTATCAAGAGCGGATTCAGAGCATTTACAGCTATGATGCACCTGGACTGAATCACTCGGTCATCACCAGTCCAGGCTACCAGACTATTTCAGACAAGATAAGGCGCTACATTCCGCAGGGCTCTATCGTCGGAATGATGCTCGAATCGCCCAAGCAGGCTCAGATTGTCAAAAGTACGGCTATCGGCGGTCTGGCCCAGCATGACACTTTCTCGTGGCAGATTGCCGACCAGACTTTTGTCCTACTGGACAACCTCAATCCAGATAGCCTTCAAGTAGATAAAACTCTGAAAAACTGGGTTGACAGCGTTTCTGATGAGGAATTAAAAGACTTTTTCGATCTCTTTTTCGGTCTCATCCTAGATGCTGGCATCAGCTCCATCAATGACCTCACCAAGCTGGAAAATTTCAACAAAATCCTGACTGTTTTTGAAAATGCCAACGCTCTCACAGACCATGAGCGGGAAATGCTGACGCGGCTTGCCAAACTACTGGTAGACATGCGCTACCAGTCTTGGAAGGACGACATCAACCTGCTGAATCCTAGCAAACTTGTCCAAGAGGTCAAGGAAAATCTATCCGAATTCACTAAGAATCTTCCTTTCACAAGTAATGATCCCGCTCAAACAGGTGAACCCAATGATCAATAAGCTATATGTACAGCACTTGGCAACTCTCTAATATAAAAGAAAATCAGGAATAGTATTCATACTGTTCCTGATTTTTATATATTAGAAATAATTATAAAATTATGAGATTGATTTATTCATTCACATTTTTAAATGTTACTTTAGCTTCTGGGTCAATACCAGTTACAATAGCTCTATAATATTGCTCAGCTGATTGTGTGATAAGATTTTTATATTGTTTAAGATATTCTTCTTGTTCTTTATTGCTGAGCTCCTTACTAACATATTCTCCCGTATCAATATTTTCTGTTGAACCGCTCAACAACTGTCCACTCGTATCATATAGTTTATATCGATCTTTGGGATTATCTGGAACCTTAACTCCTATGACTTGATATTTAGGTATCGTTAGCTCATATTCATGCTCAGCGATTTTCCTAACCTTGACTCCTTCTTTAATTCCAAATTTAGCCGTATAATTGAGAATGATAATTGCTTTCTTAACAGAGAGTGGAATACTGATATTGGTACCAGGTATTTTTTTATCTTTCTCAATCGTTTCAACCTTTTGAATTCCAACATTTAAAAAGACACTTTCGTTAACTTGTTCCAAGTGAGTGATTCGAGTATAGACTTGGGTCTGTTCATTTGAAGCATTTTTCCCTTGGAAGTACCCAATAATATTATACGTTTTTGCAACAACAAAAAAGATAGCGAGAATGGCTACCACAATCCAAACGTAAATCTTAGCTCCCAAAACTTTTTTTATGAAATCCTTAACTATTTTCATTATACTACTTCCTCCGAATCAAAAATGCTGCACCAAGACTAGCCAGAGCCAGAAAAGCGGCTAAATAAGGATTCAGCGGAAAAAGAAGGACAATTAAAAGCAACAACAAAACAAGTGATGCAATTTTTACTATTTTCATAATATAACTCCTAAAATCTTTTCATTAGGTATTATATATATATATATATATATGAATTGTCAAGTGTTTTTAAAAAATTATTCACAAAAAATCCCAGCATCTTGCCGGGATTCATTACTTATTAGGTTGGTTTGTTAATCGACATTTCCTATTATAGAAATTGTTCTAAATAACATTATCCAATCAAACTTCCATTTGGGACTTTTTCGTCCACGGTAAGGAGAGTCAGTTGGTCGCCGTGCTCGGCTGATAGAATCATCCCTTGGCTGACATATTTTTTCATCATCTTACGTGGCTTGAGGTTGGCAACGATTTGGACTTTTTTACCGACCAGTTCTTGCTCATTTGGATAGTATTTGGCAATACCAGAGAGGATTTGGCGGTCTTGACCGTCTCCTGCATCCAAGCGGAACTGAAGCAGCTTGTCAGAGCCTTCAATCTTAGAAACTTCTTTGACCTCTGCGACACGGATTTCTACCTTATCAAAGTCGTCAAATTTGATGGCGCTACGATTAAGTTTAAGCTCGACTTCTTCTGGATTCCATTCTTTTTCAACCGCAGGTTTGTTGCCTTCCATTTGTTCTTTGATATAGGCAATTTCTTCCTCCATATCCAGACGAGGGAAGATTGGCGTTCCCTTAGCAACGACTGTCACACCTGCAGGGACATCAGCCAAGTTCAAGTTTTCAAGGCTTGCTACTTCTGGTAAACCAAGTTGAGTCAAGACTGCACGACTGGTTTCCATCATGAAAGGCTCAATTAAGTGCGCTACAATACGAAGACTCGCTGCCAAGTGACTCATGACTGCTGCCAGTTCTTTGACCTTGGCTTCATCCTTAGCCAAAACCCAAGGAGCGGTTTCGTCAATATATTTATTGGTGCGGGAGATGAGTGTCCAGACTGCTTCCAGCGCGCGTGGGTAGTCCACTGCGTCCATGTGTTTGTAGTAGTCAGTGATGGATTGGGCTGCCACTTGAGCCAGAGCTCCGTCAAAATCCGTCACATTTTCTTCGTAGACTGGCACCTGACCGTCAAAGTACTTGTTAATCATAGAGACAGTACGGTTGAGGAGATTCCCAAGGTCATTGGCCAACTCATAGTTGATACGACCTACATAGTCCTCAGGTGTGAATGTTCCATCAGATCCAACTGGAAGACTGCGCATGAGGTAATAGCGTAGAGCATCTAGACCATAGCGTTCTACCAACATTTCAGGATAGACCACATTTCCCTTAGACTTGGACATCTTGCCATCCTTCATGACAAACCAACCGTGAGCAATCAAGCGGTCAGGCAACTTGATATTCAGCATCATGAGCAGGATTGGCCAGTAGATAGAGTGGAAACGCAGAATGTCCTTAGCTACCATATGATAAACTGTTCCACTATTCCAAAATTTAACAAAGTTACCATGGTTATTTTGACCATAACCAAGGGCAGTCACATAGTTGAGCAGGGCATCAATCCAGACATAGACCACGTGTTTTGGATTAGAAGGTACCGGCACACCCCAAGTAAAGGTCGTCCGAGATACGGCCAAGTCTTCCAAGCCTGGCTCGATGAAGTTTTTCAGCATTTCATTGAGACGACCGTCTGGAGTAATGAAGTTGGGCTGTGATTTGAAAAATTCTACCAAGCGGTCTTGGTACTTGCTGAGACGAAGGAAGTAAGACTCTTCAGAAACCCACTCCACTTCATGTCCAGATGGCGCAATCCCACCCGTTACATTTCCAGCTTCGTCACGGAAGACTTCTGCCAACTGGCTTTCAGTGAAGAATTCCTCGTCAGATACAGAATACCAGCCTGAATATTCTCCCAAGTAAATATCATCTTGTGCTAAGAGTTTTTCAAAGACATCCGCTACAACCTTTTCATGGTAGTCATCAGTTGTCCGGATAAATTTGTCATAAGAAATATCCAGCTGTTTCCATAGTTCTTTAACCCCAACTGCCATACCATCGACATAGGCTTGCGGATTAATACCAGCCTCCTCAGCCTTAGCCTGAATCTTCTGTCCATGCTCGTCAAGACCAGTCAGATAGAAAACATCGTAGCCCATGAGACGCTTGTAGCGAGCCAGAACATCACAAGCAATGGTTGTATAGGCAGACCCGATGTGGAGCTTACCGCTCGGATAATAGATAGGGGTTGTAATATAAAACGATTGTTTTTCAGTCATTTTTTAATCCTTTCAAGGCTAATGAAACCTTTTTTAATAGCACTTCATTATATCATATTTTGTTAAGTTTGCGAAAAGACATTCATTAACAGTCAAATCAATTAAAAAACCTAGAAAATATTCTAGGTTTAATAGGTCACAACATTCAAGTTGCCGCTTTCATACTCAGCAATGAAGATATTAGAAATATCGGTGTATCCGTCTTTAGCCAGTCTCTCCACCAGCCAGGCTTCTGTTTTGTCAATAGACTCTAAAATATCAATCTGAATCACACCGTCTGTGATAATAGGGTATTTAGGGTTTTCTTCACCCGCCTGAACGATGATGAGCTGACCGTTTTGTTCTATAACCGCCCGTTTGACCTGCTTGAGCTGGAAAATACCTTGGCTGCGCAGCTTCAAAGCTACATCTGCTGCTGAAAGACCAACAGAACGGCAGGCTTCAGGACTCAGTTCTCCATGCTGAATCAACGTTGTCGGCTTGCCATCAATCAAATGCTTAACCGCACGGACATTGTTATTGAGCCACTTTAGGGTCAAGACCAAGATGGTCCACATGATGAGAATGACTGCATACTGAAGAATGTTAATGGAGCTATTGTAAATCACCCCACCGATAATACCACCAAGAACATAGTTTTGAATCTGGTCGATCGCTGAATTTGGGGCCAGATTTCCTTTTCCCGTCACGTTGATGACAAACACCAGTGAGAAAAGCCCCAACGCTAGTTTAATTAGGATTTCAAGAAAATTCAATGTCATTTTTCAACCTCCACTATTTCGATATCTGTTGTCTTATGCAAGTCAATTTTTTCAAGCAGATATTTATCCGGCTCACTGCCGCTCATAGCCCGATAAAAGTTCTTTCCGACCTTCAAAATCGCTCCATCCGTTGCGGCTGAAGTATTGACATAGACCTCCGACTTATCCACGCCCAAGTCTTCTGAAATAACCTCAATAAAATGCAGAGAGGTTTGAAACTGGTTGTTAGAGTCTTGGTCAGTCTGAAAATTGCTAATGCCAATCAAGACCATAGCCACCAAGGCCAAAACAGAGATGATGGCTAGTTCCCGAAATTTTGAATCACGCTTATTGCGATAGGCCTTAAAAGCAAAAAATCCTGTCACAAGCAGCAGCAAGACAGAAAGTGCAACAGTCACCCAGTTTTGCTGACTAATCTGACTCAAAACATAATCATAAGAATAGAATTTCATGGCTTCTCCTCTATTTTTCTAGGATAATTATAGAAAAATTTTCATTATTTTTCAAACTTTCTTACAATCACTTTGCTATAAATCAGCCCTAAATTTTGTTATAATAAACTCAGTAAACTTCTACTAGAAAAGGAAACTTTATGAAACTCATCTCTTGGAACATTGACTCTCTCAACGCTGCATTGACCAGTGATTCTGCCCGCGCTCAGCTTTCTCAAGCTGTCCTTCAAACCTTGCAAGCTGAAAACGCAGATATTATCGCCATTCAGGAAACAAAACTGTCTGCGACTGGCCCAACAAAAAAGCACTTGGAGATATTGACAGATCTTTTCCCAGACTATGAAAACACTTGGCGTTCCTCTCAAGAACCGGCCCGCAAGGGCTATGCTGGAACCATGTTCCTCTACAAAAAAGAACTGACGCCAACCGTAACTTTCCCAGAAATCGGCGCTCCGTCAACCATGGATGTCGAAGGCCGCATCATTACGCTGGAATTTGACGGTTTCTTTGTCACTCAAGTTTATACGCCCAATGCTGGTGATGGACTCAAACGCTTGGATGACCGTCAAGTCTGGGATGCCAAATATGCTGAATACTTGGCAACACTAGATGGACAAAAACCAGTCCTCGCTACTGGCGACTACAATGTGGCCCACAAGGAAATCGACTTGGCCAATCCAGCCAGCAACCGCCGTTCACCAGGCTTTACCGACGAAGAGCGCGCTGGCTTCACCAACCTGCTAGCCAAAGGCTTTACCGACACCTTCCGTCACTTGCACGGCGATATCCCTAATCAATACACTTGGTGGGCGCAGCGCAGCAAGACTTCCAAAATCAACAACACAGGCTGGAGAATCGACTACTGGCTGACCAGCAACCGTGTAGCTGACAAGGTAACCAAATCTGATATGATTGATTCCGGTGCACGGCAAGACCACACACCGATTGTCATGGAGATTGAGCTCTAAGGAGAAGGATTATGGACTATCAGGCTGTCATTCCTGAATTTGTGGTATCCGACATCGAACAGTCGCGCCACTTCTACTGCGACTTGCTTGGATTCTCTGTCGAATATGAGCGTCCAGAGGAGAAATTTCTCTTCCTCTCACTTGAAGACTGCCAACTTATGCTAGAAGAAGGCAGCGCAGAAGAATTAGCCCAACTAACCTATCCTTTCGGGCGCGGTATCAATATTTCCTTTGGCATTGAGGATGTCCCACAGCTCTACCAAACACTGCTGGAAGCTGACTATCCCATCCATCGTGCGCTAACGAAAAGAGAATTTCGCGTAGGGAATAGCTTTATCTATCCTCATGAATTTGCGATTTTGGACCCAGATGGTTATTTTTTAAGATTTAGTGAATAAGAAAAAGGAGGCTGCTGCCCCCTTTTTCAGTAGGTAAATATAAATTGACAGACCTGTAAATCCAGTGACAAAAACCTTTGCTAAAGCCCATAAAATCAGCATGTCAAAGAACTTTGATAGCCACTTTCAGTAAAATTGAGTAGAATGAAATCAGAAAGCGAGGAAATCCTATGCAAGTCGGAAAACAAATCCAGCACTATCGGAAAGAGAAAAATTTATCTCAAGATGATTTAGCTGAAATAATCTTTGTCAGCCGTCAATCCATTTCCAACTGGGAACGCGGCGCGACCTACCCTGATATTCAAAATCTGCTCTTACTGAGCAAGGTCTTTGAAGTGTCGTTGGACAAACTAGTAAAAGGAGATTTGGAAACCATGAAACAAATTATTCACGACCAAGAATTTATGCGCTATCAAAAAGATGGAGTGGTCTTTAGCTTGCTGCTAATTGGCAGTCCTATCATCAGCATTCCCCTAATTCTTTATTTGGATTGGTACGGCATCGCTATTAGTTGCTTGATTTTTGTTATCGCGATGTTCTACGCCCTACGCATTGAGAAATTCAAGAAAAAGCATAATCTTCGTACCTATCGCCAGATTGTCGCCTATGATCAAGGACGCAGCCTGAGCGAGATTGACGAAGCCGAAGAAAGGGGTAAAGCTCCCTACCAAAGAATCATCCTTCCTGTTCTATTTGGCCTTGGAATTGGCACTATTGCTCTGCTGTTTTACTGGGGCTTATTTACTTTCTTCCCTATCAAATAAAAGCGAAGTCATCAGACCTCGCTTTTTAAATGTCATTAAAGTTATAGAGTTGCGGATAGTGATCGCATTCGGGATTTTTAGGATGACAGATAGCCCGTCCAAAGTAAATCATGGCCTGATGAGCCGGCAGCCAGCGCTCGGGCGGAAGCACCTCCATGACTCGCTTTTCTACCTCTAGCGGCGTTGCAGACTTTTTGACAATATCATGGTGCTTACAGATGCGCTCCACATGGGTATCGACAGCAAAGGCTGGTATGCCAAAGCCAACACTCATGACCACATTAGCCGTCTTGCGACCGACACCTGCCAGACTTTCCAACTCAGCTCGCGTTTGCGGCACTCGGCCATCAAAATCATCCAAAAGCTGCTGGGCACATTTCTTCAAAAACTTGGCCTTATTGCGATAGAGCCCAAGACGGGAGATGTATTTAGCAATGTCTGCTTCACCCGCCACAGCCATATCCTGCGGGGTCGGATAAGCCTCAAATAGGGCGGGAGTTGCCTTATTGACCGCAGCATCCGTCGCCTGAGCCGACAACATGACTGCTACTAAGAGTTCAAAGTGATTACGAAAATCTAGACTGGGCTTAGCATCAGGGAAAAGAGCAATAATTTCCTCAATCACATGGCGAGCCCGTTTTTTTGATAAAACCATACTATTACTTTCTAAGATTAGGATACTAACAGTATATCATGAAAGCTGATGCGACCCAAGTCAGACAACTCAAAAAACCGAGCTACCTCGGTTTTCTTTATAATCCCAATTCCGCATATTGCTTGCGGTAGCCAACTTGCAAGATCTGGTTGTCTCGAACCAAGAGTGGTCGCTTAATCAGCATGCCGTCTGTAGACAAAAGTGCTGCTGCCTCTTCCGCAGAAAACTGAGGAACCTTGTCCTTGAGCCCCAGTTCTCGGTACTTGATACCACTGGTGTTAAAGAAAGACTTAATCTCCAAATCAGAATTGGTCATCCACTGCAAAAGCTCCTTCTGGCTGGGCGTTTCCTTGACAATATCCACCGCTTCAAAGTCCAGCCCCAACTGAATCAGCTCAGCCTTGGCCTTACGGCAAGTAGAACATTTAGGATATTCGATAAATTGCAACATAAATTTCTCCTCCTCTTTCTGCTTCTTCTAGCTTAGAGGACTTTTGTGCTTCTGTCAAGCCGGACACCTTCATGCTCCAAAAGCCAAATTTTCTTATCGAGACCACCCGCATAACCTGTCAACTGCCCCTGACTCCCCAAAACTCGGTGGCAGGGGACTAGGATAGACAAGGGATTACGACCCACAGCCCCGCCCACAGCTTGGGCAGATTTGACCTTCAGCTCCCGAGCAAGCTGGCCATAAGTCACCGTTTGTCCATAGGGGATGGTCTGGAGATAGGCCCATACTCGCTGCTGAAAGTCCGTCCCTTGGGCAGACAAGGGAAGGGCAGCTGGATCGGGCTGCTGACCGGAAAAATAGGCATCCAAAAAGTTACTGGCCAAGTCCAAAAAAGGATGGTTCCCTAGAATAGGAACTTCTGACAAACCTCGCTCAAAATATTTCTGTCCTAAAAACCAAGCGCCGACAAGTCCAGACTCATCGGCAACTAGGGAAAGATCCCCCAAGGGACTTTTGTAAATTTTCTTATAGTAGGTCATTTCTTAATCAAGCGCACACGCACGATATTGTCGCTGTTCTCAAACTTGTCAACCAACTCCTGAATCTTGCTTTCGTCCGACTCATCCAGATCCAGCAGAGTATAGGCATAGTCGCCTTTAGAACGGTTGATGATATTGTCGATATTGATATTCAAATCACTGACTGCGGTTGAAATCCGAGCCACAATATTGGGCACATTTTTGTTAATCAAAGTAATCCGATAAGGAGCTGAGAGAGCCTGACGGACATTAGGGAAATTCACCGAATTGATAATCTCACCTGTTTTCATGAAACGACGAATAGTCTTGCCAGCCATGATGGCACAATTGAGCTCGGCTTCCTCTGTCGATCCGCCCAGATGCGGAAAGACAGTAATCTGAGGATGGTTGAGCAATTCCTCCACGCCGAAGTCTGTAATATAACGTTTGACAACACCAGCTTCTAAGGCCTCAAAGAGGGCCGCATTCTCCACCAACTCACCCCGAGCGAAGTTGATAATTGTGGTTCCTTTTTGCATGACTTCAAAAGCTGATTGATTAAAGGTCGCACGAGTATCCTCAGTCAAGGGCACATGAATGGTGATGTAGTCGCTCTTTTCAAAGATTTCTTTAATATCTGCTACCCGTTTGACATGGCTAGAGATATTCCAAGCCGTTTCAATGGATACATAAGGATCATAGCCTAGTACATTCATTCCCAGACGGTAGGCATCATTGGCAATACGCCCACCAATAGCTCCCAGACCAATGACACCCAAGGTTTTATTGGCAATTTCGGTACCTGCAAACTGCTTTTTGCCAGCCTCTACCTGCTTAGGTACATCTTCTCCGGAGAGCCCATTGACCCAGCGGTTAGCTGCGATGTAGTCACGCGCAGACAAAAGAATGGAAGCCAAGACAGCTTCTTTCACCGCGTTGGCATTGGCTCCAGGCGTA
>ERZ773099.3455-NODE-3455-length-10175-cov-2.514526_pt1 | contig 10175 bp, 7 predicted proteins | sample MGYA00511120_ERZ773099 | MGnify/ENA primary metagenome ERZ773099 (study PRJEB29015, sample SAMEA2738012) | human oral metagenome | biome: human oral; feature: human-associated habitat; material: dental | place: China | collected 2104 ... | reverse complement strand
ACGCCGAACTGTGCCATCTGGCGCTTTGAACTCGGCAATTACGACCGGCGCACGCGCTACAGCGCTCTTGGCGCCGGGCAGCCGGCCACTTGCCTTGCGCAATTGCAGGGGGAAATACGGCGTTTTGCCGAAAACAACGGCCAGCTGCTTTTTACCCGAAACGATTATCCCCTGTCGCTGCGCGACATCGCCTTCGTCAAAGTGGGCGCCGTCTCGGGGGCCGATGCGCTCTACGCCAGCGAAACGCACGGCAACCGCGACTTCGTCTGTTCATCCACCGTTGCCGACGGCAAAACGCGCCGGATGATCTGGTGCACGCTGGACGCACCGCCGTCTGCCCTGCTGCCGCACAAGGCGCACCTGCTGGCCCGGCGCATCCGCAAATTCGACGAAAGCAACTGGTGGCACTGGGGGCGCGGTTATTATCAATCCGCCCTGCCGCGGGTTTACGTCAATAACAAGACACGCCGGCAGCAACCCTTTTTCGTGCATGATTGCCCGCATTATGATGGGGCGGTATTGGCAATTTTCCCGCATCGGCCGGAAACCAACGTCCGGCAGCTGGCGTCAGCGCTTAACGCTGTCGATTGGGCGGATCTGGGCTTTGTCTGCGACGGTCGCTTTCTCTTTACACAACGCAGCCTGGAACAGGCGCCGTTGCCTGCGTCCTTTCGCACCTTTCTGCCAAATGACAGCGAAACATCGGGACCGGAAAAATCGAAGTCATGAAAGACATTCAAGCGCAAGCGCATTTTCTGATTCCGTCCGCCCCTCGCGTAGATTAGAAAAGAGACAGGAGAAATCATGGTACCCCACCTCACCACCGCATTGAACGGCCCGCTGCTTGAACTCGAAAAACGTTTTCTTGACGCTGCGCCCGACATCGAGCGCTGGTTGCGCAGCCAGTGGCAGGAACATACGCCGCCTTTTTACGGCTCGGTCGATCTGCGTAACGCCGGCTTCAAGCTGGCGCCCATCGACATGAACCTCTTTCCCGGCGGCTTCAACAATCTGTCGGTCGATTTCATGCCGCTGTGCGTGCAGGCGGCGATGAGCGCCATTGAAAAAATCTGCCCAAACGCCAAAAGTCTGTTGCTGATTCCCGAAAACCACACGCGCAACCAGTTCTATCTACAAAACGTGGCGCAGCTCGTCAACATTTTCCGTATGACTGGCCTGAACATCCGCATCGGTACGCTGATTCCGGACATCCAGGCGCCAACGCCGGTCGAGCTGGCCAACGGTCAGTCGCTATTGCTAGAGCCGCTGGTGCGTAGCGGCAACCGCCTGGGGCTGAAAGATTTTGATCCCTGCGCGATTTTGCTCAACAACGACCTGTCTGCCGGCATTCCCGACATTCTGAAGAATCTCGACGAACAATTCGTGCTGCCGCCTGTACATGCGGGCTGGGCAATGCGTCGCAAATCCAATCATTTCGCGGCTTACGACGAGATTGCGGACGAATTTGCCCAGCTCATCGGTATCGATCCCTGGCGGATCAATCCGTATTTCTCCGTTTGCAAACACATCGACTTTCACGGGCGTCAGGGCGAAGAATGCCTGGCCGATAGCGTCAATGTCGTCCTGGCGCTGATCCGCCAGAAATACCAGGAATACAGCATCGAGGAGACGCCGTTTGTCATTGTCAAAGCGGACGCCGGTACTTACGGCATGGGCGTCATGACGGTCAGGAGCGCCGATGAAGTGATCGGCCTCAACCGCCGTCAGCGCAACAAAATGTCGGTCATCAAGGAAGGGCTGAACGTCAGCCAGGTCATTATCCAGGAAGGCGTGCATACCTTCGAGCGCGTCGAGAAGGACGGCAAGGCCGGCGTTGCCGAACCGGTGGTGTATATGATCGACCGCTTTGTCGTCGGCGGCTTTTATCGCGTTCACGGCGAGCGCGGCATTGATGAAAACCTCAACGCGCCGGGCATGCATTTTGAACCGCTGGCTTTTGAGACCTGCTGCTCGCTGCCCGATTGCCAGCAGACCCCGGATGCACCGCCCAACCGTTTCTACGCCTACGGCGTCGTCGCGCGGTTGGCGTTGCTGGCAGCCGCGCTGGAAATCGAACGTACCGAGCCGTCGGAGGAGGCACTCTGATGCGCATTGCCTTCATCATCGACCCGCCGGATACACTCAACCCGGCCAAGGATTCGAGCATCGCCATGATGCGCGCCGCACGCAATGCCGGGCACGCCGTCTGGGTCATCGAACAGCCCGCCCTGTATGCCGCCGTCCCGCATGGCGTCTGCGCCGAGGCCGCTCATCTGGAAATTTTTGACAACGACGCCTGCTGGTATCAAGAGATCGCTCGCGAGACGTTATCGCTGCATGATTTTTCCGCCGTACTGATGCGCAAGGATCCGCCTTTTGACATGGAGTACGTTACCGCCACCTGGCTGCTCGAACGCGCCGAGGCAGAAGGGGCGCGCGTATTCAACCGCCCCGCCGCCCTGCGCGACCATTCGGAAAAGCTTGCCATTCTGGAATTTCCGCAGTTCACCGCCCCGACGCTGGTTGCGCGCGAAGCCGCGCCGATCCAGGCGTTCATCGACGCACAGCGGGATTGTGTCCTCAAACCGCTCGACGGCATGGGCGGCAGCCAGGTGTTCCGCGTGCGCGCCGACGACCCGAACCGCAATGTCATCATCGAAACGCTGACCCGGCTGGGACGGCGCACGATCATGGCACAACGCCACATTCCGGAAATCAGCCAGGGCGACAAACGCATCCTGATCGTCGACGGCCAAGTTGTCCCGTACTGTCTGGCGCGTATCCCGAAAGCCGGAGAAACGCGCGGCAATCTGGCGGTGGGCGGGCGCGGCCTTGTACAGCCGCTGAGCGCGCGTGACCGTGAAATCGCCGAGGCACTGGCACCGACCCTCACTACACGCGGGTTACTGTTCGTCGGCATCGACGTGATCGGCGACTATCTGACCGAAATCAACGTCACCAGCCCGACCTGCATGGTCGAAATCGCCCGGGATAGCGGTTTCGACGCCGCAGCACTGTTGATCGCCGCGCTGGAGCGCCACTGCACCCCATAGAACGACACCATGGTATCGGCAAGACATGCATCCCTGAGTAGAATAGCTCTGGCTGGCGCGTCGTCAATGGCGACGCACAGAAACAGGGGCGGACATCACCACCGCGCCAATCACCGATACGAGGACATTTGCAAATATGGCACGCGCTGAAGTTCAGATCATCAACAAACTCGGGCTGCACGCCCGCGCATCAGCCAAGCTGACGCAACTGGCGTCCGGTTTCAGCGCCGACGTCTGGATGGAGAAAGGCACTCGTCGCGTCAACGCAAAAAGCATCATGGGCGTCATGATGCTGGCAGCAGCTAAAGGCTCGACCGTCATTATCGAAACCATCGGCGAGGATGAACAGCCGGCGCTTGAAGCGATCATCAAGCTGATCGGCGATAAATTCGGCGAAGGCGAATGACGTGACGATCAGCTTTACTCTGCACGGCCTGGCTGTTTCCAGCGGGATTGCCATCGGGCGGGCACACCTAGTTTCACAGGAAACACTAGAAGTGTCGCACCTGTTCATTGCACCGCGCCAGATCGACAAGGAGATTGCCCGTTTTGAAGCGGCAATGGCCAAAGTACGCGCAGAACTCGAATCCTTACGCGAGGACGCCGGCAACATGACAACCGACGTCAGCGCCTTCGTCGATCTGCACGTGATGATTCTTTCCGACGCCGACCTGTCGGAAGCGCCCAAGCAAATCATTCGCGAGCGCCGCTGTAACGCCGAATGGGCTATTGTCCAGCAGATGGAACTGCTGGTCGAACAGTTCGATGCCATCGACGATCCTTACCTGCGCGAACGCCGCTACGATGTCTGCCAGGTCGTCGAGCGCGTCGTACGCGAACTAACCGGCCGCAATTCGGCCAGCAACCGTATCGCCAAGACGAATCGCGGTGAGCCGCTGATCGCCGTCGCTCATGATCTCTCACCGGCGGACATCGTGGCCTACAAGGATCACAATTTCGTATCCTTCATCACCGATGTTGGCGGCGCTACGTCGCACACTGCCATCCTAGCGCGCGGCATGGGCATCCCGGCGGTACTCGGCCTGCACACGGCCCGTCGATTGATCCGCAACGGCGAGCAATTAATCATCGACGGTGAACGCGGCGTCGTTATCGTCAATCCCGATTCGCGCATTCTCGAAGAATATCAACTCAAAAAAAGCGAGTTCGAGATCGAACGCGCCCGGCTCAAACTGCTCAAGTCAGCACGCGCCACCACGCTCGACAAGGTCAAGATTGAGATGTTGGCCAACCTCGACGAGCCGGGTGAAGTCAATGCTGCGCTGGATGTCGGCGCGGAAGGCGTCGGCCTGCTGCGCACGGAATTTATTTTCCTCGGGCGCGGCGGCATGCCCAGCGAGGAGGAGCAGTTCGAGGCATACCGCAAAGTCGTCAAGGGTATGGATGGGAGACCGGTGACGATCCGCACCTTTGACCTGGGCAACGACAAGCATCTGGATTCGCCGCAAATGACGATCGGGCGAAAACACATCAACCCGGCATTAGGGCTGCGCTCAATCCGCCTCTCGCTGGCCGAACCAAAATTCTTTCACGCTCAATTGCGCGCCATTCTGCGCGCCTCAAAATACGGCAAGGCGAGAATTCTGATTCCGATGCTCTCGCACGAACACCAGATCAACCAGTCGCTGGCGGCCGTCGAACAGGCCAAAGCGAGCCTGCGCGGTGAACGGATCGCTTTTGACGAAACCATCGAAATCGGCGGCATGATCGAAGTACCGGCAGCAGCGCTGACTGCCAGCCTGTTCCTGCGCAAGCTGAATTTTCTCTCCATCGGAACCAACGACCTGATCCAGTATACGTTGGCCATCGACCGCAGCGACGAGCAGGTTGCCCATCTTTACGACCCGCTGCACCCAGCCATCCTCCGGTTGTTGGCGTATGTCATCGGTAGCGGTAATAAAGCAGGGGTGCCGGTATCGATCTGCGGCGAACTGGCGGGCGATCCGCACATGACACGCCTGCTGCTCGGCATGGGGCTGCGCGGATTTTCGATGTTCCCGGCACACATTCCCAGCGTCAAACAGCGGATCAAACAAAGCGATGCCGGTGCATTGGCGCACAGCGTCCGCCGCATTCTCAGGCTGGACGAAACCTCGAAGATTCGCGAACAGGTCGATCGCCTTAATACCGAATCCGTCTGACCCTAAAGCGGGTGCCAATCCTATGTACAGCGCTGATCTGATGGGTGCTCGTAAATAGATTGAGAGTATCACCCGGTACGCCATTTTCTTGGCGAAACCTCACCATTAATGCGGGAAGCTTCTTCCTCCCATGGAAAATAACTTCCAAGAACTATCGAAACACAATGGAAGGCCGCCTATTTTCCGATACAGAATTGGCTAAATATTTTGCCCAACAGATCGTCGGTGGTAAAAGCGCCAGTGATCGAAGCGAGTGCGCGTTGGGCAAGGCGCAGTTCTTCCGCAAACAGTTCGAGCTGCGGCAATTGGCGGCATGCCTGGGCAAGATGTTCCCGAGTTTGGGCCAGCGCCTGCAAATGGCGTTCGCGGGCAATGAAAACATTTTCGGCTGGATGCCAGCCGGCAATGCGCAGTAGCTCGCGGCGCAGCAATTCGACGCCCTCTCCCGTTTTGGCGGAAAGAAACAATGAGACGCTATTGCCGTTTTCCTGACGTTCGGCATGGCAATCGTCTTTTTCGACAAGATCGATCTTGTTGTGAATGATCAAATGCGCAGGTTGCTGCGGCAGGCGCGCAAGGATTTTTCGATCGCTTTCGCTAACGCCGGATCGGCTGTCGACAAGCAGGATAATGGCGTCGGCACGGTTGATTTCTCGCCAAGCGCGGTCAATGCCGATCCGTTCGACTTCATCATCCGTATCACGCAGGCCGGCGGTATCGATGATATGCAGCGGAATGCCTTCGATATGCAGAGTCCCGCTGACGATATCGCGCGTGGTGCCGGCGATTGGCGTAACGATGGCCAATTCGTCGCCAACCAGACAGTTGAGTAGACTTGATTTACCGACATTCGGCTGGCCAACGATGACAACATGTAATCCTTCTTGCAGCAAACGGCCTTGCCGGGCGCGGTCAAATACGGCATCGAGGTGATTTTGTAACTCTTCGAGCTGGCCAAATGCATTGGCAGACTCCAGAAAATCGATTTCCTCGCCGGGAAAATCAAGCGTGGCTTCGGTGAGTGCTTGCAACCGGGTTAGCGCGTCGAGTAATTCATCAATTTCCCGTGAAAATTCGCCTTGTAAAGAGCGTGCGGCGCTGCGGGCGGCGGCGGCACTGGCAGCGTCGATGAGATCGGCAACCGCTTCGGCTTGCGTCAAATCGATTTTGCCATTGAGGTAGGCGCGTCGCGTGAATTCTCCCGGCTCGGCAAGCCGGGCGCCCAAATCCAGGCAGCGCCTCAGCAGCAAATTGAGGACAATTGGCCCACCGTGACCGTGCAGCTCAATGACATCTTCGCCGGTAAAGGAATGCGGTGCGGGAAAATAAAGTATCAAGCCGCTGTCAATCGGCGCATGATCGGCGGCACGAAAGCTGGTTAGCGCCGCCATACGCGGCGACGGGAGGCTACCGCACAGTTGCCGGGCAAATTCGGCGAGATTCTGCCCGGATATCCTGACGATACCGACACCGCCCCGCCCGGCAGCGGTTGCAATGGCGGCAATGGTTTCGGACGGATAGCGTAGGGTGTTCATGCATCTTTGTCAGTACAAAAAAACGGGCGGCTAAAGCGATGCTTCAACCGCCCCGATTTTTTCACCGCACGTTCCAGAACAACCGTCCCGCCGCTTCAGGCCTTGGCATCGTTGGCCGCCTTGTTGCCGCTTTCGATCATCCGTGTGATCTGCCATTGCTGGGCAATGGAAAGGATATTATTGACGACCCAGTACAGAACCAGCCCAGCCGGGAAGAAAAGGAACATAAAACCAAAGACCAGCGGCATGATCAGCATGGCCTTGGCCTGCATCGGGTCAGGTGGCGTCGGGTTTAGTTTGGTCTGGATAAACATGGTAACAGCCATGATGATCGGTAGAACGTAGTATGGGTCTTTGGAAGAAAGATCCTTGATCCATAAAATCCACGGCGCATCTCGCATTTCGACCGCACCCAGGAGCGCCCAATATAGGGCAATGAATACCGGAATCTGGATCAGGATCGGCAGACAGCCGCCCAGCGGATTGATTTTTTCAGTACGGTAAAGATTCATCAGTTCCTGGTTGAGGCGCTGTTTATCATCGCCATAGCGTTCTCTGAGCGCATTCAGGCGCGGCGCTACCGCCTTCATTTTAGCCATCGACTTGTAGCTTGCCGCCGAGAGCGGGAAGAACAGCAGCTTGATGATGATAGTCAGGATGATGATTGCCCACCCCCAGTTGCCGACCAGTTTGTGGATCATTTCCAGACACCAGAAAATCGGGGCGGCGACGATGGTTAGCCAGCCGTAATCGACCACCAGCGCCAAACCTTTTGCACCGATACCGCCTTCTTCCGCCGGCTTGGCAAGTTGATTGAGGACAGACTGAATCTGTGGCCCGGCGTAGAGCGAAACTGATCGGCTAGCTTTTTCACCCGGGGCAACCTGCGGCATCGGCACGATCACGCCCGCTGAAATATCGGCGCCCAACTTGCGGACGAAATATTCACGGGATAGATTTTCTTGCGGAATCCACGCCGAGACAAAGTAATGTTGAACCATGGCAATCCAGCCGTCATTGGCTTTCTCGATAAATTTTGCCTTACCCTTTTCGATGTCTCCAAAACTGATTTTTTGGTATTTTTCCTGCTCGGAATACACGGCCGGGCCGGTAAAAGTACTCACCGTACTGCTCTCCCCATCGGGCGTTGCCGTATCTCGCTGCAATTGATAGTAAGCATGGGTAGAAAGCGTTTTTTGGCTACCGTTGTCAATTTCTTGCGTGACGTCGATCAGGTAGCTACCACGAGTAAAAGTGTAAATTTTGGTGACCTTAACGCCGCCTGTTGTTGCTTCCAGACGCAGTTGCACGGTTTTATCATCAGCACCCAGCTCGCGTGGCCCAGCAAGCGCCGAGAATTGCGTTTTGTGGTTCGCCAGTCCTTCGCCGATCAGGCCACTTTGTGCGACGTAGTGATGTTTCGGCTCAAACAATGCAAATACCTTGTTTTTATCGTCGACAGTTTTATAGTCGTTGAGCAGAAGCTCGACGATGTCACCACCTTGAAGAGAAACTTTAGCCGTCAGCAAGTCAGTCTTGATGGTAATCGCTTCCGATACTTTATTTTCACCGGCGGCCAAGGCTTCGGGAATAGCCTCGGGCGCCGGATTCCCGGACGGGGCAGATGGCGTAGGCACAACACTGCCTTGAGTTGCCGTTTGCGCTTGCGTTACCGGCGCGGGAAGACGATTTTGTTTTTGCCATGCATCCCACAACATAAATAGGGAAAGCAAAAAAATCACTAATAAAATCAGTCTCTTATTATCCATTGAGGTCTATTTTCGGAAATCATGGAACAGGATCGAAACCACCCGGATTCCACGGATGGCAACGAAAGATACGGGCAACTCCCAAGCGAATTCCTTTGAAAACGCCATGTTTTTCAATGGCTTCTGATGTGTATTCAGAACAGCTTGGAACAAACCGGCAACGTTGTCCGAGCATCGGACTGACGACCAGACGGTAACAACGAATCATGAGCAGGATCATGTTTTTCATTGGTTTACCAAGGATTCGACATGGTTTTTTGCATCAGATTGCGAATCTCTTTTGCCAGCGCTTTTCGATCGAGCGAGTCGGGGCAATTTACCAATCGTAAAACAAAGTCTCTTGGCGTCAAACGGGGACGCAGCACACGGAAGTTTTCTCTTGCAAGACGTCGTATTAGATTGCGATCAATGGCGCGGCGTAACAATCGCTTGGCAACAACCAGCCCGAGCCGGGCGCCATCCCCCACATCGGAAGAAGAACGGATCCGGTAATGCAACAGGAAATGCTGACTTTTCAGAGCTTTCCTGAAACCAAAAACGGATGAATATTCATCCGTTTTTGTCAATCGATACTGTCGTGGAAAGCCCAGCCTGTCTAGGGCCGAAGATGGGACCATAGCTTCCGATTTTGACTCGTGCAGTTGTTTTGATCCGCAGATACCAAACCTAGACAGCCAAGCGATGGCGCCCTTTGGCGCGCCGAGCGCGGATGACAGCCCGACCGCTACGGGTTGACATACGGACAAGAAAACCATGAGTGCGTTTACGGCGGATGACAGATGGCTGATAAGTACGTTTCATGAGCAAACCTTCAGTTTTCGTTACAGTGAAAGTTTCGCATTAGACATTGATAGTTCATTGTTTGTCAAGAATTATTTAAAAATCTTAAATTTTTTACCATGTCATTTTGTGGATAACTATTTTTTAACAGGTTAAAATAATAGGACTGGTCTAGCTACCCTAGCCGAGTTATCTCGTGGATCAAGAAAACACTTATCCCTAATGCATGCGATTAATAATTTTTGGGCTTTTTGTTTGAATCAGTTCGAACAAGAACTTCCCCCTCAGCAATTTAATACCTGGATACGTCCGCTCCGCCTTGAAGGCGAGGGGGACCCTGAGAATGGTTTACGTCTATTAGCGCCAAATGGTTTCATTCTCAAATGGACAAAGGAACGTTACCTTGCTCGCATTGAAGAATTAGCCCTGACTTTTTTTTCTTCTCCCGTTTCAGTTTCCTTACTGGTGGCAGAAAACTCCATCAAACCACCATTGCTAGAAAAACATATAGTATCTGATACTGCTCCCACCGTTAAATCTACTGTCGTTGATGTAATTACGACAGGAAAAAACGAAAAAATGTCTGTTGAAAAACTGGCTTTTTATGAAAAAACCCGTTTAATTCTTAACTTTACCTTTGAAAACTTAATTGTTGGCAGAGCAAATGAGCTGGCACGTGCAGCCGCAATACAAGTTGCCCGTAATCCAGGTGATTCAACGTATAATCCATTATTTATTTATGGTAGTACTGGTTTGGGTAAAACCCATCTTATGCATGCCATTGGTAATTATATTTTACAATATAGTCCACAAATTATTGTACGTTATGTACATGCGGAAGATTATTACTCTGATGTAGTTCGTGCTTACCAGAAA
>ERZ773099.3454-NODE-3454-length-10175-cov-3.101877_pt1 | contig 10175 bp, 9 predicted proteins | sample MGYA00511120_ERZ773099 | MGnify/ENA primary metagenome ERZ773099 (study PRJEB29015, sample SAMEA2738012) | human oral metagenome | biome: human oral; feature: human-associated habitat; material: dental | place: China | collected 2104 ... | reverse complement strand
ACCCTCGTATGAAGGAAAGAAAGAAGTACGGTCTCAAGAAAGCTAGAAGAGCTAGTCAGTTCTCGAAGCGTTAATTTCATAAGGCTTATGAAACTCCGAATCCGATTGGGTTCGGAGTTTTTTTATGCAATAAAAATATCAAGCGGCACTTGTTTTACTATGCGCAAATTGGCACCGCTTAATAGGTCTAACGAATATAAATAGTCTCGTCATTTATGAATAATGGGCTTCTTTCTATTCACTCTTTCCCTGCTCCCATTCAGATACTGGAATAACATTATTCTCTAGACCTGAACGCTTCCAAAGCCATAATCCAGAACATATTATCAGAAGGCTTCCGCCTATTAATTCTATCTCGTAGATTATGTTATCGTGGGAATTCCCCATTATAGGTAGAGCCGAGCAGATAATCGCTCCACAGCAGAGCACCGTCTCCCAGCAAGTGAAGAACTTTGCAAGGCCCTTGTTCTTAGTCATAACATAGAGATTGTCAAGATCTTTCTTTTCACTCTTAATCTTTCCATAAGCTAAGAACATTAGCACATATGGGAAAAGAGTCGTTAGTGCTGTCATCGTAACGAGTATATTATAGATGACATCAACGCCTGGAAAAACAGATACAGCTGTAATCAATATAGTAACTAAAACAGCTTGAAGCAAAATCGCCTTCTCCGGTATTCCGTGCTTATTTATCTTTGTCAGAGACTCTGGAAATATGCCTGGTTCAGCAAATCCAAACAGCATCTTGGTTGGCTGAGCGATATATAGCACAAGTACGCCGATTACGGATAATGCAATTCCGAATGCTACAACTTGCATGAAACCAGATGGGATTCCAAGCAACTTGCATGCTCTTAATAGCGCATCTAGAACTCCCGTCGAAGATACTATCTTAGAAGTTGGCAAAAGCATAGTCATGCATATTGAGCCAACTGCGTACAGTACACCGACAATAGTCGCTGCGACAATTATCGTACGCGGATAATCCCTTCTAGGATTTTCCATCTCTGAGCAGAAATTCGCTGTAAACTGAGCACCTGTATAAGCGAACAATATACTAGAAATCGCTACCATTGAGTTCATATTAAGCTTAGGTGTTAACGTTGACACTGTATATACAGATGAGCTTGGTGCCTTCTTGAATATTACGATTGCTGCAATCGCAAAAGTAATCAGAAATATTGTCGGTACGGTCGATCCAAGTGAGCCAACACTCGTGAAGTATTTTCCGAACTTCATTCCCCTCATACTCGCAAGAGAGAGTACCCAGATTATCAAGATAGACATTGTAAGAACAAGTGGTTTATTCTCTGCAAGTTCAGGTCTTCCTACCATATATGTAGCGTTGATCGAGAAGAATGTGAGGAATGACGCAAACCAGAATATTAGCGAAGTCCAGTTCATCCAAGATACAAGAAAGCCATATTTGGGTCCAAATGCAATCTTTACCCAGTCGTTTAGTCCTCCATCAGTCGGATAAGAGGATGCCATTTCAGCACACATTAGTGCTTGTGGCACAAAGAACACGAACATCAAAATAACCCAAAGTGGTATTGCGCCAAGCCCCAGGTATCCATCAGAAGTGGAACGTGCTATCCAGCGAATTCCGTATAAAGCTGACAAATTCATCAGCACAAGTTCCCAGAAAGTTATCTTTTTCTTACCCATTTGCGTCCCCCCCTTTTCAAGGTTTCATCAGAATCATGTTCTGAATGTATCTAATTATAAATTAGTAAGTGTGTTAATGTGAATAACGGCTCGGAACACAGAGGGTTTATGCAGTCCGAGCCGTAAAACTATTTTAATTTAAATCGCTCATTGCAATTACTTATAGTCCATTTCTTGGAATCTTTGAGTCGTACTCTCTGTGGAATACGTGCTCACCGTTAATCGATGCATCCATGAATCCTGTTAGATAGAAGTAATCCTTGTCTGCAGTCTGTGTAACATCGATGTCACAGTCTGTTAACCATCCCTCACGACCATTTCTCATCTTCTGGATGATTCTATATTTTGCCGTCAATGGATCCTTGTTGGACATTGTAAGCTCTCTCTTGAGATTATGCTCTACTACAGTACCTATATCATCGAAGCGGTAAATACCCTCTCCAAATACTCCGCCAACACCATTTGTGATTGATGTCCAAGAATCGTTTACAAGATCATACTCGATAGTTCTCTCAACGATTCCTTCTGAAAGTGTGGTCATAGGAGTTAGTGGAGCACTTACAGCCTTCTGGCTTGGGCCTTCAACATCCTCACCATTGAAAATTGGGAGGGTGAACTTCGCAGTTGATAGGTCCAGCTTGAGTGTTGCTAGCTCTGGAGATGGCCAGATCATAGGCCAGAACGAATTAGCAACAGAAACTCTGATTCTATGACCCTTAGGGAACTGGTGTCCGCATACATCTAGCTGTACAGTTGCCTTATACTTCTTGTCAGGTTCTAGGTGTACAACCTTTTCGTGTCCCTCTAGGTGAGTTAGATTCATGAGTCCATAGGATACTCTCGTAGCAGCTCCATCTGGATGTATATCTGCAAGCTGAGCATAGAGGAATGCATTTGGCTTATCGCAAGTAAACTCAACAGTGAATGTTGGATAACCTACAATTTCAACTTTTTCTGTTAGAACGTCGGAATCGAATACCATAGCCATACCATCGTCTACTCTCATGTCTGCAGGACTCTCTCCAGGAACTCCAGCTCCCATCCACTCATTTGCAAGTAGTCCGTGGTTAGGTAGTGTGCATAGGTCTACTATCTCTTCCTTAGTGTTCTCCGTTTCGCTAAGGTGGCCGTATGTCATATGCATAACCTTATCAGTAATTTCTGACCAATCATCTATTCCAACCCAACGACCGTTGCTCACTGGATGGTTAGCCTCTGGTAGCATGCTATCTTCTAGCCATACTGTAGTCTCTGGTCCATCTAGACAATCATTGTCGATACCACGAAGCCACTTGTCCCACCATTTTGTCGCTTCACCAAGGAAGTCAACGGCAGGCTTTGGAGCTCCATCATGTGGGAATACATGTGCCCAAGGTCCAATCCAAGCCTTCTTAGGAACATTCAGCCCCTGCATGAGTGTTGGGATACTATTTGTGTACGAATCTGCCCAGCCATCAAGTGCAAATACAGGTATCTGAATATCATCATAATTCACGCTAACTGATCCGTGCTTCCAGTAATCGTCGCGAGTCTGATGCTTTAACCAGTTTTCAGGCCATAGTGGCATCTCTTCAAGTCTCTTAACAGACTCTTCATGCCATGTATCAGGCTTAATCTCTTTATCAATTGCTCTGCACATGTAGGCGAGCATGATATTTCCCCACCAGAAATTATCATTGAGTAGGCAGCCACCCTTGTAGTGAATATCCTGAGTGTATCTGTCATCTACGAATCCAACGCAGATAATTGCCTTTAGAGGCTCAGGTCTTCTAGCTGCAACCTGAAGGCTGTTAAATCCACTCCATGACTTACCCATCATACCAACATTTCCGTCAGACCATTCCTGCTGAGCGATCCAGTTGATAGCATCGATTGCATCATCCTGCTCCTGCTTTAGATACTCGTCGTAGAAGCAGCCATCTGACTCTCCAGCACCTCTCATGTCTATACGAACTACGTTATATCCATGACCTGCAAAATATCCATACATAGGCTCGTCACGGCCACGCATACCATCTCTCTTACGGTAAGGTTGTGTCTCAAATACTGTAGGGAGTGGTCCTTCTGCCCTTGGGCGCCAGATACGCGCAGAGCATCTGTTTCCATCTGACATTGGGATCCAGACATTCTCGATTACGTCCCACTGGTATGGGAAATCTTCCATCTTAAGTGGTGTCTTTGAATTAAATTCTACTTTTGCCATGATTTCTCCTCCTTACTAACTTAGTTAACTTTGTGTATCAATAAGCAATAACTTTTATAATAATTTCTTCTAACAATATTTAGATATCTTTCCTGCCGCATTCAATTTCTTGATATATCTCTTGTAAATCGTAAGCGTTATAGCACCGATAACCATCATAGTTGCTAGGAAAATGAATATCATTGTGTAACCAGATTTGCCATATTTATCTAGCATTTTTCCAGCCATGAATGGACAGAATACTTCTGGTAAGTATCCGATTGTGCAGATTAGACCGATAGCCGTTCCGCTAACAGATGAATCTACGCCACTCTCTTCTAACATCGAATATACTAAGCTGTATGCCGCATACATACCAAAGTAGATGACCGCGCAGACAATTATGAAAGCAGTAGGTGTTAACTTATTTGCAAGTATTAGCACCATAGTCATACTGAACATTAATCCAAATGTTACATACATGAAGTTTGCTCTTCCAAATTTATCTGCAAGTATTCCTCCCGAGAAGCTCGCAAAAGGTCTTACGTACTGAGCCATAACAACGACCATTCCGCCTGCCGCTGCAGTCATTCCCATCGTCGCTGTTGCATAAGGTGTGAAGTAATAGAACAGCATGCACATTGTGTATGAGCAGAGCATTATTATAGCTAGCATCCATACAGCTGGTAGTTTTACTGCCTTTCCAATATCCTTTATACTGAACTTACCCTCTTCATCCTCCTGAGAATCCTCAGTATCAGCATCTTTCATAAAGATATACACTAGGACTCCGAGAACTATTATTATAGAAGAGTAGAAAATTATGATTCCGTTGATACCAGCCACTTTGCCTGCGACTTTAGATATCTTTGCAAATATAACTACAATCAGAGAGAAGTGAACTGCGTTTGCAATTCCTCTTCCGCCATCCATAAAACCGTAAGCCTTACTCTGCTCATCGGAGTTTGCCATTCCACGAAGACTCTTTAGAAGAGCTGGGAAAAAGGCGAACAAAGATGTGAAGCCCCAAAGGAAATAGATGAATATAAGCATTCCGTAACTTGGATTGAACAAGTGCAGAATTCCACCTAGACCTGTAAGTATCAGTGATACAGCCATCAAAATACGAGGCTTAATAACATCTGCGACTACTCCTCCAAATAGATATGAGCAAGCTCCCATAAACCCGAAGATTGAACCGAATGTTCCCATTTGAGTGTTTGTCAGGTTATATGCGTCTAGGTATGCATCATAAACGTATGATCTGAAATACGGTAATCCGTATATCAGAGAACCACACAGCGTAATTAGTAGGAGTCGCCATGCATTTTTCTTTAACTTTGATCCTTGAATATCTGCCATAACAGTACCTCCCGAATTATCTATAAAACCTTATTGTCTTAAAGAGTTCATGTGTCTATAAAGTATTCCCTATTGTTTCTTTAGAACTCTTTGTCTTGATGTTATTTTAACAAGCATGGTTAAACGTCGCAAACTGCACTGATTTACTGTTACGAAAACAAAACGTACTTATTTTTTCATATAGTGAAAATTTTGCACAATCTATTCATTTTTATAACTTGCATTGTATTAAATTCCGCAAAATCAATCGATTTTTTTCATCTCATGATATACTCAAGATAATAGCAATTATCTTTTGATAAATATTAAACGATTATTCTATAGGTGGTGCTTTATGGATAGTAAACAATTATACAAAGAGGTTGGGCTTAAAATTCGTTCATTCCGAAAAAGTCGTGGAATAAGCTTGACTGAATTCGCAAATCTACTGAATAAAAGTGTTTCTACTGTTTCTAAATATGAATATGGTGAGGTTTCAATCAATGTAGATGTTTTCGTAGATATTTGTAATATTTTTAATATAGATTCTGATAGTCTTCTACCTTTTACGATAACCGCATCACATGACGGAGACCTTTCTAGATATGAGAATGCTTTTGAAGAGTTGCTTTACATATACTGGTACAACAAAGAATATAACGAGCTTAGGTATGCGATGATTGATAACAGAAGCCCTTCAAGGATTAAATCGACTATGTACCTCCATGTTGAAAATACAAAGGATATCGATAAAGCTTCTTTTATCTATCTTGGTGATATAGCTTACAGTGATACTGGTGCTGTATTTACATACACTAATTCACTTCCACCATTCGATAACACGGTTGTGCGTATTCCTTCATTTGCACGAAATAAGCAATATCGTTTCGGGCTTATGACAACTCAGTCGTACTATTATCAGAATGTAGCTGCAAAAATTGCTGCAACCTCAAAACCAGTAAATGAATGTGAGAAACCGGAATTGCTAGAACTATTGAAGGTATCATCAGATGAGATAAAAGAGATTAAGAGGACTAATTTCTTTATAATTTAGTGTTAGAGTCTCTCTATTTATATAAGCAAAAAAGCGGCCTTTCGGTGATGCAGTATGCACTCACCAAGACCGCTTTTTTAACTATTAAAACTAATAACTAACTCTTTTGTACCATACCTAACTCCAAGTTATCCAAATAGTGATTCGCTGTCGCCATTACTTTCATTTACAAACTTCAACAAATTATGGAGCAATCGGTTTTTGTTTTTGGACATGTAGACTAGGAGTAAAGTTTCTGTAAACCGCTCACCTAAATTCTCAACATATATACCATTGCTAACCGTCAACTCTTCCTTTGGAACAATCGAAAATCCTTGCCCCAGTGCGATTAAAGTAGATTGGTTTGCTATTGTATCAACTACCCTTACATCAGAAAAGGTACTATTATATATGCTCTTAAGATTTTCTCTGCAGTATTCGTGATATTCGTCTTCACCTGATTTAGTAATCAGCGGTAAGTTCTCAATTACTTTCTCCACACTACCGTATTTTTTCAAGGATTCTTGAGAACAGCATAGTATATCATGCGCAACTCCAGCTGCAAGCTTTTTTATCCCTGTTATGTGTTCGTTACGCATAACGATATCAGGAAGAACCATCGCATCTATCGCTCCCATATCGAGCATGGTGATTAATTGATCCTTATCCTCAAACTCTACTTCCAATGAAACATCCTGATTCAGAGACATGTATTTGCTTAAAAAATTAACTGGTAAATAGTCACCTGCAATACCAATTCTGAGAACATTATTCTTTCCAGCCTCAATTTGTTTTAGCAGATTCTCATATTGCTCACTTATCTCTTTCACACCAGCATAAAATTTTTCTCCAGCTTCAGTTAGGCTGACGCCTTTATTCGTTCTATAAAATAGAGTGCATCCAATTTCATTTTCCAGTTTATTGATATACTTACCTATTGCAGTCTGTGTAATATTGCAATTCTCAGCCGCTTTAGAAAAATTCAACACTTCTGCAGCAGAAATAAAGTATTTTAGCTTAATTAAATCCATTTATCTTTTCCTTAAAATTAATCAATATTTATAATTTGCTTGAAATTACAGCGATTATAACACACCATTTTGGTAGATTAAACCTTGTTATTCCAAAAAGTACTAGAAATATGATTATATTTCGATACTGATTCCTTAATAGTTAATATATAGTAAGCCTATATTTTCAATTATAAATACACATTTTATGGTTGTTTTGATTATTAGGAGGGGACTATGAAAGATAATTCAAAACCAAGGGCAAAGAGGCCGATTATTATAACCATGGGACTCGCTCTTTTCGCAACTCAGTTCGGAGCGGGCAATCTTATATTTCCACCATTCCTCGGCCGTGAGACAGGGAGCAATTGGCTAATAGGATTTGCTGGATTTTTTATCATGGATGTAGGATTGGCTGCCTTAGCTATTTATTCTGTTGTTGCTAACAAGGAAGGAACCGTAGACGGTGTAACGAATAAGCTCGGTGCTATACCTAGTAAGATATTTGTATCTATTATTCTATTACTGCTAGGTCCAATCATCTGTATTCCAAGAACATCTGCTACTACTTATGAAATGGGTATCAAAGGACTTCTTCCAGGCGTTCCGCTATGGGCATTCAGCCTCGTGTTCTTTATAGTGACAGCTGTACTTGCACTAAATCCTTCAGGAGTAGTGGACGTTATAGGAAAGTTTCTTACACCAGTACTACTATTAGTAATGGTTATCCTGATCATACTTGGAATTGTAAATCCAATTGGTGCACCTATTGCTACAAAGGACCTGATTCCATTCCAAACAGGAATTACTAATGGTTATCAGACACTTGATGGTATCGGTGGAGTAACTATAACTATCATTCTCATAGTTGCTGCAAAGAAATATGGCTTTACTGAAAGAAACGAGGTAAAGAAGCTAGTGGCTGGTGCAGATATTATTTCAGCAACGCTGCTAGGACTAGTATACGGAGGACTATCATTCCTCGGAGCATCGACTGCAAGCGATAGTCATTTTGACGGCCTTGCACAGGCACCACTACTAATTGCTATTACTAACAAGCTACTTGGTGGATGGGGAGTTATTGCTCTAGCGATTATAATTCTACTCGCATGTTTAACAACATCGATTGGACTCTCTTCAGTAATCGGTGACTACTTCTCTGGTTTATCAAACGGAAAATTTAGCTACCGCACAGTAGTGCTCGTTACTATTGGATTTAGCTTCTTTATGAGCAACCTTGGACTAGATAAAATTATTGCACTTGCAGCACCGATACTAAGCGCATTTTATCCACCGCTTATCGTTCTAGTAATATTTGCACTGCTTGATAGGTGGATTACAAGTAAGTATGTTGGCGGTATAGCTGCTTACACTGTATTCTTTACAAGCTTGCTTTCAGTTTTAAATGGATTTGGGCTTCCATTTGAGTTTATCAAGCTTCTGCCATTCACTAAGCTGGAGCTTGGCTGGGTTGTACCTGCTATAGTTGGTGCTCTAATCGGATTTATATATAATGCTACTAGAAGAAATAAATTAAACCTATTAGAAGTGTAAACGACTATATATAGTGATATGTATTGATAGTTAAAAAGACGAGAGCTAGAGCTCTCGTCTTTTGTTGTTAGCTTTAGTAAATCCAATCTAAAATCATAACAGACTACTTGATCATTGATAATTATTAATGAAATAAAAACTTATATCACCCCTGAAGATGCTTTATATGAACACTACCTCATATCTAGGTGCGCCTGCTGTAATTATACCCCTTACCAATACTTCTGCATGCTCATCAGCTTTATCAAATTCTTTTGTCTTCAGACTATTCATGAGATGGTTTTCTAGTTTCTTTTCAAAACGTATAACATCTTCTCTCTGATCGAAATTAAATAATGCAAATTTTTTTCTAGAAAATTTTATTCCTTTTGGATCTATCTTCACGGACTGAACTTTTGATTTTGGTATAGAGACATATATTCTCTTATTTATATTATCTACACGCTTAACTCTTACCTTTGATATATCTATTCCGACTCTAATTTCTGCAATATATGAGGCAGAAAAACTTCCTTTGTTTAAAATAGGTAAACCTTTATCGTCAAAGTTAGAAACTCCTTGTTCTTCTATTTTTATAGTTGTTAGTTCACTCGATTTTTTAATTGTCCTTTTTACTTCTTCAACACTTATATTTGCACCATTAAAAAGTCGTTTAGATACGAAGAAGCCAGCAACAAACGCGAGTACAATTAGTATTGTAACAGCAATAAGTTTATTTAAACTTATCGAAATTGTTTTGTCAAATTTCATATCAAATACCTCATATTTATTACATGGTTGAGCCAATACCTCTAATCACTAGAATAATAAAGATAACAATACCTAATTTTATTAAGACTCTTACAGCACCTTTTTTTAAATCATCCATATACATAACCTTTCATTAATCAAAAAACAATGGTAAACTATGTTTCTAATTTACCATTGTATTAAAATTTGTGCAATATTATTTTTTGTTACTACTCGCCTATCGTCGCAAGCTTTTTATTTACTCTTGTAGTTACTTCAATATAATAGTTATAATCTGCATCCGATAGGTTGTTTTCATCTACTGCATCAATCTTACTTTTAAAGTCTGCGAACTTCTGCATATATTTTGAGTAGTCATTGAGCATAGCTGATGTATCAGAACTATTTTGATATTTCTTCATAAATGAGATGTACTCATTCATAAATGCTTCATAGCTATCCATCATAGATTTAAAATCTGAACTTGTAGTTGATGTATTTGAACTGTTAGTGCTAGTGCTATCACTAGTTTCAGTGTCATCAGTTTTTTCCAGTTCTATTTCATTATGTATAGTGTCAAACCAATGCCTCAAAGTTCTCACTGATTATGCTGCATACACATATCGCTGCCGTTTCAGCCCTGAGTATTCTGGAACCT
>ERZ773099.3453-NODE-3453-length-10182-cov-2.816925_pt1 | contig 10182 bp, 10 predicted proteins | sample MGYA00511120_ERZ773099 | MGnify/ENA primary metagenome ERZ773099 (study PRJEB29015, sample SAMEA2738012) | human oral metagenome | biome: human oral; feature: human-associated habitat; material: dental | place: China | collected 2104 ... | reverse complement strand
TTTCTTTCATCTTGGATTTCATTTAGGTAGTTATATATTGTATATCTAGATACGCCCAACTGCTCTGCTATATAGGGAACACTCTTTTGTATCTTAAATACTCCGGCATTCTTAAGGTTTCTGATAAGGGTAATCCTATCACTCTTATTCATACCGACAATTTTTTTGTTCATTTTTTCCAGCTCTATCTGGAATTTCTGTTCTACTAGTTCACCGCTATCAAATACATCAAATTCATCATAGGCTTCATCACCCATAGATAGGAACTTCTTCAAATGTGAGTGGAGTACTGTTAAATCATCACAATCATAATTTATACAGAAGGATATATTTCTTCCAAAGGCACTTGTAACTATTGTAGAAGACTTTATTTCCTTCTTTATTCTCTTATTAGCCTTCTTATAGTTTATATTGTAGCCACCCTTGCTTCTTTCTATCAATTCTTCTGACCTTGTTGTCAGGGGATCACCTGGTTTTCTCCCTGTTACTTGACCATTATAAATTGATAAGATCGAATTTTCAGGATCGTCCAAGTCTGATATTACAACTTCACAATTACTGCCAAACATCTCCGATATTATCATGGCCATAGCATCTAAATAACTTAAAAATGTATCAAAATCAACCACTTTTCCACTGTAATCACTTATAGTCATACTAGCTTATCCACCTTTCATTTTTTCATGTATATTCAAGCCCAATTCTAGTTTTATTAATTATATCATATCTCTATACATAAAGAAAAGATTTGCCTAAAAGTTGACAAAAAATCAATTATCTAAGAAATCATAAAAATCATCATTTCCAGACTCAACGAAGTCAAATAGGACATTTTGTTCAAATTCCAGGCTGTCTACCAGGCTAAAATATCCACTTAGGCTATCCTTAAATACATAGTCTACAAAGGACCTTGTATCCAGGTCAAAAGTTGCCAAATATAGGATATTTTCTGTTAGAAATATATTAAACATGAGGTCATTGTTAATCAGGTAGACCTGGTTGTCAAGGTGGGAATTATCCTGATAGTACTGGGTAAAGAGGATGCCGTTTTCGTAGGTCAGTTCCTGGATTCCAGGATATATCTCCCTTATTTTATCAGCCAAGATAGACATATCACAGGCATCACGGTTTATCTGGTAGATATCCACTATTTCCGGCTTGGATATCATGTCAAAAACCTCATAGTCATATATTTCTTCCTTACTTATGACCATAAAGGACCTCAGACTATACTTGTTTGGCTTGTCATAGTAGACCAACTTATCCTCATCCACATCCTCATGGGCTATATTTACTACTATATTGGCATCATAGTAGCCGTCAATATCCTCATATATGGCCCTGCAAAGGTACCTGTCTGTACTCTTCCTCTCTATATGGTTATATAGTAGGGCCCCATTTATCTGGCTAATATGGCTGGCCGCAACCAGCTCACTTCCCGAATAGTGCAAGAGGGCGTCCCAGTCCCTGGCCACAAACCTCATTACCATATAATTTACAAATTCGTACTCTGACTCCATTTCCTTACATAGGCTATCAAAGAGGCCGCTAGCGTCTACTGATTTTGTATCACAGGCCTCATAGAAGTCTTGGTATACCTCTTCAAACCCATCTGGTAGAGGCTTTTTATACCATTCATTCTTTCTCCTATACTTCTTTACCAGATAGGCTACCTGGTCTTCTGTCAGGTCTATGTTAACCCCGCCCAAGCCACCATATTTCTTCCTGTAATAGAGGTCCCTAGTTTCCTGGTCCATGTCCCTCAAGATGTAAAGGTCTGATATGCCCAAGCCCTCTGCATCCAAGATAAATACATGGGAAACTATAGCCTTATCACGGTTAAAATCAAAGGATTTTTCTTCTATATTCCTATTTTCACTGCCCTGTCCAGGCTCCCTATCTATGTTAAGATCTTCCAACCACTCCACCATTAGCATCATGGTCCCCATCAGTCGTGTATTAGTGCAAAAAGCTCTTTTAAACTTCTTCATACTACCTCCTATTTTTATCTGCATATACTCTATTATAAGGCCTAGGCTATCTTATATCAAATAATTTTATAAATTGAGGTTTTCATGCTTTTTTGGTATAATATCCATATACGAAGGGAGGTTGAAGAAATGGCTAATATAGCTGCTTTTTTTGATATAGATGGGACCCTGTACAGGGATTCTCTTTTAATAGAACATTTCAGGAAATTGATACAGTATGACCTAATTCATAGGAGGGAGTGGTCCGAGCAATTGGAAACTACCTATATGAATTGGGAGAAAAGGCAGGGTAACTATGACGACTACCTACACGAAATTTCTGATCAGTATGTTGAAGCCTTAACTGGACTGGACAAGTCATCAGTTGACTTTGCCAGTGACCAGGTAATCAAGCTTAAGGCTGACAGGGTCTATAGGTATACAAGGTCTAGGATTAAATGGCACCAGGACCAGGGCCACAAGATTATTTTTATATCGGGATCACCTGACTTTTTAGTAAGTCGTATGGCCGAAAAATACAAGGCCAGTGATTATATAGGTAGCAAGTACTTTGTAGAAAATGGAAAGATGACCGGGGGTGTATCTCCTATGTGGGGGTCGGATAGCAAGGACAAGGCCCTCCAGTATTTTATAGATAAGCACTCTATAGATATGGAAAAATCCTATGCCTATGGGGATACAAATGGTGATATAAGTATGTTAAAGAGGGTTGGCTTCCCTATAGCCATAAACCCTTCCAGGGAAATGCTCCACCAATTAAACATGGATGACTACTTGAAAAATAATACCCTTGTAATTATTGAAAGAAAGGATGTCATCTACCAGGTACCAACATCTGTCCTCCATATAGAAGACTGTTGCTGATAGTTGATAGAAAGTGAGGTTTTTATGTACAACAAGAAATTACTTAAATTTGATGAAGAAAATGACCAGGCAAAAAGCCTGATTGAAGATTTCGATGAAAACTTTGATGATGATTTTGACCAGGACATGGGTGAAGATTTTGATGAAGCTGGTATAAAGATAGTCCTTCCAGAAGGAAGCCAGCTTGTTGATGACCTGGATGATGACCCCTTTGCTGACCAGGCCAAGAGCCAAAAAAAGGGCCCAGATATCACTAGCTCTTTAGCCAGGATAGCCGATGCCCTTGAAAGAATTGCCGATGCCTTGGAAAGATGACCTATCTCATCTTTATAAACTTGGACAACTTGTCATGATAATAGACCACAAACTGACTTAGACCCTTGTCATAAATCAAAAAACATATGTTATAGACCAAGAGTGTAAGTGGTATATACTTTGATATTAGGTCGTTTATAACTATAAACTGCCCATATACCAGGTAGGCCACAAGGAAGACCAGGTTGGCGTAGGCCAGCTTGACTCCCAACTCCAACTTAAATGATTTGTTTTTTTCTACTAGGGCCTTAATTAGGGGGTAGGTAGAAAAGGTCAATAAGTAGGTTGCAAAGTGGACCTTGTTGCCTATAAGAATAAAGGCTAGGATAATGGTTCCCAGGGTATATAGGGCACCATCCCTTAAACCAAATTCTATAACTACCACTAGGGCTGGTAGACTTGCCAGAACCAAAAGGGCTATAGTATTTGTAGGTATATAGTTGACCAGTATATATATTATTGAATTAAAGGCTAGGAGAAGGCCCATAAGGGCAATTCTCCTAGCCATATTATTTTTATTAGGTCCTGGTGGTCTTGCTTTTATATTTCCATTTTGACTTTGGGGTTTTGTTGGTCTGGATTCCCTGTCACCCTCTTGACCTCCAGGTTTTATTTCTTTATAATCCATAAGCTACACCCCCATTAACAGCAAGTTATAAGGTCTCCTCCCATGCACTCGCAACAACTGTCTGCACACCATAGGGTACAGCAAGTATCACAGCAGTTTCCACCACAACAGCAACAACCAGAATTATCCAGGTTAGTCCTTCTCCTATTGTAGTAGTCTGCCCTTTGGTTGTAGTTGTTCCTATTGCCAACATAGTTGTTATAGGCATCCTGGAACTCCCTATTGTTAGGTTCCATAAACTTGGCCCTCTTTATATAGTCCTCGCCCTCTTCATAGAAACCAAGGTTCATTGCAGCCACCCCCCTTATGAAGAACCATTCTGCGTCCCTGTCCTGGAAATTGTTCATAGTGTCGTAACATCTTCTATAATCACCTGTAGCTAGGAGGCTCCTAGCATATGAATAATCGTTGTAACCTGCCATAATATATCCCTCCAATTTATGTCTATTCTTAAAATATTTACAAATAATTTTTAGTAAGGCTTTTAGTAGATAGGTGTTATTCCCGTCTATTCAGCCAACTAATAAAATAAAGCTAGACCCATATTAACAGATCTAGCTTAACTTCCCCATAAATGAGCTTAGGATTATTATACCACAAAGCCCTTCTTATTTATAGTTTTTATCAATTATATTTCCTAGAGTATGCCAGGCAAGTACTGCACACTTAACTCTGGCTGGCATATTTGACACATTTTCCAAGACAACTGCGTCACCCAAGGCATCTATCAGGTCATCATCTACAGGTACTTCCTTCTTGATCATACCTATAAACTTCTCTGTCAAGACCTTGGCTTCATGTATATTTTTACCCTTAATTAGGTCTATCATCATAGATGTTGACGCCCTGGATATGGCACATCCCACACCCACAAAACTAGCATCCTTGATAATTTCCCCGTCCATTTCCAACTGTAGGGTAATTTCATCACCACAGCTTGGATTATGGCCTAATTCCTTGTATGTAGGGTCCTCTAGGTCCCTCATATTGGCCTTGTTATTGCTCTCCTGTAAGAGCATGTCTGTATATAAACTCTTAAGATCCATATCCCATCACCTTTCTTACTTCCTTAAGCTTTTCGATAAAGAAGTCAATTTCTTCAAATGTATTGTAAACTGCAAAGCTAACCCTACATGTTGAATGTTGCTTTATAAAAGTATGTAATGGCATGGCACAGTGGTGGCCTGTCCTGATAGCTATGTCATAAGAATCCAAAACTGTTGATACGTCATGGGCATGGACATCCTTGACATTAAAGTCTATCAAAGGAGACCTCAAGTAGCTAGGAGTAGAGTAAATCTCTACAAAGTCCAGTTCACTCATCTTCTTGTAGGCATAATCTGTCAATGCTAGTTCATGCTCATGTATATTGTCTACACCTACCCTCTCCATAAAGTCTATGGCTGCTGACAGGGCTATTGCTCCACCAACATTCTGAGTACCTGCTTCAAACTTGGCAGGAACCGGTGCATATGTAGTTTCCTGTTCATACACATATTCAATCATGTCTCCACCATACATAAACGGTGTCATCGATTCTAGTAATTCTATCTTTCCATAAAGGACACCTATACCCATTGGGGCATACATCTTGTGACCTGAGAATGATATAAAGTCAACGTCCCAATCCTGGACATCCATCCTTAGGTGTGGTGACAGCTGGGCACAGTCGATTGATACCACTGCCCCAACCTCATGGGCCAGTCTAGTTACTTCCTTTACATCTATTACTCCACCAACTGTATTTGATGCACCAGCTAGCGAAACTATCTTAGTCTTGTCACTTAGGACCTTCTTGTATCCATCCATGTCCAATTCATTCTTGTCATTTAGGTATACATACTTAAGTACTGCACCTGTCTTCTGGGCTACAAATTGCCATGTAACAAGGTTGCTGTGGTGTTCATAGACTGAAATCACTATTTCATCGCCAGCTTTTAGCTTGTCTAAGCCATAAGAATATGCTACCAGGTTCAAGGCCTCTGTAGTATTTCTTACAAAGATTATTTCATTTTCAGACTTGGCATTTATAAAGTCCCTAACCTTTACTCTTGAGTTTTCGTATAGGTCAGTTGCCAGCATACCCAAGTAATGGGCCCCCCTATGAGGGTTGGCATTCTGGAATGAATAATAGTTGGCAAGGGCATCAATTACACACTGTGGTTTCTGTGAAGTTGCCCCATTGTCCAAGTAAACTATCTTTCTACCCATCTTGGCTTCATCAAGATAAGGGAATTCTTTTCTTATTTCATTTATCGTCTGCTTATCCATGGTTTTTACACCTCTCAATTCTTTTATAAAACTAGACCCCTAATTTTAAACTACATTCTTGCCTCTATATGACCCCAAACATCATCTCTCAACTTTTCGTCTGGAAGTTTGTGGATAGTTGGAGCAAGCTTAGTTTCAACTATGACCTTCTTCGCCTCTTCTTCATTGATACCCCTACTCATTATGTAGAATAGAGTATCCTGGTCTATCTTACCTGCACTGGCTGCATGTACACCCTCTACATCATCCTCCTGACATAGTAGGACTGGCACTGCTATAGACCTTACTTCATCATCTAGTAGGGTAGCAAACTCTTCCTCGCTACCTGTTGAACCCAGTGACCCCCTCTTGAAGTCTATAGTTCCCTTGAAAGTCTTCTTTGCCCTATCCTTCAAGGCTCCATTTACCAAGATGTTTGAATCAGTTTCCTTACCCATCTGGTTGATGTTGTAGAAGATGTCTACCCTCTTGTCTCCATCTGCAAAGTATACAGCTTCAACATTAGTGCTAGACTTGTCACCTATTAGGTTGGCAACATAGTTGGTAACTACATCCTTGGCACCTGCCTCTATCTGGATTAGGTTTACCCTGGCAGATTCCATTACATCCGCCCTTATATCTGTAAGGGCCTTTTCTTCCTCGTGAGACCTAGATACATAGTAGATATTAACTGTAGAGTCCTTTTCTGCCCTTATGTTTATAACTGTATGTCTAGAAGCTCCTGGCCCTGCCATTTCATTTGTGTCGAATAGGGCTGAAACTTCCTGGCCCTCTTCTGCTTTTATTTCATGTACTTGGTCCTTAACCTCAGGTAACTCGATTAGGGATTCATTTACCTTTAGCCATCTCCAAGTAAGAAGTGGTAATGTATTTGCTATCATAATTTTCCTCCTAACCTATAGTACCTTCTAATTCAAGATTGATTAGATTGTTCATTTCTACTGCATATTCAAGTGGTAATTCCTTGGCAATTGGCTCTGCGAAACCTCTTACTACCATTGACTTGGCCTCAGCTTCACTGATACCCCTTGACATCAAGTAGAAGATTACCTCATCATCTATCCTACCAATCTTAGCCTCATGACCCAGGTCAACGTCCTGAGTGGCTATGTCTATTACCGGTATTGTATCTGACCTTGATTCTTGGTCAAGCATCAGGGATTCACAGCTAACTGTTGACTTAGACCCCTTGGCATTCTTTGTAACCTTTACAAGACCCCTGTATATTGCTACACCACCGTCTTTTGATATAGACTTTGAATTTACTGTAGATGAAGTGTTAGGTGCTGCATGAACTACCTTTGTACCTGTATCCAGGTACTGGTCTCTACCGGCAAATGTGATACCAGTAAATTCAGACCTGGCATTTTCACCCCTCAAGACACTCATTGGATATAGGCAAGATACCTTGGAACCGAAAGATCCTGATACCCATTCAATTGCCCCATCCTTTTCTACTATAGCCCTCTTTGTATTTAGGTTGTACATATTTCTTGACCAGTTTTCTATTGTCGAATACCTAAGTGTAGCACCCTCCTGAACAAATAGTTCAACTGCTCCTGCATGGATATTTACAACATTGTACTTAGGTGCTGAACATCCCTCTATAAAGTGACAGTAAGCACCTTCCTCTATAATTATTAGTGTATGCTCAAACTGGCCTGCTCCTGGAGCATTTAGTCTAAAGTATGACTGTAGAGGTACATCTACATTTACACCCTTTGGTACGTATACAAATGATCCACCTGACCATACTGCATAGTGTAGGGCTGCATACTTGTGGTCTGCATTAGATATACACTTCATAAAATACTTCTGAACTATTTCAGGATACTCTCTGACTGCACTTTCAAAGTCAGTGTAGATTACACCCTGGTCTAGTAGGTGCTGCTGCATTTTGTGGTAGACAACTTCTGAGTCGTACTGGGCTCCAACACCTGATAGGTTGTTTTCTCTTTCAGCCTCTGGTATACCAAGTAGGTCAAAGGTATTTTTGATGTCCTCTGGGACTTCTTCCCAGTCTTCTACCAAGTCAGCATCTGGCCTGATATAAGTAGTTATATCATCTATATTTACTTCATCTAAGTTAGGTCCCCATGTTGGGTTTTTTAATTCATAGAATTTCTTTAGTGATGCTAGTCTGATATCAAGCATCCACTGGGGTTCATTTTTTTCCTTACTTATCTGAGTTACTATCTCTTCTGTCAAACCCTTTTCAGTTTTTGACTTATACTTGAACTCATTCTTTATGTCGTATATACCACGATCCTGCTCTTCTATTTGAGTTCTCTTCTTGTTTTCTCTCTTAGTTTCCATTAGATGAATTCACCTCATCTCTGATCCAACCGTAACCCTCTTCTTCGATTCTCTGAATCAAGGAGAAGTCACCTTCTTTTACTATCCTACCATCCATTATTACATGAACGTAATCAGGTATTACATTGTGTATAATTTCCTTGTGGTGAGTTATTATCACTAGGGCATTGTCATCATTTTTAAAGTTCTTGATACCTTCAGAAACTATTCTTACAGCGTCAACGTCCAGACCTGAATCTGTTTCATCTAGCATGGCCAACTTTGGATTTAGAACCTGCATCTGTAGGATTTCAGTCTTCTTCTTTTCTCCTCCTGAGAAACCGTAGTTCATGTATCTTCCTGCATACTCTGCCTTCATCTGTAGGTCCCTCATCTTCTTAGATAGGTCCATGTTGAACTTTAAGACTGATACTGGCTTACCATCAACCGCAGACTTAGAAGTCCTTATAAAGTTTTCAACACTGATACCTGGTACTTCTATTGGTGACTGGAATGACATAAAGATACCCCTTCTTGCCCTTTCATCAGCCGCCATATCTGTTACATCTTCCCCTTCAAAAAAGATCTTCCCAGATGTAATCTCATACTTAGGATTACTCATTATAGTATTAACTAAAGTAGACTTACCAGAACCGTTTGGCCCCATGATAACATGCGTCTCACCCTTCTTGATTACAAGGTTGACATTCTTTAGTATATCTTTTTCTCCAACCTTAGCGCTAAGGCCTTTTATTTCTAATAATATATCGCTCATACTTTCCACTTCCCTTTCACATCAATTAAATTATTTTATAATTTCAAATTCAGTTAATATCCATCGATTATCACCTGAAAATTTTTCATTTGAAATTTTGTACAAGACTATATTACTATGTTTACCCAAAAAAATCAACAATCTTGACTAATTTACTAGGAATTATTTATTTTTTTTTAATTTTTATCTTCCAGCCCCCATATTTATACTTTTAATCTTCATAAATATCCCCAAATTTCTCATAAAAATAAATCATCACAACAACTTTTTTAGATTGAAATATGAAAGGTGTTATCCTTTTATATTTTCATAGTTTTACTCATCTTACTTATATTACAAAACTCCTATTATGCAATTAAGCCCCCCAGAGAATTTCCCCGGAGAGCTTTCTATATTGCACTATCTTTTTTATCTCATATATTTAATTTTCTACTTACCAACTAAATCTAAGATTACACTCTTTGGTAGGTACTTTTCTCCACCTATAGCTGTAATGCTAGTCAAGTAAGATTCTTCTATATACTTCTTAACTACAGCATTAGTCTTCTTATTTCTTGATGCAAGTAATGTTGGCCTGTTGTACTTACCAGATACTGGTGAGATAACTAGGGCATCTGCGAATTCTTCACCTGATGCTATAAAGGCTTCTGTACTATCCTTAAACTTAGACTTGGCTATAGCTACTGATGTTTCATACCTGTCCTTACCTGCCATTCTCTCCAATACTCCTGGAAGATTGGCTTCTGTATACTTAGATATAGTACTTGTTCCACCGACTATATAAGCCTTCTTTATGTTTAAATCACTTATAGCTCTAACAATTTGTTCTGGCAGACTATCCTTCTTAACTAGTAGGATTGGATATCCATCCCTAGAAGCAAATGTTCCTGCTGATAGGGCATCTGGGAATACCTGGCCTGAAGCTACTACACCAACATTCTTCTTACCTGTTATACCGGTTACTCTTCTTGCTACCATTTCAGATGTACCATACCTATCCACACCAGCGATTCTCTCTACATCCTTATCCTTGTCGTAGGCCT
>ERZ773099.3449-NODE-3449-length-10184-cov-58.695232_pt1 | contig 10184 bp, 9 predicted proteins | sample MGYA00511120_ERZ773099 | MGnify/ENA primary metagenome ERZ773099 (study PRJEB29015, sample SAMEA2738012) | human oral metagenome | biome: human oral; feature: human-associated habitat; material: dental | place: China | collected 2104 ... | reverse complement strand
TGATTTTGGTCATCGGGATGGTTTTGTATCTGAATCTCCAGCTGGCCTTGATCGTTATCGTCAGCATTCCTCTGACTTATTTGGGAGCTAGATTTATTCTCAAAAAATCCCAGCCCTACTTTAAGCAGCAGGCGGACGTTTTGGGTGCTATGAATGGCTTCGTACAGGAAAATCTGTCTGGTTTTAATGTCCTCAAACTTTATGGTCGGGAAGAGACCTCGGCTGAGGATTTTCGAGCTATTACTCAAAACTTGCAGGAAGTCGGTTTTAAAGCCAGCTTTATCTCAGGGCTCATGATGCCCGTTCTTAATGCGATTTCTGATTTGACTTATCTCATGGTCGCTCTGGTAGGCGGTTTGCAGGTTATTGCTGGTCAGCTGACTATCGGGAATATGCAGGCCTTTGTCCAGTACGTCTGGCAGGTCAATCAACCTATCCAAAATCTCACTCAGCTGGCAGGTCAGCTCCAGAGTGCCAAGTCTTCGCTGGATAGGATTTTCCAAATTTTGGATGAGCCAGATGAAGTCATGGATAATACTATCCAGCTAGACAAGGACTTGACTGGTCAAGTCAGCTTCAAAGATGTAGACTTCCAATATGTGGCAGACAAGCCGCTGATTCGCAACTTTAATCTGGAAGTCAAGCCGGGTGAAATGGTGGCCATTGTCGGGCCGACTGGAGCAGGTAAGACGACCCTGATCAACCTGCTCATGCGTTTCTACGATGTGACTAAAGGCTCTATCAGCGTGGACGGTCACGATATTCGCCAGCTATCCCGTCAAGACTATCGCAAGCAATTTGGTATGGTTCTGCAGGACGCTTGGCTTTATGAAGGAACTATCAAGGAAAATCTTCGCTTTGGTAACCTTGATGCTACCGACGAGGAGATTGTGGAAGCAGCCAAATCAGCCAATGTCGACCACTTTATCCGCACCTTACCTGGTGGCTACAATATGGAAATGAATCAGGAATCTAGTAATATTTCGCTAGGTCAAAAGCAACTCCTGACGATCGCACGGGCTCTCTTGGCCGATCCTAAGATTCTGATTTTGGATGAGGCGACTTCGTCAGTTGATACTCGTTTGGAGCTCTTGATTCAGAAAGCCATGAAAAATCTTATGCAGGGGCGGACGAGCTTTGTCATTGCGCACCGCTTGTCTACTATCCAAGAAGCAGACAAGATTTTGGTGCTCAAGGATGGACAAATCATTGAGCAGGGCAATCATGAGTCGCTACTGGCCGACAAGGGATTCTATCATGACTTGTATATGAGCCAATTTTCGGATAAGAAAGAAGCCTAGACATACAAAAAAGGAAGCTCGCTTGAGTTTCCTTTTTGAATAATCATTTTGATGTAGTTTTAAACCAAAAGCTTGTCGGGTAAAAGTTGCTTAAAGATCGTCTACTTGAATGACATGGGTTTCAAATTCGAGATTTGGCATGGCTGCGGCTAAATCCTGGTGAATGCGTTCGAGGGCGTCTACTCGCATTTGGACAGATGTATGGGCATTTCCTTGGATAATGAAAATGGCATTTTTGGTGCTATCATCAAATTTATAAAGGTCGCTGTCACGGACATCAAGCCAAGCAAGGATGCCTTTTTCATCTCGGTAGACATAGTCTGTCGGAGCTACATGCTTCTCCTTAGATAAGATAGGGAGGAAAACATCGTCCTTCTGACTGACAGTAAACTCAATCTCATCACCGATTTTATCAAGGTCATGCCCACCGATAGCCAGAAGAGAATGCAAGGATTCCACATTATAAATATCAATGATACTGTTAATTCTTGGAATGGAGCCGCGGTGTTGGATATTGCGGATCAGAGCTGGTACAGTTGGTGGGTTCTTTTTAACACTGCGCCCCACTTTCTGCAGTAAATCACAGTAGCCCTGGATAGTCGGATGGTCAGTGATTTCTGCTAGATTGCAGTTTAAGGCCCAGTTTTCGGCTTCCTTCTGTTTTTGGAGAAAGGCTTCTGATAAAGGTGCTTGAGGATCAACGTTTTTAGCAATGCCAAGGACCACACTCTTAATGCCAAGTTCTGCTAAACTTTGATCAATGGTAAATTTCATCATAGACGGACCTCCATTTTTTTCTTACCTTGATTATACCTTTTTATAAGGATTTTTACAATGAAAATAATGTCTAAAATAGGAAGAAAAGGTAGCGAAGCAGCAGACTTCCGATGATAAAAGCATGCCATTTCCAGTAGATACGGATTAAGCCAGCAGTTTCTCGGATCCAAGCTGAGGGAAGAAAATAGAAGGCTGTGCGAGAACCAATACTGCGACCTTTGAGACCAACCTGTTTCATGTAGATGCCAGCACGTAGCGCGTGGAAAGAATTTGTGACAAGGACAACCCGATCTTGCTCTAGTCCCTGTGCTAACATAAGCTGCTTACTGAGTGTGAGATTTTCAAATGTTGTGCGAGATTTATTTTCAAGGAGAATACTGTCAGCTGGGACTCCTTTTTCCATCAAATATCTTGCCATGGCCTCTGCTTCGGAAATTAACTCGTCATCTCCCTGACCGCCAGAAACAATGATGACTGGCTTCCGATTAAACTTCTCATAGATGGCTAGCCCTTTATCCAAGCGTTGAGCCAGTAGGGGAGGTACCTTGTCTCCAAACAATCCTGAGCCGAGGATAATGATAGTCTGGGGCTCTTTCTTGATTGGAAAAATATTTAAAAAGAATGCGTAGATGATATAGGAAAGATAGAGAAAGGTTCCGTAAAATAGGAGCAGATCAGCGAAGGAAATCAAATTTGCAAGAAATGACCGTGGAGCGAAAAAATGCAACAGACCCACCCCCACGATAGCTAGGCCGTAGAGAAGCGATAGTAGATTGGCCAATCTAAGCCCCTCTAGCTGCACCATTTTGCGACCATTAAAAAGCAAATAAACAGTAGAAGCGAAAACACTAAAGGGTATTGCCAAAAACAAGATAATAGCTGGTGTATAGCCAATAAATCGCTCAAGACTAACAATCGTAAGCCCTGCTAAAACAATTCCCATCATCATAAGAGTGAAGGTCAGGAGATAAGCATTGAATAAACTTCTGGGTTCTCGATAACATAATAGAGCAAATATAGCAGCAGGGATAAGCCAGACTAGATGAAGTACCATAATAAAACCTCGCAAATGGACTTTTAACCAGTATAACATAAATATATCCAATAAAAAAGATATTTAATATGAAATAAATCGAATTACAAAAAGAAGGTCTCGAGTTGTTTTGAAATAAATCGCATCAAATCTACCTAATCCTTCCAATACTAAGAAAATGTAATTTTCATTTCAAAAATCTTGCAATGAAAGGTATTTATCTGTATAATGGATAAATCTTAAAAAGACTGGAGATGATGATGTTAAAAAAAGGATCCCTAACCGGCCTGCTTTTGTTTGGAATGTTTTTCGGAGCCGGTAACCTGATTTTCCCACCTCAGTTGGGCTTGGAATCTGGTCGAAATTTTTGGCCAGCTATTGGAGGCTTTGTCCTATCAGGTGTCGGTATTGCTATTCTAACCTTGATTATAGGTACTTTGAATCCCAAGGGTTATATTGATGAAATTTCGAAAAAGATTGCCCCTTGGTTTGCGGTTGCTTACTTGGTAGCCCTCTACCTTTCAATTGGTCCCTTCTTCGCCATTCCTCGGACGGCGACCACTGCCTTTTCTGTCGGAATTGAGCCTATGTTGCCTGCAGGTTCTCATACTATTTGGCTTTTTGGCTTCACGCTGCTCTATTTCGCTTTGGCCTATCTGATCGCCCTCAATCCCTCAAAAATCCTTGATAGTATCGGTCGTTATCTAACACCAATTTTTGCCCTCTTGATTGTAGTTTTGGTTGTACTAGGTGCTATTAAATATGGGGCTGCGGCTCCTCAAGAAGCAACAGCGGAATATACTGCTTCAGCTTTCGGAGCAGGCTTTCTTCAGGGCTACAATACTCTGGATGCTTTGGCTTCAGTTGCCTTTAGTGTGGTCGCTGTGACGACACTAAATCAGCTCGGTTTCAAGAATAAAAAAGAATATATTTCTACCATTTGGGTCGTGGGTATCCTTGTGGCGCTGGGCTTTAGCGTTCTTTATATCGGTTTGGCCTTCCTTGGAAATCACTTCCCACTTGATCTAGCGAATTTGCCGAAAGGTGCAAACGTAGGGGCCTCTGTTTTGTCTTCTGCAACTCAGGCCATCTTTGGTCCAATGGCTCAAATTTTCCTAGCAATTATGGTAACGGTGACCTGTTTTACAACAACAGCTGGACTCATCGTCTCAACTGGCGAATTTTTCCACAATACCTTCCCGAAAGTATCTTATAAGGTTTATGCGATCATTTTTACGCTAGTTGGTTTCGCTATTGCAAATCTTGGTTTGAATGCTATTATCCAGTATTCAGTTCCAGTTTTGGAAATTCTTTATCCTATTACCATTACGATTGTGATGATTGTCATGGTTAATCGCTTTTTACCACTTTCTAAATCAGGAATGCAGTTGACCATAGCAGTGGTGACGCTGATTGCTTTTGCTAGCATTTTGGGACGACAATTCAAGCTAACTGCAATTCTCAATCTAGTAAATGCTCTGCCATTTGCTCAAGCTTCTCTGCCTTGGTTGCTGCCTGCTGTGGTTGGAATCTTGCTCTCGCTCCTTTTGCCAAACAAGCAAAAAAGTGAAGTATTTGAATTTGAAGCATAAGAACTAAAATTCATCACGAAAGTGATGGATTTTTTTGACTCATTATCAATTGTAGTAGGTGATCGATGATGAAGCCTAGGAATATTTGAGGAAGTACTTTAATCTGGTTTTTGATGAGTGATAAGACGATATAAGCATTTTATAAGAGGGATTTAAGAAAAATTTTAATTTTTTCTTATTCCTTTTTAATCTTAGGGGATTATACTAGAGTCAACAAAAAAATAAACCAAAGGAGAATCTTATGAAATTCATTCCAAATCAAAAGTATACTCGTTGGTCAATCCGTCGTTTAAGCGTGGGTGTGGCTTCCGTCGTGGTTGCTAGTGGTTTCTTTTTACTAGTTGGGCAACCAAACACTGTGAATGCAGATGTTCTCACTTCAACTCCTGCTCAAGTTCTTCAAGTAGATTCATCATCAGTAGAAAAGAATGAGTTGCCAGAGACAGTTCTGAAAGAAGCTGTAGATTCAGCTCTTCCTGCAAATCAGACGACTCCAACTACAAAGGAAGTAGTCGATGAGACTAATTCTTCAGACAAGTCTAGCCTAGCTTCTAAGGAAGAAGTTGCAAAACTAAAAGAAGAAGAGTCTGTGTCGGAAGTTAACGAACCAAAAGAAGAGAAGGTTATGTCGGAAGTTAACAAACCAAAAGAAGTAGCTAAGCCAGTGGCAAATCCTGATGCAGTTTCAAAACAAGACCGTGAAGCGACTACTCCTCAATCAGTAACAACTCCAGAGGAAGTTAAAAAAGGCGTTACTGAGAATACTAAAGATACAGTAGACGTTCCAGCTAGCTACCTAGAAAAAGCGAATGTTCCAGGTCCATTCTTGGCGGGTGTTAACCAAGTCATCCCGTATGAAGCTTTCGGTGGCGACGGCATGTTGACGCGTCTCTTGCTCAAATCTTCTGACAAGGCACCTTGGTCCGACAATGGCATAGCTAAAAACCCAGCTCTCTTACCGCTTGAAGGCTTGGGCAAAGGTCAATACTTCTACGAAGTAGATTTGAACGGCAACACGACAGGTAAAGATGGACAAGCCCTTCTCGACCAACTTCGCACTAACGGACCTCACAGTTACCAAGCTACTGTCAAAGTTTATGGTGCCAAAGACGGCAAACCAGATTTAAGCAATCTTGTTGCGATTCGTCAAGTAACGATTCAACTTCGTGGAAAAGAAATGGCAGCAACACCATCTCAAGAAGGTCAAATGAATAAGAAACCTTCTACAACACCATCTCAAGAAGGCCAAATGAATAAGAAGCCATCTGCAACACCATCTAAAGAAGGTCAGATGAATAAGAAGCCTTCTGCAACAGATTCTATGAGTACAGCCAAGGGTACGAAGGAAGTGGATATTCGCATGACTGATGTGAAGGGGGAACACCCAACCTCTAAGCCGATGGTAGATACAATGAAAAAAAATGATAAGCCTACGTTACCAAACACTGGTGAAGCTCAAACTGCTACAGCTACCATTGGTTTCTTTGGACTAGTCTTGGCAGGAATTCTTAGCCTTCTAGGTTTTAAAGCAAAACAAGAAGATTAAGGTTCAAATCATTTAAAAATTACTAAAAATAGTGTTATACTAAAGCCAGTATAACACTGTTTTTATCAGGAGATTGGCAAATGGGAAAGACAATTTTACTCGTTGATGATGAGATAGATATTCTTGATATTCAAAAGCGCTATCTTGTGCAGGATGGCTACCATGTTTTAGTGGCTCGAGATGGCGTGGAGGGGTTAGATCTTTTCAGAAAGAAATCTGTTGACCTGATCATCACGGATATCATGATGCCGAATATGGACGGTTATGACTTTATCAGTGAGGTTCAGTATATAGCACCTGATCAGCCTTTTCTTTTTACAACGGCTAAGACTAGCGATCAAGACAAAATTTACGGTTTGAGCTTAGGAGCAGATGATTTTATAGCCAAACCTTTTAGTCCGCGTGAGCTGGTGCTAAGAGTCAATAATATTTTGCGCCGACTGCATCGTGGAGGCGAGATCGAACAAATTGAGCTCGGTGATTTGGTGATGAATCATGTGGTTCATGAGGTTCGCATTGGGAAGCATTTTTTGGAATTAACAGTGAAGTCCTTTGAACTGCTCTGGATTTTAGCTAGCAATCCTGAGAGAGTTTTTTCAAAGACGGAGCTTTACGAGAAGGTGTGGCAGGAAGATTTCGTAGATGATACCAATACCCTTAATGTTCATATCCATGCTCTGAGACAGGAATTGACCAAGTATGCCAGTTCAGACACTCCTGCCGTCAAAACTGTCTGGGGTCTGGGGTATAAAATGGAAAGACCACGAGGTATAAAATGAAATTAAAAAGTTACATTCTAGTGGGGTATCTGATTTCTAGCCTATTAACCATTTTACTTGTTTTCTGGGCAGTCCAGCGAATGTTGATTGTAAAAAGCGAGATTTATTTCCTAGTTGGAATGACCTTGATTGCTAGTTTTATTGGAGCAGCAGTCAGTCTCATTCTTTTATCGCCAGTATTTTCTTCCCTTCGGCATTTGAAAAAACAAGCCCAGGATATAGCCAGCAAGGATTTTAGTACAGAGCTTGAGGCCAAGGGGCCTATTGAATTTCAAGAGTTGGGTCAGGCTTTTAATGATATGTCTCATAACTTGCAAGAAACGTTTGATTCACTTGATGAAAGTGAGCGCGAAAAAGGAATGATGATTGCCCAGCTTTCTCACGATATTAAAACTCCCATCACCTCTATTCAAGCGACTGTGGAGGGTATTTTGGATGGAGTGATCAAGGAAGAGGAGCAGATTCATTATTTAACAACTATTAGTCGTCAGACAGAGCGTTTAAATAAACTAGTGGAAGAATTGGATGTTTTGACTCTTAATGCCCAGCCTCGATCAGAATCCGATGGAGAAGCCGAAATAGTCTTTCTAGACCAGCTATTGATTGAGGCCATGAGTGAATTTCAGCTCTTGATTGAGCAGGAAGAGCGGGACATTTACATTCAAGTGTCTCCTGAGTCTGCAAAAATTAAGAGTCATTATGACAAACTTTCCCGTATCTTGGTCAACTTGCTAAATAATGCCTTTAAGTATTCAGACCCAGGAACTAAAATCGAGGTTACGGCTCAATTAACTGAGCAAGTCTTGACAATCAGTGTAAAAGATGAAGGACAGGGCATTGCTCCCGAGGATTTGGATAAGATTTTTAAACGCCTCTACCGTGTGGAAACTTCACGTAATATGAAGACAGGAGGCCATGGTCTGGGGCTTGCGATTGCGCGTGAGTTGGCTCATCAGCTGGGTGGAGAAATTACAGTCGAAAGCCAGTATGGCCTAGGAAGCACCTTTACATTTGCTATCAACTTAACATAAATCCTCAGTAAGTAGTGAACGCTTTTAACTCATAGTGTGGAAAAGATAAAACCAAATTCAAGTTTTTTCAAATCTATCTCCCTATTTTTAGGGGGATTTTTATTTTATACTATAGTTAGAAAATGATCGAGAGGTTTTTGAAATGGCAACAAGTTTTCTGTTCTTTATTTCAGTTTTTCTGGCGGGGATTCTTTCCTTTTTCTCCCCCTGTATCTTACCGCTGATGCCGGTTTATGTAGGAATCTTGTTAGATGAAGACCAACCGAGGACGTTCAAGTTTCTAGGACGAGAGGTTTCTTGGTACGGGATGGTCAAAACACTCTGTTTTATAGCGGGATTGTCGACTGTATTTTTAGTCTTGGGCTATGGTGCTGGTGCTTTAGGGCAAGTCCTATACGCCCCTTGGTTTCGCTATCTTTTGGGTGGAATTGTCATACTATTGGGAATCCACCAAACGGGCGTCATCAATATCCAGCAGCTGCAAAAGCAAAAAAGCATCCAGTTTAAACAGAATAGTAAACGGAGTGACTTGCTTAATGCCTTTATTTTAGGGATTACTTTTAGCTTTGGTTGGACACCCTGTGTAGGGCCTGTTCTGAGTTCTGTTTTAGCAATTGCTGCTTCTGGGGGAGATGGCGCTCTTCAGGGAGGCTTGCTTATGTTGGTTTATACACTCGGATTAGCCCTTCCTTTTCTAGCAATGGCTTTAGCTTCTGGCTGGGTATTGCAGCGCTTTGCAAAACTCAAACCTTATATGGGAACGCTTAAGAAAATCGGCGGAGTTCTCATCATTCTTATGGGAATTCTACTTATGCTCGGAAATCTAAATGCTTTAGCGTCACTATTTGGATAAAAATTATATAATTAAAGGAGAACTATCATGAAAAAAATCGCTACTCTTACAATGGCTACTCTTAGTATCTTTGCCTTGGCTGCTTGCTCCAGTCAAAAGTCAAATTCAGACATGAAAAAGATGGATGACAGTAGCATGATGAAGAAGGATGATATGAAAAAAGATGACATGAAGAAGGAGAATATGAAAGACTCTAGCATGTCTGATGATAAAATGAAAAAGGATGATATGAAGGACTCGTCTATGATGTCCGACAGTAAGTCTGATATGAAAGATGACATGAAATCTAGTGATTCAAGCATGAAGGATGAAATGAAAGATTCATCTGAAATGTCATCTGATAAATAAAATTATCAATAAGGCTGGAAGTCGTCAATTTTGTCGGCTTTCTCCTTGTTTGGAGAGGAAAGAATACTATGAGAAAACTGTCTCTATTAACCGCGGGTCTGCTTTGTGTCGGCTTATTGGGAGCTTGCTCAAATCAGCAAATGAATTCGGAAGCTTCTAAAAATGATAAAAGTTCCATGACTAGTAAGGCAAATTCTAATCAAGCTACAAAGATGGCCAAGGACTTTAGTCTGCAAGGAGTGGACGGCAAGACCTACAAGCTGTCTGATTTCAAAGGCAAGAAAGTCTATCTAAAGTTTTGGGCTTCTTGGTGCTCTATCTGTCTATCCACACTTGGAGATACCAATGATTTGGCTAAGGAGCAGTCTGGAAAAGATTATGTTGTCCTGTCGGTAGTGTCTCCGACTTTTAACGGAGAAAAGTCTGCTGATGATTTCAAGGAATGGTACAAGTCTTTGGATTACAAGAACATGCCAGTTCTTATGGATACCAAGGGAGAATTACTGAAAGAATACGGTATTCGCTCTTATCCATCTGCTCTCTTTATCAATAGTGACGGTTCACTTGCTAAAACTCATGTGGGCTACATGAGTAAGGAAGATATTGAGAAAACACTAAAGGAAATCAAGTAGAAAGGAGTAATGAGCATGGAAGGCAAATGGAAGATTTTTCTGGTTTTAATTGGTTTGCTTGTCTGCTTTGGGCTGTTTTATGTGATTTCGGGCAATGGTAAGCAATCATCTCCTGAGCAGATCAAGAAAGCCTCTATGAGCAAGACAGAAGTGACTAAACAAAAGCAAGAAGACGTCAAGGAAGAAGATAAGCGGGAGATCTATCTGGCTGGCGGTTGTTTCTGGGGAGTAGAAGAGTATTTCTCTAGAGTACCAGGTGTCATTGATGCTGAGTCTGGCTATGCAAATGGTA
>ERZ773099.3448-NODE-3448-length-10185-cov-4.883317_pt1 | contig 10185 bp, 10 predicted proteins | sample MGYA00511120_ERZ773099 | MGnify/ENA primary metagenome ERZ773099 (study PRJEB29015, sample SAMEA2738012) | human oral metagenome | biome: human oral; feature: human-associated habitat; material: dental | place: China | collected 2104 ... | reverse complement strand
GCCGCGCTGTTTGCCCTGACGGGAGCCGCAGCGGCCCGCTGCGTCCCGGGGGAGGTCCTGGCGGTCTTTAAGGGCGAGGGGGGAAGGGTGTCGGCCTCGTCCGTGCGCGTGGGGCGCGAAGCGTTCCGCGCAACCTCCATCGCCGCTGCCGTGGGGGCGCGCGTGGAGAAAACCTACCCCAACCTCTCCGAGGCTGGGAACGGCGTCTTCGTGCGGCTGAGCGGCGCCGCCTCCGAGGAGGAACTGGTGCGGAAGCTGCTCCAACGGGACGACGTGCTGGCCGCGTCGCCCAACTACGTCGTGCAGGCGTCCGCCAGGGAGCCGAACGACCCCGGCTTCCCCGCCCTGTGGGGGCTGAAGGCCATTAAGGCACCTGAGGCCTGGCAGGACACGACGGGGGCCGACGACGTCTACGTGGCCGTGATGGACACGGGCATCGACACGGTCACGCAGAGCATCGAGCTGGCGAAGGTGGACGGGACCCTGAGCAGGAGTTTCTTGCCGAACAACTCCTCGTGGCAGGACGAGAACGGCCACGGCACTCACGTGGCGGGGACCATCGGCGCCAGGGGGAACAACGGCAGGGGCGTCGTGGGCGTGAACTGGAACGTGAGGCTGATCTCCCTCCGCACCATGAACGAGAACGGACTGGGCACGACGGGATGGATGATCGATGGCGTCGAGTACCTGATCGGATTGTTGAGGGACCGGCCGAACCTGAAGCTGGCGGCGCTGAACGCCTCGCTGGGGTGGTATGCTCCCGCTCTGGCGCCGGGAGCGCAGGGGAGCGATGTGGTGTGGCAGGTGCTCAAGGCCCTGGACAACATGAACCGGGTCGTCCTCGTCGTCGCCGCTGGAAACGAGAGGACGGAGATCGGCGTCCCGGCGCCGCAGGATGGTCCGAAACTTCCGGGGGCCAACGAACCCCCGTACAAGAAAGGGGAGTGCTCTTACCCCGCCTCCTACCGGGGGCTGCACAACATGATCGCGGTGGGGGCCGTGAGCACTGATCTCACCTTCGCTGCCGACTTCAGCAACTACAGCGGCACCTACGTGGACGTCGCGGCGCCGGGCGTGAACGTCCTCAGCACGGCCTGCGCCGCGGATCCGAAGGGTTGGCTGTTGTCCAACGATATCCGGGTAGTCAGCATGGACGGCACCTCCATGGCGGCTCCCCACGTGGCGGGGGCGGCGGCCCTGCTGAAGGCCGCGGACCCGACGCGCACGGCGTACCAGATCCGGACCGCCCTGATCGAGGGGGCGTCAAAGGACCAGCCTGCCCTTGCCGGGAAGGTGGCGGGCGGCCGCCTGTTGAACGTCAGGGGTGCACTGGACTACCAGAGCGCGCACGGGAATCTGCCGCAGGCCCCGACCCCGGGAGCGGACGACGTGCCCGCGGGCATCGTCGCCGGCAACGGCCTGTCGTCCGATGACATCGTCACGAACGGGAGTGTCAACGTGCTGAAGGGCGATGCCGTCGCAACGGGGGACATCGCCGCGTCCGGGGACGTCACCGTGTGGAACGGCAGCGCCACCGCCGGCCGGGACATCATCGCGGGCGGGGCCCTTGAGGTGTCGAGGGACATCCGCGCCGGCCGGGACATCCGGGCTGGAAGGGGGCTGAGGTCCTTTGGCGGCGTCACGACGAGCGGCAGCGCTGCCGGAAGCGGCCTGAGTCCAAGCAGGGTTTCGGCGGGCGGCAGCGTGCACGTCGTTGGAGATATGATCGTCCGTGGAGGCATCGTCATCGAGGGAGATCTCTACGTGGACGGCAACCTGACCTATCAGGGGGTCTTCCAGGTGAAGGGCAAGGTGACCGTGACTGGCAGGATCAACGGCAAAAAACCGCAGAACCCGAGTCAGCCGGAAAGTCCGGACATCCCCGGCGACGTCCCCGACCCCGGCATCTCCGAAAGCTATATCCAGCTCGATTCGGAGAGCGTCGCCAGCGGCGTGGACCTGTCCTTCACCCTGATGGGGTGCCGGTACGACGAAACTGCCAAGAGGGCGCAGATCAAGGATTCCAAGGGGAACTACGTGGAGGTTCAGGCCCCGGAGGTCCTGATCGACGACACGCCCGTTCAGCACGATATCCGCTCCGGTGGCAGCGACTCGGCGCGCATCCGGGTGCCCGCCGTGGAGGTCCCGAAGGGCAGGGTCATCAGCCTGCGCGTGCGAGCGCGGGCCGTGAACGGGGATGCATTGCTGACCACGAGGTACAAGAACGTGAAGGTGGACCGTGGCCAAAAGAGCGGCGGCGGCTCAGGCGGCGGGTGCGATGCGGGATTATTGGACGCTGTGGCGTTGGCCCTGCCGCTTCTGGCCCTTTTCGCGCGGAGGAGGCGGGGTTAGCGGGCTGTAAGCTGCCCGCGAGGGCAGGACGGGGCGGCGGGCCTTGAACTTCGGGCCCGCCCGTTCTGCATCTGGCCGCGTCGCCTCGTGGGCGAATAGAACCAAACTTCGGTAACCCGGAGGTTTTGGATAGACTCAGTTGGGGGGAATAAGATGACGAATTTGCCGACGTTTCCTGGAGGGGTGCATCCGCCCGAGGGCAAGGCGCTGACCGCGGAGAAGGCGATTCAGCAGCTGGCGCCCAAGGGCGAGCTGGTCTACCCGCTGTCCCAGCACATCGGGGCGCCCTGCGCGCCCCTGGTGGCGAAGGGGGACCGCGTGCTGGTGGGCCAGAGGATCGCGGACACGGATGCCTTCGTCGCCGCGCCGATCTTTTCCTGCGTTTCCGGCACCGTGAAGGAGGTCGCGCCGCGCATGACGATCCCCGGCAACGTGGCGCCGTGCATCGTCGTCGAGAACGACGGCATGAACGAGCACGCGCCGACGCTGTTCGAGGAGCTGGGGCACCGGCCGAAGCCGGAGGAGTACGTCAAGCTCATCCGGGCGGCGGGCATCGTGGGCATGGGAGGCGCCTGCTTCCCGACCCACGTCAAGCTCTCGCCGCCCAAGGATCGGGTCATCCGATGGGTGATCGTGAACGGCGCGGAGTGCGAGCCCTACCTGAACTGCGACAACCGTCTGATGATGGAGCGCCCGGAGCCCATCATCGAGGGGTTGGAGATGTGCCTCAGCCTCTTTCCTGAGGCAAAGGGCGTCATCGCCATCGAGGCCAACAAGCCGGAGGCCATCCGCCGCATGGAGGGCGAGCTCTCGGAGCACGACCACACGCGCATCCAGGTGATGCCCCACAGGGTGAAGTACCCCCAGGGCGCGGAGAAGATGTTGATCGAATCCGTCACGGGGCAGGAGATCCCGCCTGGGGCGCTGCCCGCGGACGTGGGCTGCATCATCCTGAACGCCCGGACGGTGTGGCAGATCTGGCTGGCCCTGACCCAGGGACTCCCCGTGACGGACCGCGTCATCTCCGTGACGGGGGACGCCATTGCGGAGCCGAAGAACCTGTTGGTGCCCCTCGGCATCTCCGTCCGCGAGCTGATCGACGCGGCGGGCGGCTTCTGTGAGCCCCCCGTGAAGGTGCTGGCGGGCGGCCCCATGATGGGCATGTCCATGCGCTCCCTCGACGTGCCCGTGGTGAAGGGGACCTCCGGCATCGTGGCCCTGACGGCCAGGACGGCCCACGTGGAGCCCGAATCCAACTGTCTGCGCTGCGGGCGCTGCGTCGAGGCCTGCCCCGTTCACCTCGTGCCCTCCACGCTGGATCGTCTGGTGCGCCGGCGCGACTACAGCGTCTTTGAGGCCGAGGGCGGCATGAACTGCATCGAGTGCGGCTGCTGCACCTACGTCTGCCCGGCGTCGCGGGCCCTGACCCAGGGCTGCCGCGACGGAAAGGCCGCGGTGACGGCAGAGCGCCGGCGCGCGGCGGCCAAGGCGGCCCAGCAGAAAGCGGAGGCGAAGAAATGACTGCGATGACGGAACAAGACTTGAAGTTGATGGTGGCGAGCTCGCCTCACGTCCATTCGCCGCTCTCCACGCAGAAGATCATGGGCCTGGTGATCGCCGCCCTGGTCCCGGCCGGGGTGGCGGGCGTTCACTTCATGGGCTGGAGGGCTTTGGCCGTGATCGCCGTCTGCGTGGCCGCCAGCGTGGCTGCGGAGTACCTCTGGCAGCGCGCGACGGGGCAGACGGTCACGGTGTCGGACCTCTCCGCCGCCGTCACGGGGCTTCTGCTGGCCTACAACCTCCCGCCCTCCATCCCCCTGTGGATGGCCGCCTGCGGCGCCGTGTTCGCCATCGTCGTGGTGAAGCAGTTCTTCGGCGGCATCGGTGGGAACGTCATGAACCCGGCCCTGGCCGCGCGCGCCATGATGCTGATCTCCTGGCCCGTCGCCATGACCTCCTGGTCCCTGGACGGCGTCAGCACGGCGACGCCGCTGGCAGCGATGAAGGTGCTGAGCGGCGCGGGGGCGTCTGCCGCGTCCGCCCCGTCCTGGTCCACGGCGGACCTGCTGCTGGGGAACGTGGGGGGCTGCATCGGCGAAACCTCCGCGGCGCTCCTGCTCTTGGGGGGCGCGTTTCTGGTGTGGCAGGAGGTCATCTCCTGGCGCATCCCCGTGGTCTACACCCTCACGGCGGCCCTGCTGGCCGCGCTGCTCCGGCACGGCGGCGGCATGATGCCGCTGCAGGAAGCCCTGACGGGGGGCCTCCTCCTGGGGGCCATCTTCATGGCGACGGACTACACCACGTCCCCCATGACGGCGCGGGGACAGGTGGTCTTCGCCGTGGGCTGTGGGGTTTTGACGGCCCTCATCCGTCGGTTTGGAGGCTATCCGGAGGGCGTGTCCTATTCCATCCTGATCATGAACGCGACGGTGCCCCTGATCGACAGGGTGACGAAGCCCAGGATTCTGGGGGAGGTGCGGAGATGAACGCGGCAGTTGAGGAAACGAGCCTGCACAAGGCTCTGCGCCTGGGCGGGACGCTGTTCCTCGTCACCGCCGTCACGGGGTTGGTCCTTGGCGGCGTGGAGCGGGGCACCCGAACGGCCATCCTGAAGGCCCGCATGGCGGACCAGGCCAACGCCCTGAGGAACGTCATGCCGGAGGCGGAGACGTTCAAGGCCGTGGACGTCGCGCCGGAGGACGGGACCATCGTCGTGACCGGCGCCCAGGAGGCGCTGAAGGGGGACGCGCGCGTGGGGTACTGCCTCACGGTCTCCACCAAGGGCTACGGCGGCCCCATCTCCATGGTGGTGGGGCTGAAGGAGGATGGCTCCGTCAGCGCCATCCGCATCCTGACCCACGCGGAGACGCCGGGCCTCGGCGCGCACTCCGCGGAGCCGGCCTTCTACCGGCAGTTCGACGATCGGACGACCCTGCCGCTGAAGGTGGTGAAGGGCGCCGCGGAGGCGGGGGACGAGATATCCGCCATATCGGGCGCCACCATCACCTCGACGGCCGTCACGGCGGGAGTGAACGCCGCCGAGGACTACTGGAACAGGAAGTTAAAGGGAGGCGAGAGCAGATGAGCCAGAATCCCCTCAGCATTATCAAGAATGGAATACTGACCGAAAACCCGACCTTCGTCCAGTGCATCGGCCTGTGCCCCACCATCGCCGTCACCTCGAGCGTCGAGAACGGCATCGGCATGGGGCTGGCGGCGACCTTCGTGCTGATCGCCTCCAACGCCGTCATCTCCATGCTGCGGAAGCTGGTCCCGGACGAGATCCGTATTCCGATCTTCATCGTGGTCATCGCGGCCTTCGTCACGGTGATCCAATTCCTGATGGAGGGCTACGCGCCGGCGCTGAATCGGGCGCTGGGCATCTTCATCCCCCTCATCGTGGTGAACTGCATCATCCTGGCGCGGGCGGAGGCCTTCGCCTCCCGGAACGGCGTCATCGCCTCCATCTTCGACGGGCTGGGCATGGGCCTGGGCTTCACGGCCGCCCTGGCCGTCCTGGGCGCGGTGCGCGAGGTCCTGGGGGCCGGCACGATCCTGGGCCTGTCCGTCGTCCCCGCGGGCTATCAGCCGGCGCTGCTGGTGATCCTGGCTCCGGGCGGATTTCTGATGCTGGGCATCTTTATGGCCCTGTTCCGCGCCGTTCAGGCGCGCCTTGCGGCCCGGCGCGGTGAGCCGGCTCCCGAAGCCCCTGCGGGCTGCGCCGCCTGCGCCATGAGCGGCAGCTGCCCCGGCGCCCGGATCGAGAAGGAGGATCAAAGATGACGGAACTCTTTCTGCTCTTCGTGAGCTCCATCTTCGTCAACAACATCCTGCTGACCCGCTTCCTGGGCTGCTGCCCCTTCATGGGCGTGTCAAGCCGGCTCAAGACGGCGGTGGGCATGGGGGCCGCGGTCGTGTTCGTCATCGTGCTGGCCTCGCTCATGACCTGGCTGACCTACAATTTCCTGCTGGCGCCCCTGGGCCTGGAGTACCTCTACACCCTGGCCTTCATCCTGGTGATCGCGGCGCTGGTGCAGTTTGTGGAGCTGGTGCTGAAGAAGCTGAACCCGACGCTCTACAAGGCCCTGGGCATCTTCCTGCCCCTCATCACGACGAACTGCGCCGTGCTGGGCGTGGCGGTTCTGAACATGAGCGAGAAGTACACGCTCGCCCAGTCCCTCGTCAACGCCCTGGGGTCCTCCCTGGGCTTCCTGTTGGCCATCGCACTGATGGCGGGCATCCGAGAGCGCGTGGAAACGAATGAGGGCATTCCGGCCTGCCTCCGGGGATTGCCCCTGACGCTGATCACCGCCGGGCTGATGTCCATCGCCTTCATGGGCTTCACCGGAATGGGCAAGTAGGGGAGGGAACGCCATGAACTTCATGCACGATCTGATCGTTCCCCTGGCCCTGATGGGGGTCATGGGCGCCGTGTTCGGAGCGCTTTTGGCCATCGCCTCCGTGGTCTTTCAGGTGCGGCAGGACGAGCGGGTGGGGAAGATTCGTGCCGTGCTGCCGGGCGCCAACTGCGGCGGCTGCGGATACCCCGGATGCGACAGCTACGCCGACGGGGTGGTGAACGAGGGCGCCGGGACCAACCTCTGCGTCGTGGGCGGAAGCGCCGTGAGCGCCAAGGTGGCGGAGATCATGGGGGTGGCGGCGGAGGAGACCGTCCCCATGCGCGCCTTCGTCCGCTGTCTGGGCTCCCCCGCACGCTCCCCGCGCAAGGCCCTCTACAGCGGCATCGCGGACTGCCGTTCGGCGGCCATGGTGCCCGGCGGCTCCCCCAACGAGTGCCCCTTCGGCTGCATCGGCTTTGGCACCTGCACGAAGGTCTGCAACTTCGACGCGATCTTCATGGGGCCGGACGGCCTGCCCGTGGTGGACCGGGAGCAGTGCGTCGGGTGCGGCGCCTGCGTTTCGGCCTGCCCCAAGGATGTGCTGACGCTCATCCCGCAGACCTCGGACGTCGTCGTGGCCTGCGGCTCCCACTGGAAGGGCCCTGCGGTGCGCCGGGTGTGCTCCATCGGCTGCATCGGCTGCGGCCTCTGCGCCAAGGTTTGCCCGGCGGGGGCCATCACGATGGACCGGGACCTGGCGGTGATCGACCCCGCGAAGTGTACGAACTGCGGCCTCTGCGCCCAGAAGTGCCCCGCCAAGTGCATTGAAACGGGCCAGTCCCTGGCCGCCTGTGCCAAGACGGCCTAGAGGCGGCGGGGAGGCCGCGCCCTGACGAGGTTGAAGCGCTGCGAAGGAGATGGCCCCCGACGAGGGGGCCATCTATTTTCGTGTGACCGAGGCAGGTTTTGCGCGTTTCCTGCCGCGCTGGACGAGTGCAAGGTGAGGAGGCGGCTTAACCGGGCACGACGGGCTTGATTTCCGATAAAGTCGCCGCTACCTGTGGATTTGGGATAACTCACTCCATTTGCTTTTTTAAACGATCAGTGTTATACTTTAAAAAGTAAAAATGGAGGGAGTGTCTTTTTATGTCAAAAACTCTTACATCCATAAAAGATCAAATCATTTCTTACAAGGGACGGCGGGTGCGCTGCCGCATGTCCAAGGGCCGCAACAGGGTGGAGGAAACGGAAGGGATCTTGACGGACGTCTATCCCAAGCTTTTCACGCTGTACAACAACTCGACGGAGAGCACCATTTCCTTCAGCTACGCTGAGGTCCTGACTCATGAGGTGGAGCTTGAGGTCGTCAACTGAACAATTTGCAGACGAGCCCCCGGTTTCCCGAACCGGGGGCCTTTGCGTTTTTTTGTGGCCGTCCGTCAGGGCCAGTGCGGCTGCCCGCGGCTGACGATCGCCCACGAAATTATCAAAAGCGCCGGATGATATGTAAAACAGTCCTTTGAGGGGCTGCATATTGAGTTCGACTATGCTAACATATCGTACTGTAGCTTTTTGCTTTTATATCGAGGGAGGGGAGATTGTAATGAACACGATCGGTCTGGCGTACTTCAGCAATACCGGAAACACGAAGGCCCTAGCGGAGGCCTTCAAGAGCGCGGTCGAGGCGAAGGGCGGCTCGCTCTATTTCTCGGAGGCCGCGGGCGTGGACAAGGCGGCTTTCTCTGCGGCGGACGTCTGGGCGTTCGGCTCTCCGGCCTCCGGCACGGAGGAGATCAACGACACGGAGATCCTTCCGCTCATCGAAGAATTGAAGGATCGCCTGAAGGGGAAGAAGGTCTTCCTGTTCGGGTCCTACGGCTGGGGCGGAGGCGCGTTCATGGAAACGTGGAAGCAGGACATGGAGGGCAAAGGGGCCGTCATTGCGGCCGAGCCCGTAACCTGCCTCGAAACCCCGGACGGCGCGGCGGAGAGCGCGATGAAGGCGGCAGCGGAGGCCCTCTTGGGCTGAGGCGCGGCGGGAGAACGTTTTTCAGAATCTCACGACGGGAGAGGAGTATCGTGAAGGAAGAGAAAATTTTGTTTGCGGAGGCTCACTGCGACGGGCCCTGCGGCGTGTACGATCCCGCAGCAGCACGGATCGCGGCGGAGGCGGTGCTCTCCATGACGAAGAAGCTGATCGCGCTGGAGTGTCCCGACCCCAAGGACAAGGCGGCCTTCACCGCGTACCTGAACAGCTTCAGCCGCTATGACGCCATCAAGGAGGAGCAGGCCCAGATCGCCAAGGCCGAGCTGCTCATCCTCTGGACGGACTACTTCAAGGCGCCGCACCTGGAGAAGTTTCCTCAGCTGCACGACCTGTTCTGGAAGGCGGCAAAGCTCTGCTCCGCCTGCAAGGTCGAGGTGAGCCTGAGCCACGCCGAGGAGCTGATGGACTGCATCAAGGAGGTCCATCGCATCTTCTGGGCCACGAAGGGGCGGGAGGTTGCCTGGTATACGGCCAGCTGAGGCGCCGACAGAGCTGACGGTCGTCGTCCGGGGGCACAGCATGTACCCCACCCTCAGGGACGGGGAACCGGTCGTGGTGGACCTGAGCGCCTACCGGGAGGAGCCCCCGGCCGTGGGGGACGTCGTCCTGGCCTCTCATCCTTTCATGAGGGATGTGTGGATGATCAAGCGCGTCGTCGGCCTCGTCGAGGAAGGCCGCTGCGTCCTGCAGGGCGATAATGCCGTGGAGAGCAGCGACAGCCGGAGTTTCGGCCCGATCCCCCTTCGGAACGTCCGGGGGAGGGCGACGCGCAAGGCCGACGGCTCGCCTCTGTCCCCGCCGCCGACGCAAGCAGATGCGCTTTGAAAGCTTGCAAGATGAAACCCGAAGGTCAGGCCGACGGCTAACGCCGTCGGCCTGACCCCTTTGAGCCGGGCAACGGCTCTGGCCCCCCACCCGACTGGTGCAAAGTCCTCTCCCTGATACGCAGTCTTATAACCCTGTCCGTTCTGCGATGGATCGCTCCGGTTGAGCATCTGTCCCGAAAAGAATAGAGAAGATCGTTTCTGCCGGAAGCCGCGCTTTGCGACAGGGCCCTGGGGCTTTCGAGGCCCCTATCCTATGGAGGTCGATACGTCATGAGTACAAAAGAACTGAAACAACCGGCCACAGCGTTTGCCTCGCCTCGTTTCTGCAACGTCGGCAATTTTATGCGGATGGAGCGGGTTTCGGACCCCGACGGACTGGACTTCGCCGTCTACGGCATCCCCTTCGACACCGCCTGTTCCTATCGTTCCGGAGCCCGCTTCGGGCCGCAGGGCATCCGGAACATCTCCGTCATGATGAAGACGAACCATCCGGTGCATGAGGTCAACCTCTTCGACTACCTGAAGGGGGCGGACATGGGGGACGTCAACGTAGTGCCCGGCTACATCCACCCGACCTATGCCGCCATCGAGGCGTTCGCGTCCAGGATACTGGATGCGG
>ERZ773099.3447-NODE-3447-length-10186-cov-9.712171_pt1 | contig 10186 bp, 9 predicted proteins | sample MGYA00511120_ERZ773099 | MGnify/ENA primary metagenome ERZ773099 (study PRJEB29015, sample SAMEA2738012) | human oral metagenome | biome: human oral; feature: human-associated habitat; material: dental | place: China | collected 2104 ... | reverse complement strand
GGGAAGAGTTAACCTTAGATGAAATACAAAACAAATTAGAAAATCTGACTGATAAGGACGAAGTAACCCATGTAAATTTTGTTTCCGACTGAGGGTTTAGACATCCAAACCGAGGGGAATATCTGATTACTCAACATGAGCAAATGAAAGAAGAAGCAAAAATAATTTTAGGCTTTTCTCCTTATGTAGAGGATTCATTATATTTATTAGTTACCGATATTATGCTTTCCTGATATAATGATTATATATGACATCTTAAACTATTTATAAAATTACCGAATAGACATTCACTTAGATTTTTGGCTGCAGAGATATATGACTACAAGAATATTCTTATTCAGTTAAAAGAGTATTTAGAGAAAATTAATTAGGAAAAGAAAAGCTGACTTTATTCCAAAGTCAGTTTTCCCATTTTGTAGAATTAAAATCTTGAATGATTAAAAAATCATAGGAAATACGAGCATTTTTGTAACATAAAGCCTTACTCTGTTTACTTTACTGCCCAAAGCTCGTAGTCCTCGTATTTCTTTCCTCAAAAGCACGAAGTCTGAGCTGTTGTAAACGATCATTTACTCTTCTACTGGAATCATTGGCAATCATTTTGAGTGTCGAGATAATTCCTATGAGCGCTGAAATATTAAGCACATAAAACAGCCACGCCACCACATCTCCAAAGTATTCTCCCTCAAGAATGCTTCGAGAAATTCCTATTTCACCAAGGAAATCTTTTGAAGATTCGGCAAGTGATCGAGGATCGATAAAAAGCAAGATAAAGAGCAATAATCCAAGTAAAAACGCATAAATAATATAATTGGTCAGATTTTTCATACTTTGTTTTTGCATATCATTCATCGTTCTGTAACTAGCATTTTCAGCTTTTGCGACCTCTCCTATAAAAAATGGAGTTATGAATCTTATAGCTCGTAGACTAACCCACAACACTCCTAATCCTGAAAGCATAGGAACGATAGTACTAATCGTGCAGTAACCTTTGGTACACAAAAGGAAGGTCAATCCCCCTAATGCTACGAAAAAAAGAATTGGAACTAATAAGCCCAAGAAAAATCATCGAAAAAAGGATTTTCCCTGTTTTCTTCAATATCTTGAGAGCAAACTTCCTTCTTTTTGACCAGAAGAACACATACTTACCAAGATAAGTGTTCCAATTCAGAGAATTACTCCTGTTCATAGTAGAATTTCCATAGTGGTTAGTTTGTCAGGTAAAATATATCATCATTATAGCCAAAAAACAAGAAAAAAGCAAAAATCTGATCTTTTTCTCTCTGTTATCTTACTGATTTTAGTCGTTAAAAATGATTTTCATAATCTGATTTAATTCTTTTCTCTGTTCTTTGAAATTTTGGTTGAGGATTCGGTCATAAAAGTAGGCATTACAGAAGTAGGCCATATAAGAAAGCCCCTTTTTCTCGAGGGGAACATAGGTTTCTATTGCTCCTTCCTTGAGGATGAAAACCTTGTCGTTGTAAAGCTTCTCAATCCCTTTTATGATCGCTTTATGCTTCTTTGGAGCGAAGGTCAGAATAGTTTTTACGAGTCTATTGTAATAATCACTATATCTTTTTTCAGATTTTTGTGTTTTTGCCTGTTTATTTGCGAGCATATAAAATCTATTGAGTTCTGCCCTTGAAAAGAATCCATAATCAACAGTATTATCCCAGTCTCCAATAAAATAGTTCTTGATATTAAACTTTCTGAGGAATTTCCTTCGTGTTCAGAAAGACCCCTTTCCGTTGATATTAATGATTTCATAATCACGAATTTTATTCTTCCATTCAGGGAAGGTTTTTAGGTAATTGAGATAAAAACTGAAAAAGTAAGCATCAGTATCTCCCTCAACAAGGATGATTTTATCCACGAAGAAGAGTTTTGAAAGATTCTCAAATCTGAGCATATGCATCAACGTCGCATCATCATAGTCCACATTGATTCTCGGCGCAGAAACCAGAGAATTTTGATTTTTATTCTTATACATTCTATAGACACTCGTCAGATTTTTTTCATTGATGAAGAGTGGAGAATTAGTAGAGAGAATAAACTGTGCACCAATATGTTCGCTGATTTGGTCGCAAACTTCAGCCAGTTCTTTCTGATATTGAGGATGAAGATGCAGTTCCGGTTCGTTTACAATCATAAACCCATCTGTGAGATCGTTTCCATAGAGTCAAAAAATCATTGTTAAGAGCGATTTCTCTCCATCACTGAGGTCATTAAAATAAGAAACTCTATCGTTCTCATCCACCATATAAAATCCAATCATGCCATTCACATAATCCACTCTTAACTGTTTGTCAAAGTATTTTTGGATCATATAGTTTAAACTAACAAAGAAATCTGACTTTTTCAAACGTTCTTCTATCGCTTTTTCTTGGGTGCTGATATCCGAAGAGAGGAGAGCTTCCTGGGTAAAATTTTCTAAAATGCTTCGAATCTTGTAAATACAGCCGGTATAGCCGACCAAACTATTTCTAGAATACTCAAGATCGTTGATGATTTCATGAGGATTGATAAAATTTTTGAAATTAAGCTGGCTCCTATCGTTATTTAAAATTGCAAACGTTCTCTTGAGCAAATATCGCTTTCTTTCTTCAGGTTTTTTCTCATATTGATTAAAAATTGTAATAACGATTTGCAAAAGCTTTTGGTATCTAATGCAAGAAAGAATAAAAAGCTGATATTCATTCAGTTTAGATTCGTTGATAATGAATTTTTGAAGCTTTTCATCAAATGCCGCTTCCAATTTGAGTTCATGAGGTTGCTCGACAATAACCTGATATTTGTATTCAGGAAATCTAAACTCTAGTTTGCTATATTTATCGATAATACTGTTAATTCTAGAGCTGTATTTGCAAACAAATCAGATGTTTTCATAGTCAGTATTTGACAATTCTAGAGCAATTTCTAGTTTTGAAGGCTGATCTGGTGTTTGGTTATTGGTTTGGAGATATTTGGTGAGGATATTTCTTTCCTTAATTGCCTTTCTCGTAGGGATTTCGTCTGCATCAGAAAAGCTGTTATCAAATGAAAAATCTTTAATCAAAATCGTAAAAAATTCTTCCAAAATCTTGATAAAATTACTTTTCCCAGACGCATTATTTCCAATAAAGATTTTGACTCCTTGATAGGCTAAATCTTCTCCATAAAAAGAAATAGGAGGCTGATTCTCAAACTCTTTTTCATTCATATAGGAAAAACTCAAGAGATTAGAGATTTTTATTGACTTGATTTGCATCTTGAATCCCAAATAGAAAGTAAAAAACACCGACGCCTCTCGAGATGAAAGACTTTTTAAGATAATATTAGTATAATCAGATTTCTTTCTTTTTCAACTTTTGCCATAGGGAAATCAGAAATCAAGCCATTTGGCTTCTTCTCCTAAAAAAAACATCTATACAAAGAAAGCTTTATCGGCATTAAAAGCTCTTCAAAGGATAATTTTCTCTCAAGATAAGGAAACAAAAAGCAGAAATCTGATCAGATTTTTCTTTTTCCCTGAAAAAGCTGGGCAACAGTTTATAAAAATCGGAGTTGCGGGAATGTTATGCTTGATTTTTAATTCATTTTGTGTAAGTACGAAGAGGAATTTACGTCAGATTTTTTATCTTTTTACCAGAAGCAATAATGGAAAAGAAACAGCAAGTACTCCTAATCCATGGCGGGGATACTTACGAAAGTTATGAGGCATTTTTGCAAGCATTAAAGGAGAAATCCGTGCACTTGGAGTGGATCGCGAGCAGGAGAGACTGGAAAAATGAGCTACAATCTCAGCTCGGCGAAGGGTTTGTGGTTTATTCCCCGCAAATGCCCAATAAACAAAACGCGAAATATGAAGAATGGGAAATCCTTTTCAAAAAACTATTGGAAGCGGTAAAAGATGGAGTTGTGCTAATCGGACATTCCTTGGGAGCGGCTTTTTTGGTAAAATATCTCTCAGAGCATCAGGTTGCTAAGCAAATCAAGAGCTTGCATCTTTTGGGAACGCCCTTTGATGGGGATATGGAAAGTGATAAACTCGTAGGTTTCGTCAGGACAGGGGAGTTATCGCAGCTGGAAGCACAAGTCGGAGAGATTTTCTTGTATCATAGTAAGGATGACTTCGCAGTACCGTATAGCCACTTTCTTAGGTATCAAGAGGCATTGCCATCAGCTCATTTTAGAGCTTTTGAGGATAGAAATCACTTCCTTCAGTCCGAAGTCCCAGAATTAAACGCTGATTTGATGAGGTAAAGTATTGGTTTCAGCAGGGGAGGCGACTTATTTCGCTAGGGATAGACGGATTATGAAGCAACAAAAAAAAACCGACTATCCGTAACATCGCGTATCATCTCTCCTTACGGAAAGGTGGGTAGCTCCTCAAGATCACATGGATCCGATTTTCGGCTCCCATAAATAAGTTGAGAATTTTGATAGTAAGCGTCATCACGAGATAATCAGTCTCAGGCAGTATAGTTATTTTTTTTATTTTTGCAAATGAAAAACATTGATGCTGAGGGAATGCAACAGTTTTTACTCGCAAGAAATCAGGGGAGTCAGTTTTTTCTTTCTAGTGGGAAATGAAGAAATTACTATTTTTGAAGGAAATGATTGAATGCAGTGATTTTATTTGGACTGATCTTGAGGCTTTTTTGGACGATCGGTTCCATAAATTCAGAAGGAACAAGGTGGAGATCGATAGTTTTCTTTAATCGCTTTATCAGGAGGGAAAGGGAAAGATATTTTCCGAAGGTAAAGAGTTTTTTGAGAGGGTTTGAAGTCTGCGTCATCGCAAGGTAGTGTTTTAGAGAGAGAGGACTCTTGATCTGTTTCGTATCGGTAAGTGCATGAGGATAAGGCGTAAAGTAGCCAAAATCGTGATACATCATCCGTTTCGTTGCAGGAAACTTTCTAGCGATTCGAGGCAGTAGCCAACCGTTTCGACGGATCATACTGTGGTATCGAATAAGATCAGGCTTCTCTCTTTTGAGAAAAAAATAAAATCTGATTGCTGCCAAGAGGTTGACCAAAGAGAGTGCAATTCCTAAGAGTTTCTTGAGTTTGCCTCGTGGTCCCTTAGGGCAGTAGCCTCAGAAGAGTTTTACTTGGTGACCGTGTTGCTGCAAAAGATGCTTGGTGTCATGGAGATAGGTTTCAATCCCTCCAATCTTATTTATAAAGTCGCTTACAAGCACAATCTTTTGAGGTTTTTGGGTTCCAACAAGAGAAAGGAAACGTTCATATCGTTTTTCTACGGTATAGCGATTTGCAATATCTTTAGACTGCTGAGCCAACTGTTCGTAAAAGTCAGGTTTCTTTTTCTTTTTTTCTTGTTGGAGTTTGATGAGCATATTAGAAAACTTTGCAAGATCTGTGCTCCCTTCGCTTTGTTCAATCGCATATTCATCTTGGATAAACGGGATCAGCCCACCTTTTTTGAAACCCACAATCGGAATACCTTGCTGGAGAATGTTGATCGCACTCAAACCGAAGGTCTCCAGGAACCTAGACGGCATCAAGCAATAATCTATGTTTCCAAGGTATCTCTCGACCTCTGAGAGCGGTTTCCACCCAAAGAAATGAATCTGCTTGAAATGATAACTCAGCTCTAATATCCCGCTTTCATAGCTTCCGCTCCCAAAAATGTATCGATCAAAAGGAAGCTCCTTGCCCGGATACTGACTAATAAAATCATAAATCAAATCAAATCCTTTTTCTTTTTCTAGCCTGCCGAGAAAGAGAAGCCCAAGAGTTTTTGTGGTATTCATGATGCAAGAAGGATAAACGCTCGTGAGTATAGCTATGAGCGAAAGTTTTTCAATCAGATTTTTCTGTTTCTATGGGGATTTTTCAAAAAAACATCATCAAAATCAAAAAATGTGCTAACTAAATCTTAGAGGGAAATGCAAAAATTTTCTTGTTTTTTGGATGCACAACCATATCTTCTAGTTGCAATAAAATAAAAATTAAACAAAAAACCTGACTTGCTCTCTCCTGAGGCGTTCTCAAGGCGTGAGGAAGCGATAAATCAAGTAATCTACCCTGATGAACGTTTATTACCCTTTTGTATCTGGAACCGATTTTGTTTATAGTGTGTGTAGAAGGTATAAGGCTCTCTACTCTTGATAGCGATCGTTATTGAGACTAAAAAGCCTTCTGTATTCTAAGGGCTTGCTATCGGTTCCGGGTATCCACTCGGACCAGAAGTATTTCTTCCTGGTCTTTTTTTTATTTTTTCAAGAAAAACAAAAAAGAGCCACTTGGGAAGGCTCTTAATCCTTAGAATTGATAATTTCCAGAGATTGCACTAGGATTTTCTTCAAACATAGGATTTTAGATAGAGGATAAAAGGAATAAAAGCTAGAGAAGAAATAAAAAAACGAAATAAGCAATTACGAGTAATGGGATTATAGCATGCGGAAAACTAAAGTATGCAAGCTGACGAGAAATCTTCTTTTTCTGCTCAAGAGTGAGTTCTGTTTCTGAAAACGTCCATTTTTTATTGAAGAAGTAAATAAAAATTCCTCGAGTTATCGGGAAAAATATCGCATAAAATCCGATAAGTAGTACCATTAGTTCCAGCAGTCATCATCGTCCTTGAAAATGCCTCATCTGCGTAAGAAGTTCTCATAAGATGAAGGTAGGTAGATAGGCTAATGCACGAGCTAGAATGCCCGCCAAGAGCCAGAAAAGAAAATATTTTCAAACCGTTTGTTTAAAAAGTTTCTGTGGGTCTAGAACTTGTAATTTGCTGATAGCTACTGTTATAAGTATAGTATTTCGCACGATACTTATAAGGATTCCGAACACTCGAATCATAATATTTCGAAAATTTGCTGGAATTGGACTGGAGATTTCTTCAAACATACTGTTTTATATAAAAGATAAAAGTAATAAAGACTAATCCAAAATGCTACCGATAATACTAAGGACGATGATAAGGACGATGAGAGGTCGGATTATCACGTGAGGAAAACTAAAATATGCAAGATAACGAGAAATCTTCTTTTTCTGTTCAAGAGTGAGGTTTACCTCTGAAAGCGTCCATTTCTTGTTGAAGAAATATATCATAACTCCCCAAGCTATGGAAAGATTGACGGAAGCAAATAATGGAATAACGAGAAAAACACCAAGCCCTCCTCGCCCTTGATATGCACTCCTTTGAATCTCAATTCGCACCTCAATGGAGGTAAGCAAAAATGCTATTCATGAAGCAGGGATAAGTGCCAATATCCAGTACACTATACTTTTTCGAGCCGTTTGTTTAAAAAGCTCTTGAGCATCCAGAACTGGAGTTTCTTCTTGCTTAAACATTTTTTGATTCTCAGTTTTTGTTATTTTTTTTATAGCTATTTTTATAAGGATACGATTCCAAAGGATACAAACCAAGAGTATCGCTATAGGAACTAACGTAGCTATAACTCGTTCTCCTATATGAGGGAGTTTTCGAAAGATTCAGATCAAGAGCAGCGTTATAAAAATTAAGGTAATGATAACTTCTTCTGAGTCTAAGGCGGAAATTCCTTTAAACATGTTTGTTTTTATATAAAAGAATAAAAGTAAAAATCTGATTTTTTGCTAATTTTTTACTAGTAATACAAACTAACTTCTTAATTATGAAATACCACTTCGATTAATTACTCACAAAAGCGCTCCCATCTGCTAATTTCAAAAGATAAAAGGGGTTTTATTTTTTATAAGATTTAGAAAAAACTAAGAGATTAAATGTAGAATAAAAAACCAAGTAATGAGATTAAGAACAGTAAGGCATATTGCAAACGTTCTTTTTTTTGTGGAGGCATATCTGCTTTCTTGAGTGTCCAATGTTTATGAGCCAGGAAACTGAGGTATCAGGTTAATGGCGGAGTTACTAGAAGTAATAAAATAGCAAGAAGTGACTCTATTGAGTTAATTCATCCTGATGGTGAGCCGAAAATATGTGAGGAAAGAGATGAGAGTATTAAAAGTATAAAAGCATAGCCTGCACTGACAAAAATTACCCCTTCCAAAATAATGCTAATTACTAAAAATCAAAGGATTCCTTGGCGATACACCTTTCAGAAGTCCTTGATCTCCATACTGTTTCCTAGTATTCGGAAGGCGAGGAGATTAAAAATAATGATTCAGAGGACTAGGATTCCCCATCCCGTTGGTCAGGATTTAATAAGCGAATTAGTGAGACTGACAAGTCGTTCCATCTGCTAATTTTAAAAGATAAAAAGGCTTTTGAGTAAGGAAAGCTTTCCGTTTCATAGCATCCGACAGCTAAAAACTTATCAGCTTTCCTAAGTATAGCCAAAAAGCACAACTAATGCAACAAATAGCATACTAAATTTCCCCTAAGCTTCGACAAAAACTCCTCAGCTTTTCTGATTTTACCAAAAATTAGCATCAGAAAGATGCTAATCAAGGCAAATACTGGAAAGTTTAACACGGCAAGGTATAAAACTCACAGCAATTTGTGAGCTTGCTACTAGTATACTGGTAGTGATGAATAGTCTCCCAATAACTCAAAAAAAGAACACAAGAAGAAGATGATAGGAATAGAAAGGATTGTAAGTCCAAGAGCAAATAGGATTTTCTTAGTCGGAGAGATTTCCATTTTGGAAAGAATCCATTTCTTATTGATGAGGAAGGAAAGACCTCCAAATACGATAGCAACTCCCCAGAGTATAACAAAAAACCATTTTATACGAGATTATGATCTCTGCAAGTCACTAAATAAAGTATTCGGTATTGCAATAAATGCAAGTAAGAGAAAAGAGAGCCCTGAATGCTTTAAAATTCTTAATTTAAGTGCCTTCCCGCCATCTTTAACTCTTAAGATTGCTCTTAGCAACCCAAAAATAAACATACTCCACACGAGAAATAGGACTGTACAACTTATTACTGGAAGTCGAGATGGCGTTGTCCGAGTAGTGGTATAGGAGGGAACCCCCTGAGTAGCATGATTATACATTTTTTCTATACAAAGAAGAATAAAAACCGTCCCGCATCCTCAATTTTGAGGAGAAAGGAGGGAAGGAAGGCGGACGCCTCACGGAAACTAACACGTTTTTCTTTAGAAAAGGAGTGGAAACCCTCATAGCTCCCGACTCCTTCTTTGCTTCCTCTTAGGCTTTATCCGTTTCTTCGGAGCTAACGTTTTCAGCTTCAGGTTTTTCTTCATCTTCCCATTCTCCGTCCGTCGTATATGCTCCCACCAGCCCTTTATGGATGGTTCGGGCATTACGTGTCTCTTGAATGAGTTGATTGAGCGAAGCAATGCACGCCACCAGCTCTGGATTCGGACTTACGACCCCAAGTGCATCAATTTTCCTGATGAACTGCCTGTAGAGCGTGTCTAATTCCTCACGGAGTTTCTTCGCTCCTTGCAGATTCCTAACAATCTCCTTTTCAGAGCGTTCCGCCATCGTTTCGATAAACTTGGCATTCACCGTTTTCAGCTCCTGCACACCCGCCGTCAATCAGATTTTGGCTACTGCCGCAGCATGCTCGGTTTTCTCGAGGTCCACGAGCAAACCGTTGATCAAAAAGCTCTCAGCACGGTCTTGCTTGGTCTGGATCCCTTGATATTGCTTTTTCAGCGGGAGTAAAAGTTGCCCAGCCTTCTGCACTTGCGTATCAGGGGACTGTGCCTCAATACTAATCTTGGCAAAGATAAAACTCAGAAGCTGATCACGTTTTTTGTCCAGCTCCTGCAAAGCTTTGGTAAATTCTTCTTGGTGCATCTCTTGATTGAGATCGAGAAAGACCTTGAGTTTGTCTTGAAAAGCGGTGAAATCACTCGCCTCAAGTCAAAGTTTTTCCGTCGTCCCCTTCGCTACAAGCTTTTCAAAGGCTTGCATAAAGGCACCATAGTTGGCATTCGTGAGTTTTTTGGGAGAAAACTCTTTTACTTCTTCTGCATGCGTCATTGTGTTGATCATAAGAAGATAAAACGATGAGTATATAAGAAAGCTCATCTTCTCAGGAAGATTGTTTATCTAAAAAGAAGAAATCTGATCCTTTGAGGCACTTTTTGATCCCAAAACCGACGATTTTTTAGAACAAAAACGCTTTTTCATGTCCATCTCCGAGCAGAAATCATAACAAAATGTCTATATCTGTCTACAGAAACGAGAGTTTTTTAGGGTAAATACACTTTTTGTGTCCATTTCTACCCCGAAATTGAGACAAAATGTCCATTTGTGTC
>ERZ773099.3446-NODE-3446-length-10189-cov-31.263470_pt1 | contig 10189 bp, 9 predicted proteins | sample MGYA00511120_ERZ773099 | MGnify/ENA primary metagenome ERZ773099 (study PRJEB29015, sample SAMEA2738012) | human oral metagenome | biome: human oral; feature: human-associated habitat; material: dental | place: China | collected 2104 ... | reverse complement strand
TCGCCCCCGAGGCCCCCCGCCCCGCCCTCCCGCCCGTCACCGACCCGGTCACCGGCCTGGAGCGCCAGGCGCTGGCGGTCATGGTGCAGCTGCCGTTCGTGGCCGGGGCGGCCGGGGCGGACGCCATTGAGGCCGCGGCCTTCGCCAACCCGGTGCACCGCGCCGTCTTCGAGGCCGTCCAGGCCGCCGGGGGGGCCGCCCGCGCCCTGGACGAGGTCCGGGCGCTGGCGGTCGACGGGCGGGGCCGGGAGGAGGTCGAGCGGGCGGCCCTGGCGCGCTGGGTCGAGCAGGTGCGGCTGGGGGCGGGCCCCGAGGTGGACGCCGCCCTGACCGCCCTGGCCGTCGTCGAACTGCCCGTGGCGGGCAGGCGGGGCGCCGGGGAGGGGCTCGACGCCGACTCCGCCGAGCGCTACGCGCGCGATGTCATCACCTCCCTGGCCCGCATGGGCGTCAATCGGCGCCTGACCGAGCTGCGCGGCCGGCAGCGGCGCATGTCTCCGCAGGACGAGGGCTACCGGGAGGTCTTCGAGGAGATCGTGGGCCTGGAGAACAAGCGCATGCAGCTGAGCATGCGGTCCTGAGCGGGGGCGGGAACCGGCCCGGGCCGCGCCGCGGCGCCGGCGGCCGGCCCGCGGGGGACGGGCGGGTGCGCAGTACTACTGGATCGTCCCGGTTGTGGCGCTCCGGGAGGATCGTTCGGGTCGGTGCGCCGGATGTGCCTGGTGGTTTCCGCGTGATTCCGCGGTTTCGGTGCCAGCGCGGTGGGGTGCGGGGCGGAACGATCCTCCCGGAGCGCCATGTCCCGCCCCGGTCAGCACGCCGACGACCCCGAGCGCCGGACGAACAGCCTCCGACTTCACGACCTCCTGGGGATCCGTTGGCACGCCGAGGCCCTGCCCGAGCGCATGCCGGCTCCTGGGCGCATTCGAGCGGGCCACCGCCGTCATCCTCATGCTCCGTCTTCACCACTGTCATCCTCTGAATAGCCTCTATGCTGTTCTCATGGGTCGTTTCCGCTGCGATGACGCTCCCGCGCTCATCCGCGCCGCACGTGCGGACGCGGGTCTGACACAGCTGGAACTTGCCCGGCGCGCCGGCCTGCGGCAGTCGAGCCTGGCCCAGATGGAGTCGGGAACCCGGGCGGTATCGGCCCGCATGCTCGAGAGGGTGCTCCGCGCCGCCGACTACCGGCCCTCGGTCCCGCTCGCCGCGCACGCCGACGAGATCCGTGAGCGGGCTCTGGCGCACGGCCTGGGCAACATCAGGGTCTTCGGGTCGGCGGTGCGCGGCGAGGACGGGTTCGACTCCGATATCGACCTGGTGGTCACACCGTCGGCCGGGACCGATCTGTTCGATCTCGCCCTGTTCATCCGCGAGGTCGAGGAGCTCACCGGGTTCCCGACGGATGCGGTCTCCGACGCGCAGGTGCCCGCCGCACTCGCCGACGCGGTGCGCGAGGCGGTGCCGCTGTGAGCGAGGGGGGCGACGCGTTTCACGTTTCCCCGCGCTATTTCTTATTGGGCCGGTAGGCGGTGAGCTCGTTGGATGCGTCGCTTCCTCCCCCAATCTCATAGGCCACGATGAGTTCGGGGTTGACCAGGTAGAAAGCGGTGTAATCACCGGAGAATTTGTTTCCGGGGAAGTCGATGATCTCTCCGTCCTCGACGCTCCACATGCCACTGATCTGTCTGCCCGTGGATGGGCCCATTGTATTTTCCAATAAAGAAAGCATGAGTACGGATCCGTCTGAGGACAGTGAGAAAGTGGGTCCTATCTGCGGGTAGGGCGGCAATCCGATGCATCTTCCCTTTTCGTCGGTCGGTTTGAAGGTGGAGTCGTTGATCGTGAGGGTGGTGGAGCAGTCGGTATTCGAGTTCTTATCGTATTCGCCCCGGATCTGGGCCCAGTCCGCGTCTCCGTCCTCGATGTACGACTTCAATTCGGCCGCAGTCGGACGGGGGTGGTCGCTGGTGAGGTAGACGCCGGCGTCGTGGAGCGGTCCGCCGTCCAGGGTCTCCAGCTCCTCGCCGGTGGGGGACAGGATCGTGATCCGATCGCTGCGCGCATTGTATTTCGACCACCCATCGGCCAGGACGAGAATAGACTCATCGGTCTTGATGCGGCCCTCCTCGGTCTTGCTGTAATCGATGTGGAAGTCGTAGAGGTCGCCGGTGCCCAAATCGACCGCGGTGCTCGGCGACGCGAACGCAATGGTCTTGTCCCCCTCGTAGACTCCTCTGAAAATTCCGTCAAAATAATTGTGTGCGTATTCGAAGCTGTCGGGGATGTCGGTCTCCCACAGCTTCCGGTCCGGGTCCTCGGAGTTCCAGGCCGAGCAGTGGTCCTCCTCGTCGCAGGCGATGACATAGTCTCCCCTGACTGGGTTTATCCTCATACCTGGAAACTTGTCCCAGGGGGCGTCGGAGACCTCTCCATTATCGGCCCTGAGGAGCTTGTCGTCCACTATGAGGTAGTCGCCCCAGTAGAACGGCGTGTAGTAATGATAATGAGGGAGGGAGGGGTCGGTCTGGTAGCCGAGATCCGTGGACCACTGCTCCTGCGGTTCGTCGCCGGAGATGTCGTAGGCAGTCACCTTGATTTCTGCCGCGTGGTTTGAATGCGGATTCAAGTTACTGACGACGAGCTGGTCGTTATGGCCGGCTACCCCTGTTGTACTCACGCTCGCGAAGCCGCCTATGTCCAGCGTCCAGGCCTTGCGGGCGCCGTGGGCCCAGTCGTTGGAGGGGAGTACGGCGGTGGCGGTGCCAGTTCCGGTCGCGGAGTCTTTTCGGAGCAGTCTCAGTCCCACCACGGTGGCCGTGCCCAGGACGAGGACGACGACGAGCACCACGACGGTGATCACGAGCGGCCGCGGAGCACCCCTCCGCCGGCGTCGAGTGCGGCGGGATGTGCCTCTATGCGGTGTTGCCAGTGGAGCGGGCGACGGGGCGTACGCCCCCGGGGCCGCGTACGACCGGGGCGGCGGGGGCACCGATGGTCCGACGGGCGCCGCTGGTCCGACGGGCGCGGCCGACACGGTGGAGGTGGCGGGAGCGGCCGATACGGCGGGAGCGGCCGACGCAATGGGCACCGTTGGCGCGAACGCGGGAGGGACGGGCGGCGCCGGCGCGGCTGGTGCGGGTGGTGGAGTGCGCCCCGCGGCCTGGAAGTTCGGGGGCCCCGCGGACTGCGGGCTCGAAGGAGGTGGGGGCGGCGGGGCTGCGCTCATGGGCGCATGGTACGGATGCTCGCGCCGCCCGGGACAGTCTAAGTTCTTAGACTCTTTCAGCCCCGGAGCGGGGCGACGTCGGTGCCCGCGCGCACCTCCCCGACCCGCTCCCGGGGAGAACGCGAACTGCGGGAACCCGAGCCGCTTGGGCCGGGCTTCCGATGAGTGGCTCCTGCGGCTGGACTCGAACCAGCAACCGTCCGATTAACAGTCGGATGCTCTGCCATTGAGCTACGCAGGAATCGCGCGAGGCGCGAGGACGACTCTAGCAACCGCGCGGGCCCGGCGTCGAATCCGCCCGGCGCGGCCCGCGGGCGCCATGGCGCCCAATAGTCACAGTGTGGGGAGCCCCACAGCCTCGCGTGCGCGCCGCTCCAGGTCCCGAAGCGCCCGCCCGAGCCCGTCGTTCCGCTCCCGGGACGAGTCCGGCTCCGTCGTCGAGTACAGGACGCCGTCCGCCCCGCGGCGCACCGACGCCGTGGCCCGCGTCCCGTCCGGAAGGGCCCGGCTCACATGATGGACGATGGCGCTGTCCACCCGCTGACGCAGAACACGCGCGAAACCGCGCTCGTCGACGTCGTGGACGACGGCGCCCGCCCCGGCCCCCGACTCCCCTCCGGCCTCCTCGGCCTCCCCGGCCCCGCGGGGATCGGGCGGGCGGCGCACGGCGTCGGGCACGGACAGGACGCGGGGGCCGTGCGCGTCGTGGAGCAGGTGGAGGGTGAGGGTCCGCCGCTCGGCGTCCCAGGAGGCGCGGCTGATGCGGTCCCAGCCCGTCGAGGCGGGCAGGGCGCCGGCCTCGCCGCCGTCCCGTCCCAGGCGCAGGAGCGCGTGGGGCGCGGCGACCAGCCAGCACTCGCCGTCGGGGCGCAGTGGCACCGCGCCGAGCACCGCGCACCCGCGGGGCAGGGCGCGCGCCAGGTCCTGGGGCAGGTGCGCGACGGGGCGGGCGCTCCGGCGTCGTGAGAGCAGTGACATGGGGAGAGGGTACCGGGCGGGCGGCGGCGGGGCCGTGCGAGTATTGGCCCATGGCTTACCGCGACATCCGCATCATCGGCGACCCCATCCTGCGCACCGAGTGCGAGTGGATCACCGATATCGACGACGCCGTCAAGCAGCTCGTCGAGGACCTGCTCGAGACGGTCGACGAGGAGGGGCGCGCGGGCCTGGCCGCCAACCAGATCGGGGTGGGACTGCGGGCCTTCTCCTGGAATATCGACGGCGAGACCGGTTACATCCTCAACCCGCGCCTGGACGAGCTCAATTTCGACGAGTACCAGGACGGCGACGAGGGCTGCCTGTCCGTCCCGGGACTGTGGTACCCGACCAAGCGCGCCTGGTACGCGCGCGCCACCGGCATCGACCTGGACGGCAGGCAGATCGTCATCGAGGGGGAGGAGCTCATGGGCCGCTGCATCCAGCACGAGTGCGACCACCTCGAGGGCCACCTCTACCTCGACCGCCTGGAGCGCAAGCAGCGGGCCGCGGCCATGAGGGAGCTGCGCCGCAAGGGCCTGTGACCCCGGCGCCGCCCGGCAGGGCGCTGCGAGGAGCCCGCTGAGGCCATCGCGGGGAGCCTGCCCGGCGGCGAGTCGTTGCGGGGAGCCGACCGCGAGCCGCTGCGGAGAGCCGGCCGAAGCCGTACTCAACCGACCGAAGGAGACCACCGTGACCCGTCTGCTCGACCTTGCGCCCCGCGCCCTGGAACGCCTGCGGGGCGCCGAGCTCGTCGAGGCCATCAGGGCCTCCGAGGGGCGCACCATCGCCGCCGAGACCATTACGGCGACCGGCCCGCTGCTGGACAGGGTCTCCAACCCCGAGCTGGTCGCCGCCTTCGGCGCGGACATCATCGTGCTCAACCTCTACGACGTCGACCACCCGCGCATCGCGGGCATGCCCCGGCGCGCCGGCGACGCGGCGCCCGACGACGCCACGGCCTTCGGCGCCGTCGGGGCGGGGGCGGGGCGCACCGCCGGGGACGTCGCGCGCTGGACCGGGCGCCTCACGGCGGTCAACCTCGAACCGGTCGACGAGGCCGTCGCCTCCTTCCCGGCCGGACGGCGGGCCACGGCGCGCAACGCCGAGCTGCTCGTCGAGCAGGGCGCGGCCATCGCCGTCATCACCGGCAACCCGGGCACGGGCGTGACGATCGAGGCCATCGAGCGGGCCACCCGCGCCATCCGCGAGGCGACGCAGGACCGCCTCGTCCTCTTCTCCGGGCGCATCCACGCCGCCGCCTCCGGCCAGGCGGTCATGACCGCCCGGGACGTCGACCGCCTGGCGCGGGCGGGCGCCCACGGGGTCGTCCTGCCCGCCCCGGGCACCACGCCCGGCTCGTCGATGGAGGCGGCCGTCGCCCGCGTCGAGGCGGCCCACGAGCGCGGGCTTCTGGCGTGGAACGGCATCGGCACCTCCCAGGAGGGGGCCGGCACCGGCGTCATCGAGCGCATCGGCATCGACTCCAAGGCCTCGGGCGCCGACGTCCACCACATCGGCGACTCGGGCTTCTTCGGCGTTGCGCCGCCCGAGAACGTCTACGCCTACTCCCTGGCCATCCGGGGCCGCCGGCACACCTGGCACCGCATGGCCGGCTCCCCGCAGCGCTGAGCCCGGGTGCGACGTCGGCGGGGCGCCCGGGACGCGGCCCGGGCCGGACCGGCCGACCCCGACCCGGCCGGACCCATCCGGACCGGGGCCGGCTGGGCTGGACCTGGGGGCCCGGGTCTGAGAGCATTGCACCGTACGCCGTGCGCATCATGCGACTGCGTCCGGTGCGGATCGAGAACGTTGGGGAAGGCGACTCTCGAACCAACTAGGAGGCGGTCTGTTATGAGTGGTGCCTATACCCGCGGTGTTCTTTTCGTGCACTCCGCACCCCGCGCGCTGTGCCCGCACATCGAGTGGGCCGCCGCCGAGGTGCTGGGCGCGCGCGTCCACCTGGACTGGACGGACCAGCCCGCCGCGCCCGGCATGATGCGCGCCGAGACCAGCTGGGTCGGCCACGTCGGCACCGGGGCGCGGCTGACCTCCGCCCTGCGCGGCTGGGCGAACCTGCGATACGAGGTCACCGAGGAGGCCTCCGCCGGGACCGACGGCGGACGCTGGTCCCACACCCCGGACCTGGGCATCTTCCACGCTCAGACCGACGCCCACGGCAATGTGGTCGTCCCCGAGGACCGGGTGCGCGCGGCCCTCATGCACGCCTCGGAGCCCGAGGCCATGCTGCGCGAACTCGACCTGGCCCTCGGCCAGGCCTGGGACGACGAGCTCGAGCCCTTCCGCTACGCCGGCTCCGGCGCCCCCGTGCGCTGGCTGCACCGGGTCGGCTGAAGGCCGGCGGCGGCCGCGGTCCCCGCAAGCCTCCGGGTCTTCGAGCGCGATCAGCGGGTGAAGGCCAGGGCGACGTCGTGGCCGCCGAAGCCGAAGGACGTGCTCACCGCGGCCCTCAGGTTCGGGGCCGCCCGCCCGCCCGGGGCGACGACGTCGAGGCCCAGATCGGCGATGACCGGGTCGACGCCCCCCGGCAGGGCCGTGCCCGGGACCCAGCCCTCGACGAGGGCCATGACCGTCAGGGCCGCCTCGAGCCCCCCGGCGCCCCCCAGGAGGTGGCCGGTGAGGGACTTGGTGGCGCTGACCGCCGCGCCCGGGACGGTCCGCGCCAGGACGCGGGCCTCGACGAGATCGCCCAGGGGGGTGGAGGTGGCGTGGGCGTTGACGTGCCCGACCTCCTCGGGCTCGACGCCGGCCCTCTCCAGCGCCAGGCGCAGCGCGCGCTCCTGCTGGGCGCCGCCCGGCTCGGGGCGGGCCGCGTCGAAGGCGTCGGCCGTCACGCCGGCCCCGGCGAGAACGGCCAGGACCCCGGCCCCGCGCCCGGCCGCGTGCGCGGCCGACTCCAGGACCAGGACGCCGGCGCCCTCCCCCAGGACGAAGCCGTCGCGGTCCGGGGCGAAGGGGCGCGAGGCCGTGACGTCGGCGCGGGTGGACAGGGCCCGCATCGCCGCGAAGGCGGCCACCGTCACCGGGTGCAGGGCCGCGTCAGTGCCGCCTGCCACGACGACGTCGGCCCGCCCCAGCGCGATGAGATCCGCCCCGTAGGCGATGGCCTCCGCCCCCGAGGCGCAGGCCGACACCGGGGCGTGGATGCCGCCGCGGGCGCCCAGCTCGATGCCCACCGCCGCGGCCGGCGCATTGGGCATGAGGGCGGGCACCGCCGTCGGCAGGACCCGGCGCGGCCCCCCGCCGCGCAGCGTCTCCCAGGTGTCGATGACGGAGCGGACCAGCCCCATCCCCGGTGAGACGGACACGGACAGGCGCTGGCCGTCGACCTCGGGGGAGCCGGCGTGCGCCCAGGCCTCGCGGGCGGCCAGAAGCGCGCACTGGCTCGCGCGGTCCAGGCGGCGCCGCTCCTTGGGCGTCAGCGGCCCGCCCGCGTCGCGGGCCAGCGGCGCGGCCACGCGCACGGCCAGCCGGTACTCCTCCGCCCAGGGCTCGTCGAGGAGCCGCACGGCGCACCGGCCCGCGCGCAGCGCCCGCCAGGTGGCGGCCAGATCCCCGCCCAGCGGGTTGGTCGTGCCCAGGCCGGTGACGACCACGGCCAGGGGGTCCAGCGCGCCCGGGTCGATGGTGCCGGTACTGCGCGCGGGCGCGGCGCCGGTCGCCATCAGGCCCTCTGCGTGGCGACCAGGTCGATGAGGGCGCCCACCGTCGGCAGGTTCGGGATGAGGGAGTCGTCCAGGGTCACGCCCAGGCGCTCCTCGACCTGCGTGGCGATGGTGAGCAGCCCCAGGGAGTCGATGTCGAGGTCGTCGGCGAAACGGGACGCGGGGGTGACCCCGGCGGCCTCGACGCCGGCCTCCTCGGCGGTGATCTCGATGATCGCGGCGGCGACGTCGGTGCGCTGGTCGGCCATGGTGGTTCCTCCTGACGACGGTGGTGGGCGGGCTGCGGCCCCGGCCGGGCCCATTGTGGACCACGCGGGCCGCCCGCGCGGAACCGGGCCGCCGCCCGGACTCAGTCCCCCGGGTGGGTCCGCAGGCGCCCCACGATGATCGCCATGTGCAGCATGAGCCCGTCGCGGGCGTCGGTGGCGTCCCAGCCGACCTGCTCGCTCACCCGCCCCAGGCGGTAGCGGACCGTGTTGGCGTGGACGAACAGGGCGCGGGCGGTGGCCTCCAGGCTCCCGCCCAGGGACAGGTAGGTCGCCACCGTCTCCTCGAAGGGCTCCCCCATGGAGTGCAGGGGCGCGCCCACCAGGGCGGTGATCTGCTCGGCGGCGAGCTCGTCCCCGTCCAGCAGGCGCTCGGGCAGCAGGTCGTCGGCGTGGACGGGGTTGGGGGCGTCGGGCCAGCCGGGCCGGGCCCGCAGGCCCGCCAGGGCCGAGCGGAGCGAGCGCCCGGCCTGATCTATACCGGGCACGACCGGGCCGATGACGACGACGCCGTCGATCATCGAGGCGATCGTCTGAGCCGCCCGGCCCAGGGCCTGCTCGGGCGCCCCGGAGGAGGATCCCGCCTCCTCGGCGGACCCCAGGACGATGATGACCGAGTCGCCGCGGGCGGAGACCAGGCAGTCGCTGCTCAGCTGACGGCACTCGTGGCGCAGGCGGGAGGCGCCCATGGCGTCCAGGGCGGCGCGGGCGACGAGGGCGACGACGGGGCCCTGGCCGGCCCAGCCTGCGGTGCCGGCGCGGGTGACGGCGTCCTCGGGGGAGTCGTGGAGCATGGAGTCGACGGCCACGGACTCCAGCCGCGCGTCCCAGGCCCCGCGGGCCTCGGCGGCGCGGGCGTACACCTCCGCCGCGGCGAAGCCGACGTCGCGCCCGAAGGTCAGCGCCAGGATGGTGACGGTGTCGTGGTCCTCGGCGGGCACCGCCTGCGGGGCCTCCTCGATGACGACGTCGAGGACGGTGCGCACGAGGCCGAGGGTCTGCCCCAGGGTGATGGTGCCCGTTAAAGCGGCGGGGGCGACCGAGAAGATCCGGTTGGGGACGACGTCGTCGCGCGGGGTCTCGACCGAGTCGACGAACATGGTCACGCCCAGGCGCGCCACGGCCTCGATCTGGCGGCGCGGGGCCTCGGGCAGGGTCCGGTACCAGGGGTGCTCCGCGCTGATGCGGTCCAGGGAGTGCTCGATAATGGCGTTCTGCGCGCGTCGCAGCGAGTCCACGGCAGGGAGGCTCAGGTCATCCATGACAGGATCCTAGTGGCCGGCCGGACCCGCCCCGTACCCGTTCAGCCGATCGACGGGGCCATCCGGCCCACGGGACCGTGTGATGTCGCGCTCGCGGCGGAACCGGGCGGTAACCTGTGAGTGCGCCCGGACCGCCCGGCCCGGGCCCGAAGGTTCAAGGACGACGCGCGCGACGAGCGCGACCGGAGGAAGAACGATGCCACAGGCCACCCGCACCGAGGAGGACCTCCTCGGTTCGCGCCAGGTCCCCCTCGAGGCCTACTGGGGGATCCACACTCTGCGAGCCCAGGAGAACTTCCGCATCTCCGGGGCGACGATCGGCGACGAGCCCTCCTTCATCCGGGGCATGGTCCAGGTCAAGAAGGCCTCCGCCCTGGCCAACCGGGAGCTGGGCACGCTCGACGAGGAGATCACCAAAGCGATCATCTGGGCCTGCGACCAGGTCCTGGACAAGGGGCGGTGCCTCGACCAGTTCCCCATCGACGCCTTCCAGGGCGGGGCGGGCACCAGTCTGAACATGAACACCAACGAGGTCATCGCCAACCTCGCGCTGGAGCACCTGGGCTACGCCAAGGGCCGCTACGACGTCGTCCACCCCAACGACCACGTCAACAAGTGCCAGTCCACCAACGACGCCTACCCCACGGGGTTCCGGCTGGGCCTGTACGCGGCGGTGCAGGGCCTGGAGGCGGAGCTGTGCGAGCTCATCGACGCCATCCTGAGCAAGTCCCGCCAGTTCGCCGACGTGCTCAAGATGGGGCGCACCCAGCT
>ERZ773099.3445-NODE-3445-length-10192-cov-3.633225_pt1 | contig 10192 bp, 7 predicted proteins | sample MGYA00511120_ERZ773099 | MGnify/ENA primary metagenome ERZ773099 (study PRJEB29015, sample SAMEA2738012) | human oral metagenome | biome: human oral; feature: human-associated habitat; material: dental | place: China | collected 2104 ... | reverse complement strand
GACTAGGACGTGTTTAGATATTTTTTTCTTGATGCTTTACCTTTATAGCTTTGATCAGTTTGCAGGTTTTGATAGAGTTTTTGCTTATCAATGAGAAGACAAGCTTGCTATCTGAGATTTAGTTTCTTTTGGTGAGAACCTCTTTTTGGTCTTGTGAGAAAAGATTGCTTTTCCTGAGCTTTACACTACTCTCTTTGTCCAGGTTGGTAGTTTTTCTATAGTTGAAAAATGATTTTTTTCTGAGAAATATATTGAACTTTTGCATTGGATGGTCTATTATTGGTACTCAAATTATAAGACAGTTATAAAGCTGTTTTTTGAATGAGAAGCACTTAGTTTACTTCAAAGGAAAGGGGAAATAAATAAAAAAACAAAAAAAACTGAGGTTTTCGTTGGGAAACAGCAACTAGTCGCTGAAAATAGTCAGATTTTAGTTGTCTTTCCTGATCTTTGGACTCGTGAGAATTATCTTCAGGCAGATAAAGAGGCTTTACTGCTTAATAGTTTAGATACTCTAGTGAGAAAGCAGACCAATCGACGAAAGATAAAGCAGTCTTTGTCTGGTGTTATCATTGCGACTGGATCCGAAATTTTTCAAGATTTTCAGAATCTGAGTGATATATTCTTTGTTGAACCACAAAAGTGGTATTATGCGAATCAACAGGATCCTAGATATAAAGTATGAACTGTCCTTGAAAAGATGAGTGAATTGCGGGGAGCTAAGATCAGTGAGATTTCTTCTGAAATGTTATAAAAAAGCTGGTTTGTGCCAGCTTTCTCTTGTATTCTCTATTCATCTTTCGGAATAATAAATTTATAAGCAATCCTATTTTCTTTTGCTAAAGGAGTAATTTTGAAATGATAACCTCAATAAGTAGCCTCTTCTTTGAGCCCTGTATAAAAGATAACATCATTATCCGATAGTGTCATTTTCTCTCAAGATTTCAAAATATATTGGGTCTCCCTTGGTGGTAAGATAGCTCCAGAGAAAAGATCGAAATCTAGAGGTCTCGTCAGAGGTCAAACACAATTACTATTACTTTTAGTCGTATAGAGAGCTTCAGTGTTTATTTCAACAATTCCACTAAGTACTCTAATCTCAACTTTTGCTCCAGAAAGCAACTCACTATAATCTGCCATATCAACGCGAATAGACTCTCCATAATCTAGACGCATATCCTTTTCTTCTAGGTAATTCAGGAAGTGATGTCAGAATTCTCTCCCGTTATCACAGACATGCTCTGCATTTTCTATTTTTGAACAATCCTTATATTTACAGAGTTTTTCTTTTTCACAATCTTTGAAAGCCCAATAAAAATACGGAAATTCTCAAAAGGCTCTCATTTTCTCCTCACGAGTGTATATTTTTTCTGGAGAAGGAAAAGGAGCAGGACATTCAATCGGTCCTCTAGTGTGTGAACATCCGACAAGGAGAATAGAAAATAGGATTACCAGTAATCACCTTATTTTACTCATGATATCTAAGAAACAAAAATAAAACTGAGTTAAAACAATATTATATACTACCATTCAATTCTATTTTATATTCAATTCTATTTTATATTCAATTCTATTTTATATCTTTCCAACAACTCTCCTCACTTGATCGAAAAGATTGTCCATCAATTTTTTCTGTTTTCTTCTTTTGCGAATGTGATCAAAGATAGTTACTTTTTCAAGTTTGATACCAGGAAGGTAAAATCTGATCCATCGAGAAATTCTGATTGGAGTTGGTAATCGTCTATAGAGAAAACCTGGGCCATCACAAGTAGCTATAAATTCAAACTTTTTCCCTTTTAATAGTGGCTCTGGTCCTTTTTTTGTATAACGATAAGCGAATTTTGCTGTAAAGACGTTCTCATACCAGCTTTTGAACTTTGATGGAGCATCGTTGAACCAAATAGGGAAAAAGACTACAAATTTATCTGTTTCTTTGACTTTCCCCTCTCGCCAAGCCCTGAGTTCTGGATCATTTGTCGGGATTTTATCTGATCAGAATGTTAAATATCAGAAATCGCCCTCTTTATCTTGGTAAAGATTGATTTGTTCAACATCATATTTATTTTTTAGCTCATCAAGTGCAATATTCGCAAATTGATGAGAAAGTGAGTTTTCATCTGGGTGAACCGTTAATAAGAGTATTTTTTTCATTAAGACGGGAAGAGATAAATTAAGAAAAGTTAATATTCCCTGATAAAGAAGCTCAAAAAGTCTGATTTTTTGTCTCTTTTTGTTTCTGTGGCATTGGATTAGAATATTTTCTAGGTTGATTAGCTTGTACAGACTCGTCTTTCATAGAGAGGGAGAGCTTTTCTCTTTCTCTATCAATATCAAGGACTCTTACTTCTACTTGCTGCCCTACTTTCACTATATCATTCGGATTTTGTACGAAGTAATTCGCAAGCTGTGATTTGTGCACGAGACCATCATTATGCAAACCAACATCTACAAAGGCTCAAAAATCTGTCACATTTCTCACTACTCCTTGCAACTTCATTCAGATTTCTACATCTTTGATATCTAAAATATCAGACTTGAAGCAAGGAGCTTCAATCTCTTCTCTTGGGTCGAGACCAGGTCTTTGGAGTTCCTTGAGAATATCTTGCATTGTTTCATATCAAAGTTCATATTTCTGAGCGAAATTTTCTATATCATTTTCTGAATATTGGGGCAAATCTTGTAATGGTAAAGTCAGATTTTTCTTTTTCATTCCAAGCATTTCTTCTAGAAATGCGTAGGTTTGTTTATGATTATCTGGATGGATCCCTGTACTATCAAGGATTTCTTTACCTCATTTGATTCTAAGGAATCAGATCGCCTGTTCATACGCCTTTGGTCAGAGTCCCTTTACTTTCTTGATTTGTTTTTTATCCTCAAAAAGTCAATTCTCATCTCTATAAGCAACGAGATTTTTCGCAACAGTTGTTGAAAGTCCAGCGATATACTGCAAAAGTGTATAACTTGCGGTATTTACATCTACACCAACTGCATTTACAACGTCTTCGACCTTTTCTTCCAGTTTTTCTTTGAGAAACTTTTGATCAACATCATGCTGATACTGCCCTACTCCAATTGCTTTAGGATCTATTTTTGTGAGTTCAGCTAATGGATCCTGTACTCTATGAGCAATGCTGATTGCACCTCTAATTGTTACATCAAGATCTAGATATTCATCTTGAGCTAATTTAGAAGCCGAATATACTGAAGCTCCTGCTTCTGAAGTAATGATATATTGGGTTTTTAGATCATTCTTTTTGATAAAATCAGCGACTACTTTCTCTGATTCTCTACTTGCAGTTCAGTTTCCAATTACAATAAGTTGAATTCAGAATTTTTTTACTAATTCTAATAGTGTTTTTTCAGCTTCAGCAATTTTTTTCTGAGGTTCGGTTGGATAAATTACTTCTTTTGCAAGGAATTTCCCTGTTTGATCTACGACTGCAAGTTTACATCCTGTTCTAAATGCTGGATCAAATCCAAGAACTGTAAGCCCTTTTACTGGAGGCGTTAGAAGAAGATTTTTTAGGTTATCTCAGAAGACTTTGATCGCTGACTCATCAGATCGTCTCTTTTTATCTGCTCTGAGCTCTCTTTCGATCGAGGGTAGTAAGAGCCTTTCTAGTCCATCATCTATTGCTTCTTTGAGATATTCTAGGCTTGAGTTTGGATTTTTTGGAATAAAAAAATGAGATGAAAATTCTGATATTTTTTCTGCTGAAAATTGCAATTTGATTGAGAGTTGTTTTTCTTTTTCTGCTCTATTTACTGCTAAGTAAGCATATGAAGGGATTTCTGAGAGTTTTTTTTGATATTCTTTATAAATTTTATAAACTCAGTTTTCTTCAAATGTTTTTGTTGCCTTAGTAAAAAGAATCGCATTAAGCTCTTCAAATTCCTTAATCTTGGCTCTCAAATCAGCATGATCAGAGACTTCCTCGGCAACGATATCTTTTGCTCATTGAATCGCTTCTTGAACTGACTTTACTGAGGTTTTCTCATCTCAAGTATCTTTAATATATTTCTCTGCCTCTGCTTCAAATTCTTCCTTTGAGAGTTGTGCTTTTGCAAGAATCTTGGCTAATGGCTCAAGTCCTTTCGCCTTTGCAATTGTGGCTTTTGTATTTTTCTTCTCCTTAAATGGTCTATAAAGATCCTCAAGTCTTGCAAGCGTCTCAGCTTCAAGAATTTGCTGTTTAAGTTCTGGCGTTAAAAGTCCTTTCTCATCTATAAGGCGAAGGATATCCTCTTTTCTTGCTTCGAGATTTTTAGTATAACTATAGAGTTCAAAAAAATCACGAAGTTGCTCGTCTGTGGCTCCTTTTGTCATCTCTTTACGATAACGAGCAATAAAAGGGATAGTATTTCATTCATCTAAAAGCTGAATAATATTTGAGATTACTCAGTTTTCCATTCAGGTTTTTTGTCTAATAATTCAGATGAGTTTTTCCATATGTTTGTGTATAAATAATAAATGCTAGATTTGAGGCTCTCTTTTTTTGATAAGATTATTTTCAAATTTTTCAAGCGCGGGACTGATCTGGTTTGGAGCAAGTGTTTGTGTCGTTGCTTCCTGGGTATTTGGTGTATTTTTCACTAAATCAAGGAGCGAGTTACTATTCTCTTTGATCACTTCTTGAGCCTTTTCAGATCATGGATTAGGAGTGTTTGCCATAGGAAGAATAGAAAATAAAAAGAATAAAAAATCTGATTTTTTATTGTATGATATTCTCCAAAAAATTCAAGTATAAAAAAAGACCTAGAAGGATACTTCTGGTCTCAGATGAGACTCAGAACCGATAGCAAGCCCTTAGAATACAGAAGGCTTTTTAGTCTCAGCAATACATACTGCCAAGAGTAGAGAGCCTTATACCTTCTGCAGACAACAATTTAACAAAATCGGTTCTAAGTCGTTATTTCAACTTTCATTTGGGTAAACTACTCGGTTGAAGTGCTAAGTGAAATTTAATAATGCATTAAATTCAGTTAGTTTTTTTTATTTGTTTTTTTATTTTGTTTTACGTTAATGAGCATAGCTTTATTTTTATAAAAAACAAGGACAAAATCTAATTTTCCTCTAATCATTAGTTTGCACTTTTTATGATTCTTTTAAGTAAGATTATTGACTTTTTTAAGTTTCTTTATCATGTTTATTATTTTATAATAATAAAAAACCTGATTCCAACTGGATGAATCAGATTTTTCGGTATTTTATAGATTTTAGTAACTTGCGTCACGAACAGCTCCTGGTTTTTCGGTGAATCTCATGATTTCTTTTTGAAAATGAAGCTCAACCTCACCAACTGCACCATTTCTATTTTTTCTGATACAGACATCTGTAGCCCCCTTTTTATCGGTATCTGGGTCGTAATAGTCTTCTCTATGTAGCATAAGAACTGCATCCGCATCCTGCTCAATCGCCCCTGATTCTCTCAAATCTGAGAGTTGAGGCTTTTTATCAACTCTTTGTTCTACAGCACGAGAAAGCTGAGAAAGTGCCATAATTGGAACTTCTAACTCTCTAGCTAGTTCCTTCAGACTTCTAGAAATATCCGAAATCTCTTGAACTCTATTTCCCGCATAACTTGTTCCATGCATAAGCTGAAGGTAATCAATAATCACAATATCGAGTCAGCCTTTTTCAATTTTCAATTTTCTGAGTTTTGACTTGAGTTCTGGCACTGTTAATGCTCCTCTATCATCAATAAATATTTTCGCAACTCAGAGTGTGCTATTTGCTTCTCAGATCTTTGAGAAATCTTCCTCATTCATTTGCTCTGAACCATTAAGTTTATACATAGGAACTCCAGCAACTTCTGAGAGAATTCTATCAACAATTGATTCTGAGCTCATTTCAAGCGAGATAAAAACTACAGTCTTCTGCTGTTTTAGTGCAACGTTATTGAGTACATTTAGTGCGAAAGCTGTTTTTCCCATACTCGGTCTAGCCGCAAGAATAATCAATTCTCCAGGCTTAAATCAAGTCAGCATCTTATCTATACCTTCATATCCAGAGAATACTTTTGATTCGTTCAGTTTTTCTGGATTATCTGCATATTCAATATACTCCATCACTCTCTTTTCCAAGATATCTCAGATTGCAATAATGCTCTCCCCTACTTGATTTTGAGTGAGATCAAAAATTTTCTTTTCAATAGCATCAAAAATCTGAAGTGTGTCTTTCTGTTCATAGACTTCACCACTGATTCACTGACAAACCTTTAAAACCTGCCTGAGGAGAGATTTTTCTCTTACAATTTTACTATACTCGGAACAAGGTTGTGTAGAGAAAAGGAAAGAAGAAAGATCATAAAGGTAATCCACTCCTCCAATTACATCTAGATTTCAATTTTTAGAAAGCTGATCAGAAACCGTTACGACATCGATAGTTTTTCTCGCCATTCGAAGTTGCTGGATAGCTTCATAAATGTAGCTATGCTCCTTTTGATAAAAGTCTTTATAACCTAGTTTATCTGAATCATAAATCCACATTACTTCGCTATCAAGGAGAGCTCAACTAATAACTCACTTTTCAGCCTCTATATTATGTGGAGGAAGATTGATATTTTCAGGCATTTGAGGATACAATTGAAAGATAAATAACTAGAATTTATAATAACAAAAAATGAACTAAAATCAAGGGAAACTTTAGTTCATCTTTGGTATTTCTTTTAACTTTTTCACAAGTCTTTAACAAAAATTACTTCTTCAAAAAAGAAGCTTTCTTGAGCTTTTTCATTGCCCAATCGTAATGACTGGATGTTGCGGAAATACAGTAAGAACCAAGACTCGTCGTTCCTGTCCGAGAAAAATAAGCTTTTGTAAAGAGCTCCTGATCTGAAAAGCTATCTATGAGCTTCATTACCTCAGAATGACTCTTGTTTAGAAACTGTTTTGCGGTTTGAAGCGAAGTTGTTTGATGCTTTTTTCGCAATGCTCTATTCATTTCTCCATATGTTTTCCAAGTATAAGGAGCGGGGAGAAATGAGGTCTTGACTCCTTTTTGGTTTTCTCCAATCCAATGAAGCAAGAGTTGATGCCATTCATAAAGATGGATAAGAACATCTCTCAGATTTTTATCTCTTTGCCAATGTGCTTCCTTCTGATGAGCTAGAAATTCAGGATCAAAAGAAAAATCTGATTCTTGATCCTGTTCTGAAAGAGATAGAATCAAGTTTTGGAGTTTTTGAAACTGAGTTTCTGAGGATTGAAGAAGATCAGTTTTATTTATCGGTCTTGGCATGGCTATCTCAATTAGTAATATAATAAAATCCTATTTCGCATCAAAAATAGAGTATTCCATCAAGGCATGCTCCCCTGCTCCAAAGGTATCAAGCTGTTTCAAGCCTCCATAGCGGCTTCCCATTCCTGCGGCGAGGATTACGAGCGTTAGTTTCATTGCTTATTTTTAATGGATAAAATAAATACAAGCACGATAAGAACTACGATGAAAACTCTAAAAATCAAAACATCAATACTCAAGCTAAAAGCTAAAAAAACTGATTAGATTTCTCTTGTAAGCTCTCTGATTTTTGCCTTCGCTTTTTCGTTGTTTTGTTCGTATTCTAGGACATTAAAGTAATATTTTTTAGCATTGTCTAAATCCCCAACTTGCTCATAAAGCTCTGCTGTAGCCAACAAATATTTTGGATTTGTAGGCCTAAGTTTCACGATCTTTTCCATATATGCAAGCGCCTCTGAGCTTCTATCAGTATTATAGAAGATCTCAACCATTGTTAGATAGTATTTTGGATTATCATTCTTTAGATTGATTGCTTTTTCTACAAGAAGTTCTGCTGTTTGATTGTATCCTGCCATAAAATAAATTTCTCATATTTGCCAAATAGCTTTATGATCATTCGGATCCTTTTCTGAGACTTTTTTTAGCAGAGAAAGTGCTTTTTTATAATTTCCTAAAGTGAAATATAACTCAGAAAGTGGCTTTAGAATTTCAAGAGATTCATCATCAATGGCCAATCCTTCAATCAGCTTCTTCTCATATTGTTCAAACTTTCCACTATTTTTAAGAATATTTGCTTCAATAAGGATGGTTTCAAGCTTCTTTTTATTCTTTTCTTTGTCCTCTGCTGAGTTCTTAGGCTCAGTATTTTCTTCTTTAGTTTCAAGATCTTCTTGAGGAGTATCTTTTGCCTCTTCTACTTCTGTTGAGTAGTTATTTGAGATGAATTCGTTTTCTTGTTCCTGTAGTTCTTCTTTGATCTCTTGCATTTCTTTATTTTCTTTAGCTACTTGTGCTTTGGTTTTTATAAATCAGAGAAAGCGTCTGCTGGCTCGCCATAATAACAATCCAAGAGGAATTACGATCATTGCTACTGTTAGAGCAATCCAAGCATAAGCTAATAATTTAGACATTCTGTAAACAAAAAGAATAAAACAGATTTTTACTTTATGAATTAGTTGATTCTAAGGCTGAAAGAGGCACTCTTAGAATAGCTCCTTCTGGAGTTTTTAGGATAACTTCTCTCGTCATAATATTATATGAACTAACAATTCAATTTTCATTTGATCATGGGCATTTTATTGTTGATCATTTTGTTGGGAAATTTTTTACTTCTTCTTGATAGATTTCTAGTTCATACATCAGGCTACATTTTAATTTTCAGCATCTTCCCTTTAATCTTTCCATATCTCTACCATCTACTCCTTGCAGTCCAATACACTCAACTTCTACGCTCGGTAATGGATTCAGACTTTGGCATGCAGTAAGCATACCACAATCAGAACCTACTGCATAATCTTTAGCTGCAGGATCTAGTCTCATCATATCTCTTGCTCAGATTTGGAAAAGAAAAAGATTTTTTCAGATTTCTGATCTAAGTTCTTTTACAAAATCTCAAAACACATATCTTTCCTCAGAATAAAAATAGAAATAAATCTGATCACCTATGGGATTATATCTTGCAGTGATTGGTTTTGATCATTCAAACCTCGCTTTAAACTTCTGTTTGAAGCTAGGGAAGACTTTGTGAGCAATATCTTGTTGCTCTAAAAACTCTCTAGATTCCTCCTCAGAAAATGCTCTTTCAAATTCAACAGTTCTACTTGCCTTGATTGGATATCAAATCACCAGTCAAATAGAGCTTTTTTGAACTCACTTTTCCTCACAGATGTAGACAATCTTATCTCAATGTCTAAGTTGAGTCTTAATTTCATCAGGGCAATTAAGAACTTTAAAATTCTTGTTCATAAAATAATCTAAGACATAGAGTTCCATTATGTTGGTATAATCAGTAAATATCTATTTAATGGTATTATTCAGTTTTTTCTTTCTTAGTTTTTTTGTTTGTATGTGGCAATTCTGCTGTAGTATCTCCATTCATCATTTGAACGAATTCTTCACTAGAAAGATATTCTTTTTCAAGCAATATTTTACACATTTTTTCTATGAGATCTTTATTTTCAATCAGAATTGTTTTTGCCTTTGTATAAGCGTTCTCTAGATAATTCTTAATCTTTTGATCAAGGAGTTCTGCCATTTTTTCACTATAAGGATTTGTGAAGGCTTGTTCCTCAGAATCTTTTAGATAATTAATCGGTCCAAAATCCTCATCCATCCCATATCTTAAGATCATATTTTTTACAATAGCAGTCGCTCTCTGAAAGTCATTTGATGCACCAGTTGTAATCTCGTCTTTCCCAAAGAAAACTTCCTCTGCGGCTCTTCCTCAGAGTAAAGTCACGAGTTCATCAAGGAATTTTGCCTTTGAATAAAGGTTTTTATCTTCCTCTGGAGTCGTCCAAGTGACTCACAATGCTTGTCCTCTACGTACAATTGAAATTTTTTCAACAGGATCAGCGTTCTCAAGCAAATGTCCCGTCACTGCATGTCCTAATTCATGATATGCAACCAGCTTTTTTTCTTTTTCTTTTGTAGTTTTCACTTTTTTCTCAGGTCACATAATTACCTTTTCAAGCGCATACTCAAAATCTTGAATTGTTAATATACTTCTATCATCTTTTGCTACTTGCAGAGTTGCTTCGTTTACTATGTTTTCGATATCAGCTCCAACAAGTCCGCTTGTTCTCCTTGCTAAAGAATCAATTTTAACTTTTTGATCAAGCTTTTTATTCTTGAGATAATAGTTGAAAATCTGAATTCTCTCCTCATATGTAGGAGCAGATACAAGGACTTTCCTATCAAATCTTCCTGCTCTTAGAAGTGCCGGATCTAGAG
>ERZ773099.3443-NODE-3443-length-10198-cov-3.196096_pt1 | contig 10198 bp, 7 predicted proteins | sample MGYA00511120_ERZ773099 | MGnify/ENA primary metagenome ERZ773099 (study PRJEB29015, sample SAMEA2738012) | human oral metagenome | biome: human oral; feature: human-associated habitat; material: dental | place: China | collected 2104 ... | reverse complement strand
CCGCCGTATCCGCGAACTGCTGTACGAACACGGCTTCACCATCAGCGGTGCCCGCAACCGCCTGGCCGAAACGGCCCAGCCCGGCCGCAAGAAGGAAGCCGAGCTGACCCAGCCCGTGGACATCACGCTGAACCTGCGCCAGTCCGATGTGGAAGCCATCCGCCAGGATCTGATGGTGGCGCTCGACCTGCTGCGCGACCTGCCGGGCTGATCCTGCGCCCCTGTCGTCCTGTCCTGCACGCCCGGGGAGCTTCCCGGGCAGAAGGGACTTCTTCTTGTGGCGACGATGAGTCCATGACACGCGCGGGTGCCATCCATGCCGTGAGCGGCGCTGCTGCCATCAGCCCACCGCCACGCCCCACGCTCCGGTGGATTTTGCACATCTGCCCCGATCTACACCCTACAGGGTGCGTCCATCTGGAACCAACATGCTGAGTTCCGCCGCCTTCACCACGGGCTTCGGCGTGAGCCTGAGCCTGATTCTGGCCATTGGCGCCCAGAATGCCTTCGTGCTGCGGCAGGGCATCCGCAACGAACACGTGCTGCCCGTCGTACTGGCCTGTGCACTGTCCGACGCCATCCTGATTTCCTTTGGGGTGGGCGGCTTTCGGGAAATTCTCGCCGGGGCACCCTGGATCGATCCGCTCCTGCGTTACGGTGGCGCGGCCTTCCTGGCCTGGTATGGCGCCTGCAACCTGCGTTCGGCCTTCCGCGCTACCAGCGGTCTGGCTGTGGATGGCGGGCAGGCGGCCAGTGTCTGGCGAACGCTGGGCATGTGCCTGGCCATCACCTGGCTCAACCCGCACGTCTATCTGGACACGGTGGTGCTGATCGGCACCATTTCCACCCAGTTTCCGGGTCAGGAAGGGGCGTTTGCCGCTGGTGCCACCTCGGCCTCGTTCGTGTTCTTCTTCGTGCTGGGCTTCGGGGCGCGCTATCTGCGCCCCTTCTTTGCCCTGCCAGGCAACTGGCGGGTGCTGGAAGGGGCCACCGGGTTGCTGATGTGGGCCATTGCCGCCAGCCTCGTGACCGGGGGCTGAGACGCCGTCATATCCCGGACTGGACTGGCCCCAAATCCGTATGCTGCCGGCTCAGGGCTTGCGGTGGAATTCTGCGCCGAAGCTCACCGGCACCTGGTCGGCAATGGTCTGCAGGCCCATCACATCGATCAGTTTGTTCACGCCTTCGCCCAGACCCAGTTCCTGCGTGTTCAGGATGACCGGATTGACCGTCTGCACGTCGATGATGTCGGCCGTGCGCCGGTAGACGCTCAGGGTGGCGTCGATGTCGGCCTTGCTGCCGTGCAGATCCAGTTTCAGCGGCTGTTCCAGCGTCAGACGCTGGCCCACGGCCAGTTTGTCGATGGTCGCCATGTCGACCTTGCCGGTGATGGTGGCGGTACCGAACTTGCCGGTCTCGAACACCCAGTCACGCAGGCGTTCATCGCGCAGGTCGACGCTGGTTTTGACGCTCTTCAGGTCCACATTCAGCGTGAAGCTGCCGTCGGCCTCCAGCCGGGCGGTCGAGGCGGTGAAATTCGATTCCTCGGTGACGCTGCGTTTTTTCTGGTTGACCTTGATGCTCAGAAAATCGATATCGGCATTGTCGGCCTGCCAGCTGGCGGCGCCGGCCTGCGAGGCAAAGGCAATCAGGGCAGCGGCCAGAACGGTCAGCGATTTTTTCATCTGTATATCTCCTTGGGGGCGCACGGCATGATCTGCCTTCAGGCGCCATGAAAATGAAAGAGCAGGGTAGAGAGGGAACAGGCGCGTGCCGAGGCATGGAAGGAACCGGGAAGCTGCAGGGAGGAACCCCGAAGCTGCCAGGGTCCTGTGACACCTTGACGCCATGCCCGGACGAGGCATGCACCGGATACCCGGCACCCGGGTGCATGCCGACAGGGCACGCCATGATAGTCGTTCGGACCCGGCGGATGCTTACAGCAGGTGAGAGATGAGAGGTATCAGGGCACATCCAGTCCAGAGGCCCTGCAACCGAACGGCCCTGCAACCGAACCGGGATTTCCGGGCTTGCAGAATGAGGCACCCGCGAGTCTCTGCAAAAGTCCTGCGGCATCCCGATGGACCGAATTCCACCCAGCCTGCCGACGCTGCAGTCGCGCGGCATTGCCATGCAGACGATCCCGATGGACCGAATTCCGCCAGCCTGACGACGCCTCGCGGTACAGGAGCAGGCCAGCACAGCGGCATGCCATGACCGCGTGAACGCTCCACTTCTGATGCCGATCAAAATGGGGGGCGCAGCAGGACAAAAACGAGAAGGACAAAACGGAAAAGCCGGCCGGCCATCCGAAGATGAACCAGCCGGCTCTTGAGGATTTTTGGTCGGGACGGAGTGATTCGAACACTCGACCCCTTGCACCCCATGCAAGTACGCTACCAGACTGCGCTACGCCCCGACAGATCTGCAGTATAACCGAAAATTTCCGGGCTTGCCAAGTCACATGGGGCCAGATTGCAGCGGATTCGAACATCCTGCGCCCCTGCATGGGGCAACGGTACAACTGCCAGGCAGCCACACGCCAGCGAAGGGTATCCCGGACAGCACGCGGGTGTGCCTCTCTGTACTGGAGCGTGTCATGGACCCATCTGTCCCCGTGCCCCCCGAATCCCTGTTCTGGCAAGCCCACATACCCCCAGACAGTACGAAGAAACCCCGCATTCAGTGCAGCACCGACGCCCCTCCCACCGTGTTGCTCACCGACGGCGCCGCCGTGGCCGTGCCGCCCACCAGTGGTGCGGCCACCGGGGTACCCGACAGGTTGCGGGCCGTGGGCTGGCGCAGGTGGGCCGTGGTGGGCGCCTGGCGCTCGAACATCTCCGGCAGCGGCATGGCCTTGCCGAAGAAGTCGCCCTGCAGGTACGACACGCCCAGATCCGTCAGGCGTTCGTAGATGGCGGCGTTGTGCACGTGTTCGGCGACGGTGCGCAGCTTCAGGCGTTTGGCCACTCGCACGGTGGAAAGAATGATCTCCTCGTCGATCGGGTTGGACATCAGGTTGCGCACGAACGAGCCGTCGATCTTCAGATAATCCAGCGGGAAGCGCTTGAGGTACTCGAAGGTGGCCAGACCGGTGCCGAAGTCGTCCAGTGCAATGCCGAAGCCCTGGTCCTTCAGGTCGTCCACCAGTCGCGAGGCGGCAGCCGGGTTGCGGATCGCCTCGCTCTCGGTAATTTCGAACACCACCTTGGCGGCCGGAATGGCGCAGTTGGCGCGCTGTTCACGGATGAAGCCGGCAATGGTGTCGTCGCTCATCGTGGCCCCGGCCAGGTTGATCGAGCACTTCCAGGTCAGCGCCAGTGCCTCGGGGTTGGCGGCCAGCCATTCGAAGGTCAGGCGGATGACGGCCCGATCCAGTGGTACCGACATCTGCGCCTGCGAGGCCAGTGTGAGGAATTCGGGCGGACGGATCAGCTGACCGTCCTTGTCGCGCAGCCGTGTCAGGACCTCGTAGGAGCGCATCTGCGAAGGCGCCTCCGGGTCGATCAGCGGCTGGGCGTAGAGTTCGATCCGGTCGTTGCGGATGGCGTCGCGGATGTGCTCGATCTTCTTCTGGTGGGCGCGGCGTGCGTCGATCATCGTCTGCGACAGGGGCTCGACGAAGAGCTGTGGGTCGCGCACACTGGCCGCAATGGCCTGCGCATCCGACAGCGCCGACAGGCAGTCCTCGCTGCTGATCTGCGAGTTCGGATCCAGCAGCAGCCCACCGATGTGACATTGCAGGCGGATACTGCCATGCTCGGTCTGGAACACCTGCCCGGAGAGCTGGGTGTAGATCTCGCGGGCCACGGCACGCACCTGCGCCACCGTCTCGGCATGAATCAGCAGGGTGTAGCGGCCGGCCGACAGGCGCGCCGCCAGATGGGTACCGTTCTGCTGGATCAGCAGCTGGGCCGTGGCCTGTTCCAGCTGCATCGCCTCCACGGTGCCACACAGGTCGTGAATGGCGTCGTAGTTGCTGATGTAGAGGCCGATCAGGCCACAGCGCGGACGCTGCGGCGCAGCCAGCCAGTCGGTCAGTTCGGCAATCAGGCCGCGGTCGTTGAGCAGACCGGTGCTCATGTCCTGTCGTGCCTGACGTGACATGCGGGCCAGCGCCAGACTGCGGTCGGAAGCCAGTGCCTGCAGCAGCTGGGCGGCCAGGACGGCGCAGCACAGCAGCAGCGACACGCCCACCGTATCGGCAAAGCCCTGGCCATGGCTGTCGCTGACCGCATAGGCGCGGCTGGCCAGCAGGGGCAGGCCAGCCAGCAGCAGCGTGTAGGCATCCACCCGGCCTGCAGCCTGCGAGGCCGCTGCCCAGATCAGCGGCACGAACACGGCAAACAGCACGAGGCCGGCATACTGGCTTTCGCCCAGCCGGTGCAGCACGAAGGCCACGGCACCGATGCCCAGCACCACCAGCACGGTGGGCAGGCTGAAATGGGGAGCGGGTTGCCGCAGGGCCGGCAATTCGGCCTCGTCGGCCGTCAGGTGGGCCGGGCGCAGCAGCGCCAGCAGGGCCGGACAGATCAGCAGCATGCCCTGCGCGTCGGCCAGCCAGCTGGCCAGCAGCAGCTGGGGCAGCCCGTGGACATTGACGGGTGGAACCTGGAAGAACCAGACGAGCCCCGCATAGAGCAGGGCGTTGAGGGGGGCCGACAGCAGCAGCGAGACGGCCAGAAAACGGCTGACCGAATCCAGCCGGTACTCGGGCGGTTTCCATTCGGCCATGCGCCGCAGCAGGCGGATGGCCTGCCAGGGACCGGGCAGCGACGCCACGGCGATGATCAGGGCATAGCGGGGGTCCTGCGTGGCCAGCAGGGCCCACGTACCGGCACCGCAGGCAGCCACCGGCAGCCAGCGGATGCCGTAGTACCAGCCAAAGGCAAAGCCCACGGCGGCCGTGGGCCAGACCAGCAGGTGCCAGGCCGAGCCGGCCGAAACCAGCTGGGCCAGCGCGCACAGCGCGGCAGCAAGCCCCGCGGCAACCAGGCAGCGTGCCGCCAGGGGAAGATGCTCGAAATCGGTCAGGCGCTTCAAACCGGCTCCTCGGAAAAACACGGGAAGCGGGAGCCGGCCTGCGGACCCGTGGACGGACGATGCGGGCTTCCGGGTGAAGCCGTCACATCGTCCGTCCGGACAGCTCCGGACAGGGACAGAACCTGGAGTACCTCTGCAGAAGTCCTGCGGAGGTTCCCTTATGCCGCCATCAGCTCGCGCAGCACGAAGGGCAGGATGCCACCATGCAGGTAGTAGTCCACCTCGATCGCGGTGTCGATCCGCGACAGGAGGCTGACCTCGAACGACGAACCATCGGCACGACGGACCGTCATGTTGATTTCCTGCTGTGGTACCAGCTCATCCGGTACCACGATGTCGATGACTTCGTCACCCTTGATGCCGAGCGATTCCCATGAGTCGTTGTTGCGGAACTGCAGCGGCAGCACGCCCATGCCGACCAGGTTCGAGCGGTGGATCCGTTCGAAGCTGCGGGCCACCACCGCCTTCACACCCAGCAGCTGGGTGCCCTTGGCGGCCCAGTCACGGGAGCTGCCGGTGCCATACTCTTCACCCGCAAGAATAACCGTTGGTACGCCGTCTGCCATGTATTTCATGGCCGCGTCGTAGATTGCGAGACGCTCACCGTCGGGTTGATGCAACGTCATGCCGCCTTCCTCGCGCGAACCGTCCGGTTTGGCCGGCAGCATCAGGTTCTTGATCCGCACGTTGGCGAAGGTGCCGCGCATCATCACGTCGTGGTTGCCGCGGCGCGACCCATAGCTGTTGAAGTCGGCCTTGGTCACGTCGTTGGCCAGCAGATATTTTCCGGCCGGCGAGGTTTCCTTGATCGAACCAGCCGGCGAGATGTGGTCGGTGGTGATCGAGTCTCCGAACAGCGCCATGATGCGCGCGTTGCGGATTTTCGGCACCGGTGCCGGTTCCATGCCGAATCCGGCAAAGAAGGGTGGCTGTGCGATGTAGGTGGATTTCGGCCAGTCGTACACCTGCCCCTCGGCCGACGGTACGGCATTCCACAGCGGGTGATCCTTCGTGAGGTTGCTGTAGAGACGGCGGAAGGTGTCGGCATCCATGGCAAAGCGCATCAGGTCGTGCACCTCCTGCGTGGTCGGCCAGATGTCCTTCAGCCAGACGTCCTCATCGTCCCGGTTCTTCGCCACCGGCTCCTTCGTCAGGTCCTTCAGCACCGACCCGGCAATGGCGTAGGCCACCACCAGCGGCGGCGAGGCCAGGAAGTTGGCGCGGATGTTCGGGTGGATCCGGGCCTCGAAGTTCCGGTTGCCCGACAGCACGGCCGCACAGACCAGATCGTTCTCGACGATGGCCTCGTTGAACTCGGGACGCAGGTCGCCCGCGTTGCCGATACAGGTCGTACAGCCATAGGCCGCCACGGCAAAACCCAGCGATTCCAGATACGGCAGCAGGCCGGTCCGGGCCAGGTACTCGCTCACCACCCGCGATCCGGGCGCCAGCGAGGTCTTGATGTGCGGCGCCACCGTCAGGCCCTTCTCGACGGCCTTCTTCGCCACCAGGCCGGCTGCCAGCAGTACCCCCGGGTTGGAGGTGTTGGTGCACGAGGTGATGGCGGCGATCAGCACGTCACCGTTGTGGATCTTCACATCACCGGCCTGCACTTCGGTCTTCAGGTCCTCGGGCTTCTTGTTGAAGCCGTTTTCCTTCACCGGCGCCGAGAAGAGCGTCTCGAAGGTACGCTTCATGTCGGTCAGCTCGATGCGGTCCTGCGGACGCTTCGGACCGGCCAGCGACGGCACGATGGTGTCCAGGTCCAGTTCGACGACCTGCGAGTAGTCCAGCTGGCCGGCGGCCGGAATGCCGAACAGCTCCTGCGCCCGGAAGTATTTCTCGAAGGCGTCGATCTCCTCGTCGGTACGACCCGAGCCCCTGAAGTATTCGATGGTCTTCTCGTCGACCGGGAAAAAGCCCATGGTCGCGCCGTACTCGGGCGCCATGTTGGCGATGGTGGCCCGGTCGGGCAGCGCCAGCGACTGCGTGCCCTCGCCGAAGAATTCCACGAACTTGCCCACCACCTTGGTGGCACGCAGCAGCTCGGTCACGCGCAGCACCAGGTCGGTGGCGGTCACGCCCTCGCGCAGCTTGCCCTTGAGGTGCACGCCCACCACGTCCGGGGTCAGGAAGTACACCGGCTGGCCCAGCATGCCGGCCTCGGCCTCGATGCCACCCACGCCCCAGCCCACCACGCCGATGCCGTTGATCATCGTGGTGTGGCTGTCGGTGCCGACCAGCGTGTCGGGGTAGTAGATGGTGCGATCACCGTCGGCCTTCTGGTGCACGCCCCGGGCCAGATACTCGAGGTTGACCTGGTGCACGATGCCGATGCCCGGGGGCACGACCTTGAAGGTGTCGAAGGCCTGCATGCCCCATTTCATGAACTGGTAGCGCTCGCGGTTGCGCGAGAACTCCAGCTTCATGTTCAGGTCCAGCGCCGCCACATCGCCGTAGTGGTCGATCATCACCGAGTGGTCGACCACCAGGTCCACCGGGACCAGCGGCTCGATGCGCTTGGGATTCTTGCCCAGATCGGCCGCAACGTTGCGCATGGCTGCCAGGTCGGCCAGCAGCGGCACGCCGGTGAAGTCCTGCAGCACCACGCGGGCCACGATGAACGGAATCTCGTCCACCCGTTTGGCGTTCGGTGCCCAGTTGGCCAGCTGCTCGATGTGCGTTTCCGTGACCTTCTTGCCGTCACAGTTGCGCAGCACCGACTCCAGCACGATGCGAATGGAAACCGGCAGGCGGTTGATGTTGGGGAAGCGCCGAGCCAGAGCTGGCAGCGAATAGAAGGATGCGGTCTTGCCCGACGCAAGCGGGTAGGACTGCAGGGTATCGAAGGTATTGTGTGCCATCTCGTAATCCTCGAATACAACGTTCAGACAGGGGACAGGGCAAGACCATGACATCCTGCCAGGCGACCGGGCAGGGACACGGACCAGGGAACGGGAGAGGCAGTCAACATCGTGCGTGGGTCATGATTCACTCCTGGGATTCACTCGTGGGTGTGGGGTGATTCGGGTCGCAGGCCACCATCGAGCATGTTCAGCACGCCCATGCCGGGGATGGTCAGGTCTGCGGGTTTCTGGTTGGACGGGCAGGCACGCAGCCAGCGTGCCTCGGTGTATTCGCGGTCTTCGCGCCGGTTGTTGGGCAGGGGCGGTGAATAGAACACCACCGTGTCGATGCGGTAGTGCGACTGCAGGTCGCCACTGACGGTGGACTGGCTGACGATGGTGCTGCGGCCGGTGTCCCTGCAGACCGAATCGGCCACCCAGCCGAGCCCTTCGCGGCGGAAGGCACCCAGCGTGCAGGCGCCGCGCTTGCCCACCTGGCGGTCGAGATGATGTTCGGGCGTGTCGGTCTGGTCACCCACGCACAGCTTGACCGGTTCGAGCCCCAGCTGTTCGCTGGCACTGTTGCGGATCTCCCAGAGCCCGGGCCTGCGGCGTGGATGGTCGAGCCGGCCGGCGGGGCTGGGGGCAGCGTCGGGAGGCGTGACGACCTCGCTTCTGAGCGGCGCGTCACCACCACCGTCACCGTCGGCCGCGATGGCAGGCAGGGCAGCCGCAAGGCCCGCCAGCATGACCGGGACGAGCAGGGCCGTTCTGCACCACGACGGCACGGACAGGGAAACGGAGGGAAGGGAAAGCAGGGCAGGGTTCTTCACGGAATATCTACACCATGACCGGACGACAGACGCGCCCATGGTAATGGGCTGTCAAGTGCCTGTCTTCGATACAGATCATCCGCCGGTGTTGCGTGCAGGCCACGGGCAACAGGAGCCGAAAGGCCGACCTGCGCGGCAGACAGAGGCGGGGCATGGAACTGCACATGGGGTGTCTCCCTGTTTTTTCACTGGCCGGCCGGGTGGCTCGAAGGTGCCCGGCCTGGCCGTCCGGATACCACTGCCGCAGGCATCAGCCTCGCGACATGGCCTGCTGCTGGGCCGGATGCACGCAGGCGTCGACCAGACGCTGGCCGGTCTTCTGGTTCATCAGCATCGATTTGTTGCGGATCTGGATGAAGAGCGTTTCGGCCCGCACGTCTTCCAGACGCAGCGCGCCGGTGGAAGAAATCACGGGCTTCATCAGCCACTGCTTGCCCTTGAAGCGCAGATCGACATAGCCCGGGTGGGCAGCGCTCTCGCTGATGTGGACCTGCTGGCGAAACTCGCAGGTGCTCACGCCCTGGTTCACGCGGGCCATGGCCTCCATCTGGAGGGCGTCGGCAGCCGGCACGGCCATGGGCGCAGCCACGGCAGCCGCAGCGGCCTTGCCGGCATGCCGGTGGGCCTTGCCATGGGCGTGGCGGGCGTTGGCGGCCGGTTTGCCGGAATCGGCGGCAGCTTCGGCAGCGGGCGCCACCAGCAGCGAGGCAAGCGCGAGCGACACGGCGAACGCGCAGCCACGCAGCAGCGGCCTGGAAGCCGAAGAGGAGGAACGAACGCCGGAACGGAACGACAGGGTGAGCATGACAGGATTTCCTGGAAGATCGGGCTGCGTGGCAGCCGGGGAAGGGGGAATGCCGCTGTGGCGGGACTGGGCGCCGCCGTCACGGCCGGTTGTTCATCTGCAGCAGGCAGGTCAGCCTGGGGAACCCCGGCAAACCTGCCGAGGCGCCCTGGCTCCCTTCGAAGACATCAGCAGGCAGGACACGAACATCGCCACTGATATCCCCACGGGGTGATAGCCGACCACCGGGAACCCGTCAAGGGCACGAAACATCCTGTTGATGTTGGCCACGACCTGTTCCTGGCACTTATCACTATCGAACATCTGGCCCCGTTCCGATGGGCTGGAAAAACGGTATTCACTCCCCCTGTTGTCGTCATTGCACATCCCCGGCCTGCGATAGGCTTGCCGGGGCGTCCGGCTTCGCGTCCCTCCGGACGTCGCCAAAGAAGGCGGCCGCCGCCTCTGGCGGCAGGGATACCCCCGTACGGTGCGCCCGCTGCAGCACCTGCCACCAGTAGCGGTAACTGGCGCGGTCGTGCAGATGGCCATCGTGCCGGACCGGCCCCCAGCCGGCTTCCCGGGCCGCCAGCAGGATGCCGGCGGCCTGCTGCACCTCGTTCAGCGCCGGGCGGAAGGCGGCGATGATCGGTCTTCGTCCTCGGCGGCAATCCGCGTACGGAGTTCGTCGT
>ERZ773099.3439-NODE-3439-length-10203-cov-7.332381_pt1 | contig 10203 bp, 11 predicted proteins | sample MGYA00511120_ERZ773099 | MGnify/ENA primary metagenome ERZ773099 (study PRJEB29015, sample SAMEA2738012) | human oral metagenome | biome: human oral; feature: human-associated habitat; material: dental | place: China | collected 2104 ... | reverse complement strand
TCTACGGGGTGTCGATCGAGCCCGACGGGACCGTCGTGCTCGACATGACCCTGACGACCGCCGCCTGCCCGTTGACCGACGTCATCGAGGAACAGGCCCAACAGGCCCTATCGCTCATCGCTGACAAGGTCCGCATCCAGTGGGTGTGGCTGCCGCCGTGGGGACCGGACAAGATCACCCCCGAGGGCCGCGAGCAGCTACGCGCCCTGGGCTTCAACGTCTGAGAGCCCTCCGGAGAACACTCCCGGTCAGTTCCTGAAGCCGCCCGCACACCGGTCGCCTCCGGCGTGCGGGCGGCTTTTGTGAGCGCGACGAGGCTTTGGCCGCGCTCAGCGCAGGTCCTCCTCGATGCCGAGGACGGCCTCGCGCAGGACGCGCGCGTGGCTGTGGACGTGGTCGTGGCCGGCGAACAGGAGCGTCACTCGCCCCTTCAGAGCCTCGGATCGCAGGTGCTCGACGGCGGCGACGGCCTCGGGCCGCTCAGTGAGCTCGGCCCGGTAGGCGTCGACGAACTGGGGCCAGGGCAGGTCACCGTGGTGGAAGGCGCGGCGCAGCTCGGTGGTGGGGGTGGCGTCCTTGGCCCACTCGTCCAGGTCGGCACGTTCCTTGGACACACCCCGGGGCCAGAGCCGGTCCACCAAGACCCGCGTCCCGTCGTCGGCGTCGGGGTCTTCTCGGATGCCCTTGAGGATCACGTTGTCGGGAGAAGGAAGTTGATCACTCATGTCTTCGACTGTAGCCCGCTTCGCAACCAGTGCGGTGCCATCAGATCTCACAGATCTCAGTGAGCCGAGTAGCTGGTGCAACGCTGCCATAGTGTCCTCCAGCGCCGGTTCGGCTTCTCCGATCCCAGTGGGTTGTGGATCGACGTCGTTGAGCAGATCGAGCCGAGGCCGGGCTACTGGGAGGCCTACCTCAGGTGAGCCGGCTGGGGTTCGTCAGGCCGCTGTATCAGGCACATGGTTCTAAGAGATTGCGGACGATGACGCCCGGTGGATGAGAGATCGCTGCGAGGCGGCAACCAGGTCCATATCGCGGCGAGTCACGCAGTAGGCCGCAATCAACAGGCTGGCTGCCATGATGGCGACCAGCCACAGGCTCCCTCTCTCACCCGCCTGGGCGAGAAGACCGGCATCTCGAACCCACGTCGGAAGATCGAGGACGCCGCCGAGCTGCGCGACCCCCAGTCCCGCCAGCACCGGTGCCCAGGCGAGTCCGCGTCCCCTGGGCCAGGCCCCGCACAGCGCCGTGCCGATCGCCGCCGACGCCAGAGCGGCGGGCCACTGGCCGGCTACCAGGCGCACGGCGTCGATCATGTCCGTATCCAGCTCGGAACGACCGACGTACCCGGCCGCTAACATCGCACAGCTGAGCGTCAGCCCGGAGCCGAGCGCGGACACCAGCCATGAGGCGAGCAGAACCCGTAGGGGCCGGTTCCCGGTGGCCACCGCCGTCTCCAGGCATCCGGAGCGCTCATCCCCGCTGTAGCGCAGCGCCAGGGACACGCCCTGGGCCGCGGCCAGCGCCCCGGCGAGCTGCCCGATGTACCTCAGGAATGCCTCGCCCGGGTCGTCTCCGGATAGAAGCGCCCCCAGGGACCCTCCGCTGATACCGCCCCGCCGGGCCAGATCGACGACGCCGCCGCCCATCGACACCAGCACCCCGGCCACGAGCGAGACCAGGAGCGCCCATGTCAGGCACTGGCGCCTGTTGAGCCTGATGGCCAAAGTCAGGAGTCCACTGACCCTCAGCGATGACGAGCGCCTCACGGGCAGCTGCACCAGCCCCTGACCCAGATCTCTGCGAGAGGCCAGCACCCCGGCCAGCGTCAGCATGACGATGCCGGCCGCTACCGCGATGAGGATGGGGGTCCAGGAGTTGTTCCCGCCGGGATCCGCTTCCGTCCTCAGACGGAAGGGTGAGACCCATCCCGCCCAGTCCCAGTCCTTGGAAGCACTCATCCCGTTGCCCGAGTACAGGAGCCCCACAACGCCCAGTGCGATGCTGCGGCCCGCGGCGGCATCGGGAGCCAGCTGCGCCACGACGAGCGCCGCGAAGGACACCGTCAGACAGGTGGCGGTGAGTACCGCCCCATAGGTCGCGGCGTCGGTGCCATCCGCCTCCTCCAGAGCAAGTAGCCCTGCACCTGCTCCAATTCCCAGGAGCAGGCACTGGAGGGCCAGTGTGAGTCCCTGTCCCACCAGTCCCGCCGCAGGGCCGGTTCCCGTCGAACGGAGCAGCTCGGTGCGCCCCAGGTCCTCCGCGGCGCGCGTCAGCGAGATCGAGCGCAGGGAGATGACGACGCTCAGCACCAGGCATGTCAGCCCTCCGAGCTCCCACGCCGCCACCTGGACGATGCCCGCCGAGGCGGAGAGTCCGCCGTAGAGGAAGCGGGAGGTATCGGAGACCTGGGCCGAGGCCACTGCCCGGGCCAGGTCTTCCGGTGAGGCGTAGGTGTCGCCGTAACCGGGTGCCAGCAGTACGGTCATGAGCCCGGTCACCACGGGCAGTGCCATGAGCCAGACCCGATCCTGGGATACCGCCAGACGGAATGATTGCCAGATCGCAGCGAGACTGCGCGCAGCAGCGCTCATCGTGCCGCCGCCTCGTAGTGCTGGAGGAAGACCTCGTCCAGGGAGGCCGGGGTGCAGGTGACCTCCTGAGCGCCTGCAGCCAGCAGCCGTTGCAATGTCACCGGGACGCGGTCGGCGGGAACCGAAACGCTCAGGCGCCCTTCGGCGTCGGGCTGGGGCAGGGCGGGATCCTTGGCTAGTTCCCGTTGGGCGCCGCGCTCACGGCGCGGTAATCGCAACCACCGATGTCGGCCGGAAGACGAGCTCTGCTCGGGAGGCAGCACGCAGGTGATCCGGGAGGCGCGTAGATGCCTCAGCTCCTCCAGCCGCCCCGACTCCACGGTTCGCCCGTCCTTGATGATGGTCACCGAGTCGCACAGGCGGTCGACCTCGGCCATGATGTGGCTCGACATGAGCACCGTGCGCCCCTGGCCTGCCGCGTACCGCACAGCCTCCACGAACACCTCCGCCTGGAGCGGGTCGAGTCCGGAGGTCGGCTCATCGAGGATCACCAGGTCGCACGGCGCGGCCAGCGCGGCCACGAGTATGACCTTCTGCCGGTTGCCCTTGGAGTAGGAGCGGACCGGTTTATTGGGATCCAGGCGGAAGGCCTCGATGAGGTCGGCCTCGCGCGCCCGGTCGCGTCCGCTGCGCAGGGCGGCGAGGGCATCGAGGGTCTGCGCCCCCGTGAGCGTGGGCCACAGCGCCACGTCACCGGGAACGTAGGCGCACCGACGTGTGATCCGCTCGGCGTCGTAGCGCGGATCCATGCCCAGAACCCGCACCACGCCGCTGTCGCGGCGGTACATGCCCAGAAGGACGCGGATCGTCGTCGACTTCCCCGCACCGTTGGGGCCCAGGAAACCGTGGATCCGCCCCGTCTCCACCTCCAGGTCGAGACCGTCGAGCGCGCGGAGGGAGCCGAAGGTCTTGACCAGCCCTGAGGCGTCAATGGCAGGGGAGTGATGCCGTGCGGGCAGTACGGACACTGAAGGGGAGGCTGCGATCGTTGGCATGACCCCAGGGTGAGGTGTGACGCTGCGTCGTACGCAAAGCCGACGCGGCAGCATCTGGGCAAGTGCCGCTTACTCGCTCGGGCGCCATCGATCGATCGCGGTGAGAAACTCCCGTTCCAAGGTCCGGGTGAGTCGTGCGTCGGGGTAGCCGGTAGTGGTGATGAGGCGGAAGAGCGCCTGTACCGCCTCGGTGTCGACGCTGTTCGCCAGGTCCGCAAGGTGCTTAGGTGTCAGCCGAGCCTCCAATCGGGACACCATGTCCCGTGCGCGCTGCTCGATCTGCGCGTCTGACAGCTCGGTCGGATCCTGGGAATAGAGGGCCAGTGACTCGGCGTCGTAGCGAGGATCCGGGTCGACGAAGAGGAACTCTGCCTCCGGCGGCATCTGACCGCGGTAGCAGGCCAGGTCGGTCAGGTCCCGCTCCTTGCGCACAGCGCAGCGGGTGGCCTCATCGGGAGCGGCCTGCTCCAGCCGGTCGAAGAAGGCCGCCATACGCGGGGACATCGGTGAGACAGTCGAACCAGTTCTGGCTCGCTCCAGCAGACCGGAGAGCATGTCTCTCTGCCTGCTCACCTCAGCCAAGTGATCCTCCACGGCGGCCAGGGCCTCGGCCAGGTCTTCGACAACGGAACCGGCTGCCGAACGCGCACCAGCCGCTCCGGCCGCGGGTGCGTCGTCGATCCGCTCGACGCCGGTCGCCTCGGGCTCGTCGAGGACGCGCCTGATGGTCTCCAACGACACGCCTGCCTGCACCAACCAGCGGATTCGGGAGAGCCGGGCCACATGCCCCAGGTCGTAGTCGCGCCAGCCACCACGTTCACCGGGAACCGGAAGCAGCCCCAGCGAGTGGTAGTAGCGCACCGTACGCACCGTCGTCCCGGTCAACTCGGCGATCTCAGCAACGCGCATGGGGACAGTCTCACACGGTACTTGGATCATGATCCGCTCGGATCCACTTGGTGGGGGTTGACCATGGGGAGTGCGAACCGTTTGCCGGGGCATGCCTACGTTGCTACTGTGCCCGCGTGATGACAGGCGGGTCAGGCTTCAACGATGGCAGTGCTGCACCGTCTTGTCCTGCGCAGACGGGAGGGTCCTGGTGAACGGCACGCGAGCCAACCTGCAGGTCGGCGACATGCTGCAGGGAAGTGCGGGCACCCTGTCGGTCAGAGGCTGCCTGCTCTTCAAGGAGTGGGACGCCCAGGACCGCTGCTTCTACTACTGGGAGGAGTGGCAGCTCGTCGGTGGCAGCAACGCCGACACCTGGGTCGAGCTCGATCACGACCCCGGCGAGATCCTCTTCTACGAGCCCGTTCGTCTCCAGGAGGCGATTGAGCCGTGGGCCCTGACCGTCGGCCAGAGACTGCAGCTGACGATCAACGGCACTCCGCACCAGGCTCTCGTTGAGGAGGTCACCACCGGCACCCTCGAGAACGTCATCGGTTCCCCGGTGTGCCCGCTCAACATCGGCGAGACCATGACCTACGCCGAGGTACGGCTGACGGACCCGGCCGGCGTGACCAGCAGGCTGACCATCGACAGCCACCGTTTCCGTGACCTCCTGGCATACTGCAAGACCTCCTTGTCCACTGCGCAGCAGAAGCAGCTCTTCGGGCGGGTCCTGTACAACCGCCGATCTGCCCCCGGAAGAACCGGCAGAAACATCGGATGCGCCGTCGTCGCCGCCTTCGTCAGTATCGTGCTCGTCGGCGGACTGTTCTCCGCCTGCTCCAACCTCAGCCGCTCCAGTGGCGAAGCCGATCCCACCAGCACCTCGCACTCGGGCTCCTCACGGAGCTATCGTCACCGCCCGGTCTACGGAGGCGGCGGAGGCGGAGTCGGCAAGTAGGAGGCCCGCCCCATCGGTGACGGGCTTCCCGCCATATGTCGTCGACGGAGGGGGAGCGAGGATGGGGACCTCACCCCGTTTGTCGGCTGCCTGCCTCGTTGCTACCGTGCTCGCGTGAGTGTGGTGAGCCTGTGTTCTGTCAGCTACAAGATCAGTGGGGCCGAGCCGCACGTGCTCAACGATCTCCCCACCGTCGAGTCGATTCTCCTCGACGCCGCCCGGAAAGCGGGACTGACTGCCGTCTCCAGTGCGCACCACCGGTTCGAGCCCCAGGGCCTGAGCGCCGTCGTCATTCTGTCCGAGTCGCATATCGCCGCCCACACCTGGCCCGAGTCCGGCGACGGCTACGTGACGCTCACCAGCTGCCGTACGCTGGCCCCCGCGCAGATCGAGGCCGTGGGGGAGATGGTGCGTCAGCGGCTTCAGGCCCAGCAGGTGATCAGCTCGGGGATCACACTGTGAGCATCAGAGGTGATCTGAGAGTCGGCGAGACGCTTCGGGGTTCCTTGAGGAAGAAGAGTCACTCCTACACCGTCATGGGGCGAGTTGTCCTGAAACGACGGGATCAGGGAAGCCGGCGCTTCGTCAAGCGGGAGCAGTGGCGCCTGATCGACGACGACGGACAAGAGCTCTGGCTGGAGATCCGTCGAGACACCAACAAGGTGGTTCTTCACGAGCCGGTTCCTGTTCAGCCGGCGATTGACCCGCTCACCCTCGAGGTCGGCTGGAGCCGGCAGCTGCGAGTTCGTGGCCGGCCGTGCACCGTCGAGGTCATGAATGTGCGCCGTGCTGAGATCGACCACGAGACCGGGGCTGTGAATCATCCCAATGGGGCTCTCACCACGACAACCTGCGCCGATCTCCGCGTGGTGGATGCGCACGGCTCGATCTCCACCATGGTGGTCGATGCTCATCGCCTCCACACCCGAGAGATCTATAGCGAAACAGGTCTGTCCTCCTCGAAGCAGTACAGGGTCTTCGGTAGGCCCGTGACCCGACCGTGGTGGATACCCAGTTTCATGCGAAGGTTCTGGCGGTGGTTCCCCGCGGCGATCTCCGGGGCGAGTAGAAGCGATTGGGCCCCCGTGTTCTGGATCGTCCTGATGTTCGCGGTGCTGGTGCTTGCCGAGCTGATCGATAACGATGATGGTTTCTTTCCCTCAGGAGGCGGCCTCTCCTTCCGAAACCGCTCGGTCTACGGCGGTGGGGGCGGCGGCGTCGGAAAATGACCTGGAGCCCACGGACTCAATCCCCTCGACGGTCACACACGAAGGAGAAGACATGTCGCTCATGACCATCGCTCACCACTCATCGGTCGACCTCAACTGGCAGTCACTGCTCAGCACCGTCGTCTACGCGGTGCTCGGAGTCGTCCTGCTCATGGTGTTCGCGCTGCTGGTCAACCGCATCTTCCGCCTCGACCTCAGGCGCGAGCTCATCGAGGACCAGAACATCGGCCTGGGGCTCGCCTTCGCCGGTACGGCCATGGCCATCGCCATCATCATCGCAGCCACCATCCTGAGCTGAGCGGCTCGCCATGACCCATGGCCGAATCGGACGGCGGGAGAACGTCGCCCTGTTCACCGCGGCCCTGCTTGCCGCGATCGGCGGGCTCATCTATGAGCTCATCCTGGGCACGGCGGCCTCCTACCTCCTGGGCGACTCCGTCCTCAGCTTCAGCCTCGCCACCGGTATCACCCTGTTCGGAATGGGGATCGGCTCGCTGCTGGTCAACCGCTTCCGCGCCGCACCAGCGGTCGTCTTCGGCGTCAGCGAAGTCTTTCTGGGCCTCATCGGCGGCAACTCCGTCCTCCTGCTGTACCTGGCCTTCGGGCGCACCCGCCTGCACTGGGTCGTCTTCGGCAGTATCAGCCTGACCATCGGCATCCTCATCGGCCTGGAGATTCCGCTGCTGGTGCGGACCTTCGCCGCCTTCGGGCGCCGCTCGACCAGCGAGCTGCTCGGCAAGGTCATGGCCATCGATTACTTCGGCTCACTGGTCGCCTCCCTGGTCTTCCCCCTGATCCTCCTGCCGCAGCTCGGCCTCATGCGCGGGGCCTACCTCGTGGGGGCGCTCAACGTCCTGGTCGCGGTCCTCGTCCTGCTCCAGGTGCGCACACCTCGCAAGATCCTGTGGGCGGCCACCGCCGCCGTCGTGGCACTGGTCGGCATGTTTGCGGCTGCCAACCGCATCGAGCGCAGCGTGGAGGCGCTGACCTACAACGACCCGGTCGTCTACTACCAGCAGACCGCCTACCAGAAGGTGGTCCTCACCGACTACCGCAACGACCTGCGCATGTACCTCAACGGACAGCTCCAGTTCTCCAGCCTGGACGAGGCCAGGTACCACGAGACCCTGTCCGCCAGCGCCATGACCTCGGTGAAGGATCCTGCGCACATCCTCGTGCTCGGTGGCGGTGACGGTCTGCTGGCGCGGGAGATCCTGCGCTACCCCAGCGTCAAGGACGTTACCATCGTGGATATCGATCCCGGCGTCACCGAGCTGGCGCGAAGCAACCGCCTGCTCAAGGACCTCAACAAGGCATCCCTGTCCGACCCCAGAGTGAACGTTGTCAACGACGACGCCTTCACCTACGTCCGAGACTCCAGGGCGACCTACGACGTCGTTCTCGTCGACCTGGTCGACCCCTCCAACGAGAAGCTCGCCAAGCTCTACTCCACCGAGTTCTACCGGAATGTCGAAGCGCGGCTGGCTCCCGAGGGCGTCATGGTCACCCAGGCAACCTCCACTTTTTTCTCGCCCCACGCCTTCTCCACAGTGGCCAGCACCGTTGCCACCTCCCAACCGGATCGGCAGATTCTGCCCTTCTCGACCAACATCCCCTCCTTCGGGGAGTGGGGCTTCGTGCTGTCCACCAAGACGCCGCAGAACCTCATCAGCCAGCCGCTGCCCGAGGGACTGACCTACCAGGACCGGAAGACCCTGGAGTTCATCATGCGAACCAAACCGGCCCGCACCGAGACCATGGAGCCATCTACTCTCCTGCATCCGCGGATCGTCGAGGTCTACAACCGAGACATGCGGCAGTGGCGCTACTACTGAATCACCCGGGAAGAGGCGGCGAAGTCGGTTCGGTCTGAATCGTTCCGGAAGCGACTTCGCCGCTACGTCGTCACCGCACCGAGGTCGGCCGCTTTCTCATCTCAGGATTCTGATGGTCAGCCAGGCGGCGATCCCGGCGATCATCACACAGCTCATCAGGGACACGATGACCGCCATGCCGAGGATGAACAGATAGAGCATCGATGTCAGCGTTGTCAGCCAGATGAGTGCGACGCGAGCAGCGCGAGGAAGTGCCGTCGCCAGGCATCCCCCGGCGGCGACGATCACCAGCCCGCTGACGGCGAAGCTCATGAAGTCGGGGCTCAGTACATTGACGGACTCGAGCGTTCCTCCCCAGATGATGATGAGGAGGCCGCAGACGGCCAGGCATGCTCCGGCGATGTTTCGTCCGCTCAGTTGTGGCCGGGTCGACTTGTCGTGGTTCGTTGCTGTCATGTTGTTGCTTTCCTTTCGATGATGCGATGCGCAGTTGTCGCCAAGACGTCTGTCTATCTGCCGTTGGCTGAAGCCGCGAGCTCCCGCCCCCAGCTGTGGGCGTCGGTCTTCTCTCCATCGGCCAGTGGACCCTTGCTCGCCGTGACCACGAAGCTCCTGACCGACGACGTCCGCCGACCCTGATGACGCTGCAGCGCCTTGGCGATCGCCTTGGCCGCTGAACCGCTGAGCCATCCCTTGGAGATGACCGTGTCGAAGGCAGCGGCGTCGGTGGATGCCGGGATCGCCGTGGTCGCCAGCCACTCGCCGATCCCGGGGGATGTCTCGCCCGACCCTGCCTGCTCACGGGCCTTGGTCCGTGAGACCGCAGTCGGCAGGCCCCGGTTGTGTGTGGGGGCTCCCAGCACGAGCAGATCCAGGTCTGCGGGCAGGGCACTCGGAGCCTGGGAGACGTCGACGACCTGGGTGTCGACGCCTCCCTCGATCATCCCAGCGGCGACAGCCTCGGCGATGAGCCGGGTATTGCCGAAGTAGGACTCAACAACGATGAGTGCCGTGGCCATGGTCTCCTCCTAAGGGCCGGTACCGGTGATGACGCCGGTGCTGAATGCGTCATGATCACAGCGTCGGGTGTGACGCCACGTCGCACGCAAACGGGGCCCGCCGCTCAGAAGGCGACAGGCCCCGTCAGGCCGCGGAGATCGGTGGAGAGGGGAGACGAGTGAGAGCGACGAACGGCGTCGCCGCGTCCGTCTCAGAGCTGGGAAGCGTCGACGGCGAAGGTGTTGCAGGCCTGGACCGAGCCAGAGTTCATCCCGGTGGTGAACCAGCGAACGCGCTGCTCGGACGAGCCATGGGTCCAGGTATCGGAGTCGATGTGCCCCTTGGCCCGTTCCTGGATGTGGTCGTCACCGACGGCTTCGGCCGCTCCCAGCGCACCGTTGATCTCCTCGCTGCTGGGACGGTTGAGGAAGGGTTTGCCGGTCTCCGGGTCGGGGGTGGAGGAGGCGTGGTTGACCCAGATTCCCGCGTAGCAGTCCGCCTGAAGCTCCAGGCGGACCGAGTCCGACGTCGCGCCGCTGCCCGAGCGGTCGGCTTTGGCCATCTGCCCGGTCAGGTGCTGGATATGGTGGCCGAACTCATGGGCCACGATGTACTCCTCCGCCAGGGGCGTGTCCGTGGCCCCCAGCGACTTCTCCATCTCGGAGAAGAAGCTCATGTCCAGGTAGACCGTCTGGTCCCCCG
>ERZ773099.3437-NODE-3437-length-10205-cov-3.061872_pt1 | contig 10205 bp, 7 predicted proteins | sample MGYA00511120_ERZ773099 | MGnify/ENA primary metagenome ERZ773099 (study PRJEB29015, sample SAMEA2738012) | human oral metagenome | biome: human oral; feature: human-associated habitat; material: dental | place: China | collected 2104 ... | reverse complement strand
AAGTTCTGCCCCGCGCGCGGGAAATTCTGGAGCGTGTCGGCCTCGGCGCGCGCGCGGAAAGCAAAACAGCCACCCTTTCGGGCGGCGAACGCCAACGGATAGCCATTGCGCGGGCGGTGCTGTTGCGGCCGCGTGTGCTCCTGGCTGATGAACCCACCGGAAACCTGGACGAAAAATCCGGGGCAGGCGTGAGAATGCTCATGAAGGAACTCAACCGCGAACTGGGCATGACCCTCGTGGTGGTGACGCACAACCGGGATCTGGCCGCAGGCATGGACAGGATTCTGGAACTGAAAGCGGGGACACTGTATGAAAAAACTTCTGGATAGCGCCGTGTGCGCGGCTCTGCGCCTTGCCGTCCTGGCCTGCCTCCTGCTGGCCCTGCCCGTGGGAGCCATTGCGGCCAACGGCCCTCTTGTGCTGGTTCTGCCCTTTCAGGTCAACGCAGGGCCGGAAATGCCCCATGCCTCGCGCGACGTGCCCCAGGCCATTGCCGACCAGTTGAAGAGCAGGGGCATGCGCGTGGTACCCATGACCTCGGCCCGCCAACTGCTGCGCAGCCGGGGCGAAAGCGTGGACATTGCCGCGGCCCGCAGTCTGGGCCGTCAGGCTGGCGCGCAACTGGTTGTGTACGGCAGGTTCAACCAGTTGGGCGAAGGCTTTTCTCTGGATACGCGCCTCGTGCCTGTGCAGCAGGGCGAAGCGGTTCCCGTGGGTTTTGACCGCAGTTCTCTGCTGGCCCTGCCCGAATGCGCGGGCGCTCTGGCCGGGCGCGCCGCAGAACTGGTCGGCGCGCAGCCTGCCGCGCCCACTGTGGACGCCGGAGGCACAAACCTCGTACCCATGGGCACGCCCGTTGCGGCCAGAGGCGGCCTGAGCGATGTGCAGATTCGCGGCATGAACGTGCTGGATCCGGACACCGTGCTCATGCGCATGACCATCCGCAAGGGAGATACCCCGGATGCCGGAGCCATCAACGAAGAAGTCAAACGCATCTGGGAGATGGGCTATTTCAGCGATGTGCGGGCCCATATGGAAGGCAGTGTGCTGGTCTTCACCCTGGTGGAGAAGCCCCGCATCGACAATATCGTGGTGGACGGCTCCCGGGAAATTGATTCCGAAGATGTGCTGGCTGCCATGGGCACCAAGACGGGCAGTGTGCTCAACGAGCAGATGCTTGCCGATGACCTGCAGAAAATTGCCGAACTGTACCGCAAGGAAGGATATTATCTGGCCAAGGCCGACTACCGCCTGGAAGATCGTCAGGGCGGGCGCGGCGCAGTGCTGGTCATTCGCGTGGACGAGGGCAACAAACTCTACATCCGGGAAGTGAAGGTTGACGGTCTGGAAAAAATGGACCGCGGCGATCTGGACAAATACATGGCTCTCAAGTCGCGGGGCATCTTCTCCTGGCTCACCGGCACAGGCGTCCTCAAGGAGGAATATCTGGAGCGTGATGCCAACGCCATTGCCGCTTATGCCCTCAACGAGGGCTATGTGGACGTGCAGGTGGGCGCGCCCGTTGTGGACTACAAGGAAGACGGCATCTACGTGACCTTTCCCGTGCACGAGGGCGAGCGCCACGCGGTGCGCAACGTGGTTTTTGCCGGTGATGTCATCGACAGCGAAGACAAGATGCTGGAAATCATCCAGATGGATGACTGGAAAAAAAGCGAAGACCATTTCTCCCTCACGGTCATGCAGGAGGACTCCAAGCGCCTGACCGACTATTATGCCGACTACGGCTATGCCTTCGCCGAGGTGAATACCAAGATCGTCAAGGCCGAAGACGGCAGCCCGCAGGTGGATGTGGGCTATGTCATCACCAAGAAGCACAAAACGTTCATCCGCCGTTTGAGTGTGGAAGGCAATACCAAAACGCGCGACAACGTCATCCTGCGCGAGATGCGCCTGGGCGACGGCGATATGTATGAAGGCGCCAAGCTCCGCCGCTCCAGCGAGCGCCTGAACCGGCTGCGCTATTTCTCGGCCGTGGACATGGAACTCATTCCCACCGGTCAGGAAGACGAGGTTGACCTGAAGGTCAAGGTCAAGGAATCCAATACCGGCGCCATCATGGGTGGCGTCGGCTATTCTTCCTACTATGACGTGGGCGTGAGCGCCTCCATCATGGAGCGCAACCTTTTTGGCCGCGGCTACTGGCTGCAGTTGCAGGGCTTCTTTTCCTGGCGACGCACGTCGGGCGTATTGTCCTTCACCAACCCGCGCATCTACGACACGGAACTCTCTGTAGGCAACGATTTCTACTATACCCACGACTACTGGGACTCCTTCACCAAGGATACCTTGGGCGACACCATCCGTCTGGCCTATCCCCTGGGAGAATATTCCAGCGTGGGCGTGGCCTACCGTCTGGAACGCTACAATCTCTACGATGTGGATGACGATACGTCCCCCTATATCCGCGACTATGAGGGAATCAACTGGACCAGCGCCCTCTCGGCCCGCTTTTTGCGGGATACCACAGATGTGAAGGAGCGTCCCACCAAGGGCACCATTACCCGCCTTTGGGTGGAATACGGAGGTGGCGGCTTGGGCGGTACGGACAACTTCGTCAAAGCCGTGGCTGACTGGCAGGGCTTCTGGTCCGCAGCGCCGCAGCACACCCTGCATCTGCGGGCGCGTCTGGGCGGCGTCTTCCAGAACACCGGGGACAAGGTCCCTGTGTTTGAACGCTTCTGGGTGGGCGGTATGGACACCATCCGCGGCTACGCCTATTCCGACATCTCGCCCCGTGACGAAAAATATGGCGGCGACCACATCGGCGGCGACCGCATGGGCGTGGTCAACCTGGAATACATCTGGACATTCCAGAAAGAACTGGGGCTGGCCATCGTGCCTTTTGTGGATGCTGGTTTCAACATCGACAGCAAGACCATGGGCCGCGAATGGGAAAAATATCTCGTCTATTCGGCCGGTCTCGAACTGCGCTGGCGTTCGCCCATGGGTGACCTGCGCATCGCCTACGGTATCCCGCTGGTGCAGGACTACGACAAGGAACGCGAATCCGGAAGGATCGAATTCAGCATGGGTCAGTTCTTCTAGCCCGCCCCTTCCCCTGCGCGGGGCATGCGGCGGCCAGCGCCTTTTTCGGATTTCGCGGCAGGAATGTTTTCCTGCCGCGAAATCCGGTTTTCCATACAGGCAAAATCTCTTTTCTGCCGTGCGCGTTTCTGGCACATATTGTGCTTGTTTGTGGGCAGCATCCGCACGGCACAGCGACGGACGGGCAAGGCGCAGGCCAATGCCGCGCCGCTGTGCACAAAATTTCGCGCTGTGCGCGGAAAACATGTGCCAGTATTTTGACGATGCTGCGGCAAAGGAAGGCCCGTGTCCCGCAAAAGCAGAAAAAGCCCCCTCCCACAGCACGGCGTCTGGCGGCGTATGGCGCCGCCCGCGCTCTTTCTGCTTGCGCTGTCTTTTCTGGTTGTCTTTTTTTACGATGCCGACTATACGGCCCGGCCCTCCACTACCCAGCGCTACGAAGCAGCCAAGGCAGAACTGGAAAATCTGCGGCAGGACGAAAAAAAGGCGGCCCGCAGAGCGCACTGGGAAAGCCTTTCGGCGGACTTTTTCTCTGTCTGGCAGGACGATGCCTCCTGGCCCAACCGCCCGGCGGCGCTGTTCCGGGCGGCGGAATGTCTGGAAGAGCTTACGCGCCGCTCCTGCGCCAAGGCCGATGCGCGCAAGGCCATCAGTCTCTATGAAGACCTTGCGGAAAAGCATGGAGACAGCCGCCTGGCCGATGATGCCCTTTTCCGCGCGGCCAAACTGCGCGCGGCATGGCTCAAGGACGACAAGGGAGCGCAGAGCCTGCTGGCCCGCATCAAGACGCGCTATCCGCGCGGCGACATGCTGCCCGAAGCCCTGGCTCTGGAAAAAACCCTTCTGGCTTCCGCCAAAGGCCGCACCGCGCCGGAGGCCAAGCAGGTGGCGGGCAGCGACAGCAGGCAGGTCAGGGAGACATCGCCGGGGCAGGAAGCCGCGCCGCCTCCCGCTGTTTCTCCTCCGCCCGACAGGGGGCCCGCGTTGGCCCTGCCCTCTCCTCCCGCTGCCCGGAAAACAGCCCCCAACGCAGATGCCGCCAACCCCGCGAAAGACCTGTCACAGCGGTATGAAGCCGCCAAAAAACGGATGGAGAGCCTGCGCGCCGACCCGGAGCGCTCCTGCCGCCGCCAGGCCTGGCGGGATCTTGCCGAAGAATTTTTGCGCATGGGGCAGAAAAACAGGGACATTGCGCCCAAAACCCTGTTTTCCGCCGCATCCTGTCAGGAAAGTCTGGCGCTCTGCTCCGCACGGAAAGCCGATCACCTCCGCGCCCGCGACCTCTACCTGCGCCTGACCCGCGAATTTCCCCGCAGTTCACTGGTCGGTGATGCCCTGCTGCGCGCGGCCACCATCAATGCCCGGCTGCGCCTGAACACCGAAGCCCTGGCGCTGCTGGATGTCATCGCTGCCCAGCATGCCACGGGCGATGTGCTGCAACAGGCAGAAGCCCTGCGCGGTAGCCTGGCTCCCCGCGCGGATACCCCAAAGGCGGAAGAAGCCCGCCGCCCCCGCCCCGCTCCTGCAGGCCACGTCAATGACATGGCCCGCCAGTTGGGCCTCACCGTACGCACGGTCTATATTGACGCAGGGCACGGCGGGCACGATCCGGGAACCCACCACAACAGCGTGCTGGAACGCGACATCACGCTGAAAACGGCCCTTGCCCTGGGCAGCCTGCTTCAGGCCAGAGGGCTTGACGTGGTTTACAGCCGCACGGACAACAGGGCTATTTCGCTGCGCGAGCGCACACTCATGGCCAACGAGGCCAATGCGGATCTTTTTGTTTCCATTCATGTCAACGCCCATGCCAATACTGCCGTGCACGGCTTTGAAACCTATTACCTGTCCCTGGCCGGCGATCCCGAAGCCGCGCGCGTGGCCGCTCTGGAAAACGTGGACAGCGACCACCGCCTGGGCGAAATGCAAAAAATGCTGGCCGACATCATGCTCACCACCCGCGCGGACGAGTCGCGCCGCCTGGCGGGGGATATCCAGAAATCCGCCCTGAGCTTTCTGGGGCGCAAGGCCTACCGCGTCCGTGACAACGGCGTCAAATCAGCCCCTTTTCACGTTCTTCTGGGAGCGACCATGCCCGCAGTTCTGGTGGAGATGGGCTACTGCACCAACAAGGCGGAAGCCGCCCTCCTGCTGGACCCCGCCTATCGCCAGACCATGATCGAAGGGCTGGCCCACGGCATCCTGACCTACAGGGAGCGCCTGCTCAAACTGCGCACCGCACAGAATTCCTTGACGCAAAGCGATGCTGATGCTATGTGACTTGAGAAATTTTCTAGAGCGGATTGCCTGTGCACGCTGCGCATCTCGCAACCACCATGCCGGGGACATTCCTCCCGACAAATCTTGCACAGAGCGGTTTTTGCCGCTGACAGAACACATCCCAGCAACAGAGGAAGGAGTATTTTTCATGCGCAAGCTTTTGATGACGGCTGTGGCGACATGCCTGCTTCTTGCCGGACAGGCCCTTGCCGCTGAGGGCAATGCAGCCCCCGCAGCAAAAATCGGCGTGGTGGACATGCAGACCGTAGCCACCCAGAGCGAACCCGCTCAGGTTGCCAAAAAACAGATGGAAAGCAAGTTCGGCAAAGAGCGCGCGGACCTTGAAAAACAGGGAGAAAGCCTGAAGAAAAAGGCCGAAGCCCTGAAAAATCCCAAGATCAGTGAAGAAAAAAAGCTGGACTTCATCCGCGCCAAGCAGGATCTGGATCAGAAAACCCGCAACTTCATGCGCAAGGTGGAGCAGGAAGAAGTCAAGCTGCGTCAGGACATGGTGACCCTGGTTTTCAGCGCCACCTATGAAGTGGCCAAGGCCAAGGGCTTCACCTTTGTGGTGGACGTGACTGCGGGCGGCGTGCTCTATGCCGACCAGTCCATGGATCTCACGCAGGACGTGCTGACGGAAGTCAACCGGCTCTACAAGGAAAAAAAGAACGACAAGAGCGACAAGGGCGAGAAAAAGCAGCCCTAGCGCGCCCTGTCTTTCGGGACCGCATGGCCTCCCGACCCGTGTGGGCGGGAGGCTTTTTTTCCGTACACAAGGGGCCGCTTTTTTCTCTGTTGCGGCCCGGCACAGGAGGCATCATGCAGGACACCCCTTCCGGCACATCTTCCGGCACCCCTTCTGCGGGCATGGATATTCAGCGCATTCTGCGCCTGCTGCCCCACCGTTATCCCTTTCTGCTGGTGGACAGGGTGGTGGAGTGCGTGCCCCGCTCGCACATCCGCGCATACAAGAATGTCGCCTTCAACGAGCCGTTTTTTCAGGGGCACTTTCCTGATGCGCCCGTCATGCCCGGCGTACTCATTCTGGAGGCTCTGGCCCAGGCGGGCGGCCTGCTGGCCGCAGCGGACATGGAAACGCTGGACGACAAGCTCTTTCTGTTCACCGGCCTCGACGCCGTGAAGTTCCGCCGCCAGGTGGTGCCGGGCGACCGCCTGGATCTGGAGTGCGACAACCTGCGCATGCGGCTCAAACTCTGCAAGATGGAGGCTCGCGCGCTGGTGGACGGCAAACTGGTCGCCGAAGCCCAGATCACTGCGGCCATCGGGGACCGCCCGCGCGTGGGCTGAGCCCGCGGCGCACATCCGCCCGGAACCGGATTTTTTCGGGGCTGCGGCAGGTTTCAGCTTTCTGCGCTGCGGAATACGCCCAGGCGGCCAAGGCCGTCCATGACATCTTCCACCGGCAGAAACTCCATACACGGCTGGGGGATGCGGGGATATTCAAAGCCCAGATTCAGGTAGGCGTATTCCCCCCTGTCGGGCAGGAGAGAACATGTGCGCGGGCCCACGGGCCCCCAGCGCAGGGGGTTGGTCGGGCCGTGCAGCCCCACGGTGGGCGCGCCGCACAGGGCGGCCAGGTGCATGGTGCCCGTATTGACCGACACCACTGCCGCCGCCCGCCCCAACAGCCGGGCCAGTTCTGTCAGGCCGACCCTGCCCGCCAGCGAGCGCGCCCGACACTGCGGAAAGGCGCGCAAAAAGGCCTCGTTGCGCGCGGCATCGGCCCCGGAGCCTGTGAGCAGAACCTGAAAACCGCGCTCGTCCAGCAGGCGGGCAAGCTGCGCCCAGTGCTCCGCAGGCCATTCCTTGAGACGGGCGTGGATGCCTGAAGGCCACATGTGCAGGCAAACAAAGGTGTTGTCGGCAGGCGCTGCGTCCGGCGGTTCTCCACCGTCGGGCAGGTCGGGCAAATGCAGTTCCGGAACTCCCTGAAGATCGTCGTAAAGCGTACGTCCCAGAGCCAGAAAATTCTCCACCTCATGCCGGTCGTTCCTGTGCTGCGCTGTACGGGTATAGCCAAAATTCCTGCACTGCCCCGCCGTGTCAAAGCCGATGGTCATGCCCGCTCCGGAAAGATTGCAGAGCACGGCTCCAAGCCGGACCCACTGACTGCTGTCCACCAGCACATCAAACTTCTGGCGGCGCAGCCATGCCACCATGGACGGCACCTGACGCACGCCGAAGGAGGCGCACTGATCCATGTGCGGCACCAGGCGGGCGGCCCCGGCATTGGCGTTTGAGGTCAAAAGGGCAAAGTGGGCGTGGGGCAGGCGCCTGCGCAGGGCGCTGGTCAGGGCCGTGAGCAAAAGAAGGTCCCCGATGGCGCCGAGGCAGAGAAAGCCCACGCGGCCGGGAGGCGCGGCAGATACAGCGCGGCCGCAGCGCAGAAGCGCGGTGAACGCCGCCAGGGGAATCCCCAACGCGCGGTCCAGCAGGCGGTTGAGCCTGTTGCCGCGCTCCATCAGTAGGCTCCGTATCCGGTAATGGTCACCGGCAGGGTCCGGGCCAGAATCCAGATGTCCATCCAGACCGACCAGTTGTTGATATAATAGTGGTCAAAAGCCACCCGCTCGGCATAGGTGGTGTTGTTGCGCCCCGATACCTGCCACAGGCCGGTTATGCCCGGGCGTACACGACAATACTCCTCAAAAAAGGAGCCGTACTTGCCCACCTCGGAGGCCACAATGGGTCTGGGGCCAACCAGGCTCATGTCGCCCAGCAGCACGTTGAGGAGTTGCGGCAGTTCGTCCAGGCTCAGCTTGCGCACAATCCGGCCCACGCGGGTGATGCGGGGATCGCGCCGCAGCTTCTGGTCTTTCTCCCATTCCGCGCGCAGGGCCGCGTCATTGGCCAGCACTTCCCGGAGCACGCTGTCGGCGTTCTGCACCATGGTGCGGAATTTGAATATCCTGATTTCCCTGCCTCCCCGCCCGATGCGCTTCTGGCGGTAGAACACAGGGCCGGGGCTGTCCAGCTTGATGGCCAGCGCCAGCAAGAGGCCGCAGGGCACAAGCACGACAGCCCCCAGCGCGCAGAACAGGAGATCCAGAAAACGCTTGATGCCCAGCCGCCGCCCGTCACGCAAATTCTGGCGGACAAGATAGGCGCTGACCTGCCCCAGATCGCGGGGGCTGACCCACTGCACCCTGAAACCGCTCTCCTGCACGGGCACCACCAGCGTGCGCTCGAAAAAACGGCTGGCTTCGGTCACAATGTCCAGAGAGCCGCTCCCGCCGCGCTGCACCAGAATGGCGATGACGCCGGGGTGCTTGCGGGCCTGGACGGCGAACAGGGCCAAAATTTCGCCTTTCGTCTCTGGCAGGGGCAGTATGTTCACGGGATTCAGGCCCTTTTCCGGGCGACGCCTGAGATGACGCCAGAGCTTGCGCCCGTCCCCGCCGTTGTCGAAAATGAGTACCGGCCGCCCCCACCACGGCTGGCGCGCAAAAAGTCTGCGGCACAAACTCCGCATGAGGGGCAGCGTGCAGACCGTGGCCGCCCAACTGCCGACAACCACAAGGCGGGAATAGGCATCGCCCGTCTGGGCAAGAAAAAGCGCCGCCAGAATCAGGCCGTAGATGAGGCTGACCAGTTGAAAGAGGCTCTTGACCTCACGGTGCGGCGGCAGACTCACACTGGGGTAAAGCCCCATGCCCGCGCCCAGTACGGGGCCGGCCAGCAAAAGGGGCAGCACCCACTGGTAGAGAACGGGATCTGTGCCGCCAAAGGCATGGCGCAGCAAAAAAACCGCCACAGCCGTGAGCACGAGGGCCAGCAGGTCAAAGAGGGCCAGCAGCGCCTTTTGCGGCATCAGGCCGCAAAAGTGCAGAAACCTGATCCAGAAGGGGGCGTGTTTCATGATGTTCCTGTCACGGGGCTGTTGTCGCTCTCATAATAATGTATACTACGCTTCGGGGCAGCGCGCAAGAAGCCCGGCCCGCTCTTGCGTCCCCCCCCGGCTTCTGATAGCAATGTTTTTTGTTTTTCGGACGCATCTGCTCCGGGCAGACGGCGTACCGCCGCTGTTCGTCACGCTGTCTTTTTCAAGGGAGAATACCACGCATGAAAAAAATCGCTGCTTGCGCCCTGTTGGCCGCTGTTCTGGCCGCCGTGCCCGCTTTCGCCAAGAAAAGCTTTGTCAACGGCATTGACCCCAACTACCCGCCCTTTGCCTATGTGGACGAAAAAACCGGACAGCCCGCCGGTTTTGACGTGGACTCCATGAACTGGATTGCCAAAACCATGGGCTTTGAAGTCACCCACAAGCCCATGGCCTGGGACGGCATCATTCCGGCCCTGCTCGCCAAGCAGATCGACATGGTGGACTCGGGCATGAGCATCACGCCCGACCGCGCCAAGGTGGTGCAGTTCTCTGATCCGTACTGGACGGTTTCGCGCGTGTTTCTGGTTGCCGCGGACTCCAGCCTGACGCCCGCCGAAATCCTGACGCAGAAAATCCGCGTGGGCGTGCAGCGCGGCACCTCCGAAGCCAGCGAGATCAAAAAGGAACAGCAGGAAAAGAAGTATCCTTTTGAACTGCGCTTTTACGATTCCGCCCCCCTGGCTGTGGAAGACCTGCTCAACGGCCGCATCCAGGCCGCGCTCATGGACGAGCTGCCTGCCAACGACGCCATCGAAAAAGGGCGCGCCGTCAAGAAAGCCGGTGTTCACGGCACTCCCGACCAGTTCGGCGTTGCCATGCGCAAGGAAGACACGGAGCTCCATGCGCTGGTCAACGAAGGCTACAAAAAGCTTCTGGCCGACCCCTACTGGCAGGAACTCCAGAAAAAATACCTGAACAAATAACCGCAGATCTTCCGGCGGTCGCGAGGGGC
>ERZ773099.3436-NODE-3436-length-10205-cov-9.596847_pt1 | contig 10205 bp, 11 predicted proteins | sample MGYA00511120_ERZ773099 | MGnify/ENA primary metagenome ERZ773099 (study PRJEB29015, sample SAMEA2738012) | human oral metagenome | biome: human oral; feature: human-associated habitat; material: dental | place: China | collected 2104 ... | reverse complement strand
ACGTTGACAACCTCGGCACGGTGTTTGCGAGCGGCATTCCAGTCGAGAAAGCGTCTATCAGCCGCACGTCAACGCTAAGCAGGGCACTTTCCTACTTCTTCAAGTACCGCATCAACGAGATCCTTGAAGATGGGCGCTATCAGGCACAGATCATCTACTCGGGTGGGGATGACCTTTTCCTGATAGGAAACTGGAATGATATCATCCATGCTGCTAGAGATATCCGCAGGGAATTTCTTGCCTTCACGGGAAACGATTCCATCACAATAAGCGCCGGCATCGGCATGTTCGACGAGAAATACCCCATCGCAAGCATGGCTGCAAAGACCGGCGAGCTTGAGGACGCCGCTAAGAAGCATAAGACTGGTGGTGAGGTGACCAAGGATGCCGTCGCCCTATGGTCCGTATGGTCCGACCAGGCGGTGTTTGGCTGGGACGATTTCGAGAGCACAGTGGCCCCCAAGCTTGGTGAGATACGCGAGCTATTTGACAAAAACGAGAAGGGAAAGGCGCTTATCTACAAGCTCATCGCCCTCCTTCGCGGCGCACGGGACCAGGTCTCTCTGCCGCGCTTGGCGTATCTCTTGGCGAGGAGCTTCGAGGACGAGGGAGATGGCGCAGGTGAGTCGAGCATGCGGCTCTACGCCTGGGCTACCGATGTGCGTGAGCGAGCGGCCCTCGTCACGGCGCTCGAATGGTATGTGTACAGCATCAGGGAGAAGGGATAGAGATGTCACAGGACGGCACCGTCGTGTTGCTGAGCTTCACAAACGGCAACAAGCTGGACGAAACGAACTATGCCGACAAAGCAAAAGGATATGTTGAAAAGGCGAGGGATGATCGTGGCAGGCTGTTTGGTGGCCTGACCACGACAAAGCTCCGTAGCATCTACGGCCTCATCATGAACGTCTATACCAAGATCAACGAACCATCCGACTTCAAGAAACATCAGTCGGACATACAGTACCTGCAGGTCAAGATGGCGTACGAATCGGGCAGGGAGCAGACTGTGAAGCAGTTTATTGACTCGACGCACCTGATGGATGCCGTGAGCCAGATAAAGACCTATGAGCAGTTCTTGCTGTATTGCCGGTATGCGGAGAGCCTAGTCGCGTATTTCAAGTTCTATGGCGGGAGGGACAAGTAGTCATGGCCTATACCAAGATCAAGATCACCGGTACCATCGAGATAAAGACTGGCATGCACATCGGCGGGGATGACTCGTTCAGCGCCATCGGTGCCATCGACTCCCCTGTGGTGCGTGATCCCCTCACGCGGCTGCCCATCATTCCGGGCTCCACACTCAAGGGGAAGATGCGCTCGCTTCTGGCTCGCGATAAGGGGACGGTGCCAGCAGCGGGTACGAAGGGGTTCGAGGGTGATTGCTTCGAGTTGCTCCGTCTGTTTGGCTCGAGTTCTAAGGAGAGTGATGCCGCAGGCACCGGGATGCAGATGTCACGCCTGCAGTTTTCTGACTGCTTCCTCAAGAACAAGGAGGAGCTGCCTCAGATCTTCGAGAACAAGTTCGAGAACACCATAGACCGCCTCACCTCCATCGCGAACCCTCGTCAGATCGAGCGTGTGGTGCGCGGTGCCCAGTTTGGGATGGAGATCATCTACAACGTGGAGGATGCGGAGCAGATAGAGGAGGACTTCGCCAACATCCGTGTTGGGCTCAGCCTCATCGAGAACGACTACCTGGGAGGGGGAGGGTCGCGCGGCAACGGACGCGTGACGTTTGGAGACCTTCGTGCCGAGGTCGTGACGGGGGACAAGAGCACGCGTGTCCCGGAGTTGAGGTAGCCCCATGGGCGAGAGAATCGTCAAGCTGTCCTTCTTGGGACCTGTGCACTTTGGGGAGGGCAGGCTCTCTGGCAGTGGCTACACCTTCGATGCCGCCACGCTCTTCAGTGCGCTCTACCTGGAGGCCCTCAGGCTGGGATGTGCCCATGAACTGCTCGCTGCGGCGCAACGCGGTGACTTGGCGCTCAGCGATGCCTTTCCCTACGTGAAAGACGTGCTGTACCTCCCAAAGCCCATGGTGAGGCCGGCAAAGAGGCCAGAGGCCAGTGACTCCCGGGCACGCAAGGCAGCCAAGAAGCTCGACTACATCCCGGCGGACAGGTTGGGGGATTATCTTGCGGGTAGCTTGGACCCTGTGGAGGAAAACGATCGATTTGATGTGGGCGTCTCGGACGTGCAGACCAAGGTGAACCTTACGCGTGAGCACTCGAAGGATGCAGAACCTTACCATGTGGGCAGCTTCTCCTTCAAACCCGACACCGGAGTCTACGTCGTACTGAGAGGTACCTTTGCCGGACTGGAGGACCTCCTCCTGCAGCTGGGCTACTCTGGCATAGGTGGTAAGCGATCGAGCGGGTTTGGGCGCTTCGAGTTCTCCATCGAACCACTAAATCTCAAAGGGCTCTCGCCCACAAAGGCAGCGAGCAGCCCGAGGCATCTTCTGCTCTCCACGGCTACCCCTACTGAGGCCGAGCTCAGCGAGGCGCTGCTCGCAGGCTCCCACTACAAGCTCGTCCGTAGGGGTGGCTTCGTGCAGTCGACAACCCATCACGCGACACCTCAGAAGAAGCGAGACCTCTACCTGTTCGCTGCCGGATCGGTGTTTGCCCATACGTTTGCAGGCGATGTGTTTGACGTGAACGCGACCCCTGGCGCCCATTCCGTCTTTCGCTATGCCCGCGCGATGTGGATGGAGGTTTGATACGGATGCCAAGCAAGAGGTACAGGCTCACGCTTACGGTCGAGGGGCTCGTGCACATTGGGGATGGCGGGAAGTATGGGAAGAAAGACTACTTTCTTACGAAGCAGGGAACGATCGCAATCCTCAATGCCCCCAGCTTTGTGAGCAAGCTCGATCACGATCAGCTGAATGAATATTGTGAGTTCCTTAAGAAGGATTCTAGGACGGGCCTGCAGGAGTATCTGAGGGGAAAGGGGCTTGACGCCGTAGCTCGAGGGGCACGGCTCTACACGCTCGACGCACGGCAGGACTCGTACCAGTACTTTGATATCTGGCGCTTTGTCAAGGACGCCCATGGCTGCCCCTATGTTCCGGGGTCGAGCATCAAGGGAATGTTGCGCACCGCCATCCTCATCAGCCTCATCGCGCGTGATCGAGAGACCTATGAGAAACTTTACGACAGGGGAGAAGTTCTAAAAAAACGGCAAAGGACAGATGGAGACATCCAGCGGAAGGCGTTCTGGGTGGGGCAACTTGACAGAGATGGGGACAGCGCCGTAAACGATGTTCTCAGGTATCTGTCCGTATCAGACTCCGATCCACTCTCTGTGGATGACCTCGTGCTCGCCAAGAAGTATGACAAGTTCTCACAAAAGGATGATGGTCGACGTAAGAGGAAGCCTAGGAAGACCTCAGACAAGGAAGCCTACTATCAGGGCAATGAGCTTAACATCTATCGAGAGTGTCTGCGACCGGGCACGACGATTAGGACCACGCTGACCGTTGATGAGCGCATAGGCCAGTACTTTGACGGTTTGCGCCTGGACAGAGATGGCTTGCCAAAGGCCCTGCTGTTCTCCTACGAGCTCTATCAAAAGTGTTTCTTGAGCCACTTCGACATCGATGGTAAGGCTACCTCGACAAAGAAGGAAGCCTCGTCTGACGGCAGGTGCAAGTACATATATCAAAGCGATCGCGTTGCTGGCACACGCTGTCGCAACAGGGCGATGGGTGGCACGGGCTACTGCAACATGCATAAGGAGTATGCCAAAAGCGGTGACACGGGTGGCAGCGGCTCCGCCCAAGACCCTGTCTGCTACCTCGGTGGCGGCATCGACTTCAACACCAAGACCATCGAAAACGCCCTCTTCGTGGACGAGAAAAGACGTGTCGATGAGGTCTCTCATATCCTGTTTAGTCAGTTTCCGACGAGGCTGGACCTGCGCCTGCATGGTCGATTGAAGGATGACATCCAGCGAAGTGGCTTTGAGCCCCAGACGATGAGGGCGCGGTACGACAACAGGAATGGAAGGCTCAAAAAGGCCAAGGAGGACCATCGTCACTGGTGCGACGGGGCGCTTGGCGTGTCGCCCCACACCTTGAAGATGGGCAAGGTCCAAGACAAGATGTACCCGATGGGCAAGTGTCGGGTAAGATTCGAGGAGCTGGAGAACTAACATGAGCGTACTTTTCTCACCTATCGGTACGGCCGATCCGCTTACACAGCTTGGCGATGGGCCCATGTTGCACATTGTCCGTCACTACAGGCCCGAGCGGGTGGTGTTGTTCCTCTCGCCCAAGATGGCCGAATATCAGGAACAAGATCAGCGCTACACCAAGGCCATTGAGCTACTGTCAGCCGAATGCCATGGGGGAGATGTCCCCACGATAGAGTTGGTGAAATCAAGTACCACTGATGTATACAAGTTTGACGTGTACATCTCAGAGTTTGAGCAAAAGCTCAATGAGATCGGCAAGGAAAACGGTGGAGACACAATACTCGTGAACGCGTCTTCGGGTACTCCGGCAATGGAGGAGGCGCTGGTAGCTTTAGGTGCATTTGGTAGGCTCAACCTCACGCCCCTGCAGGTGTCTACGCCCAGAAAGGGTCCAAACACGAAGGGAGATCGTGAGGATCCACATAAGTATGAGCTTGACTTGCTGTGGGCATGTAATCCAGACAACGAGGAGGGTCGTCCCTGTCGCATCTTGGAGGTCAAGACACCCAACTTCAGCGACAGGCTGCTGTTGGAGAATATCCGGTCCCTAACTGCTCGGTATAACTACGTAGCTGCGGCAAGTCTTGCGGAGCAGGCGAGGACCATCTCACCAGAGGCCCGGATGATGATAGAGGCTGCGGTTGACAGATTGAATCTCAAGGGGCAAAAGTCCGTCCAAGTCTTTGCACGGAGCGACATGGCGTATTCGACTAGCACCGCTGGCCTAGTGGCGGAGTATATCTCCATACTTGAGATCATGCTGAAGCAAGGGCGCTGGGCAGACTTTATGCGGGCGCTTACCCCTGCGATAACAGAGACGATGTTGCGACATCTGCGGCCCATGCTGCCGGACCATCGTTATCTTCAACGGCCTTCTAAGCCGGGAAACTATAAGTATGATGCAGAGCGCATCAGAAAAGACGCTACGTTACGCAGGATCATTCCTCTTGGAAGTGATGGACGTCCGAAGAACCCGTATCTGAGCAACACCATACTTGATAAGTTGATTGATGAGTATTGTCAGGATGGTGTACTTATCAATAAGTTGCATAGACTATACGATTTTGAGCATGCCCCTAAAAATAGGAATACGATCGCACACGCAATTGTTCCTATCAACAAGAAGGACATAGAGCACAATGGTGGCATGACTATGGAGGAGGTGATGCAGTCCCTGCTCGAGCTCAACGAGGTGAGGCCTGGACTCTATAAGCGCATCAACGAGGCAATCTGCAAACTCCTGTAGCAAAAACGAGGCTGACACAAGTGGCATATCTGTATCTTACGGAGAGCGATCTCAAGCTCGGTTGTACCGACGGACAAGTGGTCATCAAGCGTCTTGGTGGGGAGAAGATACGAGAAGTTCCCTTTCACGCGGTTGACGGAATCGCAGTGTATGGCATGGCCCAGCTATCAACCCAGCTGATCCGTAAGTGCATAGCAGAGTGCGTGCCGATAACCTACTACTCTCTCGACGGACATTACTTTGGCGGTATAAGCTCGCAGGAGTCCATCAATCCCATACGACAGAAGAGGCAGATCTATCTTACGGACGACCCGTCATTCTGCCTGCAATGGACGAAGCAGATTGTCTCGGCAAAGATCAAGAACAGCATCACGCTCCTCATGTCACTGCCAGAGATCCATACATTCGAGGAGCAGGAGCTCCATGGCCTCTTGCATTCGCTGGAGAACCTAGCAGCTGCCGATAGTGTCGATATGATCTTGGGCTTCGAGGGCAATGCCGCAAGAACTTACTTCGCTTGCCTCCCCAAGCTGTTGAAGAACGATGAGTTCGCGTTTGAGGGAAGAAGCACGAGGCCACCGAGGGACCCGGTGAACTCCATGCTCTCGTATGGCTACAGTCTGTTCTATCGAAACATCATCGGCGCGATAGAGCGTCATGGCCTGCATCCATACTTTGCCTACATGCACAAGATCAAACTGGGGCATGCCGCCCTGTCGTCCGACCTGATAGAGGAGTATCGTGCGCCGTTGGTTGACAAGACTGTCATTGACTTCGTGAACGACGGGGAAGTCGAGATCGGGGACTTCAACAGGAGTGATGCTGGGGCACTGTATATGAATCGAGAGACGTCAAAGAGGCTGACAGCACGCTTCTCGGACATCATCGCCAAGAACCAGCAGTATTTCCTGGACTCGGGAAGTCAGAAGTCGTTTGGTTTCCAGGCTATGCTTGACATGAAGATCGAGCAGCTGATCAAGGCCATCGATCGTGGCGATGCAGGCCTATACGTCCCCTATGTCTGGAAGGCAAGCTCATGAGCGGCTCGTCTCCCCAGGTGCAGCAGGTCGCCCATGGCAAGATACGCGGCACGTCGCCTGCCGAGGATCGCTTCTATACGCTGATCTTCTATGACATATCGGATGCAAAGAAATACCGCTGCCTGGTCAAGATTCTCAAGAGCTATGCCACGCGTGTACAGAAGTCGGTGTTCGAGGCCCAGCTCAAACGATCGCAGATAAGAGAGCTTTCTCTTTCGATCGAGAAGCTGATGCTGGCAAAGACATACTACAACCCCAATGACAGCGTCCAGATTTTTAGGATTGCGGGAAACTGCGAGGCGACGGTCTACGGGCTGTATAGTGAGCATGTTCTGGAGGAGAGCATTTTTCTCTGAGGAGAATGACGCGCGTTCGAATGTGGTGCGAAGGATGATGATCCGTGCGGGAGAGACGGTGTATACTGGTAGGACGATGCATGCCCTAAGCACATTTTGTCGTAGATGTCAATAGAGGTTTATGCAGCTCAACCCCGCGAGGGGACGGAAACTCTTTGATATTGCATTCATGAACGCAAGAACCATTTTCAAGGTTTATGCAGCTCAACCCCGCGAGGGGACGGAAACTATGCACTGGCATGTATGGGCGCGGATTCCAACCACGGTTTATGCAGCTCAACCCCGCGAGGGGACGGAAACGCACTACGTGGACCCTGGCTCATACGCAGTCGAGAAGGCGGTTTATGCAGCTCAACCCCGCGAGGGGACGGAAACCCATATCCATGCGGGGATACCCTCGCGCAACTCAAGTACGGTTTATGCAGCTCAACCCCGCGAGGGGACGGAAACTTTTCAAGGTGCCGGCCAAAGGCGCATTCCCCCTGGAGGAGGTTTATGCAGCTCAACCCCGCGAGGGGACGGAAACCTTGACAATAATTCTGGTAGGCTTTCACACGAAACGCGTCCTGGTTTATGCAGCTCAACCCCGCGAGGGGACGGAAACTCTTGCAGACCTGAAAAGCGTTGATTGTGTGGAGACTCATGGTTTATGCAGCTCAACCCCGCGAGGGGACGGAAACTTGTTGATATCAATCATTCCTCGATGACCTTCGAGTCAGACGGTTTATGCAGCTCAACCCCGCGAGGGGACGGAAACTGGAACGGAGCCGCGACAGCGGAAACGTTCCAGAGTCAGGTAGGTTTATGCAGCTCAACCCCGCGAGGGGACGGAAACTTTTCTTTATAGTATGCGTTTTCCATAGAGGAATCTGAAAGGTTTATGCAGCTCAACCCCGCGAGGGGACGGAAACAGGCCTTCGTACCCCTCCGGCTCGCGAGTGATCGAGAGGTTTATGCAGCTCAACCCCGCGAGGGGACGGAAACATGTCGCGCGGATCCTCGGGCCAAGGCTCAAGCTCCTTGAGCGAGGTTTATGCAGCTCAACCCCGCGAGGGGACGGAAACTCGGCTCCAACTCGGCGCCGATAAAGTCGTATATGCTGCTCACGGTTTATGCAGCTCAACCCCGCGAGGGGACGGAAACTCAAGTTGATCTCGGCCAAGACGCCACCACACCACGGTTTATGCAGCTCAACCCCGCGAGGGGACGGAAACTGGTACATCGGACTCCCCCTTAGTAGGAATATCGACCCTAACGGTTTATGCAGCTCAACCCCGCGAGGGGACGGAAACGGCCTCCGCCAACCACGCCTCGCGGGCGTGCGCCGCCACGAGGTTTATGCAGCTCAACCCCGCGAGGGGACGGAAACCCTCGGGGCCGAAAGGAGGTGCCCGCCGGCGCCAGTGATTGGTTTATGCAGCTCAACCCCGCGAGGGGACGGAAACAAAATCCGTCTGATAACTCCACGAACCGACGTTGCCATGGTTTATGCAGCTCAACCCCGCGAGGGGACGGAAACTATTTATTGAATAAAAATTTAAAGTATATCTATATTTCAAGGTTTATGCAGCTCAACCCCGCGAGGGGACGGAAACGATCCCTGCGAAGTCCTTTGCTACCTGGGTGCTGTTGGTTTTGGTTTATGCAGCTCAACCCCGCGAGGGGACGGAAACTCTGATTAATCTCGGCCAGCATGGCTCCACACGTCATAATGTGGTTTATGCAGCTCAACCCCGCGAGGGGACGGAAACAATCTTAGGTATGATAATCATCTCTTATATGCACGATACATTGGTTTATGCAGCTCAACCCCGCGAGGGGACGGAAACGTTGTCATTGGCCTTCCTGGAAGCCACCTTGGACTTCGTGCGGTTTATGCAGCTCAACCCCGCGAGGGGACGGAAACGCCAGGTCATTGTACGCGGCTCGTGCCCACACTGCTTTTCGGGTTTATGCAGCTCAACCCCGCGAGGGGACGGAAACCTTACACAAAAGGTCGCCCCCACACAGAGCAGCCAAAGCAGGTTTATGCAGCTCAACCCCGCGAGGGGACGGAAACTCGGCCTGATCTTTTGGGTTATCCCACGATACGCGGGGGTCGGTTTATGCAGCTCAACCCCGCGAGGGGACGGAAACTCGACCAGCGCCCACGCCACTGGGCGCTCGATCCTATCAGAGCGGTTTATGCAGCTCAACCCCGCGAGGGGACGGAAACTCTCTGTATCAAGCACTATATAGCTTTGTGATGGCATATTACGGTTTATGCAGCTCAACCCCGCGAGGGGACGGAAACGCCATTATTGGAATAGCCCACGCAAAATCCTGCGTAAGGTTTATGCAGCTCAACCCCGCGAGGGGACGGAAACGCATCTCACGCGCCAGAGTGCTTAGACTTTCAGCTTCGGTTTATGCAGCTCAACCCCGCGAGGGGACGGAAACACGATTGAATACACAGATGCCTCTGGCGGAGACATGTGGGGTTTATGCAGCTCAACCCCGCGAGGGGACGGAAACTAGACTATCTCGGCGCTGGTCTTGGGATTCCCCTTCTCGGGGTTTATGCAGCTCAACCCCGCGAGGGGACGGAAACGAATAGATAGGCAATAGTACAAACACAAATCCTAGTGATGCGGTTTATGCAGCTCAACCCCGCGAGGGGACGGAAACCCGTATGAGTAAAAGACCTCATGCAACACTGGCTTTGAAGGTTTATGCAGCTCAACCCCGCGAGGGGACGGAAACTTCACAATATATCTCCAATCACGTCGTGTAAGGCCTCATTGGTTTATGCAGCTCAACCCCGCGAGGGGACGGAAACTTGTGTAAAATATGTGTAGGACTGCTAGACGAGCTCAAAATGTTTATGCAGCTCAACCCCGCGAGGGGACGGAAACATCGCCCTTTTTCGATCCACCTTGGGTGGTTCAAGGTGGAGGTTTATGCAGCTCAACCCCGCGAGGGGACGGAAACTGAAAGAGATTTATGGCGAGCCAGACAACGCTCATGGTCGCAGGTTTATGCAGCTCAACCCCGCGAGGGGACGGAAACTGGAAGAGGTTGATCGCAAGCTAGACCACAGACATCGTAGCAAGATTTATGCATCCTAACCCCGCGAGGGGACGAAAGCGGGCTCCTGCCCCACTCTCGGGGCATGGAGCAGCCCTCGACTTGCACGCCCACGACGACATCCCTCCATGCCCAAGCCCTGTTGCCGCCCCTCACGCCCAGCACATATCCAGTTTTCTTATGGGAGGCCTATGGTAAAATCTGAACATCATTGTGTTTGGCGTTCAAGTCAAACATCCAAATCAAATGGAGGTGTCCTATGGGTTTCATCCAAGCATTCAAGGGGGCTGTGGG
>ERZ773099.3431-NODE-3431-length-10211-cov-4.123080_pt1 | contig 10211 bp, 4 predicted proteins | sample MGYA00511120_ERZ773099 | MGnify/ENA primary metagenome ERZ773099 (study PRJEB29015, sample SAMEA2738012) | human oral metagenome | biome: human oral; feature: human-associated habitat; material: dental | place: China | collected 2104 ... | reverse complement strand
TATTCTTCGGAGCAGGTAATCTGATTTTTCCAGCACTCATGGGACAGATGGCAGGAACACACACAGCATCGGCGACTTTTGGTTTTATCGTTACAGGCGTAGGATTGCCTTTGCTAGGTATTATTGCAATTTCCTTATCACGGAGTGAGGGTCTCTATGACCTGGGATGCAAGGTATCGAGACCGTACAGCTTGTTCTTTACGTGTCTTCTATATCTTACTATAGGACCGTTCTTCGCACTTCCCAGAACCGCCACTGTACCTTATTCAGTCGGAGTGGTCCCTGCAGTCGGAAAGGACTCTCCAGTAGTGCTTGGAATCTTCTCCCTGTGCTTCTTCGCAGCAGTTCTATTCTTTTCGTTAAGACCATCCAACATCCTGACTAACGTTGGTAAGATCATCAATCCGCTGTTCCTTGCAGTACTAGCAGTACTCATCGTTATGTGTTTCGTTAAGCCAATGGGTTCAGTATCAAGCGCTCCTGCAACAGGCGAGTATATAGCTCACCCATTCTTCAGGGGTTTCCTCGAGGGATATAATACTATGGACGCACTTGCATCGCTTGCATTTGGTATCATCATCGTCAATGCAGTTAGAGATCTTGGCGTAAAAGAGCCTAAGAATATCGCGAAGTCCACAGCTCTCGCCGGAGTTGGCTGTGCAATACTAATGGCTGTTATCTACCTTGCTCTAGTAGTTGCAGGTGCTCAGTCAAGAGGTTTATTCGATGTTCAGCCAGATGGTGGTACACTCCTTAACAAGATTGCAGACCATTACTTCGGTAATGTTGGAGGAGCGTTCCTTGCAGTGATGATCACGCTTGCTTGTCTCAAGACTGCCATCGGTCTTGTAACTGCATGTGCAGAGACATTTGGCGAGATGTTCCCTAACAAGCTTTCATACAAGTCTTGGGCGATTGTATTCACACTCATCTCATTCACATTTGCAAACTTCGGACTAGTTAAGATCATCGCTTACTCAATACCAGTACTGATGTTCTTATATCCGCTAACTATCGTTATCATACTAGTCAGCCTCATCGGTGGACTGTTCAACTATCATTCAACAGTTTACAGATGGTCTATCGGATTCACTATGGTGCCTGCTTTATTCGACGGTATAAAGAGTCTACCTCCAGCAACCGTTTCAACACTTCACCTAGAAGGATTCGTAAAGTCAGTTGGTGGTTTCCTACCACTATCTGATATCGGAATGGACTGGGTTGTACCTGCAGTAGTTGGATTCGTAGTAGGACTTGTACTATATGCATTGAAGCCAGACAAGGGGCAGGCAGCAGCTTAATCTAATTCACATTAACTTAACAGCAAAACAAAACTCCCTTTGAGTTTTTCCCTCAAAGGGAGTTTTTATATATTGTTCGATTTATTAATGTAGCTTGCATTTGTACTAGCTATTTACTTATCATGGTTTTTATTTAGATAAACCTCATATAGCTTGTAGACAGATCCGTATATTAGTCCTGCAACTGGCCATATAACCCATGTCTTGTTCCAGTACCCAAATACAAGTCCCAAGATTAGATATATACCTGTTATAGAAATCCAGTAAATGCCTGCAATTGGCTCCATCTTCTGATCAACTCGCTTGTGCTCTGGAGTGTAATCACCTTCTTGAAGGAGTTTGCTGTAGCCACCACTTATTATACCCACTTTAACGAACATATATACAGCAGCTGCAACCATGATTAGCATAATCGGTGCCGATATTTTGGATAGAACCGAAGTGTATTTATCCCCATCATCAAAGAGAATGCTTGGCAGTGCACCAACGATACAAAGGAATACTCCTCCTGCTATTCGCTGTCCCATAAACTGCTTAAACGGCTCGTATTTGCGCTTAACTGCCGCCTCAACACCGTATCCAAGTTTTATGCGTTCCTTTGACAGATACTCATATTTCGACATACTGAAACCCGACAGAACGCATATAGCAACCCCTGCTCCAATCATCAGAAATAGTATAGCGATTGATAGTCGCTCAAATACATCACCATCATTTGCTCTTCCCATCGCTTCAGCTATTAAGTTTGATACTGGCGATAGAATAAATAGCACCACTGCCTAGATACACCTACCAGACCAGCCAGTTCCTCCTGACTCCAACCATACTGCTTGCGTAGGCTCATTATCTTCTCTGCAATTATCATAATACACTCCTGATTATCACTTCATTTCATATTGTAGATATGAAGCTTCAAATTTCCTTTATATTAGAAGTTCTTTTGAGTTTCTTTCTCATCTTCATTTACACCTTATAGAGCAATTGCGTTCTATGGTTTTATTTTATGGTAGCAACGTCCATTTCACTACCAACTTAACTTGGAAATTTGTCAACCCATGGTTGCAACTAGCAATTGCACTTTAATATTGTACACTAAAATACCTATTTTTAGTGGTTTGACACCAGTATCGTGCTTTACTGATTATGTGTACCCCTGTCTGCATATTCCCACCACAGACCTTTATATCGTATTACAGAAAAGACTCCCGCCCTTATGGACGAGAGTCTTGTCGCTTTTATTATAGTGCTAAATTCTATTTTGCAGACTTTTCTTTATCAAAATACTCTCTTGCAAGTCTAATAACAGTACCCGATAACAAGAGAACTGCGATTAAGTTAGGGATTACCATCAGACCGTTAAATGTATCTGCGATGTTCCAGATTAGACCGAGATCCATAGTAGCTCCGATGATAGCCACGAGAGAATATACGACGATGAAAGGCTTAATCGCCCCCTTTCCTAATAGGAATTCTATACACCTTGAACCGTACAGTCCCCATCCTATGATAGTCGAGAATGCAAAGCAGCAAAGCGCCACAGCTAACATTACCGATACCCAGCTTCCAAATGTAGCTGTGAAGCCCGATATAGTGAGCTCCGCACCTGCAGTCTCTCCGTAATTAATCTTAACGCCACTACAGAGAATTACGAGAGCAGTAATAGTGCAGATTACGATTGTATCAGCGAACACTTCGAAGATACCCCACAGTCCCTGCTGCACAGGGTGCTCTACTTCAGCAGCTGAGTGAGCGATTGAACCAGTACCTAGACCAGCTTCATTTGAGAATATACCTCTCGATACACCTCTCCTCATAGCAATAAACATCGAACCAACAACACCGCCTGTTATAGCTCTTGGGGAGAATGCCCCTTCAAAGATTGCGCTGAATACAGAAGGAACATTCTTGTAGTTTAGAATAACTACGAGAAGTCCAAATATGATGTAGTAAAGAGCCATAAAAGGAACTAGCTTCTCGGTTACACTTGCAATACGCTTGATTCCTCCGATAAGAATGACTAATACAAGTATCGTAATCAAGATTCCAATGCCCAGATTCACGCCTGATGGTAGACCATACTTGAAAATACCTGTCGATATTAACGCTGAATCAATGGCTGTAGTAATTGTATTAACCTGAGTTGCATTTCCTGTACCAAATACCGTAAGGATTCCAAAAACAGAGTATAATCCTGCTAGCCAACCCCAACGCTTGCTAAGTCCATTCTTGATATAGTACATAGGACCGCCAACCCAGTCTCCATGGTCATTACGTTCTCTAAAGTGAACTGCTAGAGTAACCTCAGCGAACTTTGTACACATACCGAGAAGAGCAGAAATCCACATCCAGAACACAGCTCCAGGTCCGCCTAAAGCGATAGCTCCGGCCACACCTGCAATATTTCCAGTTCCAACAGTTCCCGCAAGCGCAGTACATACGGACTGGAATGAAGTTACCGCTCCCTCTCCTGCCTCTTTCTTGTCGAACATCGCACCGAAGGTATGCTTCAGTGTATATCCAAATTTTCTGAATTGAATTAGGTGTGAGCTAAGTGTCAGCCATATTCCGACTCCCATAATGCAAACCATCGAAGGAACTCCCCAGATGAAGGCATTTAGCCAGTCATTAAATAAAAAAATCGTTTTAAGCATATATTACTCCTTGTAATAATTTGAAATCTATGTTCTGATTCTAAAACATTATAGTGGATTCTGCAATAGCTTTTAGTTAAGTTAATAAATTAATTAAGATTTTGTTGTGAAATTGAACAATTTAATGAATGATATCAGTATTTTTAATCGGTTCTATCGCACATGACAATTATTATATATTAAAATTAGGTCAATTACACACGTACATAGAAGCTCAAAACCTCTATTTCCCTCACCTTTTACCAATATTAATTTTTACTCATAAATAATTGATATATTGGCGTTATTTGTATATCAAACTTATTGACTTTTATATATATGACTCCTATTATGATGTTAACAATGGAAGCTAGATATTAGTCTAGTAAGGAGGTTAATTATGTTTTTTGCAATTCCTTTTTTAATACTACTATTAGTATTATTTTTCTCCTGTATAAAGATCGTTCCGCAGGAACACGCATACGTAATTGAAAGACTCGGTAAATATCTCTGCACATGGCACGCAGGTCTACATTTTAAGGCTCCAATTATAGATAATGTAATAAACAGGATTTCGCTTAAGGAGCAAGTTCTCGACTTCCCGCCTCAGCCTGTAATTACTAAGGATAATGTATCTGTGCGCGTGGACTCTGTTGTATTTGCAAAGGTATTTGACCCTAAACTATATACATACGGTGTAGAAAACCCAATCGCTGGTCTACAAAACCTATCTGCAACTTCCCTCAGAAGCATCATCGGAGGCATGGAGCTCGATACAACATTATCCTCTAGAGAGCAGATCAATGAAGATATGGAGTTAATCCTTGACAAGGCAACAGATGCTTGGGGTCTCAAGGTTAATCGTGTGGAGCTCAAGAATATAATCCCACCTGAAGAAATTGAAGAAGTAATGACAAAGCAAATGAGAGCTGAGCGAGAGAGACGTCAGACTGTGCTCGAGGCACAGGCTCACAAAGAATCTGTAGTATCTCGTGCTGAGGGAGATAAGGAAGCTAAGGTACTTGCTGCACAGGCTGAGAAGGAAGCTAGAATTGCTCTTGCTGTCGGTGAGGCAGAATCTATCAGGCTTGTATATGAAGCTCAGGCTCAGGGTCTCGAGAAGCTAAAGGAAGCTAATATCAACGAGGGTGTACTCAAGCTAAAAGGCCTAGAGGCTCTAAGAGATATCGCAGATGGACGCGCAACTAAGATATTCATGCCTACAGATCTATCGAGCATCGTATCTACACTAGGTGTTGCCGCTGAATCCCTAGGAATCGGTGAGCATACTGATATTGATAAGTCCCCAGCTCCATCTAAAGGCGACTACAAGGACGACTGCTTAAAGGACACATCATCAAAGGTTACAAAGGAAGTTGCCGGTACTAACGCTACTATCGAAGTTGATTTAGAAAACAGACGCGAAGATGTCATCTAATTACATTATTACAAAAAGCGGAGGTTCGATATGAACCCCCGCCTTTATTATTTTCTATTTAAGCATCTTACGTAGATACTGTCCTGTAAATGACTTTTCACATTTTGCAATCTCTTCAGGTGTTCCAGTTGCTACGATAGTTCCGCCGCCGCTACCGCCTTCTGGCCCCAGATCGATAATATGATCGGCACATTTGATTACGTCCAGATTATGCTCAATTACCACCACGGAGTTGCCTTCATCAGCAAGTCTATTTAATACATACATAAGCTTCTCGACATCAGCAAAATGAAGTCCAGTAGTCGGCTCATCTAGGATATAGAGAGTCTTTCCTGTGCTCTTCTTGGATAGCTCTGTCGCCAGTTTGATTCTCTGCGCCTCTCCGCCAGATAACTGTGTTGAAGGCTGACCAAGTTTGATATACCCGAGACCTACATCGTCTAGCGTACGCAAGTATTTCTCGATAGATCTATGGTTTTCAAAGAATGGAAGAGCTTCCGTTACACTCATCTCGAGAACCTCCGAGATATTTTTACCCTTGTATTTCACCTCAAGAGTTTCATGGTTATATCTCGCACCACCGCACACTTCGCATGGAACATATACGTCTGGAAGGAAGTGCATCTCTACCTTGGTGATTCCATCTCCACGGCAAGCCTCACATCTTCCACCTTTCACATTGAAGCTAAAGCGCCCCTTCTGATAGCCACGCATCTTCGCCTCTGGCATCTGTGCAAATAGATTTCTAATAGGATCGAACATCCCCGTATATGTTGCAGGGTTTGACCTAGGAGTACGTCCAATCGGTGACTGATCGATATCGATAACCTTGTCGAAGTTTTCTATACCGCGAATCTCTTTATGCTCACCAGGTTTTTCCTGCACTTTGTTCGTGATGCTTGCAACACCCTTGTAAAGTATTTCATTTATCAGAGTGGACTTGCCAGATCCCGACACACCCGTTACGCATACGAGCTTTCCGACTGGAATCTTAACATCTATGTCTCTCAGGTTGTTCTGCTTTGCTCCTATTATCTCCAGGTATGTACCTGTTCCAGGTCTTCTAATAGCAGGCACCTCAATCTTGCGCTCGCCAGACAGGAACTGTCCAGTTATAGAGTCCTTGCAGGCCTTGATATCGTCGACAGTTCCCTGAGCCACCAGCTCGCCACCGTAAATTCCAGCCCCAGGTCCAATATCCACGATATGGTCAGCCGCATACATCGTATCTTCATCATGTTCAACAATGACCAGCGTGTTGCCCATATCAGTCAGGTTCCTGAGAGCCCCCAGCAGCTTATCATTGTCTCGCTGGTGGAGCCCAATGGAAGGCTCGTCCAATATGTACAGAACGCCGACGAGCCCCGATCCTATCTGAGTAGCCAGCCTGATACGCTGTGATTCTCCACCTGAGAGGGTGCCTGCGGCACGCGACAGAGTCAGGTATCCGAGCCCAACCTGCTTGAGGAATCTGAGCCTATCCTTAATCTCCTTAGTGATAAGCCTCGATATCTGTTGCTCTCTCGGAGTCAGCTCTAGTTTCTCAAAGAACATAATCGCCTGTTCTACCGACAGATCAGTAAGCTCAATAATATTCTTGTCACCAACAGTGACAGCAAGCACAGTATCCTTTAGTTTCTTGCCATGACAAGTAGGACAGAGAGCCTCCGTCATCATACCAGCAATTTTTTCTTTAATATAGTCAGAATTAGTCTCTACGTATCTTCTCTCAAGGCTAGGAATTACACCCTCAAACGTGTGATTCATGTGCGAAACACGACCAGACTTGTTAGTATATGTGTATTTGAGTTTGCGACTTCCAGTTCCGTGCAGCAGCTCGTTTCTGAAATCAATCGGCAGATCTTTGTAAGGAACACTGAGGTCAGTCTTATGATCTACAGCCAACTGATTCAGCATCTGCCTATAGAAGCCCATCGCATCCATCGTCGAGAACACCTGCCCCATCGCACCATCGATAATGCTCTTATTCGGCTCAGTCACGACGTTATCGTCATCAATCTTAAGCGTAAATCCAAGTCCTGTACAAGTCTCACAAGAGCCATACGGAGCGTTGAAGGAAAACATCCTCGGCTCCATCTCATCGATTCCGACGCCGTGTTCTGGGCAGGCAAGTTGAGTGCTAAAGGTTTCCTCTACATCTTGTGTCGTGCCATCCTCATTCTTGTGTTGGAACAGCACATTTGTTGCCCCTTCACCTTCCCTAACAGCAAGCTCTACCGCCTCCGCGATACGGCTCCTATTCTCAGGTCTTAGCACAATTCTATCGATAACTATCTCGATGGTGTGCTTAACATTCTTATTGAGGTCAAATTCCTCCTGCTCATCGACTCGAAGCATCTCGGCATCGAGTCTTATTCTGATAAATCCATCCCTCTTTATACGCGATATTACATTCTTATGTTCGCCTTTGCGCCCCTTTATAATAGGCGCCATAACAGTTAGTCTAGTTCCCTCATCGTGCGCCATGATATGATCCACAATAGTGTCGATAGACTGGCTGGAAATCACCCTGCCACAAACAGGGCAGTGAGGAATACCAACTCTGGCATACAGAAGTCTCAGGTAGTCGTATATCTCCGTAACAGTTCCGACAGTCGACCTTGGATTTTTGTTGGTAGTCTTCTGGTCTATCGAAATTGCCGGCGAAAGTCCCTCTATAAGCTGAACATCTGGTTTCTTCATCAGCCCGAGGAACTGTCTCGCATACGACGACAGTGATTCCACGTATTTCTTCTGCCCCTCAGCATATATAGTATCGAAGGCAAGTGAAGACTTACCAGAGCCCGAAAGTCCGGTAAAAACAATCATCTTGTCGCGAGGAATCGTAAGATCTACGCTCTTGAGGTTGTTCTCTTTTGCCCCTTTAATTACTATTTTTTTCTCCATAGGTATTCCCTTTCAAATCTTTATGCTCGTTTGCTACTCCTAAGGTCAAATAGCAAGTCTCTGAGCTCTGCTGCCCTCTCGAACTGAAGGTCCTTGGCAGCCTGCTTCATCTCCTTCTCGAGATTCTTAATTGTACGTTGTAGCTCCTTAGTCGTCATCTCCTTAGGATTCTTGAGCTCCGTATCTCCAGTGTAGGTCTTAGTAGCCTCGATTACATCGCGAATAGGTTTGATGATAGTATGCGGTGTAATTCCATGCTCCTTGTTATATGCTTCCTGCAGCTCACGCCTTCTAGCAGTCTCATCTATAGTGTACCTCATCGCTTTACTGATACGGTCAGCATACATGATAACTCTACCGTTCTGATTACGAGCAGCTCTGCCGACAGTCTGAACAAGAGAAGTTTCAGTACGTAGAAAACCTTCCTTATCCGCATCTAGAATGGCAACAACCGATACCTCAGGCAAGTCAAGCCCCTCTCTCAGCAGGTTGATTCCTACCAGCACATCGAACTTTCCTAATCTGAGATCCCTGATTATCTCAAGCCTCTCGAAATTATCTATCTCAGAATGCAGATACCTGACCTTGATCCCTTCATTTCTGAGAAATCCTGTTAAATCTTCTGCCATTCTCTTAGTAAGTGTCGTGATGAGCACTCGTTCACCCTTATCTACAGTCTTGTATATCTCTCCGATGATATCGTCAATCTGACCTTCAATCGGTCTCACTTCTATGATTGGATCGAGTAGTCCAGTCGGTCTAATTACCTGCTCAGCCGTGACACCGTTCGAGTTTTCAAGCTCATATTTTCCAGGTGTCGCACTTACGAATAGTAGATCATTTGCCACATCGTTGAATTCTTCAAACTTTAGCGGTCTGTTATCCAGTGCCGAAGGCAGTCTGAAGCCAAAGTCAACAAGGGAGCACTTTCTGGCTCTATCTCCATTGTACATGGCACGTAGCTGTGGCAGCATTACGTGCGACTCATCGATTATGGTCAGGAAGTCATCTGGAAAGTAGTCAAGGAGTACGTATGGTCTCTCTCCAGGCTTTAGGAAATTTAGATGTCTCGAATAATTCTCGACACCCTTACAGGTGCCAACCTCCATCATCATTTCCATGTCGTAATTGGTACGTTGAGTGATTCGCTCGGCTTCAAGCAGCTTGCCGTTTTCCTTAAACCACTTTACTCTTTCATCCAGTTCTTCCTTAATCGTGCCGACTGCAAGCTGCATATCCTCCTTGCTCGTTACGTAATGAGATGCCGGAAATATAGAAATGTGATTTCTTACACCGGTAATCTCCCCAGTCAGTGCATTCATTTCCTTGATTTCCTCTATCTCATCTCCGAACATCTCAACCCTGACAGCTTCTTCGCCGCCTGCAGGGTATATGTCGATGATATCGCCACGCACGCGGAAAGTACCGCGGTGGAAGTCGATGTCATTTCGCTCATACTGCATATCAATAAGCTTTCGCATCATCATCGTTCTATCCATTTCCATTCCTGGTCTAAGCGATAAAAGCTGATTTCTATAAGAATCAGGGCTACCGAGACCATATATGCAGGAAACACTGGCAACGATGATAACATCCCTTCTCTCGAGGACTGCCGCAGTCGCGGAGTGTCTGAGCTTATCTATTTCGTCGTTTATGTCAGCATCTTTTTCGATATACGTATCAGTTGAAGCGACGTAAGCCTCTGGCTGATAGAAGTCGTAATATGATACGAAGTATTCGACAGAGTTTTCAGGAAAAAACTCCTTCATCTCCCCATGAAGCTGTGCCGCTAAAGTCTTGTTGTGCGAAATAATCAGTGTAGGCTTCTGCACCTTCTCTATGATTTTTGCCATCGTGTAAGTCTTACCGGATCCAGTAACGCCAAGCAGAGTCTGGAAACGATTTCCAGACTCTATACTTTCAGTGATTTTCTTA
>ERZ773099.3428-NODE-3428-length-10219-cov-5.865604_pt1 | contig 10219 bp, 7 predicted proteins | sample MGYA00511120_ERZ773099 | MGnify/ENA primary metagenome ERZ773099 (study PRJEB29015, sample SAMEA2738012) | human oral metagenome | biome: human oral; feature: human-associated habitat; material: dental | place: China | collected 2104 ... | reverse complement strand
AGGTCGGCTACACGAACGCCAGCTACGGCTTTGATGCTGATACCTGCGGCATCCTCGTCTCGCTCGACGAGCAGTCGCCGGATATCGCGCAGGGGGTTGACCGCGCGATCGAGTCGCGCGAGGGCAATATGGACGCGGCCGATGCGATCGGTGCAGGCGATCAGGGCATGATGTTCGGCTATGCGACGAACGAGACGCCCGAGTACATGCCGCTCACGACGGTGCTCGCGCACAAGCTGGCACGCCGCCTCACGGACGTGCGCAAAAGCGGCGAGCTCCCCTATCTGCGTCCGGACGGAAAGACACAGGTCACCGTTGCCTATGAGGCCGGCAAGCCGATTTATGTCGATACCATCGTTATCTCGACGCAGCATGACGAGGCGGTAGACCTTGCAACCATCCGAAAGGATATGATCGAAAAGGTCATCAAGGTGATTGTTCCGGCAGAGCTCCTGCGCGCAGAGACAAAGTATTTTGTCAATCCAACGGGCAAGTTCGTCATCGGCGGACCGCACGGCGACTCCGGTCTCACGGGGCGCAAGATCATCGTTGACACCTACGGCGGCTGGGCACGCCACGGCGGCGGAGCATTCTCGGGCAAGGACCCCACAAAGGTGGATCGCAGTGCAGCGTATGCGGCGCGCTATGTCGCCAAGAACATCGTCGCGGCAGGACTTGCCGACCGCGTCGAGATCCAGCTCGCCTACGCCATCGGCGTTGCGCATCCCGTGTCCATCATGGTGGATACGTTCGGCACGGGCAAGGTCGACGAGGAGAAGATCGTTGATCTCGTGCAGAAGACGTTTGACCTGCGCCCGGCGGGCATCATCAAGATGCTCGACCTGCGCCGTCCGATCTATCGCCAGACGGCGGCATACGGACACTTCGGCCGCACGGATGTCGATCTGCCGTGGGAGAAGACGGACAAGGCGGAGCTGCTGAAGAAAGAAGCAGGTTTGTAAAAACGGAGCGCCCCTATCGGCTCGCAGAGCTCGCCACTTACTGATCTGTCCGAGAAGCAAGCCCATAGGGCGCAACTGATCGGGTAACAGGTCGTATGGAAAAACGTCCCGCAAGTCAAATCCGATAGTCAGTGCTTCCTCAGCATAAAGATAAAGGCTGTTGCACGAGGTTTTTCAACTTCGTGCAACAGCCTTTTTGCGATCAATTTACTTTTTCGGCTTCAGTCCAATCGTCAGCTCGTTCACAATCGGAACGATCTCACCAATCTTTCGCATGACAATCGCGCCTAACAGCGTCAGCAGCAGTGTCGCCGCATACATGCCAAGTGCGATGGGTGCGGTGAGCACGCGTCCGCTTCCGTGGATCGCCATCAGCAGATAGGTGATGGCGACGGGATGCGCGAGGTAGATGAAGTACGAATGTTTCCCGAGCAGTTGGAACGCACGCCCGAGAAGATTCTCTGTTCCGAGACGCGTGAAGAACGCGAAGAGCGCGAGCGTTGCGCCGATGGTGTAGAAGATGCCGAGCGGCGAGAGCTGATGCGCCGTATAGATACCCTCAAGCGGCGTGTAGCCGTCCACGAGGATGAGCTTGTAGTACCACGCGAGGAGCGCACCGAGACTGACGATACCAAGCGCGTAGAGCCGCCCTGTGTTTCGCTCCATCCATGCGCGGAACGCATCGAAATGCAGAGCGATATAGCCGCCGAGCAGGAAGATAAAGATATAGTGCACGACCCAGTAGTTCAGTCGATAGAAGAGCAGCGCGCGCAGGAGTGTTCCCTCAGGCAGTCCGTAGACGTAGAGATTGAACGCCGTGTTAAAGCTCGACCAGTAGTCAAACGCAATCTGCACGATGAGGATTCCTGCGAGCAGCGGCAGTGTCATACGCGCAAGGAGCATGCGCCAGAGCGGCATCAACAGATAGAACCAAATCAGGATCACCATGAAGTAGAGCTGGTACTTCGCATTTCCGAAGAAGAGGATCCCCGGCAGTGCAATGAGCGGTGGAAAGCCGACTCCGTATGCATATGCGTCGTGCAAAAGATAGAAGAGCGACCACACGAGGTAGGGGATCATAACCGCACGTCCGCGCCGCACGAGAAAATCCCGATAGTTTAGCGGTGCTGACGGCGACTGCCCATACAGCAGTCCGAATGCCGAGATAAAGAAAAAAATCGGCACGCTGAAGCGCGTGCCGATGTCAAAGAGCGCTACAAGATGAATGTTTGGCGATGGATTCGCGAGGTACTCCGCGCCGATGTGGATGCCAATCACGCCCATCATCGAGATGCCGCGAATCGCCTCGACAGCGGAGACCCGCGCCCGCTTACTCGATGACATAGGTGACGTTCACCGACGCCTTAACGGACAGCTCGCCGGCAGAGATCGGCGTTCCGGCGTCATACGCCTCCTTCGCCATCATCATCGGCATAAAGTTGCGCGGCGTGTAGGACTGCGCATCTGCATGAACCGTCAGTACGCGGACAACGCGCACACCGAGCGCACGCGCCACGGCATCTGCCTTGCTCCGTGCGTCGCGCGCGGCGTCGGCAAGCGCGGTATTTTTTGCCTCGTTCGTATCACTCGCCGAGAACTCGAGCGAGTCTACGCGGTTTGCACCGTTTGCGAGTGCCGTATCAATCACCTTGCCCACATTCGTGAGATTACGCACCTTGACGACGACTGCATTCGTCACCGTGTAGCCCGTCGTGACGCTGCGCCCGTTGTCGCGCACATCGTAGACCGGGGAGAAATCATAGCTCGTCGTCTGAATGTCGCGCTCTGCAATGCCGAGCGCCTTTACTGCATCCCGCACACGCGATGCCTGCGCCGCATTCTCCGCGTGCGCCTTTGCCGCATCCTTTGCTTCTGTCGTGACGCCGAGCGTGACCTCTGCCATATCCGGCGCGATCCGTGCCACGCCGACCCCGTTCATCGACAGCGTCGGCGTCATCTCCTCCGCCGCAGCCGTGCCCGTCGGCAGAACGAGCGCAAGCGCGAAAACTGCTGCACATACAAGCGAGCCAAATGAAATACGCTTCATAAAAATCCTCCATTCTTCTGACCGTAGCCGTCAAAACTGTGTCCATTATAGCATACTGTCACAGAAGATGAATGAAAACGGGATTATGATAACAACTACCTGCAAGAGTATAAACGAAAAGCCTTGAATTGCAAATAGGAGAACCGTCTCGTTTTGACAAAGAATTCCTCATGAGGGTTTGCGATTGGATGTCGAATTTGTTAAAATGAATCTATAAGATGGACAGGATGGATGGGAGCATCACGAACATGAAACGCTTGTTGATGATTTTTTTTGACGAAACCGTTGCTGCGCATCTAACAAAAGATATGTGCTCCTATCCTTATCATCTTGGGAAAAATCATCATTGGTCATGCACCTACGCATATTTTGGCAAAGAACCGCTCCATAATGCGGCATTTGAAGAGTATTGTTCGTTGGAGCATCTTGGAGATACGGAGAAGTACACCGACAAGAAAAAAATTGCAGCCAACTATTTGACGCTGCACGCACAGAACTATGATTTCCTCATGTTCTCGCATTACGGAGGCGCCTCATACTCCTTGGCGCGGCTGGCAAAAAAACTGAACCCAAAGATCAAAGTGTATAACAAAATGGATTTGGGGGAAAGAGGGCTTGCACACTTTTACGACGGTACCTTCCTACGTCGGCTCAAGGTCATACCCGAGTATTGGAAAAGTGCGGCAATCGACCTGTTCACGGTAGAAAATCGCTCCTTCTATGAAACCCTCAGGAACATGCGCCTCTTTCGCAATCGGATCGAGTATCTGCCCAATCCCGTATCGCTGTTTGGTGTCGATCTCGCGGAGATCAAAGCCCCCAAGGAACGAGAGAATATCATCCTGACCGTTGGGCGTCCCGGCGATCCCGTCAAGAATACGGAACTCTTTGTCGAGGCCGTTCAAAAGGTCGACCGCAGACAATTCGACGATTGGAAATTCTATATCGTCGGAGAGCCTGAGGCACACTTTCGGGCATACGTTGAGAAAATCACGCAGGGGGATCCTTGGGTCGCAAAGCGTCTCGTTCTCTGCGGCAGGGTGAGTGACCGCAGGGAACTGTATGAGCTCTATGCACGGTCGAAGATCATGTGCATGACGAGCAGGTCGGAGAGTTTCTGTATCGCCGTGTCCGAGGCAATGTACTTCGGCGCATATCCCATCCTTACCAATTTTGGACGAATTGTGCACGAGCTCACGGATGGCGGACGCTGCGGCACAGTTGTACCTCAGGAAGACGCGTCCGCACTTGCTGCGGCATGGGAGAGGACGGCGGAGAGAGCGGAGCTGCCCGCGCTGAGCCGGGAGATCCAGCAGCTTGCACGCAGCACATTCGACTACGACCTCTGGACGGCACGGCTGGCTGAATATCTGATGCGGCTGAAATAATATGCGAAGGAGCAGGTGACAGACGTGCATCTCATCGTCGTAGGCCCCCTCTATTATGGATATTCCGAGAGCATTGTACGCGCGCTCGAAGCAGAGGGGCATACCGTTGATTTCTACGCCGAGCGACCCTTTTATACGAACTGTTCCTATCTAACAAGGCGTCTCTACAAGTGGGGAGTTCGGTCGTTTCAGAAGAAATGGGAGCGGGGTTGGCAGAGGGCGTGCATCGCCTTTATGCGCGAGCATATGAGAGCGGACTCTGTGCTCCTGTGTCTGACGGGGGGGATGATCTCTGATGATATACTGGACGTGTGGCAGGGATATCCGACCGCGCTTATGATGTGGGACTCCGTGCGGCGCTATGATATGGACTTCCAGAGGCGTATGCGGCGTTATCAGCACGTCTTCGCCTTTGAGTATACGGATATTGCGTACGCCGCGCAGACATTTCACATCGAGATGACCTATCTCCCGCTTGGCTACGACCCTCTCGTTTACTATCCGAAGGAGGTGGAGCGCGACATTGACGTTTCTTTTGTTGGAACGCCGATGCCGCAGCGTGTGGAAGTTCTGGAGCGTGTTGCCGCATATATGTCCAATACAGGGGGGCGGATGTATGTGGGAGGGAGATGGTATGATGATCGTTATCCTTGGAAAGTGCGCTCCTATCGGAGAAAACATCCGCATCTCTTTCCTGTACTGACGAATCAGGAATTGTCCCCCGAGGAAGTGGCGCAGATCTACCGCCGCAGCAAGATCGTGCTGAACATCAACAACGACGTGCATCATAGCGTCAGCCCGCGGACATTTGAAATCTTGGCGACGCAGACATTCCAACTGATGAATAGCGGTCAGCAGTCGAACGGAACGCTCGATTTTGACCGCGATCTCGTTCAGTATGACGACGTGGACGATCTGATCCGGAAGATTGATTTTTACCTGCAGCACGATGAGATGCGCGCGCAGATTGCTGCGCATGGGGCGGAATCGGTGCGGCGCTTTTCTTTGGATGAGTTGACGAAAAGGATGGTCGGAAAACTTTGTTCATTAGACGTTTCATATCGTTGATTTTTACACATAAACCTCATCAAGGCAGTTGATAGGCAATCAATATGTAGGGGAACATTACACATGCAAAACAGAAAAAAAGTTGTCATCATAGCCTAACGCTATGGGATTACGCCTGCGATTTTCGGAGGAGCGGTTGAATCTCTTATTGGCAGTTTGGCAGAAAATAACGAAATACATCATGCAATCGATTTGACAATTATCCAATCATACAATGCGAAGGCACGCGAACTGACAAAGAAGTTCAAGGACACAAAGTTTGTGTTTCTAAGAGACAGCATTCTTGGAAAACTTGACTTCCGTATTTTCGGACAAAGAAAAAATGAAGAGTTCATGAAGGGGCATATTTTCTCAGAGTATATCTATAAGTCTTATAGGTATATCAAAAAAAATATCCCCGATGTGGATGTTATTATTTTTGAAGAAGACAGTCAAATCATCGGCTATAAAAAATTTCAGAGACAATTTCCCGGAAAAGTCGCCTATCACAGTCATTTACATGAAAAACCCCAAAAGAATATCTATTATGACTATGTTATATCTGTGAGCGAATTTTGTCGTCGGGAATGGTTGGATTTGTTGCCGGAAAGCAAAGTGTTGGTTCTGCGGAATGGAATAAATCTCTCTCGCTTCAAGAAGCGACTGTCACAAGATGAAAAAACACAGCTGCGTGCATCACTGGGCATAACCACGGACGACTTTATTGTTCTTTATTGTGGCAGACTGATTCCAATAAAAGGCGTTCTTGAGTTGGCAATGGCAATCACAGAAATTCCTGAAAAAACATTCGTTTGCTCTGTGTGGGTTCCAGTGGATTCTCGGGAGGTGGAGAGACGGCCTATAGAGAGCATATTCATGCGTTGGCGTTGAAAAATACGGGACGGATTATATTTACAGGATATGTCAACAATGAGGAGCTTTACAAGTATCATCAAATATCTGATATACAAGTGATACCATCGTTATGTGAAGATGCTGCTCCATTGGTTCCAATCGAGGGAATGTGTTCCGGTCTTCCTTTGATTGTGACAGACTCAGGCGGTATGATCGAATATATTGACGATGCATGCGCGTTGGTTGTATCCAGAGATGAAATCGTCAAAAATCTTACGAAAGCGATTATGCGGGCGAAAGCCGATGATGCTTGGCGGAGGAAAGCAAGTCACGAAGGCCCGCTGCGAGCAGAAAAATTTTCTGAAGAAGCGTTCTACAGGAACTTTGTTTCTCTCATCGAAACAATTGCTTCAAAATGAAGGAACTGCAGGTTTGAAACATTCATCGATGCGCGATTTTGAAAGAGAGGTAAAGCAGTAAATGATGACAAAGTGGGCGGCAGATCAGCGTCGCAAATGGATGCCGTATATGGTCACAGCACTCATCGTCGTTTCCTTGGGGGCACTTCTTCAAATGGTTGTCCTTTCGGGTAAGGGCAATGGGATCGTTGAATTGGGGAGGCTTTTGTACCTAGGTGTATGGACAGCGATCTTGTTGGCGATGGTAGCATATTCAAAGCGATATATCCTTATGTTTGTACTTTATGTCGCTATTTTCGTGAGCGCAGCATACGTGCCGCTTTTTGACGGAGCACATGTAGCCAGTAAAGAAATAACTTCCGCTTATTTGTTTGGTGCATCGTATTTCCTTTTTTGGACTTGGATCTACGGAGCTGCGCGAAAGATTCCCACGGATGCTCTGCGACGCTTCGCCTGTGGATTCTCTTTTGCGGCTTTGGCGGTGGCGATCCTTATGCCGCTTCTGGTATGGGGGTATTGGATTGTCAGCGGCGGGTACGTTTTATCCTCTGCCATTGTCTTGACCTTGTTTCAAACCAATCTGGCTGAATCACTTGCATATCTGAAAAATCAAAATATTTTCCTTTGGATTTGTGGTTCGTTGGGGCTGTTTTTTGCAGTCGTCGGTACTATAAAAGCACTGCGAGTCGCCCTTCATGTAGATGTTCAACTGCCCGACCGACGCATGTCTTTGCTTTTTCTTTTCTTTATGCTTATAGGACTTTTCGTTGTGAATCACGGAGTGAAGTATTACCTTCCTGCTCACATTGGTATGGAAGTGAAGGTGGCACTTCAGCAATATCGTGCTTATGGAGAAGCACGCGCAATGCGGGAAGAACGCTTGAAAAACCTGCAAGGACTGAATCTTGTTTCTTCTGGTGGGGTATTCGTTCTGGTGATTGGTGAAGCAGAGACGCGAAACCACATGCAGGTTTATGGATATGCGAGAGAAACAACGCCGTGGATGAAAGACCAGTGTGAAAATAAAGAGAATGTCACCTTTTCCAATGCCTACTCGAATTATGTTCATACCGTTCCTGCATTGACCTATGCGCTCAGCGAAAAGAATCAGTACAATGATATGGACTTGCAGGATGCGTATTCCATTGTCGAAGTGGCGAACGCAGTCGGCTATGAAACGTATTGGATCAGCAATCAAAAAAAACTGGGTGTAGCCGACACGCCCGTTTCAGAAACTGCGAGTACGGCACAGCATCAAAAATGGATGAATGGCATGTTCGGAAACAGTCAGGTCACAGAATACTATGATGATATACTTCTTACACAAATTCCGCAAGTTTGTGAAAAAAATGCGTTGATTATCATACATCTGATGGGATGTCATGCGGATTATCGGGATCGCTGTCCCAATGCGCATTTTTCGGGGGAGGACTCCTATGTCGATCAGTATGATGATGCCGTGTTGTATAACGACTACATACTCTCCCAAATTTACGAACGGGTTCATTCACTGCCAAACTTCAAGGGGATGGTTTATTTTTCCGATCATGGCGAAGATCCTGATCGCAGGTTGTACCATGAAGCGACCAAATTTACTTGGAGCATGGCACGCATACCGCTCGTGATGTGGTTTAGTGATGCTTTTCAAGAGGAGCGTCCCGATGTGTTTGCTCGGTTGAAGGCTCATGAACAGGCGTATTGGACGAATGACCTGATTTACGATGTGATGATTGATGTCTTGGGCATTGAGGGAATGCCTCGTGTGGAGCCGCAACATGACCTGGCATCGATGGAGTATGGGATTACAAAAGAAAACGCCATGACGCTGCATGGCTCACTAAAATTGTCGGATGAGGATATACAGGCAGGGAGGTGAGCCGCTCAGGCTTATTTTGGCACGTGCTTCTCGCTCTGCTTTGGCAGGGAACACGCTACACGGATGGAGGGCTCTTTGCGCCCATGGAACTCTCTGCCGGTCTGCTGCTTGTTTCGGTGCTTCCTTTATCATCTGCGCAAAAAAATGAACTGGATCGACTGTGGTAGAGTGGGTGTGCCTCTTGCAAGGTGTGGTGACACAATAAGTTTTGACTTTTTGTCATTTTTCATGTAAAATAACTCACAGTTTTACGATTGCATACGCAAAATACATCAACAACAAGGGAGAACGATAATATGGCGAAGGAAACATTTGAGTTTCAAGCAGAGACAAAGCAGCTGCTCGATCTGATGATCAACTCGATCTATACGAACCGCGAGATCTTTCTGCGCGAGCTGATTTCGAATGCGTCGGACGCGATGGACAAGCTCCATTTCGAGAGTCTGACGAACCGTGATATGCTCGAAGGGAACGAGACGTACGAGATCTTCCTCGTGCCTGATAAGGAGAGCAAGACGCTGACGATCTCGGACAGCGGCATCGGCATGTCGCGCGCGGAGGTCGTGGAGAATATCGGCACGATTGCAAAGTCGGGCACGAAGGCGTTCATGGAGCAGCTCGCCAAGGCGAAGGAGGAGAGCGGCGGCACGCCCGACAAGGAGCTGATCGGGCAGTTCGGTGTGGGCTTCTACTCGGCGTTCATGGTCGCGGAGCGTGTGACGATTGTGACGCGCCGTGCGGGCGACAGCCAAGCGACGCGCTGGGAGTCGGCGGGCGACGGCAGCTACACGATCGAGGACGCAGAGAAGGAGACGCGCGGCACGACGGTGACGATCCATCTCGCGAAGGAGTTCACGGAGGGCGAGACGGACTACACGGACACGTTCACATTGGAAAGCCTCGTGAAGAAGTATTCGGACTATGTTCGCTATCCGATTCGCATGAACGTCACGACGGAGGAGATGCCGCGCGACGATGAGGGCAAGATCATCGAGGGCGCGGAGAAGATCAAAAAGACGGAGCTGCGCACGCTGAACTCGATGCAGCCGCTCTGGACGCGTGCGAAATCGGAGATCAAGCAAGAGGAGTACAACGACTTCTTCCGCGATCAGTTTCACGAGTGGGAAGCGCCGATGGAGGTCTTTCACACGAAAGCCGAGGGCACGGTTGAGTATACGGCACTCCTTGAGATCCCGGCGCGTGCGCCGTTCAATCTCTATCAGGCGGACTACGAGCCGGGCATCCAACTCTACTCGCGCCACGTCTTTATCATGGACAAGTGCAAGGATCTCCTGCCGGAGTATTTGCGTTTTATGAAGGGGCTGGTCGATTCGCCTGACCTCTCGCTCAACATCTCGCGCGAACTGCTGCAGCAGAGCCGCGAGCTCAAGACGATCGGACGCGCGCTGGAGAAAAATGTGCTCAAGGCGCTCGGCAGGAAGCTTGAGAAGAACCGTGAGGACTACGAGAAGTTCTGGAACGAATACGGGCGCATGCTCAAGATCGGCATTTACAACAGTATGTACTCCGGACGCGATACGGTGGACAAGCTGAAGGATCTCCTGCTTTTCCACAGTTCGAAGGAAGGGAAGCTCGTCTCGCTCAAGGAGTATATTGCGCGTATG